>ENA-UAOK01000004-UAOK01000004.1-human-gut-metagenome-genome-assembly--contig:-NODE-4-length-102645-cov-8.744351_pt1 | contig 102645 bp, 96 predicted proteins | sample MGYA00243467_ERZ654553 | MGnify/ENA primary metagenome ERZ654553 (study PRJEB26926, sample SAMN06164886) | human gut metagenome | biome: ENVO:00009003; feature: ENVO:2100002; material: ENVO:00002003...
ATCTTGACAAACTCGACCCCGAAGGTACGGGCTACCGGGCGAGGACGCGGTTTGCGAAGTTTTTCAATTTGCCCGAACTGATGAACCTGTTCAAAGAAGCAGCGGACATCAAGACTGCTGACCAGCTTCACCTTCCGACCCCAACACCGGTCTACCACACGGAGGTTTCGCAGCCGACACAGGTGCAGCAAGGCATGGTGCAGGAGCTGTCCAAACGTGCGGCAGAGGTTCACAGCGGCAAGGTGAACGCGGCAAAGGACAATATGCTGAAAATTACGTCGGATGGACGAAAGCTCGGGCTTGACCAGCGCATCATCAACCCCAACCTTCCGGACGACCCATGCAGCAAGGTGAACCGGTGTGTAGATAACATTTTCCGTATCTGGCAGGAAGGGCAGGCAGACAAGCTCACCCAGCTCGTCTTTTGTGACCTGTCCACGCCAAAGGCGTCCCCAGCCAAGGCAAAGGGCAAGACGCTTGACAGTCCGGAGCTTCGCGCACTGGAGACGCAGCTGTCCAAAGACGGCGTGGAACCGGACGGACCGTTTTCTGTCTACGACGATATTCGCAGCAAGCTGGTCGCTATGGGCATCCCGCGTGAACAGATCGCCTTCATCCACGAAGCGAACACCGAGGTTCGTAAGAAAGAGCTGTTCAGCAAGGTGCGTTCCGGACAGGTGCGCGTCCTCATGGGAAGTACGTTTAAGATGGGGGCCGGAATGAACGTCCAAGACCGGCTCATCGCGCTCCATGACCTCGACTGCCCGTGGCGGCCGGGTGATCTGGAGCAGCGCAGCGGACGTATCATCCGTCAGGGAAACCGAAACAAGGAAGTCCATATTTACCGCTATGTCACGGAAGGCACGTTCGATGCCTATTTGTGGCAGACGATTGAAAACAAGCAACGATTCATCTCGCAGATTATGACATCCAAATCACCGGTACGTTCCTGTGAGGATATTGATGAAACAGCGCTTTCTTATGCGGAGATCAAGGCGCTCTGCGCCGGTGACGAGCGTATCAAAGAGAAGATGGATTTGGATGTGGATGTTGCGAGATTGAAGCTGATGCGTGCCAACCATCAAAGCCAGCAATACCGGCTGGAGGACAACCTTCTGCGCAAATTCCCGGAGCAGATCGACGCGGCGAAAAATATGATCGCCGGTCTGGAAACGGATATACAGACCTTGGCTGCGCACCCGCACCCAGAAGACGGCTTTGCCGGGATGGAGGTCAAGGGTGACAACCTCACGGATAAGGACAACGCCGGTGCTGCGCTGCTGGAAGCGTGCAAGGAAGTCAAGGACTTAGAGCCGGTGCCGGTTGGTAGCTATCGCGGATTTCAGATGGCGCTTACATTGGAGAATTTCGGACGGGATTATTTCCTGACGCTCAAAGGGCAGATGTCCCATCGGGTCGAGCTGGGGAGAGACGCCCGAGGAAACCTTGTCCGCATCGACAATGCGCTGAACGCCATGCCTGAGCGTGTAACATCGCAGAAAGCGTATCTGGACAACCTGTATGCGCAGGTCAAGGAAGCGAAAGCGGCGCTTGGCAAACCGTTCCCGCAAGAGGAAGAATTGCGCGTAAAATCTGCACGGCTTGCCGAACTCAACGCCGAGCTGAACATCGACGACAAGACCCCAATGGAACGTCTGGCCGGAGACAGCGATGCCGTTGCCAAGTCCACACGTCCGTCGGTTCTGCAAAAGCTCCGCGCTCCGCTGCCGGAACAGTCAAGCCCGAAGCCGAAGCATAAAGAAATGGAGGTACAATTATGAACACCGAAACCGCAAATGCAGAGCTGTATGAAAAGATGCTTGAAGAACAGGAAAATTTCCGCGGCTGGCTGCTCGGCCAGCCGCCCGAAGAAATCTTGAATCATACCTATGAGTACACCATTCGGGAAGATATTCTGATGGAGATGGAGTACCTTGAACTGAGCTTTTCTCAGATGCAAATGCTTCTCTCGTCGCCAACACCGCTGGCAGATATTTTCAAAGAATATAATCGGCAGGAAACAAGCCACATGGAGGAGATACGCGACTGCTGCATCTCTCGCGCGGATGAAGTGCAAAAGCAGGCCAAAGAATGTCCGCTTTATCTCCACGACGCAGCCTATGCCGACGCGCATGATGAGATGGAGAGCTATATCGCGTCTTTGCGCATCAATACGGCTTGCAAAAACATGATCGAAGATGCCATCGCTGCCGCGTATCAGGATAACAGTCTGAAATACGTCCAAGAGGCATCCAAAGCCGTCATTGATACGTTCGGCTTTGACCGCACCATGTTTGTGTTGGCGAACACGATCCGCATCAAAAACTATGATGGTCGCATCAGCCCGGAAAATAAAGCATGGGCGCAAACAATTCCCATGTGTGAAAATTCTCGTGACGTGATAGTTGACCGCTGCAATCCCGGATTGCTCGACCTGTTCACAAATCAGGTACGCAAAGATTTTGCAGCAGCACAGGCACGCGGCCAACAAAAAGCCTCCGTTCGGGATAAGCTGCGCAAGGCTTCGCCCGAGAAAGAGATGGTAAAGCCGCCGAAGGAACCGGCGCAGGAGCGGTGATATGAGCAGGAAACGAAATATCCAGCTCATCTTTTGGGTTTCCGAAAAGGAGCGCGAGCTGATCGCGCAGAAAATGGAACAGGTCGGCACGGAGAATTTAAGCGCATACCTGCGAAAAATTGCCATCGACGGCTTTATTATCAAGCTCGACCTGCCAGAGCTGCGCGAAATGATCTCGCTGCTGCGCCGCTCCAGCAACAACCTCAACCAGATCGCGCGGCGGCTGAATGAAACGGGGCGGTTTTACGATGCCGACATGGAGGATCTGCTCCAGCGGCAGGAACAATTATGGCAGGCGGCGAATACGATCCTTGCCCGACTGGCACTTGTCGCATAATGGGGCATTTGCTCCGTCCGCATCCTTGCAAACGGTAAGATTTTCTGGTACGCTGGAAAAAAAGAAAAAAGGGGGGCTTTCCCATGCGGCTGCTTTTGAAAATCCTGTTCGCTCCGGTCATGCTCGCGCTGATTCTGGTGGCGCATTTTGCGGCGTTCCTGCTCAGCGTGTCCGCTGGTATTTTCGCATTGGCAGGGACCGTGTTTGCGATTCTGGCGGCGATCATCTTCTTTGCCGTCAATCGCACGAACGGTATCATCGTCCTCGTTTTCGCGTTCCTCATCAGCCCGTTCGGCTTGCCGATGCTGGCGATGTGGCTGCTCGGGAAATTGCAGGACCTGCGATATGCCCTTCAAGACTGGCTTTACTAAAAAGGAATACGAGGGATGGTCGTCAAGATCATCCCTCGCTTTTTCTTATTTCCACACCTTTAGGACTATGGGCTATCTGAAAAATACTCGGCGTATAAAGTCTCTGATTACAAATCTACTCGGAAAGGAGGGGCGCTTTCATGGCCACCTCACGCATTATGACCCTGCATATCGGCAAGGGACGGACCATTGCGCAGATGCTGACGGACAGCACCGGCTACGGTCTGAATCCGGAGAAGACTGGACAGGGCGAGTTTGTCACAGCATACGCCTGCGACCGGCACACCGCCGACGCGGAATTTCTGCTTGCCAAGCGCGAATACACCCAGCTCACGGGACGAAGGCAGGAGAGCGACGTGATTTTATATCAGGTTCGCCAATCGTTCAAGCCCGGTGAGATCACACCGGAGGGAGCAAACCGCGTCGGCTATGAGTTCGCGTCCCGATTCCTCAAAGGCAAGCACGCCTTTTTTGTCTGCACGCACACAGATAAAAAACACATTCATAATCATATCTATTGGAACGCTGTCACGCTGGACTGCAAGCACAAATTCCGCGACCATCTCGGCTCGTGGCGCAGCGTCGCGCGTCTGAGCGACCTGATCTGTCTGGAGCATCAGCTGTCTGTCGTCAAGGACCCGAAGCGCTATACGCACAGCCATTACGGCAAGTGGCTGGGCAGTCAGGCAAAGGTGTCACATAGAGAGCTTGCGCGTATTGCCATCGACGAAGCACTGGCCAAGCACCCGCACACCTTTGATGCCTTTCTCGACTTGCTCCAGCAGTCCGGGTACACGGTCAAGCGCGGCAAGCACCTGACGCTCTGCAAGGAGGGGCAGAAAAATATCCGGTTCGATTCGCTCAAGAAAGAGTACACCGAGGATGCGATCCGCGCCGTTATCTCAGGCAAGAAGCAACGGCAGCCGCGCGAACAAAAGCCGATTCCAGCACAGCAGAACGTGCAGAAAATCCTTGACATGGCAGCGATCCAAGCCGCCAACAAGGGCTATGCCTATGAGCGCTGGGCGACGAATTTCAATACAAAAGCTGCATCAAAATCGCTTTTGTATCTGCAAACGGTCTGCGGCGGGCGCTACGATGTGCTGGCACAAAAAGCGGATGAAGCATCCGCGCATTGCCGCGAGCTTCTGGACCAGATGAACGCGGCGCAGAAGCGGTTGACGGAGATCGACGTACTGCGGCGGCACATTCTCAATTATGCCCGTACGCGGGATGTTTTCCAACAGTACAAAGCCTCTGGCTACTCAAAAAAATTCTTAAAAGAGCATCAGCAGGAGATCGACCGGCACCGCGCGGCAAAACGCGCATTTAACGAGCTGGGGCTGCAAAAGCTCCCGTCCAAGAAATCCCTCGACATGGAATACAGTCAGCTGCTTGCGAAGAAAAAAGACGCTTACGCGGCGTACCGTGACGCGCGGGAACAGGCGCGCGAAATGCTCACGCACCGGGAAAATCTGCGTCCATATCTTGCCCCGCAGGAGACTTCGCCAAGAGCGAAGCGGCTGGAGCAGGACGAGAGATAATTGTCCTGCGTATAAGCGCCGAAGGCGCGCTGCCATCCGGTCAACCGGATGTGTTTTGGGGCTTGGGGAGGATACTCCCCAACAAGCAAAGCGAGGAAACGGATGTGCCGTTTCCTCGCTTGTGCAAGTGGTTTGTATAAACACTTGCCCTGCTTGCCGGTTGCTCGTCTCCTAAAAATGCGCTCATAATGAAATTATCCAAAAAGAACGAAGGAGGGGCGAAAACTCGCCCCTCCCGTCTTTGGGAAGTGATTATTTTGCGATTTTCTGTGCAAAGCGCATGAGGATCGCGGCTACTTCCGCTCTCGTTGCGTTGCCCTGCGGGGCAAGGGTGGTGGCGGTGCGGCCGTTGATAAGGCCAGCGCCGACAGCCCAACGCATCGCGTCGGTCGCCCAGCTGGAAACGCTGGAAGCGTCCGTGTAGCCGGAAATGTCAGCGGATGCAGACACGTCGTAGCCCTTCAGCTTCGCGTAGCGGTAGAGCATGGCGGCAAGCTGCTCACGGGTGATCTTGCCCTCCATATTCGTACCGTCCGAAATGCCGTTGCTCATTGCCCAAGTGCGGCCAGCGGCGTACCACGGGCTGCTGCCGGACGTATCCACGCCGTCAAGACGGGCAAGAATCGTGACGATCATTCCGCGGGTCGTGTTCGCGTTCGGGCTGAACTCGTTCGCGGACGTGCCGTTCATCAGGCCGTTTTCAAGGACGTACTGGACAGCATCAAAGTACCAGTTGTTCTTGGACACATCAACAAACTTCGACGCATCCGGCTTTGCAGTATCGTCCTTCGGCTTGCTCGGCTTGGAAGGTGTGACCGGCGTGACAGGCTTCGTCAGATCTTCGTAGCGCTTCTCAGCAGCCAAGAGCGTCTTGTAATTCCCAACAAGTTTCCTCTGTGCAGGAGTAAGAGCATCGTAAGCGTCGCGTGCTGCCTTGATTGCATCGCCGCTGTCCTTTGTGACAACGCCGATATCGTCGATCAGCGCTTCAACGCGCTCCGCTGCCTTCTTGTCGAGAATTGCCTGATAGGCGTTTTCGGCATTTACGAGGTCTTCGTAGTTGTCAACAAGCTCCTGCTGTGCGGGAGTAAGAGCATCATAGGCTTTGCGGGCGGCGTCGATGGCGCTGCCGCTGTTCTCTGTGACCTCACCGATGGCTTCAATCAGCTTTTTCACTTCATCAGCCTTTGCTTGATCGAGTTCTGCCTGCGACGGCGTGACAGTTACGGTCGCGCAGCCGGGCGCGGAAATGACGGAATTTTTAGAACCGCCCTTTGCGCCATACGTCCAGACATACCATGTGCCGGTTTCGGGGAAGGTCAGCGTAACCGTGCCGTCAGTTTCATCTGTAACTGCGGTGTAGGTGGTGCCGCTGCTCATCGACTTCGCATAGTAGACCGTCGTATCCGGAGTGACGAAGTATTCCGCAGGATCGCCGTTCATATTTGCGCGCGCACGCAGATATGTGAGCTTCAAATCGGCGTTCTTTTCGACGGTAAATGTCTTCTGCGGTGTTTTGCCGTCTGCGGAGAAGAAGTGGAAGCCGCTCATTTTCTCGGACCAGAACGACCAGTCTGTATACATCGCCACATCTACAAAGTCACCGTCCTTCAGAAGAATCTGATCGGCGGTCGCGCCGCGTCCCTTGGATTCCAGCGGATAGTCGCCATTGTAGAAATAGGTCAGGTTCTGGTCATGGTTCCAGAATTGGGTCAAATACAACGACCCGGCAGAACCGGTGGTACTCAGCAGCTTCGCATAGTTGGGACTCTGCTTCAGCAGACCACGGCCGCAGTTTTCTTCATCCACGCCAAGCACATACTGCTCCATCGCCGCGATGAACAGGTGCAGCATAGTCGGCTGTTCAACCGGATTGCCCGTATCATCGTAGCAATAATAGCGCTCCAGACCGTAGTTTGCCAGATCGAAGTATGTGACCGTGATCGGGACGTTCGAGAGCGTTACGCTGTCGGACGTTACGAATTGGTCGTCGTTAGACAGGGTAAACAGAACCGTCGCCGTACCGAAATCCTCACGGTCGTCATCTGTATACTCCTTCACAACGCTGACATAAATCGTAGCTTTGGCAACGCCGTACTGGAAGATAAGCGCCTGCTCACCAATAAACTGCGGGTCAAACGTGGAGAGCTGCTTTACCTCGCTCAGCGCCGGATGCATAACGATGTTGTCGCTTCGATACGCCGTAAACTTGATGCCCGTCAGGTCAAGCTCCTCGCCCGGCTTATAGGTTTCTTTGTAGCTGCCGGAGACTTCGAGCTTGTAGAAAATCGGTTCTCTGCTCTGCACCGGACCGTTTGTTCCCTGTGTCCAGTTCTTCCAGCTGGAATCCGAAGCGTTCAACAACGCTACAACCGTTCCGTCTTTGAACTCGTCTGCCGTTTTCATGGCGGCCAGCTTGTCCGCGTCCGTGCCGAGCGGATCATCTGTACGGTTCTTGTCCAACTGACTGATGCCCCACGGCTCCGGCAAATTGCCTGTACTTGAATCGAAAACTGTGCATTCTTCGGGACGCGTGGGATTTTCGTAGCTGGTATCGAGGTAGAGAACATTGCCAATGCCTGTGTCAGCGCCGCAGCCTTCGGCATAGTAGTTGTTCTCAATGATGTTATTTTGATTCAGCGAAGCCATGCTGCCAATGATGCCGCCGCAGCTTGCGTTTTCACCGGTTGCTTTCACCGTGCCGTAGAAGGCATTATCTTGAATGATTGACGGATTCCAAGCCTGAAGCTGACTGGGTTCGCCGCCGAAAATGCCGCCGACGCAGTCCGCACCGATGATGGTGCCGCTGACATAGCAGTTCTGAATGATCGCACCCGGCGTGTTCGGCGCAGAAGGCGCATAATAGCCGCCGCCAGCAATGCCGCCAACGTAATTTCCTGTCGCGGTCACGGTGCCAAGGAACGCACAGTTAGTAATGTCATACGATCCCATGCTCTGCCCCTTCTGACCGACGATACCGCCAACATAGCCTATGCCATATACATCCGCATAGCTGACGCAGTTCGAGATCGTGCCGTTAAACAGACCGCCGAAGGAGCCGACGTTTGTTTCTTCACTCGTGCCGATCGTAACGTTTTTTTCTACGGTGCAGTCCCGGATATTGACAATATTTGCACCGGATGCAAAGCCGCCGATAAACCCGGCTTTATCAATGCGGGAGTCTTCTTTGATGGTCACATTGATAATGTCAATCGTATCCGGTGTTCCCGCCTGATAACTGCCTCCAGTACCAAGAGAGTAATCTCCCTCTTCACCATAGTCAACAGCGTAATTACTGACCAAACCGTAATTTTTCAGATGTGGTGCTTTGATTACAAGGTCTTGCACCGTTGCTTCACGGACGTATTTGAACAGCGGCTGATCCGTGTCTTCAGCATATGTCAGCGTATGACCGCCGCCGTTCAAAGTACCGGAGAATGGACACCATTCAACGCCCTTGCTGTTATCGTCACCCTCACCAATCGACACCCACGAAGCATCCAGTGAAATATTATCTACCATGCAGAAGTAGGTATCGGCAAAGTCATAGCCTTCACTGACATAACTACGGAGGGTTTCCAAATCCTTTTGCGTGGCAAGCTCCCAAGGAGATAGCTTTGTACCATCACCTGCAAAATCCACAGTGTTCGGATAACTATTGCCTGCACGATCTACATACACATAAAGCCCCGTATCGCTTAAAGTAACCACATATTGTCGCCCTAAGAAATGAACTTGGACAGAAACAGTATCCCACTCCCGACCGCCATATACAATATCTGTCGGCGGCGTAAAGAATGGTTCGTAGGTTGTTTCAACATAACTGTGTCTGAACCACTGGTAGGAAATTTTTGGATTTTTACTTTCTACCCAATCTGCAAAAGTCACATTGAGTTTGAAAGGGGTTGCAATATCGCCTTTTTGGTAGTAAAAGCCTTCCGTATGCCCTTCAAACAGTATAACTTTATCCTCGTCTGTTGGCAGCGGGGGAATTTCTGTGTCCAGTTCGAGAGACACAACTGGCTTTTCATACACATGCACATGTGCAGTCGCGGAGGATGTACTGCTTTCGCCGTTCGACGCAACGCAATAATAATAGCGGTCGCCAATGGCAGCTGTTGTCACGGACGGGGTATAGCTGCGGCTCGTTTCGCCGTCGATTTTCGTGCCGCCCTCGGTGCTGTCCGTGGTGTTGTAGTACCATTGATAGCTGACTGCGCCGTTGGCATCGGCAAGGACATTCAGCGGTTTCAGATAAATGACATTATCATCTTGAACATATTCCTGTAATTCCGACGTAGGGTTCTCGCGGAACACCGGGGCTGCCTGATCGGCTGCCTTATGGAATGTTACGGTATACTCGCCGTCCACAAAATTATCGCCGTCCCGATGGACGGTGATCTTGACGACTGTATCCGTTCCTGTCAGCGTTACAGTATGCTCTGTGCCGGACGTTACCTCCTGACCGTCCACGGTGATCGTCACGCCGTCCGCTGCGGTGGGCATCAGTGTCGCCGTTTCTGCATCATACGCAACGTAAGCATCCAAGCTGCCTGTTCTGAAGTCGGCATCAGAGCGTACAGCGCCGCTCGTGGTCAAATTGCTCAGCTGAACCTGACGTTTGATGTTGAACGTATAATACTCCGACAGCGGCGTATCATTCGTTTTCAGCAGCTGATAGTCATGCGCGTAAATTCTGATCTGCGAAGCACTCCCAATGTTAAGACTGCCGATATTTTCTGTCCCGAACGGATAGCTGACCGTACTGGCAGTCCACTTCTCGCCATTGGAAGTGGAATCAAAACGCCATCTCATGTTGAAAGCTGCACCATCATATTCGGCGGCTCCGTACAGGCTCTTTGTATCCTCTGGAATGGTAATGGTGTATGCCGTGTCTTTTGGGCTGTAATCCGAGAGAAGGTCGTCGCCGTCCTCGCTCAGCGAAAGCCGCAGCTGGTTGATTTCCGCCTTTTCACTCAGAACATGAAGCAGACATGCGGCGGGTGCGGAGCTGCCGCTCGGGTCTTTGGAATACAGCAGATATTCTCCAGCTTCCGGAATCGTAATGCTGAGCCGTCCAGCGGCGTTTATTTTCCCAGCGCTCGTTTCAGTCGTACTTCCAACTTTTGTGTAATAGACTTCTCTATTTGTAGCTTTTTGTACGATTTTTACCGGGCTTCCCTGTGTGAAATCTGTAGTATACAGCCCGACAGTGAATTTCTGGTTTGCAATCGCGGTAATACAGGCTGTCTTACTATTAACCAAATTTCCAACAGCAGAGGAGGGAAGCATGGCATTAGAGAAAAAGTCGGTCTTTGCGCTCTGAACAACGGTCAGATGCGTAAACTCGTTTATGGTGTATCCGGTATATTTCAGGTCTTTAGAGAATTCCTTGAACATATTTACCATTTTACCTTCAAGGAAATAGAACGTACCTTCAATACCCCAGATTTTTTTGGCCGTTGCTGTGTTTTTTCTGCCAAGTGCAACAGAAAAATCGCTTGCGCCGCCCGGCGCAAGCTGTTCATGGGCGCAGGAAAGCAGATCGTATACCGTCAATATACCATCGCCGTCCTGATCGGAAACCTGCACCTCTTTTACTGCCATGTCACTTCCATCGCGCGCTTTGGCAAAGATGAGTTTTCCGGCATCGTCTTGAACAGAAACGGTCAGATGCGCTGTTACAGTTCCGGGAGAATCGGCCGCGACCGCACTTGGCTGGGTAAATATCGTAAATCCCAGTGCAAGTACAAGCGCAAGAACACCTGTTAGGATTTTCTTCATCGCTACCTCCAAAAAACCACTACTCAATCATTGTCTATTCAACTATTAGTCAATAACTTCGGCGCTGTAGAAGTATGTGCCAAGGTCAACATAAATCACAGTCCCAGCGGGCAGAGAAGTAATAGCAACATTGCTGAGATAAACGCTGGAGAAAGTCGGGTTTGCCAAGGAAGCGTCAGCAGTCGTATCCGTGCCGATTACAAAACCCATACCGGACAGCCAGTACGTTCCGTCGCCGTTGTCGCCGTAGTCGAACATGAGATTCTGATTGTCAATGTTATGGATATAGCCACCCGGAGCACCGGTCATCGGTGCTGCATCCCAGCCGCCTTGAAGGACACGGTTGGTCGAGAGCGCCGCAGCTGCAACAACGTCCAGTACGGAAATGGTGTTGTACATCGCGTGATCGGTCGGCTCGGAATAGACAGCCTTGCACTCAGCCAAAGAGCGACCGTTCAATGTAGTAAGATTCACCTGCACTGTGCTGTTCGTCGTAAAGAGATCACTGCCGTTTTCCGGCGTCCATGTGTATACATCGTCCTGATTATAGCTGTAGTTGTTGGTGAACTTGACCGTGATCGTGTCGCTCGTGGTGACGTTGGCTGCGAACGCGCTGACGCTCAGTGCGAACATCATGACAAGTGCCAGCAGCAGAGCAGTCAATTTTTTGAAGTTTTTCATCTTGATACGCTCCTTCGTTTTATTTTTTGTCCCATAGTCTGCCAGCTTGGCCGGGACTATCCAAGCTGTCCGCATTTTTGGATTGGAACGTAGGATTGCGGAACCTACGGTGCCCCGATCAGTTCTGATTTTTTCAGTTTGTGACGGGTTGACCTACATATTTACCTTCTGCTTGTCGGGCATCACACCTTCCTTTCAATTCGTTGTCTATGGTTTGCGTCGGAGCATCCGCTCCGTTAGTGCGGGGAAATATGTCCACGGCTTTCGCCGGTAACACCTTGCTGCCCTTTCTCTCCCGGACTGCGCGGGCGAACGCAGCCCAAAGAGAAAGAAAGGAAAAACAGAGATGAAAAACGCAATTTTTTAAGCGGCGTTCCAGCCTGCGCCGTTCCCACTTGCGCAGGCCGGATCACCGTATAGGGGGCGAAAAAAGCTGACCTCCGGCTGGACCGGCGCATGTTGTCTTTGAAAACAAAATGCGCCGATTTCACCATGAAATCAGCGACGTTGGGCTGCCATGCCCATTGCAGATTAGAAAGCGCTCGTCGCTGCAAATACACAATCGCGGTTTTTCCGCGAGTAATGAGCAGCGGGGACGGTTCGTTTGTCACACCAGCGGTGGGACAAACGAACCGTTCTCGATGCGGGGGCGCTCAGGTTGAGGACGGTTCCTTCGTCCCAGCAAGCTGTGACAAAGGAACCGTCCCCAACTGGGGCGGTATGATCCCATAAAATTGTGGTTCATATTTTCGTGCCGTCCGGTTAAACTGTCCAAGAGCGGTCGTCGCTGTCGTAAAGTAATTTGCCCCTCGTTAGCAGGTCTGGCTTGGGGCGTGAGCCAGACCGCCGCGTTTTTATGGAGTGAATCGCAGGAGCGCGGGAACCTGCGTTTTCTGCGGCATACTTTTACACCAACCTTCCGGGATCCCGTCCTACGCTCACTCTGACCGCGTCTGCCCGTCTTGGCACGCTCGGCGTTCTGCGTCGTCGCGTACTTCCCCGACCGGACAAGTACAACCTCCTGGTGTGGCTATTCAGTTGTAAGGTTCAGAGTCCGGGCAGCGCCCGGAGAATTTACATAGAAGTTGATTTTACGAAGCGGTGCGAAATGCGCGCCGACTCCCTACAGCCGCTTTTTGTCCCTTGCGGGTTGGGGACAGTTCGCAAAGAAAACTGCGCCCCACCCGCGGGACAAAAAGGAGACATGAAAACTGCCAGTTTGATTCGGCGTCAAAAAAACGCCGATTTCGGAACGAAATCAGCGGCTGTGGGCAGACCTCTGCCCGCTGCAACAGGAAATCGCTCGCCGCTGCAAATACCATGCGCGTAAAAACGCGGTAATACAGTTCTTCTGACTTGCGTTAGGGAGTGATAAAACTCCTGCGCTCACATCCTACCTTCTCACGGGTCTTCCCCGCAATGGCTGGCTTTCGCCCCGGCGAAAAATCGCTTTGGTGTGACCTCACGCGCACAGCACCGTTTCGTGTCGGCCTATGGCCTTCTTCCTGTGCCTATCCTGCCTGAACATCAGGCGTTGCGGAATCGGCATGTATTACGGTATGGTCGATATTCAGTTACACAGTGAATCATTGTCCGTAGGATACCTACGGACGTGAAGGGGTACCCCTTCACGATAACTCTCTGTATTCTGCGCCTATCTTATATCTTCTTTCGCATTTTTTCAAGCTTTTTTTCAAAATCCGTAATCGTTTCTAGCATCTTTTTCCGACGAAATGCAAAATGATTGACATAATATTGACTGATTTGAAAAATATGCTTACCAACTGTGATGGATATACACATCTTTTGTTCTGCAAATCTCAAGGTTGGCTTGTTATCTATTGGCTCATATTTTGTATTCTAACAGTCGCTATTTTTCGTGTCAAGGAAAATGTAAGCTAATAGGGAGCATACTGAACACAAAAAGCATACAAACGGAGAGAGACACATGGACAAAAAGCTGCTGGGCAGAAGAATCAACGCCGCGCGCAAAGATCGCGGCTGGACAAGTGAACACCTGTCAGAAATCTGCAATATCAATGCGACCTACCTCAGACAGATCGAATCCGGCGCGAAAACGCCCAGCCTGCAAATGTTTGTGTCGCTGTGCGAAGCATTGAAGGTTTCTCCGACGTACCTGCTTGCGGACAGTCTGCCGACTGCAGCATCTCAGGACTTGGACGCGCTGCTTACGCTCTGCCGCACGGCAACGCCGACACAGCTCAACATGATAACCGCTATGATCCGAAGCGTGATGGAAGCAACATCGGATTGAATGTACGCATTTTTTCTCATTGAAATATCAGAAACGTCAGGCTGTTTGTTCAGCCTGACGTTTTGCATCTATTACGCATCTTTTGTTCACCATATACATCCCTTTTGATTTCTTTTCTGAGAAACATACGAGGTGTAAAATATTTATGAAGCAGGTGGTGAACATTTTGGATGCAAGAGAGCGAATCCAGCAGTTGATGCAGGAACGAAACTGGACGATTTACCGGCTCGCAAAAGAATCCGGTCTATCGCAGACAACAATCTCCAACATCTTCAAACGCAACAATGAGCCGTCCATCCCAACGCTAAAACGGCTGTGCGGCGCTTTTGGCATAACGATGTCGCAATTCTTTAGAGGAAGCGGTGACTATGGTGATTATGCCGTATCTGAGGAACAGCAGGAGCTCATCAAAGACTGGACGCTGCTCAGCGATACGCAGCGTCAGCTGCTTTCCGGGCTTATCAAAACAATGTTATAGTACATATCCGCACAGCTTGTCTGCGCGGTTCGTGCAGAGCTGTCCGATTGTGAAATTGGGCGGCTTTTGCGCATTTATAAGACATTTTTAGAGCGGAAAGCAGTTTTGCGTATGAGTGCCAATAGTCCCTTAAACAAGGCAATCGCAAAGAACTGTATTGCTTTTTGCAATGCCTTGCGCCGTCTGGAACAGCAGCTTCGCAGCGAGGAGGATTCTGATGGCATCGTAGACGGCATACTGCGGGCAGCGGCGGAGTTCTATGGTGCCAAACGAGCGTCCATCGTAGAAGCGGATTGGGAACTTAGCGTCGGCATCATCACGCACGAATGGTGTGCGGATGGTGTGGAGCATCAAATGGATATGCTGCAATTTCTGGCAATGGAGATGTTCCAGCGCTGGAGGAAGGCACTCAGTGAAAACAAACCCATTGTCACGACCAATATGCGCGATTTGGAGAATCAGTATCCCGACGAAGCAGACTTCTTTCGCAGCTATGGAGTTGGCGGTATCTTAGCCGCGCCCTTCTCCAAGCGCATCAATCAGGGATTTCTTGTTGTAGACGACCCGACGCTCTACACCGACGATCCGGCATTTCTTTTGCTTGCGTCCTATGCCGCTGTGCTGGAACTGAACGAGATCAAATTACAGCAATCCCTTGTCGCGGCGTCCCGCGCATCCAGACATGACCCGGACAATGTTTATATCAACTGCTTTGGCGGTTTGGAGATCATCGGACCGAACGGGAAGCTGGTGGGCGATGACATCAAAACAGATCAGGGCTTTCTTCTGTTGGCATACCTGATCCTTAACCGCAGGCACACGGCGAGCGTTGACGAGTTATCCCGCATCATTCACCACTTTGGGGATTCAGACGCTCCATATAAGGTCCTGAGCAACATTGTTTATCGGATTCGCCGTCCGTTGGCGATCATCGGGTTAGATAAGCTCATCGTCGGCAAGAGCGGCACCTTTGTTATCAACCCTGCATACCATATTCATACGGATTTCGACCGCTTTGAGGGTAACTGTCGGCAGTTGGAGCGTACCTCCGACCCCGATATGCGCTGTGCGCTGTACCACAAAGCGGTCGAATTGTATAAAGGGCATCTTTTGCCGAGAATCGAACATGAAATCTGGCACATGCAGTTGGATATGTACTATCAAACACTGTATCTGACGATCACAAAGGGATATGCCCGATACAAGCTGGAGCGAAAAAACTACACGGACGCGCTGCGTGAGATCAAGAACGCCATGCAACTCGCGCCCGGCGACAGCGAATTGAGTATGTTGGCTGTTCTGGCTGCATGGTATCAGGGCGGGCGTGTTCTGGCGCGCCGCTATTATGAAGCAGTAAAGAAATATCTGGATGGGGACCAGATCATTCAGATCCGCACACAGCTTGGCTTCTGAGCGCGAGGGCGCAGTCGAGGGTGTCCGCGAGGGTGCAGCCGAGGGTGCGCATGAGGGTGCAGCCGAGGGTGCGGCAGAGGGCATAGCCGAGGGTAAAATGTAGGGTAAATTGCAGGCTGCGGTCGAGGGCGCAGTCGAGGGCAGTCGCCTGTTACCATGTATTTACTGGAACGAGATTCCGGTAATATGGTCAAATGGGTGATTGCAGATGCAGCGGCGTATGCGAACCGCCGCTCTCCCGACCATAAAGCGGTCATGCGGAGAGCGGCGATTTTCTTTTTCCATTGATCGGCGTGACAGCTATGCGCTGCCGCGACCGCGCTGCGCCCCATCTGCGGCCGTAACGTACATACTGTGTCCGTGTGCTCGGAACCATAGGGTTCCGAGCGCTTTTTTGCGCTCTTTTGGGAACGCCCCGCGCTGCCGCGGTCCTCCGGTTTGAGTTTTGGTTTTTCCAAAATTCAAAGAACGGAGGACAAGACATGGGCTTTCATTATGCTCGTGAAAAACAGAAATTTGACGTGGAATGGGAACGACTTTCCGCGTGGTATCAGGCCGAAGGCATGAGCGCCGAGGCGATTGAAGCAATACGCCAATTCGATTGGGCAAACTTTTGTCATCAAAGAGTCTACGAACATTGGACAACAGCATTTCCCGAAGATACCTATGTGGAAGATAGTAAGGTCTGCACACTGCTCCGCCGCTGCGCATCCATGGCTGAAACCGATGACATGTCGCAGATGCTTCGGGGAAGATACGACTGGATCGAACAGATCGACGATCCTGTGCTGGCTGAGCGACTGAAGCATCTCACCGAAGATGATCTGGAGCTGCTTACGCGCTATGTGTTTGAAGACGCGACACAAAAGGAGCTGGCTTCGCAGTATGGCATTGGGCAACAGAGCGTCAGCAAACGCCTTAAAAAATTGAAAAGTTTTTTAACGAAGCGGGCGTAAAAAACACGTTTCCGACGCCTATATTGTGAGGGCATCTTTTCAAGGTGCGCTCCTGCGTCAGACCCGGTAACAGTTTAAGCCCGGCGGCGCGTGTGCAGCTTGAAAACAGAATACTCTATCAGACAACACCACTTCTGCCATCGCCCACCGGCTTCTGCCGAACAGCCCGGCTTCGTCGCCGGGCTGTATGGGCTTGGCAGGGGCAGATACTCCCCACCGTCCGTCCGAGCGTGCTAACAACCGTCGCAGGCAAACCGGTGAAAGGTTGCATAAGTAAATTGCAGGCATGATGCGAGTGCCGAAAGCGTAAGGCAGTCTGGATGAGAACACATGAAAAGACACCGCGTAGGCGGCGCTTCGCCGCCTACGCAATGATACAAAAGAGGAAAGAACATGGCATCGAGAGATATGTATAACAGCTCCGGCTGTTTGGACATGACGGCTTTCCTCGCCTTGCGCAACATTGCGCGCGAGGAAAAAAGACGCAGCAAATCAGCTCGGCGCGGCAAAAAGCGGCGCAAAAGCCGCAGCAAGAAAATGCCCCGCCGCAGATAACTGCATCCAATCAAGATTAGAAGTCATAGGCTGACGGAATACGCTGCACCTTTGGTTTTTGTGCAGGGCTGATTTCCGTCAGTCTATTGTTGTGATCTTGATAGAAGGGAGGATGGAATATGGCGCTTTCCGCAAGAGATGCCTACCGTGTGATGTTCAAGGAATTTCCTGATGTCGTCGATGTTAACCAGATGAGCCAGATGCTCGGAATCAGTACCAAGACCAGCTACCGGCTTTTACAGGAAAATAAAATCACGCACTTTAAGGTCGGCCGCACATACAAAATTCCGAAGCTGCACATTCTGGTATACTTGAATGTACTGCAAAGCGGATAGCTGCCGCATCCTTGCGGTTATCAGCCAAGTCCGCTACAATAAACCTGTCAATGGCAGGTGGATACGGCTACACCAAAGGAGGGTGTTATTATGGTAGCAGGACATCTGCGCGAACAAAACGGTTTATATCAAATCATTCTCAGCTATAAAGACAGCGACGGCAAACGGAAAACAAAATCCATCAGCACCGGTTTACCGGTCAAGGGCAACAAGCGAAAAGCGGAGTCCATGCTGATGGATGCACGGCAGACATTCGTGCCGCCGGTTGTTGCGGCTGTGCCGCTGGAAAAAGCGAAACCCGATGAGCTTCTTTTTACTGACTTTATTCTTGAGTGGCTGGAAATGATGAAAAACAGTGTAGAAACGTCAACCTATGCATCGTATTGTATGGTCATCAAGCGCAAGATCGTTCCGTATTTCAAGGATAAGCGGATTTTGCTGAAAGACTTGACACCAAAGGATATTCAAGACTACTACCAGTATTCGCTGAATACAGAGAAAGTCACGGCAAACACGGTTATTCATCGTCATGCGAATATCCGAAAATCTTTGCAATATGCCGTAAAGATTGGTCTTATCAACTACAACCCGGCAGACCGTGTGGAGCGCCCGCGCAAGCAGAAGTATGTCGCTTCTTTTTACAATGAGCAGGAGCTTGAAACGCTGTTTGCCGCCGTGAAAGGTAAGCCGATTGAGCTTGCCGTGATCCTCGGTGCGTTCTATGGCCTGCGGCGCAGTGAAGCTGTCGGCCTGCGGTGGGATGCGATTGACTATGAGCGAAAAACGCTCACAATCAAGCATACCGTGACGCAGGTAAACGTTGACGGCAAGCAGACCATCGTAGACAAAGAACGTACCAAGACAAAATCCAGCTACCGCACTTTACCGCTCGTTGCACCATTTGAAAAACTGCTGCATGAGCTGAAAGCAGAACAGGAAGAACATCGCAGGGTATGCGGCAACGCGTATTGCACGGAGTTTTTGGATTACATCTATGTGAATGAAATCGGTGAGCTCATCAAGCCGAACTTTATCACACAAAATTTTCCGCTCGTACTGGAAAAAGCCGGTCTGCGCCGTATTCGGTATCACGATCTTCGTCATAGCTGCGCGAGTTTGCTTTATGCGAACGGTGTCAGCTTGAAAGACATCCAAGAATGGCTGGGGCATAGCGACATTTCCACAACCTCGAATATCTACACGCATCTGGATTACAGCTCCAAGGTGTCCTCGGCAAACGCGATTCTGGACTGTTTTCCAACATAAAAAATCGCCGCGAACCTGTGCAGTCCGCGGCGACGGTGGTGCCGGTGGTGGGACTCGAACCCACACGAGTGTTACCCCAAAGGATTTTGAGTCCTCCTCGTCTACCAATTCCAACACACCGGCAGTTATTTCAGAGCTTTTCCCACCCATCAAACAATCCCGGAAGTTGGAGGGATGTTTAGGAGGGATGCTCGTGAAAACGAAAAAATACAGTATTCAAATGTCCTTGATTTTCAAGGGAAAACGCCTGTCTGGACGCCAGCGTGCGAAGTAGATTTTGAGTCCGCCTCGTCTACCATTCCAACACACCGGCATTGCTGTGTTATTATACAGCATGGCACGCGGAAATTCAAGAAAAAACTTCCGAAACTGTGTCATTTTTCGGATTTCATCTGCTCGTTGAGGTGTTTGCAGAGCAGGGCGAGGGAAGCAGCCATGTTTTCGTTCTGGACGAGGATGTGGTCTGGCACGTTCAGGTGCTTGGGGGCGAAATTCCAGATGGCGAGGATCCCGTTGCTGATGAGCAGATCGCAGACGCTCTGGGCCTGCTCTGCCGGGACGGTGATGATGCCGATCTTGATCTGGTCGCGGCGGCAGACCTCGCCGAGGCGCGACAGGTGCATGATGGGCTTGCCGCTCTTGGAGGTGCCGATGATAGCGTCATTTTCATCAAACGCCGCGACGATATTGAGGCCGTACTCCGCAAAGCCGGAATACCCCAGCAGCGCGCGGCCAAGCTTGCCCGCGCCGATTAGAACGGCATCGTTTGTGTTGCCGTAGCCCAAAAACTGCTCGATATCGGCGATCAGCGCGGCACGATTATAGCCGATCTTCGGGCGGCCGCCGGAGGAAACGAGCGCAAGATCCTTGCGCACCTGCACCTCGCCCATATGAAGCCCCGCCGCAAGCGCCGTGGCGGAGATATTGACGCCGCTGCTGTCCGGCATGGCTTTCAGATAGGCCAGATAGGTCGGCAGGCGCTTAAGCGTTGCGCGGGATATTTCTTTCTCCATGAAACCGCTTCCTTTGCTGATATCGATATATTGTATCGATAAATTTATATCACATTTGAATCTGTTTTGCAAGTCCCTCTCAGCTGTAGATCTGCCGTGAGATCTCGCGGCGCAGGCGCAGCATGATGCGCTTTTCGAGCCTGGAAATATACGACTGCGAAATGCCCATGATATCCGCGACCTCCTTCTGCGTCTTCTCCTGCCGCCCGCCGAGGCCGAAGCGCATGCAGACGATCTGCTTTTCCCGTTCCGGGAGGCGTCCGAGCGCCTGACGAAGAAGCTGGTGGTCGACGTCGTCCTCCAGCGGCCGCATAACGATATCGCCGTCTGTGCCGAGCACATCGGACAGCAGCAGCTCGTTGCCGTCCCAGTCGGTATTGATCGGCTCGTCGAGCGAAACCTCCGTCTTCTGGTTGGCGATTTTGCGGATGTGCATCAGAATCTCGTTTTCGATGCAGCGCGACGAATACGTCGCAAGCTTGATGTTCCGGTCGGGACGGAAGGTATTGACGGCCTTGATCAGACCAATGGTTCCGATGGAGATCAGATCCTCCAGATTGACACCGGTGTTTTCGAACCGGCGCGCGATATACACGACAAGGCGAAGATTATGCTCGATGAGCAGCTGCTTGGCTGCCTCGTCGCCCTGTTCCAGCGCGGCGACGGCCTGCCGCTCCTGCTCCGGCTTCAGCGGTGCGGGCAGCACGTCGCTGCCGCCGATGTACATGATCTTCCCCGGCTGCAAAAGGCCGAGCTTCTGTAAAATAGCCTCTAATTTCATCCAATCGTTCCTCCTATCAGCGCATCATAATTTCCTCCGTCTGAAACGGGCGTTGGGGAAAAGGCCGCGAGGCAGCGTTTCCGGACGCCCGGCCTGACCTGTATCTCGCAGCGCAGGCATAAAATCAGGCCTGCCTGCGTGCCAACGCATTTGTAGCTCAAAAGCCGCGCCGGAAGCGCGGGGGCGCGTGTTTTCAGGCGCAGCAGCAGCTCCGCCGGGTCTGCAAGCGCGGCGGGTGTGATGGATGCATCCGGCAGAAGCGCCCGCAGCGCGTCCGCCTCCGCGACGAGCACGCGTTCGCCGGTCATGGGGTCGCGGAGCGTGCAGCCGGTGTCGTGCAGCGCGCGGACAGGGACCCGATTTCCTCCATACAGAAGCGTCATGGTCCGGATCTCACCGCCATGCTGGGCCGTGCAGGAAAAGACGGTATAGCAGAGCATATACAGAAGCCCTGCCAGCAGCAGGAGGCCCAGAACACTCACCGCGTAGAACGTGCCGCCCGGCAGAACCAAAACGCCTGTCCCGAACAGCTGCGCGGCTAAGACCGCAGCACCCGCAAACGCGCAGACTGCCGCCAGAAACAGAAGACCCGTGCGGAGCGTCTGCCGGCCTGCGCCGAAGGCGATCAGCAGCATGATAACAAGACTCACCAGCTTCATCGGAAGTCCCTGCAAAACGCCCAGCGGGGCGAACAGCGCCGCTGCCGCGTACAATCCGCCGAACAGAGCCGCTGCCAGCAGGCGTAATCGTGCGATCCGGCCGCCGCCAAGCTTTGCCGCGCAGATGAGCAGCAGATAATCCACCGCACCATTGAGCAAAAAAGCCTCGTCTGCATAGACTGTCATCCGCATTCCCCCCTGTTTGTCCGTGTTCCAAAAGCATACGCCGCAGAAGCAAAAAAAGAGGTCGCAATTCCAAGCGGAATTGCGGCCTATCGTTCGTCATGTTTTCCTTGTAATGTCAGATCTGCTTCCCGTCGCGCAGAATCTGGCGGATGTTTTTTTCCGCCTTGCTGCGCGGCAGCATCAGCTCATGCCCGCAACCGGTGCAGCGCAGGCGGAAGTCCATACCGCTGCGCAGTACGAGCCACTGCTTTGTGCCGCAGGGGTGCTCCTTCTTCATGACGAGGATATCGCCGACCTGTACGTCCATGGTTCTATCTCCTTCCTTCCCATGCCTGCATATATTGGAGCAGGAATTGGGGGGATCTTATGCATCAGTTTCTTCCGGAGGGGCTGCACCCGCAGCCGGAGGGGTATACCAAAGAGGAATTGCTGCTGGCGATGCAGCAGCGGAAAATTTTGCAGGCGCCCGCGATCAAATGCGACGAGCGGCATGACCTGCATATCGCACTCGGCTGCTGCGCAGGGATTATGCCGCGTGCAGAGGCCGCGCGCGGCATTCTTGGCGGCGAAACGCGGGATATCGCGATCCTGTCGTGCGTGGGAAGGCCCGTATGTTTTACTGTCATGGGCTTCGCACCGGATGGGACGGCGCTACTGTCCCGGCGCAGCGCGCAGGAGGCAGCGCTGGAACAGATCTTCCGCGAAAAGCGGCCCGGGGACATTCTGCCTGCCGTGGTCACAGGGCTTGCGCCGTTCGGCGCGTTTTGTGATATTGGCTGCGGCGCGGTCGGGCTGCTCGGATTGCGGAATCTCTGCGTATCGCGGCTGACGCATCCACGTGAGCTGCTGCGGGTCGGGCAGCAGCTGCCCGTTTTGATCCAGTCGCTTGATCCGGCGCGGCGGCGCGTAGGGCTGACGCTTCGGGAACTGCTCGGAACGTGGCAGGAAAACGCGGCGCGGTTCCGTGCGGGGCAGACCGTGACGGGGATCGCCTGCGGAAAAACGGATTATGGCGTGTTTATTGCGCTGACACCGAATCTGTGCGGGCTGGCAGAACGGGACGATGCACTGGAACCCGGCCAGCCGGTATGCGTGTACATCAAGGCCATTCACCCGGAGACGCTCAAGCTGAAGCTGACCGTCCTGCACCGGCTGGACACAGTGCCTCCGCAGCCGCTGCGCTTCACGAAGACGGAAGGACGGCTGGATGTGTGGCGGTACGGAAGCCGGGAGAACGCGAAGATCGTAACGGTGTTTTAACGCTTGGGTGATGAAGCGAAAAAGCAGAGGGGCGGCTTTCGCCGCCCCTTAGTCTGTCAAAAAACGATGGAACGCAGTCGGATGACAGAGCAGCAGGGGAAGAGTGAAGGGGGCAAAGAGCCCCCTTCGCGTTCAATCAACCAGTTTTTCGAACTTTCCTAAAGTTTGAAAAACTGCCTCAGCGGGGCGAAAAGATGTTTTCGACACGCAGAGGGGCGGCTTTCGCCGCCCCTCTTGTGGAATTTAGGTCTTACAGCCAGCTCGGGTCGGAGATGAGCTTATCCCAATACTCATAGTCGTTGGTCTTTCTGGTGTAGGTGTGGCTGTTGGCAGCCTCCTCGACATCGAGATAGTACCAGGACGTGACGCTGACATCGTTGAAGGTGTTCAGGCCGCTGAGCAGATCCGAGGTGGTCTGCGGCGCGCGATTCAAAACGCGGTTTAGGATGGCGACTGTTTCGGCGCGGGAGATGTACTTGTCGGGCGCGTAGGTCGTGCCGTAGCCGTTGATCCAGCCAAGCTCATAGGCTCTGGCGATATAGTTTGCCGCCCAGTGGCCCTTGACATCGGAGAAGTTCGTGTAGGCGTTCCCATAGGAATTGCCATCGCAGCGGGCGATCATCGCGGCAATTTCCGCGCGGGTGATCGGATCGCTCGGACGGAAATAGCCGTCAGAGCCACCGTTGACGATGCCGAGCTTCGCCATGGTGGACACAGCCGTGTTGTACCATGCCTTGGCCGGAACATCCTTGAAGGTGTTATAGGTGGTGGAGTAGGTCTTGCGGGTCGAATCCGTCAGGAGGCGGTAGAAGATGGAAGCCGCCTCGGCGCGGGTGATGGTCGCGTTGGGCTTGAACGAGCCGTTGGGATAACCCTTGATATAGGCGTAGTGATCTTCGCCGTTGAGCATGTACGGAACGGTGCTCGTGGCCTTCGTCCACATGGCAGTGAAGGTGTAGGTATTGCCGGACTTCGTCAGATCCCAGCCATAGAACGTGTAGCCGGTGCGCGCCGCGTCGGAAAGCGTGTAATCCTTGTCGATCTTGAACGACTGCTTGTTTGCGAACGGCATATTGTTCAGCCGGGCTGAGCCGCCGGCCGGGTCGATCACGATGGGCGTGTCGATGTAGAAGCGGGCATACTTGCTCTTGGCGTCGTCGTAGTCATAGTAGTAGACGTCGTAGGTTTCCGACAGGCCGTTCTTTGTCCACATGGCGGTAAAGACAGGCTGGCCGTTGCGGTCATAGGTTTTATCCCAACCGTAGAACTTGTAGCCGGTGCGGGTCGCGTCATAGAGCGTCGCGTTCTTTGTCACGCTCAGCACAGTCTGTCTGTCCACATAGGTAGCGTCCAGATAGGCCGTACCGCCGTTCGGGTTGACGGTAATGGAACCGCCATAGGCAAACGTTTCTTCCATGACGCGCGCATAGTCAAAGTCATAATATGTGACCTTGACGTTAGAAACCGTCCATCTGGCTGTGAAGCGGGTTCTTGCCGCGTCATAATCCCAGCCCAGAGACTTCTGCGCTCCCTTGTAGGCAAACGTCAGCGTGCAGGAGCGCGTGACTGTGTAGCTGCCGGAAGCGGTGATCTTGACATTGTCGAGATAGGCCTCGGTGCCGCCGTTCAGGTCAATGTAGACAAAATCGCCTACGTTGACCGTGACCTTCCATTCCTGCTGATCGCGCGCATCGTTGTAGGTGATCTCACAGGTCGACACGGTATCGCGGTAGACCGGATACAGAATCGTGTTCTGGGAGAGGACAATGTTCTCGTTGGGCGCATAGAGGTTGCTGCCGTTCGTCGTCCAGCCCGCAAATACCTTGCCTGTGGGAACAGTCCATGTCTGTGGGAAGTTCTTGACCGTGTACATGGCGCCGACATTCGCGTCAACGACATCGGCATCTGTCAGAGAAACCTCCGTCAGCTGCCGGTAGGTCACAGTGTACGGGCCGGCGGGCGGCGTCACGCCGTCCTTTTGCCAGACAGCGTACAGAACAGCGTAGGTGCGTCCGCCGAACAGTTCGGTAACGGAAACAGTCTGGCCGTCGTTATAGATCTTCTGGCCGTTGGGTTCGGTGCTCCAGCCGAGGAAGGTGTAGCCATCTCTGTTAAAGTCATTCGCACGGAGCGTGACCCAGCCAATTGCAACGTCACTCTCTGTGAGTTGCTGCAGTCTTTCACTGGAACTTCCGTAGCTTCCATCGTTCGCTTTGAATGTGATGTAATTCCGGTCACCTTCTGGACCGGCGGCCATCGCCGCCGGAATCAGGCCAACTACCATGACAAGGCACAGCAGAAGCGCCACAAAACGTTTTTTCATAAGCAATTCCTCCTTAATTTCATCCCCGGCAGGCGCTTACTTGCCGGGAGCGCATGGTACACGTGTGGAACCCCACACGCGCACCGGTTTGCAGGGGCTGCGCGGCGCGCGGTTCCTGCCCATCTTCTATAGATATCGTAGCATAATGGTTTTCAGAACGCAATAGGTGGTTTTCTGGAAATGTCCGCTTTTTCCGTGAAAAATCGAATATTTAAGAATTCTTAATGATTTTATGTCAACTTATTATCCGGTTTATGAACAGCCGATCTCGAATTGATTTCAAAGAAATTTCAGAACGGTTACAGACACTGAAAGCCCTGCTGTTCCACACTTCAAATCCGAGGAGGATTTCTCCATTGAGATCAAGAATGATCCGAACAACAAGCTCGACAGCAAATACTGCTCGCTTGTTACCAGCAAGATCATGGTCGACGGCAAGGAAGCCGATCATTTCGAGCTTTCTATCGATATCAAGCAGGCTATCACCGACGGCGTGATCGAGGCAGGCAATGACCTGTGCGTCAACTATACCGCTGTTCTGAATGACAAGGCCGACTTCTATATCATCGGCGAAGGTAAGAACACCAACACGGCCTATCTTGAGTACAGCAACGACCCCGACGGCGAGGGCACCGGCAAAACGCCTGAGAGCTCTGTCCACGCATGGACGTTTGCCATGATCGTTTCCAAAATCGATGGCATGACCAAGGCTCCGCTGACCGGCGCAAAGTTCGTCCTTTCCCGCAGGGCGGATCTTAAGGTCAGCGATATGCAGTGCGATGAAAACGGCAATCCGACCGTTAAGACTGATCTGCTCCCGATGTACACCGGCGACAGTGCGCGAGCGCCTTATGAGCTTGCCACGGCTGAAAAAGTTGCGGCGGACACCAACATTACAACCCGCAAAGCCCGGACGAAGACAGCACAACGCGCACCGTGATCAAGCGCTGGGACGACGCGGGCTATGAGCAGAAACGCCCTGATACGATCACGGTCACGCTCCTGAAGGACGGCACGGTCTACGACACAAGGACGATCAGCCGCACGGACAGCTGGCAGTACACATGGAGCGGCCTTCCCCGGTATAACCCGGACGGCACGGAGATCGTCTGGACAATACAGGAAAACGCCGTTCCTGGCTACATTTCAAGCATCCGGGAAACCGGCGATACGTTCATTCTGACCAATACACCTGAGCATCAGAAGCTTCCGCAGACGGGGCTTCTCTGGTGGCCGGTTCCGGTGCTCGCTGCGGCGGGGCTGCTGCTTCTGATTTTGGGCACGCTCTTGAAAAGGAAAAATGACCATGATTAAACGCGGAACGCTTTGCACGATTCTGGGGCTGCTGCTCCTTCTCGCCGCGCTGCTGCTCACGGCCTATAACCTCCGCCGCGATGCAGCCGCAGGCGACGCTGCCGAGCTTGTCCTTGAACGCCTGACACCCGACCTGCCCCGGCAGGAAAGTCTTTCCCAGTCTCCCACTGGAGAGGGGAAAGAGGAGGCTTTTGTCCCGGATTATGTGCTGAATCCGGAGCTGCCCATGCCGGAACGCGAGATCGACGGCCAGAGCTACATCGGCGTTCTGGATATCCCCGCGCTCGGCCTGTCGCTCCCCATCATCAGCACATGGAGCTATCCCGGCCTGCAGATCGCGCCCTGCCGCTACTCCGGCTCCGCGTATCTTGAAAATCTCGTCATTGCGGGGCACAATTACCGCAGCCATTTTGCGTCCCTCCCGCAGCTCCAGCCGGGCGATGCGGTCACGTTTACAGACATGGACGGGACTGTGTTCCGCTACAAGGTCGATTCCCTTGAAACGATTTCTCCCTACGCCATATCCGATATGACCAGCGGCGGCTGGCCGCTGACACTCTTCACCTGTACCGTCGGCGGCCAGTCAAGGCTTGCCATCCGCTGCAGCGTCGGCTGACGTACTACAAAAATCAGAAAAGTCGTGAAACTCCGAATGTCCCATCGGAATTTCACGGCTTTTTGTTTTGCGTATTGCTTATTTCTTCGTGAGTGTCAGGTGATAATCGGCGCCGTCTTCACGGGCAGCCGCCTGATAGCCGCTGTGCGCGGCAAAGCGCTTGATGTTTTCAACGGCAGTTTCGTTGTCGACGAGAACTTCCAATGCAGCGGGATTGTCCTTCTTAATCGCGTTCTGCACCATCACGACGGGCATGGGGCAGAGATAGCCTCTTGCATCAACCATTTTTCTGCGCCTCCTGCTTCTTCATGCTGTTTACGATGGAGATCACCAGCACGATCACGATACCGAGCACCACTGCGACGCGGCCATTGGTGGAAACGCCGCCCGCAGAGCTTTCGGAGGCCGCGCTTCCGGCAAGGCCGAAGTTATGTGCGAACGCAGCGCCGACGATCATGCCGAACACCGTAACGGCAGAATCCGCGTTGCCGCTGCCGGCAAGAATGAGCTGACGCAGCGGGCAGCCGCCCAGCAGCACCGAGCCCCAGCCCGCGAGCAGCATACCGAGGAAGTTCCACACATGGTCGGAATGTGCAACCGGCTGTCCGGCGAAGCCGAGATTGAATTTATGCAGGCAGAGATTGCCGATGAGGACTGTGACGAAAATGGCGATGAAGCCCCACAGCAGGTGCAGATCCTTGAACATCATCGTGTCGCGCAGACCGCCGACCATGCAGATACGGGATTTCTGTGCCAGCGCGCCAACAACCAGCGCGATCAGCAGCGCGATCAGGAACGGGGCGTGCTTGGAGCCGGGGCCCTCCTCAGAGAGCTTGAACAGCGTGGGAACAGCCAGGAACAGGATCAGCAGGCCGACCATGACAGCGGGCAGCACCGTGCCGTCGAGCGTCTTGGTGGCGTAGTTCCGCTGAAGCGTGAAGCCCTTGCGGATGAAGATCGTGCCGAGGAAGATACCGGCGGCGAAGCCGGCCAGACCGACGACGGCGTTCAGATCGCCGCCAGCCAGACGCAGCACCATGCGCAGCGGGCAGCCGAGGAAGGCCAGCGCGCCGATCATGACGAATGCGCCGAGCACAAAGCGGAGCGCGGAAGACGAACCGGCTCTGGCTTTCCATTCCTTAGAGGCCAGCGCCATCAGGAAGCTACCAAGCACAAGGCCGATGATCTCCGGGCGGACATACTGGACCTTGGCAGCAGAATGCAGACCCACAGCGCCTGCGATGTCGCGCTCAAAGCACGCGATACAGAAGCCCATGTTGGCCGGGTTGCCGAGCGCCGTCAGCACGAGTGCTGCGATGCCGATGACAACACCGGTCAGAATGACGAACAGGTTTTCTTTTTTCATGTTCTCTTTCCTCCGATATAGTCGAACTAAGTTCGCCGAAGTTCGATATTCTGGAACAAGAATATCGAAAACGACGTGAATGCGGGCTTTTTCGCCCGCATTCGTTACTCTTGAATCAGAATAACACGCTTTTTCATGATTGTCAATCATTTTCCTATTCGACATTTTCGAAAAATATTCAGAATCGAAGAAACGTTCAGAGCAGCAGCGCCGAACCCTGTTCCAGATCGTCGGACAGGAACCGGCGGTTGAGCGCATTCAGGACCCGCTTTTTATCCGCGCTCCACATGGGAGCGATCAGGCTGCGCTTCGCGCCGTCTCCGGTCATACGGTGAATGACCAGCTCGCGCGGCAGCACGCGCAGACAGTCTTCCAGTACGGACAGATACGCATCCAGCGTCATGGTTTCGAAGTTTCCGGCGGCGTAGTCCTCAGCAAGGTCTGTCCCGGACAAAACGTGCAGCAGATGGAGCTTGATGCCGTCCGCACCGCTCTGACCGATGTAGCGTGCGGTCTGCACCATCATCTCCGGTGTTTCGCCGGGAAGTCCGAGGATCATATGCGCGACTACATGGATATCCAGCGCCTTGAGCTGCCGGACGGCATTGTCAAATACGGAAAGGGGATAGCCGCGCCGGATATACCGCGCAGTGGATGCGTGGATCGTCTGTAAGCCAAGCTCGACCCAGACAGGCTTCCTTTCCCGCAGCTCCGCGAGCAGCGCGAGGATCTCCGGCGGCAGGCAGTCCGGTCTGGTCGCGATAGACAGCGCGCAGATCTCATCCCGGTCGATTGCGGCCAGAAACAGCGGCCTTAATTGATCGGCGGGCGCATAGGTATTGCTGTAATCCTGAAAATAGGCGATATATCGGGCATCCGGCCCGGCCTTTGCCGCGACAAGGCGTTTGGCCTGGGCAAGCTGTTCAGAAACCGGGAGCGCGGCGGAGGCGGCGAATTCACCGCTTCCACTGCAAAAGATGCAGCCGCGTGCGTCGAGCGTCCCGTCGCGGTTCGGACAGGTGCATCCGGCAGAAAGCGCCAGCTTATAGACCTTGCAGCCGAATGTCTCGCGCAGATACGCGTTCAGGGAGCGGTAATACATATGTCCTCCAAATGATTTGCGCGCCGCAGTCTCTGCGGCGCGCAAGCTGGTTCCTTACGATTTGGGAGCATCCAATGCTTCATCCTGCATGACCGCCTCAAATTGAGCGCGGTTCATATTTTCGTTTTCCATCAGGAAGCCCGCGATCTTATCCAGCCGTTCCGAATGCGCGGTCAGGATCTCCTCGCAGCGCTTGTATGCCTCGCGCATGATCGACTGCACCTGCACGTCGATCTCGCCTGCCGTTGCTTCGGAATAGGGCTTCGTTTTTTCGTAATCCCGGCCAATGAAGACCTCCTGACTCGACGAATAGGAGACAGGGCCAATCGCGTCCGACATTCCGTAGGTCGCGACCATATCCCGCGCAAGCTTTGTTGCGCGCTGGAGATCGTTCGATGCGCCGGTCGAGATATCGCACAGCTTCAGCGCTTCCGCAACACGTCCGCCAAGGAAGGAGACGACCGTCTCGAACATTTCATTGCGCGAAGCGTAGGATTTGTCATCCTGCGGCAGGCTGATGGTCATACCGCCCGCCTGTGCGCGGGGGATGATGGTGATCAGGTGCACGGGATCCTGCGAGTCCAGACAATACATACACACGGCGTGTCCGGCCTCATGGACGGCAGTGAGCATTTTTTCGGAGTGGCTGACGACGCGGCTCTTTTTCTCCGGACCTGCAATAACCTTGATCATGGCAGCTTCCAGATCCTGCTGCGTGATGGCGGCTTTGCCGTTCCGCGCAGCAAGCAGTGCACCCTCGTTCAGCAGATTCGCAAGATCGGCGCCGGTAAAGCCGGCGGTCGCCTTTGCGATGGCGGGCAGATCGACATTGTCTGCCAGCGGCTTTTTGCGTGCGTGGACCTGCAATATCTCCGCTCTTCCGCGCCAGTCCGGCGCGCCGACATAGATCTGCCGGTCGAACCGTCCGGGACGAAGCAAGGCGGGGTCGAGAATATCCTTGCGGTTGGTCGCCGCGATGACGATCACGCCCTCGTTTGCAGAGAAGCCGTCCATTTCCACGAGCAGCTGGTTGAGCGTCTGCTCGCGCTCGTCGTGACCGCCGCCAAGACCTGCGCCGCGCTGACGGCCCACCGCGTCGATCTCGTCAATGAATACAATAGCGGGCGCAACACGTTTGGCCTGATCGAACAGGTCGCGCACACGGCTTGCACCGACGCCGACATAAAGCTCGACAAAATCGGAGCCGGAAATGGACAAAAACGCGACGTTTGCCTCACCGGCGACAGCTCTTGCCAGCAGCGTCTTGCCGGTGCCCGGAGGGCCGACCAGCAGAACGCCCTTGGGGATCTTCGCGCCAAGCTGTCTGAATTTATCCGGGTCGCGCAGGAATTCTACGATTTCGGAAAGCTCTTCCTTCTCCTCATCCGCGCCTGCAACGTCCTTGAAGGTAACGGCTTCGCCGTTCGGAACGCCGAAGCGGGCGTTTGCGCGCGTAAACTGCGACATGGCGTTCGGGCTGCCGCCGGAGCGGTTCATCAGGATGAACCAGACGAACAGCAACGCAACGCCGACGACGAGATAAGGCAGGACAGACCGCCAGATGGAGTTGACGGCGGGAAGATAGTTGTAGGACTTGAGAATGCCGGACGCGCTCTGCGCGGCAATGGTCTCGTCGAGGTCCTTGTGGAATGTCTCAATGTCGCCGATCCTGGCGGCTGCCGTGCCTGCCTGCGCCGTATCGCTGGCATACAGCGTCATGGTCAGCGTGTCGCCCTGTAAAACGAACGACTCGACCCGTTCATTTTCGAACAGGTCGAGCACGTCGGAATAGGCAAGCCTGCTGCTGTTCTGCGTGAGCAGGGACGAAGAGATCACCACAAGCACCAGCGCCAGAATCGCGATCAGAATGATCGTCTGTACGGTTTTGGGCTGTTGATTCACGGAGTATCTCCTTTTGAAAGAATAGATAGAAAGATCAGCTTACTGATCCTGATAGACGGAGGGCTTCAGAACGCCGACGAACGGAAGGTTCCGGTAATAATCCTCGTAATCCAGACCGAAGCCGACGACAAACGCGGGCGGAACGGTGAAGCAGGTGTAATCCGGCTTCAGATCGACCTTGCGGCCCGTGGGCTTGTCGAGCAGCGTGCAGATCCTGATGGACGCGGGCTTGCGCTCACGGAACATTTCGCAGATCATTTTGAGCGTGCTGCCGGAGTCGATGATATCCTCAAGGATCAGAACATGACGCCCTTCGATATCGTGATCGATATCCTTGCGGAACGTCAGCTTGCCGGTGGATTCCGTACCGCCCTCAAAGGAGGTGATGCACATGAAGTCCTCCTGCACAGGAATGCTGATGGCATTGGCCATTTCCGCAAAGAACGGGACGACGCCCTTGAGCACGCCGACAAGGATCGGGCACTTGCCGCGGTAATCCTCCGCGATCTGCGCACCGACCTCCTTGATCCGCGCGTGGATCTCCTCCTCGGAAACAAGAACGCGTTCAATGTCCTGAAGCATATCAGATTTGTTAATCATACAGCGAATCCTCTTTCTCTAATTCTTCTATTCTGATGATGACCGCGCGGTCGCCGGGGGCGGCTGCACGATCAAGGTTGACGCCGATCCCGTAAACGCCGAGAATTCCATGCTCGTCCGCAGCCACGGGGAGAAGATCACGCCTGTCCAGAGGAATCTTGCGGTCGATCATGAGCTTTTTCAGCGTTTTCCGGCCGCCGGAGACACGCATCTCGTCGTGCGCCCGGCGCGGACGGAACAGGATCTGTGTGGTTGAGCCTATCGTATCACACTTTACGGCAAAAGTGGAGAGTGTATTTTGAATTTCTGAAAAATTTTCTTGCCATTCGCAGCAAACACGGAGCCCGAGCGGCTGAAGAACGGCGGATTCCCCGGCCAGAAGCGTGACCGGCTCGAATGCGGCAGGGGAGCCGGCAGTAAGAAGCAGCCGGTCGTATTCCCGCTGCGCCGAAAATCCGCCCGGCAGCGATACACGGGCAGATGGGCATTCAGAAAACAGAAGCCGGTCAACGGCGCGGATGTGCCGCTCTGAAAGCTTCGACGCGTGAATTTCGCCGAGCAGCAGCTTGACAGCGCGCGTGCGGACGGCCTCCGGGTACGCGGTAAGGGCGCTGCACCGGATCCCATCCGAAAGCCGGGCCTGCCGCAGCGCTTCCTCAGCCTGCGCAGAAAGCTGCGCCTCGTCCGCCTCCAGAAGCCTGCACATGCGGAATGCCGTCTCGCAGAGAGATGGATTCTCCGCCTTGAGTAGCGGAATGACAGACTGCCGCAGGCGGTTGCGCCGTGCGTCCGGAAGAAAATTGGTGCTGTCAGTCACATGGGAAAGTCCGTTTTGCGCGAGATACGCCTCGATCTCCGCACGGGAGACGGCAAGCATGGGCCGGATGAACCGCTCACGCCTCGGCGGAATGCCGCAGAGTCCGGCAAGACCGGTGCCGCGTGTGAGATTTAAAAGCACCGTTTCCAGATTGTCGTCCTGCGTGTGCGCCGTTGCAATTAAACCTGGCAGGGAAGAGAAGAACGCGTAGCGAAGCGCACGCGCCGCTTCCTCAACGGATTCGTGCGTCTTTGCCGCGCGGGCGCGTACATCACCGTTATCAACATGGAGCACGACGCCCAGTTCGGCGCAGAGCGTACGGACAAACGCCTCGTCGCGGTCTGATTCTTCGCCGCGCAGCTGATGATTGAAATGCGCCGCTTCAACCGTAATGTCAAGCGTAGCCCGCAGGGACAGCAGAATGTGCAGCATACAGACGGAATCCGCGCCGCCGGAAACGGCACAGATCACGGTATCGCCCGGCTGCGTCATGCACTGCCCGCGCATCCACGAAAGAATTTTATCCGTCATGCTTCCATTCCAGATCGGAGAACGTGAAGAACTGCGGCCGCCACTGCAGCTTGACCGTCCCGGTCTCGCCGTGACGGTTTTTCGCAACAATGCACTCCGCAATGTTCTTGTCCTGCGTGTTGGGGTTATAATACTCGTCGCGGTAGAGGAACATGACGGAGTCCGCATCCTGCTCGATAGCGCCGGATTCACGAAGATCAGACAGCATCGGCCGCTTGTCAGTACGCGATTCGTTGGCACGGGACAGCTGGCTGAGACAGATGACCGGCACATTCAGCTCCTTTGCCATGATCTTGAGCGCACGGGAGATGTCACTGACGACCGTTACGCGGTTGTCGCCGGATTTGCCGGGCGCGGCAGCGGTCATCAATTGCAGATAGTCGATCAAAACCAGCCCCAGATTGTCAAGCCTGCGGCACTTTGCATTGATCTCCGCGACCGTGATAGCCGGGTTATCGTCCACGCGGATATCCGTCTGGCTGAGCGCGGACGAGGCGATAGAGAGCTTTCCCCAGTCTTCCTCATCCAGATGACCGGTCGTAAGCTTCTGGTTTTCAACAAAGCTTTCCGTGGAAAGAAGACGCATGACCAGCTGTTCGCGCGACATTTCGAGCGAAAAGAACGCGACAGTCTTTTCATAGGTCTTCGCCACGTTCAGGCAGATATTGAGCGCGATAGCCGTCTTGCCCATACCGGGACGGGCTGCAATCAGAATCAGGTCGGTCTTGTTCAGGCCGTTGATCTTGCGGTCAAGATCGTGAAGTCCGGTAGACAGACCGGGGATCTCGCTGCCGGAGGCCGCCAGCTCTTCCAACCGGTCGTAGACGTTGATCATGACCTTGCCGATGTGCTGCAGGCTGTCACCAGTGTTGCCGCGCCGGAGCGAATAGATCTTTTTCTCCGAAACCTCGAGCATTTCCTGCGCCGTGCCGACACCGTCGTAGACCATTTCCGTGATCTCAGACGACGCAGTCGCCAGCGCACGCAGGAGCGACTTGTCATGCACGATCGTGCAGTACTGCTTGACATTGGCGGCGGTCGGCGTAATCTTCAACAGCTGCGCGATGTAATCATAGCTTCGCTGCTCGTCATACACGCCGCGCTCTTTCATCTTATTGAGTACGGTAACGGGGTCGATCTTTTCCGAGAAGTTGAACATCGTATAGATCGTCTCGTAGATCTCGCGGTTCTGCCGGAGATAGAAATCGTCCGGCTGCAGCATACCGACCACGTCCGGCACGCAGCGCTCGTCGATCAGCATCGAGCCGAGCACGGACTGCTCCGCCTCCAGTGCCTGCGGGGCCTGCCGCTGAAGCAGTTCCTCATCCATAGATGTTCACATCCTTCCTGGAAATGATGGTCAGGCGCACTTAGGCTTCCTTGACCTCGATCTTGAGTTCTGCGTTGATCTCATAGCCGAGCTTGCACTTGACGGTGTAAACGCCGACCGACTTGATCGGCTCGTCCAGAACGATCTTCCGCTTGTCCAGCTGGATCCCGGCCTGCTTTGCAAGCGCCTCGGAAACCTCCGTGTTCGTGACCGAGCCGAACAGGCGGCCCGCTCCGCCGCCCTTGGCGGTGACGACGACGGTCATATCCTTCATGCGGTTGCGCAGCTCGAGCGCTTCCGCGCGCTCCTTGGCCTGCCGTTCCTGCGTGGCCTTGTCGTTCATGCGCATGGTGTTGATGTTGTCTGCGGTCGCTTCCTGCGCAAGCTTGCGCGGCAGCAGGAAGTTGCGCGCATAGCCGTCAGATACCTCGATCATCTGGCCGCGCTTGCCCTGACCTCTTACGTCCTGCGTTAAAATAACCTTCATGTTGATAACTCCTTTCAAAGAGAATTGTCTGGTGCCGCTTATGCTGAAAGCGGAGGCCGGATATACCGTGCGCTGCTGTCCGGCGCTGGGCGCATATTGATGCCGGATACAATGCCCATGGCGAAAAACATTGTGACGAGCGAACTGCCGCCGTAGGAAAAGAATGGCAGCGTCAGGCCGATGACCGGCACAAGGCCGATGCACACGCCGATGTTGATGAACACCTGCGCCGTCAGCATGCCAGCGATGCCGACGCAGATGAGCCGGTTCATATAGTTGCCGGATTTGATGCCGACATAGATGATACGGATGATGATGGCCGTCAGCAGAATGAGAACTGCCATGCAGCCGAGCATACCGAGCTCCTCGCCGATAGAGGAGAAGATCAGGTCAGTGTGCTGTGCGGGGATCGTGCCGCTCTGCACCATCGTCCCGTGGTACAGTCCCTGTCCTGTGATGCCGCCGTTCTGCAGCGCGCGCAGGCTGCGGTTCATCTGATAGCGCTGATCCTGCGCCGCCGGATCGATACGCGGGTCAAACAGCACCCAGATACGGCTGCGCCGGTCATAGCTGAGAAACTGCCACAAAAACGGCGAGGCCACAAGCAGCACCGCAAACGCGCCGAGGAACCACAAAAGGCTCACGCCGCCGACAAACGCCATAATGACGAAAATAAACAGATACTGCAGCGCAACACCCAGATCCTCCGACGCTACGACGATCAGGCCAAACATGAAGACCGTGATGACTGCGAGCCGCAGGACCGTTGAGATATGCGAGATCTTGTTCTGCCGGATGCTCATGGTCTTGGCCAGAATCATGATAAACGGAATTTTGCAGATCTCCGCAGGCTGGATGGAAAACGGCAGGAAGCTGAATGCCAGCCAGGAACGGTTACCGCTTCGGGTATCGCCGAAGGGGAACAGCAGAAGAATGAAGATCGCCGAGAAGATCAGCAGCAGCTCGCGCCGCTCGGCAATGATATCGACGTCGACCAGCGTGAAAAAGACATATAAAATAATACCAAGAACCAGCGCAAGGATCTGCGTGCGGACATACTGCGCGCTGCCCTTGACGTTTGTTGCGCTGGAAATGACCACAATGCCGAAGACGCTGGCGGCAATACAAAGGCTCAGAAGGATCATATCTGCGCGCCGGACAAAGCTGCCGATCGCTTTCCATATCCCGTGCATAAAGCCGCCTCCTTTGAATGCAAAAATAAAGCTTGAAAAAAGGAATCCTAATTCAATTTTACATTGTATCAAAAAAGGACGAATAAGTAAACCACGATTTTCAAATTGCCGTGGTTTTGGTATGATTTTGAATTGATTTTACTTGATTTCTGTGTTATAATGCGGCAGATATAAAATGGGGCAGATAGGGGGCTTTGGTATGCAGATCACCACGCACAGCGCGGACGAAACGCAGGCGCTTGGACAAAGACTGGCAAAGCGCCTCCTGCCGGGCGATGTGATCGCCTATTTCGGCGATCTGGGAGCAGGAAAGACGGCCCTCACGCGCGGCATTGCGCAGGGCCTTGGTGTCACAGATCTCGTGACCAGCCCGACCTATACCATTGTCAATGAATACCTGACGGGCCGCATCCCGCTGTTCCATTTCGATATGTACCGCCTCGGCTCCTCGGACGAGCTGTTCGACATCGGCTGGGAGGATTATCTTGCACGCGGCGGCGTGTGTGCCGTCGAGTGGAGCGAAAACGTGGAAGACGCACTGCGGGATGCAATTCATATCACCATCGAGAAAGACCCGCTTGAACCCGATACCCGCCGCATCACCATCGAAGGAGGGAGCCGATTTGAAGCTGCTGGCATTTGAATCCTCTGCGAAGGCAGCCGGTACGGCGCTGCTGTCCGACGGCTGCCTGCTTGCGGAATATATGCAGAATTCCGGCCAGACCCACAGCAGAACGCTGATGGAGCTGGCAAAAAATATGCTCTCCGGCTGTGATCTGACCCCACAGGATATCGACGCTGTCGCCGTCGCCGCCGGGCCAGGCAGCTTTACGGGCGTGCGCATCGGCATGGCCTGTGCCAAGGGCTTCGCGTGGGGCCGTCAGCTCCCGCTCTACGGCGTTTCGACGCTGGAGGCCATGGTGCGCGGCGCAGCCTGCGCCGACGGCGTTTACTGCGCCTGCATGGACGCGCGGAAGGGGCAAATCTATAACGCGCTGTTCAATTGGACCGATGGAGCGCTCCTGCGCCGCACGGAGGACCGCGCAATCGCAATTTCAGAGCTGTCGCAGGAGCTGAAAAATATTCCCGGCCCTGTGTATCTCGCCGGCGACGGCGCGAAGCTCGTTTTTGACACATTGAAGGAGGAGAATCTGCCGCTGCGGCTGATTCCCGAGCATCTGCGCCAGCAAAGGGCCTCCGGCGTGGCGCTGACCGCAATGGAAAAGATCGCCGCGGGCGAACCGGCAGACGCCGCCGCGCTGACGCCCAATTATCTGCGTCAGGCGCAGGCAGAGCGCACGCGGCAGCATGACAAGGACTTTTATTTGAAAAAATAATTGAATAGAAAAGACAAAGGAGCAACATCATGAGCACGAAAGCATTTGGAGAACACGTACACGTCATGGATCATCCGCTCGTCGCGCACAAGCTGACGATCATGCGCGATAAAAACACCAGCGTCAAGGATTTCCGGGAGCTGGTCAGCGAGATCGGGATGCTCATCACCTATGAGGCCACCCGTGATCTGCCGCTCACCACCAAGACGGTCGAAACGCCGATCTGCACGGCGGAGGAGCCGACGCTGGCCGGTAAGAAAATTGCAGTCGTGCCCATTCTGCGCGCCGGTCTTGGACTGGTCGACGGCGTTCTGCGCATGGTTCCGTCTGCCCGTGTCGGCCACATCGGTATGTTCCGCGACGAGGAAACGCTTGAGCCGCACGTCTACTTCTGCAAGATGCCGAAGGACATCGCCGAGCGCGATATCATGATTGTCGACCCCATGCTCGCCACCGGCGGCTCTGCCGACGCAGCGATCGCCGAAATGAAGAAGCGCGGCTGCCACAACATCAAGCTCATGGTCCTCGTTGCTGCTCCCGAGGGCATCGAGCTCATCACCAAAAAGCACCCCGATGTTGAGCTTTACTGCGGCGCAGTCGATGAGAAGCTCAATGAGCACGGCTACATCGTCCCCGGCCTCGGCGACGCGGGCGACCGCATCTTCGGCACAAAATAAATTCTTCTGCCCGCCTGCGGCACATTTCCGGCCCAGGCGGGCGCTGCATTTTCTGCCATGCCGGAAAGCTGGCAGTTTTGCCGGGAAGGCGGCATTTACCGGAGGCATCCTCCTTCCTATCATTTTTTGTAGTGAGGAGGTGGCTTTGTATATGCAGATAGAGAAAAACATTGCAGCCACATTACAGCGCAAAATGAACGCGGCTGGAAAGACGAAGCTGGAATTCTCAAAGGAACTCGGCATTCCGCGTTCGACCTTTCAGGAATATCTGAAGGGGGACAAATGCCTGCGCTCGGATTCCATCGAGGAGCTTGCGAAAAGCCTCTCGATTTCACCGGCCCAGCTGATTTCAGGGCCGGAATACGCGGATGCGCGCGGATTATTCAGCGCGGACGCGCTGCTTGCGGAGCTTCAGACGCTGCACCCGCGTGCACAGGAGCTTGCAAAGGAAGCTGTTTCGCTTTTACAGACCGCGTTTCGGATCTCAGCCGAGTGGGACAAGCTGGACACGCTTTCGGCAGACCCGGTCAGCGAGGTTCCGGAATCCGCTTACCGGTACGTGCTCTACGAGGCGCACGGCGCGGCAAGAATGCTTTATGCATACGGCATTCTGGGCCAGCAGTACCTGAGCGGCTGCTGGACGACCATTGCAATCACCGCGCCCTTTTCCAACAACCGTTCCGGCGTCGTCCGGCTGACAAAACTCTGTACCGATCAGCAGCTCGAACCCATCCACATACTCGACGTGATCCACGATTTTATGGATCTCGAAACCAGACCCTTTTGAACAACAAAACGGCGGCCGATCGGCCGCCGTTTTGCATGGAATTCAACAATTGCCTGCAAGCTGCGCAGAGGCGGACAGAGTTGCCCGCCCCACGTGCAGGTGAAAAGACTCCCTCAGAATACCACGACCAGCAGCATTTTGAACTGCTCCTGACCGTAGACGGCGTGGGGATGGCGCGCGGGCATGACGATGGACTCGCCCTCGTGCAGCTCGTATGGCACGCCGTCGATGGTGATGCGGCCCGTGCCGTCAAGGCAGGTGACGAACGCGTCACCGCCGGATTCGTGGGTGCTGATCTCCTCGCCCTTGTCAAAGGCGAAGAGCGTCACACTCAGCGCGTCGTTCTGCGCAAGGGTCTTGCTCACAACCTGACCGGGCTGGTACGCGACCTGCTCCTTAAGCGTCAGAACCGTGGATTTTTCAATATTTTTAAGGCCGTACATACTGTTTCCTCCTGCTTATGATAGGATATGCTTATCATGCCCGCTTTTTCGGAAATAAGCTGTCAGATTTCCAACAAAGTATATTTTTTAATGCTATTGCTTATTTTGCGAATGTATGTTAAAATACAGGCATGTATGCCAGCTGAATGCAAGGGAGTACTCCCTTGCATCGGGATATATCCCGATGCAATCCCCTCTTGCTCCAAAACGCGCTTCCCACGGGGGACGGGACGACGCGCGAGAAGAAAGTGAGGAATGACTATGAAAAAACGACTGCTCAGTATCCTGCTCACCTTATGTATGGTGTTGAGCCTTTTGCCGGCCGTGGCCTTTGCCGAGGGCGGCGCAAAGGCCATACAGCCCGGCACAGGCAGCATCCACGGCTATGACACTTCTGGCAGCTACAGCTACATCTATTATGGCACATGGCGCAACAGCCCCATCAAATGGCGCGTTCTCGATACCAAGGCCAACACCGGCGCAGCGGACGCACTGTTTTTGCTGACGGACGAATGTCTATACCCGCTTCCCGGCGACTTGTATGCCTGTTATATTCAATTCAATCCGGCGGATAAACAAAACAGACACCTCTGGAAGGACAGCACGCTGCAAGGCTGGTTCAAAAACACCTTTTACAGCGGCGCAAACAGCGCCTTTACCTCCGCCGAGCGTGCGCTGATCCCTGCGACAACGCAGGCAGGCAGCGTGTATCAATACAAATCGCCATTGGATCCCCCGTATTTCCCAGCCATGAGACTCCAAATATGCGCTCTGGAAGCGGAACATGTGTTTGCTCCTTCCATTCAGGATATAATGAATGCAGACTATGGGTTTACTGATTCAGAGTCGTGTATCGCGGGGCCGAGCAATTCTTTGGGTCCCGGTACGCGGTATTGGCTTCGCTCATTCGAAATCAGCGAACAGCTACCGTTTATGGTTGGCGAAGATGCCAGCCTGATGGGTGATTGGGGTGATAACCCGTCTGCGGTTCGTCCTGCGATGAACCTTTCGACCGCAGGAAATAACATTCTCTTTGTCTCCGCAGCCGAGGGCGGCAAGCCTGCCGGCGGGCTGACCGAAATTGGCGAATATACCGGAAACGAGTGGAAGCTGACGCTTTTGGACAGCTCCCGCAGCGGCTTTGCTGTGACGACCACAGATCTTTCCGCGTACACCAGAGGCGGAACGGTAAAGATTGGCTATACCGGCGCTAAGACCGGCACAAACGAATACGTTTCCGCCATGATTTTGGACGCGGCAGGCAACCCGGCGTATTATGGCCGCAGCTCTGCCGCGCTCACGGACGAAAATGGCACGGCAGAGCTCACGATCCCGGCGCTTGCTGAGGGAACATATACGCTCAAGGTCTTCAACGAGCAGTACAACGGCGATAAAATGACCGACCTCGCCAGCGCTTTCGCAGACGTTACGCTGACGGTGGAGGAAGGAGTCGAAGAGCAGTTCACCCTTACCCCCGGCGGCAGATACTATTTTGACCTTTCGGCGATGAATATTCCCGGCACGGCAAACAGAGATCTGCCGGACAGCACCCTGCACTATGTGCCTTTCACCTATGTGGGTACGGTGAACGCCTACAAGCTCACATCAGAGATGGCCACCACCGAGGAATATGCAGAGCAGAACAAATATGCCCATAGCCTGTTCGTGGCGGACTATGTCGTAACGCATACGATTAGCTGGGGTGGCCTGAATGACGAAGGTCTGATTTTCGGCAAAAATTATGCCAGCGGCGGCGTGGACTATACGCTGCGTGCGCCGTCCACGGGAAGTGACGATACAGGCTCGGGTGAGTCCCAACACGTCACGCCGTCAAATAATGAATGGGACAGGATACTGAACAAGAACAGCGGATATATCCAAAACTGGAATGAAATGTATTCGTGGGGACAGGATACTGTTTCTTTCGACGCGTCGGGCCGTGCGGTTCGCGGGTACAGTTCGGCCCGCTACTGGATCAGCAACTATGCTATGGACTTCAGCCCGCGCCTCGGTTTCCGCCCCGTCCTTGAAGTCCTGAACGCTGACACACTGGGCTCTGACGGGCTGGAGGTCGTTACCCTTGACCTTGGCGGCGGCACGCTGGGTAATAGCTCCGAGGATATTCAAATCATCGTGAAAACCGGCAGCGAGTTTACCGCGCCTGCGTCCGATGGTCTGAACCGCCCGGACGGAGATACAGGCAATTTCTTTATGTGGCGCGGAAGCAACGGTAAATTCTACGTTCCCGGTGACAGTGTTCCTGCTGATGTGACAGCACTGACAGTGCAGTGGACAGACCCGACCTATGCCGTCACACTGCACCCCAGCGGCGGCACGATCAACAACGGCAATGTCACCGAATACATCTACGGTGTGGGCGCAACACTCCCGACAGCCGACGATATGACCTATACCGGCCACACGTTCAAGGGCTGGTATGACAACGAAGGCTTGACCGGCGATCCTGTGATGGCAATCGGCGGTACAGAAATGGGCAATAAGGAATATTGGGCGAAGTGGACGATCAATCAGTACACCATCACCTTTGACACCGACGGTGGCAGTGAAGTCGCACCCATCACGCAGGACTACGGCACAGCCATCACCGCGCCCGCCGACCCAACAAGAGAAGGCTATACCTTCACCGGTTGGGACACGGCAATTCCCGCGACCATGCCTGCGCATAATATGACGATCACGGCGCAGTGGACGGTCAATCAATACACCATCACCTTTGACACCGACGGCGGCAGTGAAGTCGCGCCCATCACGCAGGACTATGGCTCAGCCATCACTGCGCCCGCCGCCCCGACAAGAGAAGGCTATACCTTCACCGGTTGGGACAAGACGATCCCCGCGACCATGCCTGCCGGGGATATGACCATCACGGCGCAGTGGACGGTCAATCAATACACCATTACTTACGATCTGGACGGCGGCACGGCAGAGGGCAACCCCGACACCTACACCGTCGAGACGGACACCTTTACCCTCAAGAACCCCACACGCCCCGGCTACACCTTCACCGGCTGGAGCGGCACCGGCCTGACGGGCGAGGATAACCTGACCGTCACCATCCCGAAGGGCAGCACCGGCAACCGCAGCTATACCGCGCACTGGTCGCTGAATACCTACTCTATCACGTATGACCTGAACGGCGGTACTGCCTCCGGCAACCCGACGTCCTATACCGTGGAATCGGCAACAATCACGCTGAATCAGCCGACAAAGACCGGATACACGTTCACGGGCTGGAGCGGCACGGACCTGACGGGCGAAGACAACCTGACCGTCACGATTCCCGCAGGCAGCACCGGCGACCGCAGCTACACTGCACACTGGTCGCTGAATACCTACTCTATCACGTATGACCTGGACGGCGGTACGGCTTCCGGCAATCCGGACTTCTATACCGTGGAATCGTCGACCATTACCCTGAATCCGCCGACAAGAACCGGCTATACGTTTATCGGCTGGAGCGGAACTGATCTGTCTGGCAGCGATAACCTGACCGTCACCATCCCGACCGGCAGCATCGGCAACCGCAGCTACACGGCACACTGGTCGCTCAATACCTACTCCATCACCTACGATCTGGACGGCGGCACAGCGTTCGGGAATCCGGATTCCTATACCGTAGAATCCGCGGCAATCACGCTGAACGAGCCGACAAAGGCCGGATATGTCTTCACCGGCTGGAGCGGCACAGACCTGGTGGGCGAAGATAATCTGACTGTCACGATTCCGGCAGGCAGTATTGGCGACCGCCGCTATACGGCGCACTGGGAATTCGACCCGACGATTATCGCCGCGCTCAATCCCACGCCGAACGTGGACTTCCTCGACGTTTCCCGCACCGACTGGTTCTACTATGACGTGCGCTACGTCTGCGAAAACGGCCTGATGAACGGCACGTCCCGCAACCGGTTCAGCCCCTACGGCACGGCGACGCGCGGTATGCTCGTGACGATCCTGTACCGTATGGAAAACGAGCCGAGGTGCTTCGGCAGCGCGGCGTTCTCGGATGTAAAGCCCGGCGCGTATTATGAAAAGGCAGTCGTCTGGGCCTCACAGAACAACATCGTCAGCGGCTACACCGACGGAACCTTCCGCCCCGACGCGCCCGTCACGCGTGAGCAGCTGGCGTCCATCCTCTACCGTTATACACGCTATCGCGGACAGGACGTGAGCGCCGCTGGAACCACCAGCCTCACTGGCTACGGCGACGCACAGGCCGTGTCCAATTACGCGCTGCCCGCTATGCGCTGGGCCTGCGGCATGGGCATCCTGCAGGGCGCAAACGGCAAGCTCAACCCCAACGGCCTTGCCACCCGCGCCCAGCTCGCAGCCATGCTGCACCGGTATCTGACAAAATAACAGCGCTGAACCACGCGGGCAGGCATAATTTGTGCCTGCCCGCATATTATTCATAAAACGTTCACAACTATCGCCTATACTGACAAAACCTGCGGTGCAAAAACGCGTCTGTAGGATGACGCGGGATTTTCCCGCGTCAGAAAAAAGATTCCAAAGGAGTTCCAACATGAAAAAACTGATTGCGATGTTTCTGGCCGCTCTGACGGCACTTTCCCTGACAGCCTGCGCGGCAAAGTCTGGCGCGCAGCCGGACGCGTCGGAAATTCCCGACGCGCTGACCATCCTGAACACCGTCTGGGCAAGCTATTCCGAAGACGAAAAATTCCCTGCGGCGGGTGGCGATTATTCCGAAGCCAACATGACCGATGGCCAGCCCGGAACGGTCGGTCTTGAAAACGCGTCCGATGTCGAATATCTGCTGAGCATCCCCGCATCCGTCGTCGCGATGGCGGATGACGGCGCGTCGCTGTTCCACATGATGAACGGCAATACCTTCACCTGCGGTGCGCTGCGCCTGACCGATGCGGGGAAGCTGGATGAGGCGGCAAAGGAAATCCGGGACTATATCATGGCCAAGCAGTGGATGTGCGGCTTCCCGGACAAGCTGATCGTCGTTTCGGTTGACAACTATCTGATCTCGTGCTTCGGCGCGGAGGATCTCGTCAACACCTTCCGCGACAAGCTGCAGGCCGCGTATTCTGGCGCTGTTGTCATCACTGACGAGCCGATCGTGGCATGAAATAATTAATTTATGTAAACCGAAAGGGCCGCCATGCTGTTTTCTAGTGTTCCGTTTCTGTTTTATTTTCTCCCCGCTGTCCTGCTTGTCTACTTTCTCGTACCCAAACGGGCGAAAAACGGCGTGCTGCTCCTGTCGAGCCTTGTGTTTTACGGCTGGGGTGAGCCGCGCTATCTGCCGGTCATGCTCGTCTCCATCCTGCAAGGCTATATTTTCGGACGGCTGATCGAGCGCTTCCGCGATACCAGGCGGGCGAAGCTGTTTCTGGTCCTGTCTGTTCTCCTGAGCCTCGGGACGCTTGCGTATTTCAAGTATGCCGATTTCATGATCGCAAACCTGAACGCGCTGACCGGGCTGTCCGCGCCGCTGCTGCGCCTAGCGCTCCCGGTCGGCATCAGCTTCTATACGTTCCAGATCCTGAGCTACACCGTGGACGTGTACCGCGGGACGGTCCCGGCGCAGCGGAATTTTATCGATCTTGCAGCCTATATCGCCATGTTCCCGCAGCTGATCGCCGGGCCGATCGTCCGCTATTCCGATATCGCCGTGCAGCTGAAAACACGCGAACACAGCGTATCGGAGGCGGCCTCCGGCGCACGGCGCTTCATTCTGGGCCTTGCGAAAAAGATCCTGCTTGCCAATCTGCTCGGAGAGCTGGTGTCAAGCTTCCGCGCGTCCGCCGATTTGTCGGTCCTGTATTACTGGCTGGGCGCGATTGCGTTCACCCTGCAGATCTACTATGATTTCTCTGGCTACAGCGACATGGCCATCGGCCTTGGCCGGATTTTCGGCTTCCGGTTTCCGGAGAACTTCCAGTACCCCTATCTGTCCGGCAGCATCACGGAATTCTGGCGGCGCTGGCATATTTCGCTCGGCTCGTGGTTCCGCGATTATCTCTATATCCCGCTTGGCGGAAACCGGAAGGGGAGCGCCCGGCAGCTGCTGAATATCCTGCTCGTCTGGCTCGCGACCGGCCTGTGGCACGGCGCGGCGTGGAATTTTGTCCTGTGGGGTCTTCTGTACGCGGTTCTGCTCACGGCGGAAAAGCTGTTTTTGCTGCGTGGACTTCAAAAGCTGCACGTGCTGAACCACGTCTATGTACTCCTGTTTGTGACGCTCGGCTTCGTACTGTTCGACGCATCCAGCGTGCAGGACGCCGCGCAGTCCATCCGCGCCATGTTCGGCGGCGGGGGCCTGCCGCTGGTCAGTGCGGAAAGCCTGTACGAGCTGCGCAGCTGCACCGTGCTGCTCCTGCTTGCCGTTGCCGGCGCAACGCCGCTGGCGAAAAGCCTGTGTGCAGCAGTCCAGCGCAGCCGAGCAGGAAAAACGGCGCTTGCGGTTCTGGAGCCGGTCGGTCTGACCGCGCTTCTGGCTGTCTGTACGGCCTTCTTGGTTGACGGCTCGTTCAATCCGTTCCTGTATTTCCGGTTTTAGAGGGGAGGCCCCATGGAAAAACGAAAGAATCTTGCAGTCGTCTGCCTGACGGCGGCGTTCCTGCTCGGATTTCTGGTCTGGAGCCTTCTGAAGCCGGATGATACGGTTTCGCAGAGTGAGCGCCGGAAGCTGGCGCAAAAGCCGGAGCTGACGGCCGCTTCTGTGCTGAACGGCACGTTTATGACGGATTTCGAATCCTATACGCTCGACCAGTTCCCGCTGCGCGACGGCTTCCGGCGGCTCAAGGCCGCTGTTCTGCTGGATATGCTGCGCGAAAAGGATAACAACGGCATCTATCTTGCGGACGGCTATGCCGCCAAGCTGGAATATCCGTTGGACGAGTCCTCCGTCCTCCATGCCGCAGAGCGCTTCAGGACTATCTATGAAACGTACCTGTCCGGGACAGATGCCAGAATCTATGAAGCCGTAATCCCGGACAAGGGCGCGTTTCTTGCGCGGCAGAATGGCTATCCGTCGCTTGACTACAGTGCGTTTTCCGCGCTGCTTCAGAAGAATATGCCTTATGCGGAAGCAATCGACCTGATGCCAGTGCTGTCTCTGAACAGCTATTATCATACTGATCTGCACTGGAGACAAGAGGCGATTGTGCCGGTTGCAAGTCAATTAGCAGAAGCAATGGGTGTGAAACTGTCGGAGAAATATGATACGGTGACGGCTGACACGCCATTCTACGGCGTTTACTGCGGACAGTCGGCTCTGCCGCTTGCCCCGGATACGCTCCGCTATCTGACGAGCGAGACGCTTCTCGGCTGTACCGTCTACGATTATGAAACGGACAGCACCGGGCCGGTCTATGATCTGCCCGCGCTGGAAGGGGAGGACCCGTACTCCGTGTTCCTCTCCGGCTCAAAATCCCTGCTCACGATCACGAACCCCAGTGCGGATACGGACCGCGAGCTTGTGATCTTCCGCGATTCGTTTGCAAGCAGCCTTGCGCCGCTTCTGACCAGCGCCTATGCGAAGATCACACTAGTCGATATCCGCTATGTGCAGCCGGAGCGGCTTGGCCGCTGGCTGACGTTCGATTCACAGGATGTCCTGTTCCTCTACAGCGTCTCCGTTCTCAATCACAGCGAAACCCTCAAATAAAAAACGCCCGGCGGCCAGTCATGGACGCCGGGCGTTTTGCGTGCGGTTCTGCAAAAACTCCTGCATAAAATGCGTTATGTCAACAATATCCGTGCGTTATGTCGTGAAAGTTCTTCGTTTTTCGCCCCTGAAAGATACTGGCAAAAAGACGTGTATTTGTCGAAATATGTGGGAAATTTGCGTGTTGACAAATCTGTTGACAGTGTGAATAACTTTTTGCGGATTCTATTTCAAAAAAATTATGGTGAACCTTGTGCTTTATGGCTCCGGCATGGCGGACAGCATCTGTTCCAAAACGGGCAGATGCGAACCGCTCAAGGGCGTCAGCGGCAAACGCGGCAGACCGGCCGGAATGCCCTCCAGCGCCAGCGCCTGCTTCACGGGAATTGGGTTGACCTCGCAGAAAAGCGCGTCTACAAGCCCCATCAGCGCCGTCTGGATCCGTCCCGCCTGCGCGTATTCGCCAGTCTGACAGGCGCGGACCATCTGCAGCGTCAGCTTAGGCCGCACATTGGACAAAACGGAGATCGCACCCCTCGCGCCGACCGCCATCAGCGGTACGGTCAGATCGTCGTTTCCGCTCCAGAGCGGAAGCTCCTCCGCGCAGGCGTCCAGAATGCGCATGGCCTTCGGGACGCTGCCGCTGGCCTCCTTGATCCCGCCGATGTTCGGATGCGCGCAGAGCGCACGGCACGTCTCAACCGAGACGTCCACGCCCGTGCGGCTCGGCACGTTGTAGACAATCACGGGGCAGGGGACGGTGTCGGCTGCCGCGGTATAATGCGCGATCAGCCCTGCCTGCGTACACTTGTTGTAATAGGGTGTCACCAGCAGCACGGCGTCCACGCCCATAGACGCAGCGACACGGCTCAACTGCAAGGTGTGAGCCGTGTCGTTTGTACCGGTTCCGGCGATGATTTTGCATCGTCCGGCGCAGTATTTGACTGTGTGCGCGATCAGCGCAAGCTTTTCGTTGTCCGTCATGGTGGAGGCCTCTCCGGTCGTTCCGCAGACGACGACCGCGTCGACGCCTGCGGCAAGCTGCAGATCCAGCAGCTGATTCATGACGGCAAAATCGACCGTACCCTGCTTGAACGGCGTAACGAGCGCAGTCGCGACGCCTTCAAAAACGGGCTTTTTCAAAGAATCGCTCCCTTCGGGATCATTTCCTTGTGATATATCCTTCCGCGCAAAGCAGTTCCGCCAGCAAAACAGCGCCGCCGGCTGCTCCGCGCAGGGTATTATGAGACAGGCAGACGAATTTGTAATCGTACTGCGTATCGGGGCGCAGACGGCCGATGGAGACGGCCATACCGCCCTCAAGCATACGGTCGAGCTTCGTCTGCGGACGGTCGGCTTCCTCAAAGTAATGCAGGAACTGCCTGGGAGCCGACGGCAGCTTCAATTCCTGTGCGTGTCCCGAAAACGCTGCCCAGTCTGCCTTGATCTGCTCCAGCGACGGCTTCTCGCCCTTGAACGAAACGAAGCACGCCGCCATATGACCGTCCGAAACAGGCACGCGCAGACACTGCGCGGTGATGTTGGGTTCCGTCGCATTGACGATCTTATCGCCCTCGATATGGCCCCAGAGCTTCATCGGCTCCTGCTCGGACTTTTCCTCCTCGCCGCCGATATAGGGGATCACGTTGTCGATCATTTCCGGCCATGTCTCAAATGTTCTGCCTGCGCCGGAAATTGCCTGATATGTGCAGACCAGCGCCTTTTCCACGCCGTATTTCATCAGCGGGTGCAGTGCCGGGACATAGCTTTGCAGGCTGCAATTGGATTTGACGGCGATAAAGCCGCGCTTTGTGCCGAGCCGCTTGCGCTGTGCGTCGATGATGCGGATGTGGTCGGCGTTGATCTCCGGCACGACCATCGGCACGTCGGGCGTGTGGCGGTGGGCGGAATTGTTTGATACGACCGGGCATTCGAGCTTCGCGTATTTCTCTTCCAGCGCCTTGATCTCGTCCTTTTTCATATTGACGGCGCAGAAGACAAAGTCGACCTGCCTCGCGATCTCCTCCGCGTCCGCCTCGGCGTCCATCACGATCATGGATTTGACGCTTTCCGGAATTGGTTCAGCCATATGCCATTTTCCTTCGATCGCCTGCGCGTAGGTCTTGCCTGCGCTGTGCGCGCTGGCGGCCAGCACGACCGGGGTGAACCACGGGTGGTTTGCCGTCAGCAGCACGAACCGCTGCCCGACCATGCCCGTTGCGCCAATGATACCAACTCTGAATTTCTCCATGATGAAAGCTCCAATCCTCAAACTCGCCGGAAAGTTCCGGTTGCATATCATTTTGGAATGTAATATAATACATTTGGTTTGTGCAGAAATAAGATGTTCTTGCACGATGGACAAATGTCCGCGAATTCCAGCGGCCTCATCATATCATATTCATTCCTGCCTGTCAATGTGAATCGCGGAAAAAATCGGCGTATTGGAAAGGGCTGTATTTGTTGAAAACACATGATTTTTATTACGATCTGCCGGAGGAGCTGATCGCGCAGACGCCGCTGGAGCGCCGCGACGCGTCCCGGCTCATGACGCTCGACCGAAAAACGGGCGAGGTCACGCACCGGCATTTTTACGACCTGCTTGAGCTTCTGCAGCCAGGAGATTGCCTGGTCATGAACAACTCCCGTGTGCTGCCCGCACGCCTGCTCGGCCATCGGGTGCCGTCCGGCGGCGCGGTCGAGGTGCTGCTGCTCAAGGATCAGGGAAACGGCATCTGGGAGTGCCTTACGAAGCCGGGCCGCAAGACGCACACCGGGACAGAGCTGTCCTTCGGAGACGGCGATCTGACGGCGACCGTAGTAGGGGAGAGGGACGACGGCAACAAGCTCGTGCAGTTCCACTATGAGGGGATCTTCCTTGAGGTGCTGGAACGGCTCGGAAAAATGCCTCTGCCGCCGTACATCAAGGAAGAATTGCAGGACGGCGAACGCTACCAGACCGTCTATTCCAAAATCAACGGCTCTGCCGCCGCACCGACAGCCGGTCTGCACTTTACGCAGGAGCTGCTGGACAAGCTCGCCGCCAAGGGCGTTAAGGAAGCGTATATCACGCTGCACGTCGGCCTCGGCACGTTCCGTCCCGTCAAGGCTGCGGAAATCACGGAGCATCATATGCACTCCGAATTCTGCATGATCTCCCGGGAAACCGCGGATATCATCAACGAAACCAAACGCGCAGGCGGGCGGATCGTCTGCGTCGGCACAACTTCCTGCCGGACGCTGGAATCTCTGGCTGACGAAAACGGGTATTTCCATGAAGCCTCCGCATGGACGGATATTTTCATCTATCCTGGCTACAAATTCAAGGCCATGGATGCGCTCATCACAAACTTCCACCTGCCGGAAAGCACGCTCGTCATGCTCGTCTCCGCATTCGCAGACCGTGAAAAGATCCTGAACGCCTACAACATCGCCGTGCAGGAACGCTACCGCTTCTTCTCCTTCGGCGATGCGATGTTAATCTCGTGATTTTGCATAAAATAACATTACTTAGATAGATTAAAATTATGCAATATTACCAATTAGTAAGCACGAAATACCATATGGTAACATCGGTTGACCGATATTGATAAAACATTTCGGGAAGAATTGATATCGGCGTAACTTTTTCGTTCAAGAAAAACGTTCATTGTTGACTTAGAAAAATAATATGGCATAATAGAATTACCGGAGCAAATGATGATGCGATTTTGAACACGGAAAAAGCGAGGAGAAGATCATGCCGGAACTTTGCAGATTTTATAACATCGTTATCAAGATGATTTTCAGCGACACTGACAAGCACCACAAGCCGCACTTTCATGTTTATTACAACGAGTACGAAGCCTCTGTTGGCGTGGATGGCGAATTGATCGCGGGAAGTCTTCCAGTCAAACAGTTGAAGCTGGTGCAGGCTTGGGCTGCCATCCACGAGGACGAACTCTATGCCGCGTGGAATAAGGCGGTGCAGAACATTCCGTTCGGCAAAATCGAACCGCTGAGATAAGGAGGAACGCTTATGTATATTTCTAACGGAATTGCGTATGCAGGGGAGCAGGAGCCAGTCATCAAGGTCTGCGGCGTTCGTCCGCTGCCCGGTCATAGGCTTTGGCTCCGATTTACAACTGGCGAAGCAAAAGTTTTTGATTTTACACCCTTGCTGAAAGATGCAGGTTTTGCGCCGCTGGCCGATGAACATACCTTTGCGGGCGTCTATATTGACTACGGTGTGACTGTCTGGAATGACGGTGACATTGACATTGCGCCAGAATATTTATATCGGCATTCGAAAGAAGCGGAAGGCATCGCCTGATGGCAAGTGATTTCAACCGGAAGTACGGTGGCCATGGCTGCCGTACTTCGCTATGAAAGGGCGTAGGATCATGTGCAGTTTATTCACTTTCCCGACTCCCGTACACATCGGCGACGCGATGTTCATCTATTAAAAAGTTGAGGTAACAATGTTTAAAGTATTAAAAACAGAGGGTGCTGCCCGCAGAGGGGAGTTTTCCTGCCCGCATGGGACAGTTCAAACTCCGGTTTTTATGAACGTCGGTACACAGGCTGCCATCAAGGGTGCGCTCTCGGCCGCAGATTTAGAAAAAATCGGAACCCAGATCGAACTTTCCAATACCTATCATCTGCATCTGCGGCCCGGAGACGAGGTCGTGCGCGATATGGGCGGCTTGCACAAATTCATGACGTGGGACGGCCCGATCCTGACGGATTCCGGCGGATTTCAGGTCTTTTCCCTGGCCGGACTCCGAAAGATCAAGGAGGAGGGCGTGACGTTCGCGTCCCATCTTGACGGCCACAGGATCTTCATGGGACCGGAGGAGAGTATGCGCATCCAGTCGAATCTCGGCTCCGATATTGCCATGGCGTTTGACGAGTGCGTGGAAAACCCCGCAAAATACCAGTATGCCAAGGCGTCCTGCGAGCGCACGGCGCGCTGGCTTGCCCGGTGCAAGGAGGCGCTTGCCCGATATAACGCTGAGCCGGGCGCTGTCAATCCAGGTCAGCAGCTCTGGGGGATCAATCAGGGCGCGACGTTCAAGGATCTGCGCATCTGGCACATGAAGGAGATCGCCAAGCTCGACCTGCCGGGCTACGCCATCGGCGGTCTGGCCGTCGGCGAACCGACTGAGGTCATGTATGAGATCATTGAGGCGGTCGAGCCGTATATGCCAAAAGACAGGCCGCGCTATCTGATGGGCGTCGGCACGCCGTCGAACATCATTGAATCCGTCGCACGCGGCGTGGACTTCTTCGACTGCGTCATGCCGGCCAGAAATGCGCGGCACGCCAAGCTTTTTACATGGCAGGGGAGCATCAACCTCAAAAACGCGAAGTACACGCGTGACGACGGCCCCATTGATCCGCAGTGCGTCTGCCCGGTCTGTAGGCGCTACTCCCGCGCGTATCTTCATCACCTGTTCAAGGCAGAGGAAATGCTCGCCATGCGCCTGTCTGTCATGCACAATCTGTATTTTTACAATACGCTGACGCGGCGCATCCGCGACAGTCTTGATGCTGGAACCTTCGGCGATTTTCGCGCGGAGTATTCGCGGAAGCTGGCGGAAAAAATATAAACCGGAAATTTTATTGAGAAATCCTGCCGCGCTGACTTGAAATACAGCTGCGGACACGGTATAATAAATGAAATTCAAATATGGAGGAAAGACCATGTACCTTTTCTTAACCGCAGCGGATTCCACCGGTGCAGCAGGCGGCGGCGCGTCCATGATCCTCATGTTCGTCGTGCTGATCGCAGTGTTCTACTTCTTTATGATCCGCCCGGAAAACAAACGCAAAAAAGAAGCGCAGCAGATGCGTGACTCGCTGAAGGTCGGCGACAATATCACGACCATCGGCGGCATCATCGGCGATATCGTCTCGATCAAGGACAACTCCATCGTCATCGAAACGACCACCGACCGCGTCCGCGTTGAGTTTGCAAAGTTTGCTGTTTCCACCAACAACACGGCGGAAAAGGAAGCTGCCAAGCAGAAGGCCGCAGCTCTGGCTGCCCGCAAGGAGCAGAAGGAAAAAGAGAAGAAGGCCAAGAAGGATAAATAATTGTCTGACCCCGTACAAGGCGGCAAAATGAAGTGTCCCCAAAAAGTTAGACAAAATTATGAACACAACCTGTTCAAGCAGCCGAAAGGGCCTGCTGCCTGCGGATCGCAGACGGCAGGCCCTTCAGCTTTGCCTTGATCCTGCGGTTGCTGCCGTGCTCCAAAGAAGCACCCGATCACAGTCCTCTTGCGCTCTGGCGTATAGCGCCGATTGACTGCTCCTTTTGGCATTGAAAAACACCCCATTTCTTAGTACCAAGTATGTTATCATACTTGCCTAACAAATGGGGTGCTGTTCATATGCCGTGCGCATAGGGCGCCGTTCTGCATGATTGTCAGTGCAGCGCTTCGTGCTCCTTTTGCAGCTCCTCGCGCAGCTCAAGCACGTTCCAGCCCTTATTTTCGTCCGTCAGGACGGCTTTCAGTGCAACGGGCGGGAGCTTTGCTGCGCGTATGGCCTGCAAAAACAGGTTCAACTGCGCATCTGAAAAATGCGCGAAGACGAGCAGCTCACCGGGGAAATCCTCACCGTCATAAAAGCTCTCAAAGCTGTCGAGATCGCCCGTCAGGGCGCCGACGGCGTTCAGGTACTCCCATTTTTCCACGACGCGCACCTTCGCGCCCAGCCGCATCGCGGCCATGCGCAGCTTTGCAAGCTTTTTGGCAGGGAAGTGGACAGCCAGGATCACGGGCATCATGCGCGCACCTCCTGCTTGTCCTCCCGCAGGAAGCCCGCCCACATCAGAAGCCCGGCCAGCGACCAGAAATAGGCCATCATGTACGGCTCTTCAAAGATGTTTTCAAATCCGCAATGAACGAAAACGCCGCACAGTCCGGCAAAAATCCCCGCGCACAGCGGGAACAGCCGGGACAGGCCCTGTTTTTTCTGCTGCGTCGTGCGGTAGAGCGCGCGGCAGCCGTTTGCAAGGAAGCCGAGGACGGTGATCAGGAACGCGGCGAGGCCCGTATAGCCCATCTCGATCATGAGCTTGAGATAGTAATTATCGACGTAGAAATACTCCTGATGATCAATGACATGATTCTGCATGGCGACGGCTCCGCCGAACATTCCGAGGCCAACGCCGGTCGCTTTTCCGCGCTGCTCCAGAAGCGTCATCGCGACGAGCTTGCGGCCCGCGCGTCCGCCGGAGGTGTTGGCCTCCGCGAAATCAGACGTGAACAGGAAGCCGATGCGGCTGCGCACAAACGGCAGCGTGCACGCGACGCACCCCGCCGCAAGCAGCAGCACCAGCAGCCGCCGGTCGACCAGCAGCACGAAGATCACAATGGCAAGTGCCAGCGCCATCCATGCCCCGCGCGACATCGTAAACAGACAGCCGAAGCACATACAGAACGCGCAGACCCACGCAAGCACCTGCAATTTGCGGTTCTTCGTGTAATAGGCGAGTCCTGCCGCCATCGGTGCAAACATCGTCATGAAATCGCCCATGATATTGGGGCTTCCGAAGATCGAGTAAACGCGCGTGCGCACAGAGGATTCCGAGTGCGTCATCCAGCTGGACGGGATGGGAACAGCGGCGATATACTGATAAATTCCGTGCAGCGCAATGACCGCCGCCAGAATGACCAGCGCAAGATATATCCGCATGAAATCCCGGTCGTTGTGCACCAGCCGCGTAATGAGGAAGAACCAGAGCATATACTGCACAGTCGCGCGGAAGCCGGAGATCTGGATGGAATAATATGGCGTAACGACGTTCATGAGAACGAAGCAGACCGTAATAAACAGGCAGACCGGCAGATCGAGCGGATTGCAGCCCGTTTTGAGCGGCGTTTCGCGCCCAAGACGCTCATAGACCACATAGCCAAGCGCCAGCAGCATCAGACACTCATCCCAGCACGACGACAGGACCGGCACGGCCAGAAGATCGCGCAGCACGTAGTCGATCACGACATACATGGAAAGCGCAAATAAGATCACGCCATGCAGTCCGTCAGAGAACAGCCACGAAAACAGACGGCTGTTCTGGCCGCAGCGAACGAAAAAGCGCCAGATGCGGCAAAGAACCGAATCGTCCAGACAGTCCTTCAGGCCGTGCCGCGCGGCAAGCCGCGCGTTCAGCCGCGCAAAGCGCTTCGCGCTCCAGCTCTCGCGCGTCGGTGCGTCAGACGCGGACAGCCGCCGGAGCAGCCATGCGCGCGTTTTGCTTGCGCGCCAGGTGCGGCCGAGCCACGCGAAAATCCTGCTTGAATGCGCCAGCGCCGAAAACCAGCCGCCGATGGCAAGCAGCACCCGCCACAGAAGGCTCGAAGCCAGCATTTCAGCCATCGGTGACCTCCAGCGCGGAGATCAGACCCGTCAGCTCAAATTCGCTCGTCTTGAGGATGTATTCATAGCCGACGCGGACCTCCTGCGGCCCGACCTTGTAGACATTGCCGGTAAACGATGCGCTTGCCTCGACGGTGATATACAGGCGCACGTGGCCAAGCTCGTTGTCGTACGGCTCTGTGCGCACGTCCGTAATGACGGCAGCAATCTGTTTGGAATCATTGACAAGGGTCTTATCGACCTGCGTTTTCGCATATTCTGCAATATCGGCGGAAACATCCTCAAATTCTACGGTATAAACAGCCTTTTTCTCTGTACCGGCCACAGCGGCTGCGGCTCTGCTGCCGCCGAGCTTCCAGACGACCGCCGCCAGAACTGCAACGATCAGCAGCACGACCAGCAGGTCGATCAGATTGATCTTGCCGAACAGACGGCCTTTTTCATCGATCAGTTTCATGTAGTACCTCCCAAAGAGTTTGCAGTTGATTTGCCTCATGGAATCAGATATAATATCAGGAGACATTCCTGCCTATTTTACTGTATCTTGCCGCAAGAAACAAGTGGCAATTCAAAAATGAGGGTTCCGATATGAAGGTATTGCATTTGATCTCCGGCGGCGACGTCGGCGGCGCAAAAACGCACGTGCTGTCGCTGCTGCATGGTCTTGGGAAAACGGAACAGGTGCGGCTCGTCTGCTTCCGCGAGGGAGAGTTTGCCGAAGACGCGCGGAAGCTCGGCATCGATACGGTCGTCATGGAAGCGTCCGTACAGACGGCCATTGGCCGTCTTGCGCAGATGATCCGCGCCGAGGGCTTTCAGATCGTCCACTGCCACGGCGCGCGCGCGAACCTGACCGGCGCTGTCCTGCGCCGGAAAATTCAGGTGCCGATTGTCACGACCGTCCATTCCGACTACCGGCTCGACTATCTGGGCAGACCCCTGCACCGGCTGACCTACGGCACGATCAACACCGTTGCGCTGCGTATGTTCGACTACCACATCGGCGTGTCCGACGCCATGGCACAGCTGCTTATTTCACGCGGCTTTGACCCGCAGACGATGTTTGCAATTTACAACGGCATTGATTTTACGCCGGTTGCGCCAAAGCTGGACAGGGAATCATATCTGCGCTCTGTCGGCATGGAGACGGCGGAGGATACCGTCGTGTTCGGCATCGCCGCCCGCCTTGATCCGGTCAAGGATGTGGGGACGCTCATCCGCGGCTTCTCCATCGCCGTAAAGACCCACCCCAATATCCGCCTGCTCATCGCGGGCGACGGCGAGCAGCGACAGACGCTGGAAAAGCTGGCCGCCGACACCTGCCCGCCCGGCAGCGTCGTGTTTGCGGGCTGGGTCACGGATATGGACAGCTTTTATCATGCGCTGGACGTTAATACACTGACGTCTCTTTCTGAGACGTTCCCGTATGCCATCACAGAGGGTGCGCGTATGCGTTGCGCGACGATCGCGTCGAATGTCGGCGGCATCCCGTATATCATCGAGCATGGCGTGACCGGCCTCCTGTTTGAGCCGCAGAACGCCGAAGCGCTCGGCGGCTGCATGGCCCGACTGGCTGAATCTGCGGCCATGCGCGCGCAGCTCGGCGAAAATCTGTATGAAAAGGCCTCGCGCGAGTTTTCCATCAGTGCGACCGTCGGCAAGCAGATCGAAATTTACCAGACCATCCTGCGCCGCACGGCCATGCCGAAGAAAAAGAAATATGGCGTATTGATCTGCGGCGCCTACGGCAAGGGAAACGCGGGCGACGACGCGATCTTAAAGGCGATCCTTGCCCAGATGAAGGCCATCGACCGCGATATGCCGGTCTACGTCATGTCGCACGATCCTGCCGAGACGCGCCTGCGGTACCACGTCGGCTCCGTACACGTATTCGACCCCTTCCGCTTCTGGCCGCTTATGCGCAGATGCAGGCTGTTTATCTCCGGCGGCGGGAGCCTCATTCAAAACGAAACGAGCACGCGATCCTTAAATTATTATCTCACGACCATCCGCATGGCGCATACCGCAGGCTGCCGCGTCATGATGTACGGCTGCGGCATCGGCCCTGTCAGCGGAGAGGGCAGCCGCCGCCATACCGCGCGCATTCTCAACCGCTGCGTGGATAAAATCACGCTACGCGAGGATCTTTCCCGGAAGGAGCTTTCCGACATGGGCGTGATGCAGCCGGATATCTCCGTCACGGCAGACCCGGCGCTGCTGCTGCAGCCCGCGACCACCGGTGCAGTAGACAGCTATTTCCTGAGCAATGACCTCGACCCGAACGGAAGCTATGCCATGTTCGTTCTGCGCCCGTGGAAAAATCTTTCCGGGCATTTGCAGGCAATTGTAGATGCTGCAATTTATGTCAACCAAAAGCACGGCCTGACGCCGGTTTTCGTCGCTCTTGAGCCGACGCGTGACCTTGAGATTAACCGGCAGGCCGCCGGAATGCTGTCCTGCCGGTCATTCGTGCTGCCCGCCCCGCGCGACGAGCAGCTGACCATCGGCATGATGCAGAAAATGCGCGTGATCGTCTCCATGCGGCTGCACGCGTTGATCTTTGCCTCGTCTGTCGGCGCGCCGCTGGCCGCGATCTCGTATGACCCGAAGGTCACCGGCTTCATGGCCTATCTCGGCCAGAAGCACTGCATGGAGCTGGACGACGTGACGAAGGACAGTCTGTGCGCCCTGATTGACGACGCCATGCAGACGGCACAGCCGTATTCGACCGACCGCCTGCGCCGCCTTGCGGCAGAAAATGAAGAAGCGGCGCGCAAGCTGCTGGAGGAGACCATATGAGAAAAATCGTTTGCCTTGCCACCTCCCCGTGGTACCCCATCCCGACGCGCAAGCAGCAGGTCATGAGCCGCATCCCAGACGCGGAAATTCTCTATTTTGATCCGTCTATCACCTATATCGCCCCCATGAAGGACAAAGCCGCTCAGCCGGGACTGACGAATTATAAAAAAGCGGGCGTTCACCCGCAGGAGAACATCACGGTTTACGCTCTGCCGCCGGCTCTGCCATTCTTTTATAAGTTCCGCTGGATAAACAGGCTGAACCAGCGGAAAATCGCCCGCTTCGTCCGCAAAAAAATGCGGGAGCACGGATTTGAGGACGCTGTTTTGTGGGTCTATTCGCCCGTCACAGCCGATCTTGTCGATCTGGTCCCGCATAAGGCGCTGGTCTACGACTGCGTCGACCGGCATTCGGCCTACGGCGGACTCATGGACCCGGCGCTCGTCGACGCGATGGAGCTGGAGCTTGCGGGAAAGGCCGATCACGTCTTCGCCACCGCCGATGCGCTGGCCGAGCGCTTGCGCGCAGCCCAGCCGAAGACGGACATGATCCCGAACGGTGCAAATTTTGAGCGCTTCGTGCAAGCCGCACAGCCGCAGCCGCTCCCGGACGATATGCAGGGCATTCCGCACCCGATTTTCGGCTTCGTCGGCGCACTGCAAAGCTGCATTGAGTATGGCTATCTCGAAGCCGCAGCAAAGGCTCGTCCGGACTGGAGCTTTGTCCTGATCGGCAAGGAAAAGCCCGGTGTCGACCTGTCTGCACTCCACGCCATGCCGAACGTGCATTTCCTCGGCCTCAAGCCGAACGAGCAGCTGCCGCAGTATCTGGCGCACTTTGACGCCTGCCTGAACCTGTTTGCGAAAAGCGACCTCAGCAAGGACGTGAGCCCGCTGAAATTCTATGAATATCTGGCCACGGGCCGCCCCATCGTCTCGACGAAGCAGCCGGATCAGATCCTCCAATATGCGCCGCTCATCGAGATCGCCGACAGCCAGGAGGAATTCATCTCCGCCTGCGAAAAATCGTGCTCTGATACCGCGCCGGAGCAAATCGATGCCCGCATTGAGGCAGGCCGCGCCTGTTCTTGGGATAGCCGTGTCGCGCAGATGTGCGGCATTCTGGAAGGACAGGGGATTTTATGAAGAAAAAATTGCTTATCACCGGCTTTGACCCGTTCGGCGGAGAACAGGTCAACCCCGCATTCGAGGCCGTGCGGCTGCTGCCGGATGAAATCGCGGGACTTGAATTATGTAAACTAGAAATCCCAACTGAATTTATCAAAAGCGGCGTGATCCTGAAAGACGCGCTTCGCGCGGTGCATCCCAACGCAGTCCTTTGCGTGGGACAGGCCGGGGGCCGCACAGCCGTCACGCCGGAACGCGTAGCGATCAACCTGATGGACGCCCGCATTCCGGACAACGCCGGGTATCAGCCGATCGATACGCCCGTCGTGCCGGATGGCCCCGCCGCGTTTTTTTCCACGCTGCCCGTCAAGGCAATTGCAGCCCGGATACAAAGCGACGGTCTGCCCGCTGCGGTATCCAATACCGCTGGTACATACGTGTGCAACAGCCTTCTGTATACGCTGCTGCATACGGCGGCGCTCGAATATCCCGGCCTGCGCGGCGGCTTTCTCCATGTGCCCTATGCCGCGGAGCAGCTTTCCGGCAAACCGGTCGGCACCTTCGCCATGCCCCTGCCCGATATCGCTCGCGCCTTGACCCGCGCCGTCGAGGCGATTTCCGAAAACCTGTAAGAATTAGTGAACATATTCAGCGAAAACTTGCTTTTGCTGATTGAATTAAGGAATCGCTGTTTATGGTAAAGACATTTACTGAGCTAAGTGATAGACTAATACCATCATAGAGGTGGAGGAAGATAAATGGACATGGTAAAGATGGGAAGCTTTCTTGCAGAGCTTCGCAAAGAACAAAAACTTACACAGGCTGAATTGGGAGAAAAACTCGGTGTCACAAATAAGACAGTTTCAAGGTGGGAAACCGGAACTTATGTGCCGCCCGTAGAGATATTGGAGGAACTTAGTCGTCTTTATGGTTTAACCATTAACGAAATCTTGAGTGGTAGAAAATTAACCACGGAGGAATATAAAGAGATGGCGGAATCAAATATTAGAGAAACACTGAAAGCAAGTACATTTGAACTGAAAGAGAAGCAAGAGTTCTTTAAGAAAAAATGGCGTAGGGAACACATATCAACAATTATTGCCTGTACCGTTGCTTGGATTGTTTTAATGGCAGCTCTGATCAATCAAAATGTTGAATCATATCTTTGTGGTACTATTGGAAGTCTGCTTGCAATTATATATTATTGTGTACTGAATAATCGTATGTTGGCTTATGTAGAAGACCATATTTACGGTGGTAAATGGAATGAGTATAAAAGCGATTCTGATAATAGATAAGGAAAGAATCAATGTCAGTTCGTCAAACTAAGTCTAACAATCAAAGACCGCTTACAAAAGTGTAGGCGGTCTCTTTTCGTGTTCAGAAATATTTGATTTTGAACTTTCTTTTCTTGGCTGAAAGCACCTTGCAAAGAACATCGTCAACTCCATCGGTGCATCTACCTTGTGCAATTAGGTTGTTCTTCAAGTGAACAAGGGACTGAATAGTCTGTCTGTATTCATCATCGGAAAGATATAAATAATATTTCTGTTCTTTCACAGCAACCACCTCCTGTACTGCAATTATATAACAGGAAATGGTATAGGTGCAGTTTGCGAATAATCCTCCATTATTGAATAATGAACGGATTAACAGGGTAACGACCGCCTTTTGTATTAGCAAGGTTTTTAGCACGATTTTTCGCCTAATTAGCTGGAAGGGCATTTTCATTAGCAAAAACGGCCCTTTTTCTGCTAATGATTAGCAAAAATTTTTGTCTTATCACAGCAGTTCGATTTTTTAGGGCTTGTCAAAAATCAGAATTTGAAAGTGAAATTCGGAACCATAATTCAATTTCCGTAATCACAACGGGATTTGATAAAAAAGCCGAAAACCCTTGGCTTAACAGTGATAAGGAACTAATTTACTTATCAACTGTTAGCTGACGGTTTCCGGGGTGCATACAGACAAATCCCGTCTGATTTCTAAAAGGAAGTCAGACGGGGTTTTTCCTTATAATGAATTATGGAGGACATACCATGAAAGCCTTAATATCTTGTGCCTACAATATGGATAACTGCTGTGTGGAACTAAAATTTACCGATGGCAGCATGATTGCAATTGATACGATTGCCGTGGAGAATGAGGTTGCACGTAATATGTACGAGTGTTCAGAGCTTGACTATCTGATCTACAACGCTCCTTTAGAGTATGCAGACCTTATCTTGAACGGCGATCCAGAAACGTATTTGAAAACCGTGACTGAGTATAAGTCTTTGGATAGCTGAACATTTTCATTGCCCGCGGGAAAAATCCTGCGGGCAATTTTTGTAACTTTTCCGTGAACTCTATTGACTTTCCGTGTTACAAGCTGTAAAATACAAATGCATACTACAGATTGTAACACGGGAGGTGTAAGTATATGTCTGATTTGAAAATGGGAACTGCTGAGGCTCGTTTTGCCGATATTATCTGGGAACGGGAACCGATAACATCCGGTCAAATGGCTAAGATCGGCGCAGAAGAATTTAATTGGAAGAAAAGCACTTCTCACACGGTTTTGCGCCGTCTGTGTGAGCGAGGCTTGTTTAAGAATGAAGATGGCACAGTCACTTCGTTGATCTCGAGAGAGGAATACTATGCTCGGCACAGTGAGCAGTATGTAGAGGAAACCTTCGGCGGCTCACTGCCTGCCTTCCTTGCTGCGTTTGGAACGAGAAAGAAACTCTCCGAACAGGAGATTGATGAACTACAGAAGGTCATTGATCGAATGAGGGGGTAACGCTATGTTTTTCTACACATTTATGCCCAAGCTATTCAATATGAGCTTAACAGCAAGCGCAGCGATTGCTTTTGTCATATTGCTTCGTTTGCTTTTGAAAAAAGCACCCAAGGTCATTTCCTATGCGCTGTGGGGAGTTGTTCTGTTCCGACTTTTGTGTCCGGTGTCCATAGAGTCCAGTTTCTCTCTATACAATCTTTTTGATGCGCCAACAGAGGAGTTAGGCACGATAACCAGCGTTATCGAATATGTACCTAATAACATCGTCCATACCGAGTACCCCACTGTGACTCTGCCTGTCCCCGGCATCAGCGATGCAATTAACGAGGTGCTGCCGCAAGGACAGGAGCAATTGGTCGCTGACCCACTGGAAGCCCCAATGTCATTTGCAACCTATGCTTGGATGGCTGGCGTATTAGGCATGACTATTTATAGTATCGTTTCCTATGTCAAATTGCGGCGCAAGCTGTCTGTTGTAGTTCCACTTCGAGATAATATCTTCGTCGCAGATGATATCAAGTCTCCCTTTGTGGTCGGCCTGTTCCGTCCGAAAATCTATCTGCCCTGCAATCTCGGAGATAAGGAACAGGAGTATATCATTCTCCACGAGCAGCACCACATCAAGCGACTCGACCATGTTATGAAAGCACTTGCGTTCTTGGCTTTGGCAATTCACTGGTTCAATCCGCTTGTCTGGGTAGCGTTTATTCTGGCAAGCAAAGACATGGAGATGAGATGCGACGAGGCTGTGATCCGTAAGATCGGCGGCGATGTTCGGGCAGACTATTCCGCTTCGCTTCTGACTCTGGCCACCGGTCGGCGTATCATCGCCGGTACTCCTCTAGCCTTTGGCGAGGGCGATACCAAGGGACGCATCAATAACCTGTCCAAATGGAAAAAGCCTGCGGTGTGGGTAGTGCTGCTGGCCGTGGCTGCCTGTGTTATTCTTTCAATCAGTCTTTTGACAAATCCTGCTGCAGAGCGTGAGTTTCCCATTAACGGCAATAATGTGTCTGAGCTTGATACAGAGATGGTCGTAGAGAAGATTGCCAAAGCCGAAGGACTGGAAAATAGCTCACAACTTTTTGTCGATGCGGATAACTTTGACCTCATGTTTACCTCGGACTTCAACTGGGCCAATGATGGAGCGATTCGCTTTTTATATGGACAGAATCAGAAATATTACAGTGCGCAGTTGAGAATGTTTCATGACGATAATAAGTATTTCATTACAGACCGAAGTGAATGGATTGAGCCGGAAAAGATATTTCTTCTATCCCACTATTTGGATGCGTTGAAGTATATGCCGCAGGAGGAAATCCGCCAGTTGTCTCCGGATGCTGATGGCTATTCCGTATTTATGAGACATGAGGGGGCTCCCAGTGACTATGATCGCGTTCTGAAGTATAGCCAGAATGGTGTAAATGCCAATGATGGATGGTATATTCATCTGGAGGTACAGCCGCTGCATGAAGTTGAAGGTGGTGGCTATAACGGAACTGGTGATGAAGTGATTCACCTGTTTTATAACAGCGGAGACAACCGAGACGATATTGCCGGAAAAACCTATCTCTATGATGGAGAAGGCTTTGGGGGCAGTTTTACAATCACCCTCTACGAAGACGGCACCTTCACTTATTATGAAGGAATGCTTAGCAGCTATATCGGAACAGGAAGCTTTACGCTTGATGGAGATACCGTTATCATGACCGATGACGGACATGGCGGATATGGGCTGGTTAACCATTTCAGACATGACGGCGATGACCTCGTATTTGTCGAGCAGGATTCCGACAACTTCGTTTATGTCAAAGTCAAGGATGGCGAGAAGTTCCACTGCACTGGGGAAGCATTCAAACAAAACGATGGCGAAGACGGCACGGTACAGATTATGCCCAACCGCAAACTCTCCCTGAATGATGTCATCATGCTTTCGCAGAAGGGCTACGATCTGACTTGGAGTGATTTTGACCAGTTCAAGTACATTGAGACAGGCTCCGGACTGTATATTCGAGTCTATGAGATCAATGAAATGTATGAGCTTAGGATCGGCGGAAGTTGGATAGATGAAGACCCCATGTATATCTATCTGGCCTTGGCGGATGACCTTGATACACGCATCGACATTCGGGATGGTGGAGTGACAGATTTTATCGGTGCAGATCATTCCTCTGTCCTGCTATCAAAAGCAATCAATGAGTCGATTCTGACAGAAAACAAGCCTTCCAAGCCGGATGGCCTGTACCACTGCGCGAGCTTTGTTTTGCTTGATCAGAAAGAACTTAGTGGCACACCCACAGTTGATTCCTCTGACCATACTCAGATGGTCACTGTCTACGGACTGGCATTTCATCAGGGATTCGGTTATTCCGGTGGAACCTTCCACGAAGTTTCCGGAAGTCATATACCGGTTGCCATTACCTTTGAAATTGTCGGCGGGAAATATGTTCTGAAGGAGTATTGGACTCCGCGTGACGGCTCCTACTATGTTCAGGATGTCCGGGATAAGTTCCCTGACGAAGTTGAGGACGAGGCTCTGGATACGCAAAAATATATTCTCGCACAGAAGCAGACCTGCTACGATCAGGGTGTGCGTTATGGCGGCGTCGATACCTACTCAGCGGTGGAACATCTCTTTGAGGTGATTGAGTCTTCTCCTGCTACATCTTCCAGACCTGCCGATTATATTGACGCACACTCCATCGAATATCGGGAACTCATGTATTACGGAGACTATACGCTACAATATATTTTCTCCAAGTTCTATCTGGAGGGCAATCAGACCGGACTTCGTGGGCAGCTCATGCGGATCGCACTCGATGATCTCGCACCGGAGGCTCAGCTCCAACTCCACGCCGAGACCGGACAGGCGTATTTTGACGAGTGGAGGGCAAGTGCCATCCGTGTTAGTGAGCAGCACGACATGGATTGGATCAAGGCAAACCAACCAGCCATCTGGCTTTTCCTCCAAATGATTGATGAATAGTAGGCGTTATGAAATCAACTTAATTTGGATAATGAAACCGCTGTATTTTTCATCCTCGGAAGGATGGAGATTACAGCGGTTTTGTATTTTCTGAGGAATGGTGTCAAACTGTATTTTTACAGTTTGGGTACCATTTTCGAGGGAAATATGCGGGTGTCCAGAGGGATGCAATCCCTTGGCTCTGGGTTTCCAATAGGGGCGAGAAGCATCTCTGTTGGCACACGATTTTGCTTGCAAAGTATACCCGCGACCTGCTCTATCGAGGAATGGGTGGAACAACGGGAAGAAATGGATGAGGGCTTGAACGCCTTTATCGCTCTGACACACAAATATGTGGACGTGGAAGAACTGACACAGACTATCGTCAACGAGTATATCAAGAAGATCATTGTCTTTGCGCCGGACAAGTCCAGCGGCAAGCGGACGCAGAAAGTTAAGATTTACTTCAACTTCGTGGACGATGTAGAAATTCCTGTTATTTCCGAAACGATTACTACGGAAAACAACCTATGGACGCAGAAAAACGGTGTGACCTTCGGGTCACACCGTTCTCTGCGACAAATAGTTACTTGTCACTATTAAGCCTTGAAAACAAAGGCTTTCGGCGTTGTTAGCTGGCGTCGCAAAAGGGACTTGAACCCCCGACCCCACGCTTAGGAGGCGTGTGCTCTATCCAACTGAGCTATTGCGACATGGCTAAATTTATGATTAAGCCCGAAGAAAACTCGAACTTAAATCCTATATGAAGTTTTCAGTAGGCGACTGTTGTAACGTAACCTTAGGAGGCGAATGCTCTATCCCCTGAGCTACTGGGGCGTATGAACAATGCTATTCTACAATGCGCCGGAGGGTTTGTCAAGAAGGTGGAATACCGGGGCTGGACGAACAATAGACTTGGACTGAGGGGTGAGGGAATGCGAAATGAGGTCCTGCGGATGCTTCCGCAGACGGTACAGATTGCGCTGACCGGCATACCGGACGCGCAGATCGAGGAGCTGCGGCTGCGGGTAGGGCAGAAGCCGGCCGTTCTGTATGCGGGGGGTGAGCGTCCGCTCAGTGTCCGAACCGTCCTGCTCCAGAAGGAGCTGCAGCAGACTCTGCTGAACGCTTCCGCGCAGTCGCAGTACGCTGTGCAGGAGCAGCTGCGAAGCGGCTATCTCAGCCTGTCGGGCGGATACCGGCTCGGTGTCTGCGGCAGCGCAGTTGTGCAGAACGGCTGTATGACCGGGCTGCGGGAGATCTCGTCGCTTGCGCTCCGTGTTCCGCACGATATCCGGCACCCGCCGGAGCGGCTGCTTCCATATTTACAGGAATCCTGTCTGCTTGCCGGTGCGCCCGGCAGCGGAAAAACGACGCTGCTGCGCAGCTGCATCCGGGCACTTTCGGAAAACAGGCAGCGCGTGGCCGTCGTGGACGAGCGGCTGGAGCTGGCCGGAGCGGTGCACGGCGTACCGCAGTTTGACCTCGGGCCGTGTACGGACGTGCTGTCCGGCTGTCCGAAGGGCGAGGGGATGCTGATGCTGCTGCGCGGCATGAACCCGCAATGGCTTGCGGTCGACGAGATCACGCAGCCGGAGGACCTTGCGGCGATCCGGCAGGCGGGCGGCTGCGGCGTCAGGCTGCTTGCGACGATCCACGCCGGTTCTGTTGAGGAATTGGAAAATAGACCGCTCTGCCGGGAGCTGTTTTCTCTTGGGATCTTCCGGCAGGTGCTTTATCTGGATAAGAACAGGGCGTTTCACGCGGAAAGGATACAATATGCTGAAACTGATCGGATTGAGCCTGATCCTGGCAGCCTCCGGCGCAGTCGGCGCCGGATTGGCGGGGACAGTGCGGCGGCAGCAGGCGCAGACGCTTGCGCTGATCGATGCGCTGCTGCGTATCCGGCATGAGCTGCAGTATCGGCTGACGCCGCTGCCGGAGATCTTCGCCGCGCTCGGCGGCAGCCGGAACCGCGAGATCGCGGAGTTCTTTTCGCGCCTTGCGGCGCTGCTGTCCTCCGCGCAGACGTGCACGGTCGGCTATGCCTGCCGGCAGGCGCTGGCGCAGACGCGGGGGTTGAGCCTGTCCTCTGCGGCGCGGGGGACGATTTTGAGCCTGTTTGATTCGCTGGGGAGATATGACCTCGAGGGGAGCGTACAGGCGCTCGATCTGGCGTTGTCCCGCCTGCGGGAGGAGGTAAAAGCGCTGCAAAACAGCGCGGCAGCACGGTGCAGGACGTATCTGACGCTCGGCGTCTGCACGGGCCTTGCAGCGGCGGTGATCCTGATCTGATATGGATATTGACCTGATCTTTAAAATTGCCGCCGTCGGGATCATTGTCTCCATTCTCAATCAGGTCCTTGTGCGCTCCGGACGGGAGGAGCAGGCGACCATGACCTCGCTGGCTGCGCTGGTCGTGGTGCTGATGATCGTCGTGCAGCGCATTGCGGAGCTGTTTGACATGGTCAAGACGCTGTTTGAATTCTGATGGACACGGTAGGAAAGCTGATCGCGGCGGCGCTGCTTTGCAGCGTGATCTGCCTGCTTCTGAAAAAGCAGGCGCCGGAGCTGACGCTCTGCCTGTGCGTGCTGGTATGCGCGCTCTGCTTTCTGACGTCTTTTCCGTTTTTTTCGCCCATTCTGGCCTTTTTCCACCGGCTGCAGGAGCTGACCGGCCTGTCCGGCGCTGTATTCGCGCCGCTTTTCAAAACAGCCGCCATTGGACTGCTGGCGCAGATGGCCGCAACGATCTGCCGGGACAGCGGCCAGCAGGCGCTTGCGCAGGCCGTCGAGATCTGCTGCGGCTTTATCAGCTTTTATCTTGCGCTGCCGCTTTTGGAAATGGTGCTTTCTCTGCTGCAAACGATGATCGGAGGCTGATATGCGGCGCTGCGTAATTCTTCTTTGGATTCTGGCCGTGCTGACGGTTCCCGTTCTTGCGCTGGATGTTTTGGAGGAGGAACGGCAGATCCTGAATGTGGACACGCTGACGGACGGCCTGCCGGACGACGCGCAGGACGCACTGCGCACGTACAGCCCGGCAGCGCGCACGGACCCCGGCGAAGCGATCCTTGCGATCATCAAATGGGCCTCCGGGCTGTCGGTCAGTACACTGCGGGAGGCCGTGCAGACGGCGTCTTTGCTGCTGACGGCTGCGCTCGTCTGCCAGCTTGTGCGCCAGAGCGTCCCGGACGACCGGCTGCATATTCAGGCCATGACAGGAGCGCTGGCTATCACGCTGCTGTTCGCAACCAATATGAAAAGTATGCTCGGTCTGGCAGCCTCTGTGCTGGATGAAATGGAGGCGTATTCCAAGCTGCTGCTTCCGGTAATGTGCGGCGCGGCTGCTGCATCCGGGTCGCTGACGGGCGCAGGATCTCTGTATATGGCCTCGTCGTTGTTTTTCAGCCTGCTTACCTCGCTTGTCCGCAGTCTGCTCGTGCCGCTCGTATATGCGTTCATTGGCCTTGCCGCAGCCGAATGCGCGCTGCCCGGCGGGAAGCTCGCAAGCGTCCGGCGGCTCGTGGGCTGGTGCATAACCGTGCTCCTGAAGGGTGTGATGTATGTGTTCACGGCGTATCTGTCCCTGACGGGTCTGCTGTCCGGCAGCAGCGACGATGCGGCAATAAACGCGGCAAAATCTACGCTGTCTGCCGCGATCCCGGTCGTAGGCGGTATTGCGTCCGATGCGTCCGAGGCCGTGCTGCAAAGCGCGAAGCTGCTGCGCGCGACAGCAGGGACCTTCGGCATTCTGGCGGTGCTCGCGCTGGTGCTGGTCCCGTTTTTCAGGATCACGATCTGCTATCTGACCATGAAGCTGACGGCGGCGATCGCCGGCTTCGCGGCAGGGAAGGAGCACGCCGCCCTGATCGACGCGCAGAGCAGCGCTATGGGCTATGTGCTCGGCATGACCGGGAGCGCTGCGCTGATGCTCCTGTTCAGCACGTGCTGCTTTATGAAGGTGGCATCAGGATGATGGAGGTTGTGCGGGGATATCTGCTGCGCCTGACGGCAGGCGCAGTTTTAAGCGCGGGGCTGCTGGCGCTCATTCCGAAGGGAACGTCCAAAAAAGCGGCGGCTGTTCTGTGCGGGCTTGTGATGCTGCTGCTGGCGCTTACGCCGCTGGCGCAGCTCGATTATGACGCGCTCTCAGAGGCGATCAGCCGTCTGGAGCTTGAAAAGGAGGAAGCGAGAACGGGAATCGAGATCCGGAACCAGGAGCTTGTGGCCAGGATCATATCAGGCCGCGTACAGGCATATATATTGGACAAAGCCGCCTCGCTGGGGCTGACCGTCACAGTCGAGCTTGAAATGGAGACGCGGGCGGCCACGCCGTATCCAAAGGCCGTGACGATCCACGGCGAGGCGACTCCGGCACAGAAGCAGCAGCTTCAGCAATATCTGGAGCAGACCTTCGCCATTCCGGTGCAAAGGCAGGTATGGACGCCATGAGCACGCTGCAGCTGTCACAGCTGCGCGAACGGGCGGCGCAGCTGCTTCGCAAATACCGTATCCCACTGCTTGTGTTCCTGCTCGGCGTCGCGCTGGCGCTGGTGCCGGGAAAGACGAAGAAGATCGATGCGCAGCAGACCACGGCAGCGTCAGCAGACACGGCCTTCGATCTGTCCGCGACACAGAAGCAGCTGGAGGCGCTTTTATCCGCGATCGACGGAGCCGGACGCGTCCGGCTGATGCTGACGCTCTCGTCCGGCGAGCAGATCATCTATCAGACGGACAGCCGCACCGTGACCGCCTCCGGCAGTACGACGCAGGAGACACAGACGGTCTTCCGGCAGCCGGGCGGCTCGGAAAAGGAACCGGCGGTGCAGTCGACCGTCTATCCAACGTATCAGGGGGCGCTCGTCGTCTGTGACGGCGCGGAGCGCGCAAGCGTCCGTCTTGCGGTCACACAGGCTGTATCGAGCCTCACGGGGCTCGGAAGCAATAAAATCGCAGTGGTAAAAATGAAAGGGCAATAGGAGGAATCTATATGAAAATCTGGAAGCGGAACGCGATCATCGCATCGGTATTGCTGCTGGTCTGTGCCGGCGTGTACCTCAACTGGTCAAAAGCGCAGAAGACGGATGTGCAGGACCTGACCGAGACGCTCTCGGCAGAGCAGGTGATGGGTGAGGGCACGCTGGTCGTGGCGGACAGTGAATCGCTGCCACAGGAGGCGGTCGCGGCTTCGACAAGCGAGACGCAGGCGGCGGATTATTTCGCGCAGGTGCGCCTGAGCCGTCAGGAATCGAGAGACTCCGCCGTTGAACTGCTGGAGGAGACGATCGCCTACGACGAGGGCACGGAGGTCGGCGAAGCCGCCTGCCAGACGCTCAACAACATTGTCGGCACAGCGCTGAGCGAAGCGCAGATCGAAAGTCTTGTGATCGCCAAGGGGTACGATGACTGTGTGACATATATCAACGACGGTGTTGTCTGCGTGGCGGTTTCCGCGCCCGCGGAGGGACTGAGCGACGCGGACGCGGCGCTGATCTCGGATATTGTGACCTCGCAGACGGACTATATGCTTTCCCAGGTGCGCATCATCGAGGTCAAGCCCTGATTTTCGGGGATTTTCAGAAAGGGATTGCATTTTGACGGTTTTGTGGTAAAATGAATCCAATATAAAAGCAGAACCTTTTCTGAACCCTGAACAGGAGGAACCCAGTATGGCTGAAAAGAACGAGTATTTTACGCAGAAGCTTGAGAACGGAACGCTTCAGATCTCCGAAGACGTTGTGGCGTCCGTCGCGGCAGCCGCCGTGCTCGAGGTGGAGGGCGTCTGCGGCCTGTCCAGCAATATCAGCACCGATATCGCCGAAATGCTCGGCATGAAGACGATGGCGCGCGGCATCCGCCTGACACCGATGAAGGACGGCGCGGTCAAAATCGAATGCGACGTGGTCGCAAAGTTCGGCCAGAGCGTGTTTTCTCTCGCCAAGACCGTGCAGGACGCCGTCAAGTCCAGCGTGGAATCCGTCGCCGGGCTGACCGTCGCGCAGGTCAACGTCAATATCTGCGGCATTGCCATGCCGAAGGAATTAAAGAAATAACAAAAAGCAAACCCTTTGCTTGCGTAAAGGGTTTCTTTTTTGGAAGCACGGAAGAAAAGAAGCAAGGAGAACACTATGACAAGATCGAACGCCAGAGAGATCGCCTGCCATCTCGTTTTTGAGATGAACTTCAACGATATCACCGCCGGAGAAGCGCTGCGGACGCTCATGGAGGAGGACTATTACCCCACGCTCAAGGGCGAAACGGACGTCTACGCGGAAAAGCCGGATGGAAAGCAGCTGGAATACCTGACAAACGTGGTGCAGGGCGTGCAGGCGAAGCGGGAAGAGCTTGAAGGCTATATCACGAAATATTCCGTTGGCTGGAGCCTCAGCCGCATTGCCAGAATGGCCGTCGCCATTATGGAGGTCTGTATGTATGAGGCGCTGTATATCGACGACGCGCCCATCAGCGCCGCCATCAATGAGGCGGTCGAACTGACGCGCAAATATGAAAACGAGGATGTGGTGTCCTTCGTCAACGGCATTCTCGGCGGCTTTGCGCGCGAGGTCCAGCAGTCATGCTGACGCTTGGCTTCGACACCAGCAACTATACCACTTCGGTGGCGGCATTTGACGGCGTGGGCGGAAAGAACTGCTCACGCCTTTTGGACGTGAAGCCGGGAGAGCTTGGGCTGCGGCAGTCCGACGCGCTGTTTGCGCACATCAAGCGCCTGCCGGAGCTGGTGGACGCGCTGTGTGCGTCCGTGAACATTGGGAACGTGACCGCCATCGGCGTCAGCACCCGGCCGCGTGCGGTCGAAGGCTCGTATATGCCGTGCTTTCTGGCCGGCTGGTCGCAGGCCAGCTGCCTCGCAAAAATTTTAAATGTCCCCCTTTACGAATTTTCCCACCAGCAGGGACATATCGCGGCGAGCCTCTGGTCAGCCGGGCGGCTGGAGCTGATGCAGACGACGCATCTTGCGTGGCACCTGTCCGGCGGAACGACGGAGCTGCTGCTTGTGACTCCGGACGGCAAAACTGTCAGGGCCGAAAAGCTCGGCGGCACGAGCGATATCTCCGCCGGTCAGCTGATCGACCGCACGGGAAAGCTTCTGGGCCTGCCGTTTCCGGCGGGCAAGGCCGTCGACGCGCTGAGCCGGGAATCGGATTGTAAGGAGCGTTACCGTGTGAAGCTGAACGGATTGGAGTTTTCCTTCTCCGGCATCCAGAACAAGGCGGAAACGTTCTATTCCGACACGCAGAGCGCGGCTGATACGGCGCGGTTTGTCATGAACTGCATTGTGTCCTGCATCGCGGATGCAACGCGGACGGCGCTTGCGCAGTATCCGGGTCTGCCGGTCGTGTTTTCCGGCGGCGTCGCGTCCAACTCCATGCTGCGGGAGCGTATGCGGGAGTTTGCGCCTGTTTTTGCCGAGCCGCAATATTCCACGGACAACGCCATGGGGATCGCTGTTCTGACGGCCCTGCAGGAGGGCGTGTGATGGAACAGAATATCATCGCCGTTTCGCAGGTCAACGAGTATATCAAATTTCTGCTCGACCGCGACGAGCTGCTGACAAACCTCTGCGTGCGCGGCGAGGTCAGCAATTATAAAATCTATCCCTCCGGCCACCATTACTTTACGCTCAAGGATGCGGAGGGGGCGCTCAAATGCGTCATGTTCCGTTCCAGTGCCCAGCGCCTGCGCTTCCGGCCAGAAAACGGGATGCAGGTGATCGCATATGGACGTGTGACTGTCTTCCCGCGCGACGGCGCGTACCAGCTCTATTGCAGCGCGCTGACGGCAGACGGCGCGGGCGATTTGTATGTCGCGTTCGAGCAGCTGAAGGAAAAGCTCTCCAGGGAGGGCCTGTTTGACCCGGCGCACAAAAAGCCGCTGCCCAGATATCCACATACGATCGCCATCATCACATCTGCCGCAGGCGCGGCGATCATGGATATGCTCCGTATTCTGGCAAAGCGCTATCCGCTGGCAAAGATCAAGCTCCTGCCTGTGCGCGTGCAGGGGGCGGAGGCTCCCGCCGAGATCGCGGGTGCGATCCGCTACGCGAACCGCTATCAGGTTGCCGACCTGATCATAACCGGACGCGGCGGCGGCTCCATGGAGGATCTCTGGGCCTTCAACGACGAGCGCGTGGCGCGGGCGATCTATGCTTCAGAGATCCCGGTCATTTCAGCTGTCGGCCATGAGCCGGATGTGACGATCTCCGATTATGTCGCGGATCTTCGTGCCGCAACGCCCAGCAACGCCGCCGAGCTTGCCGTGCCGGACCGGCAGGAGCTGCTGAAAAAGCTTTCCATGATGCAGACGGCCATGCAGCAGAGCGTACAGAAAACGCTCAAGCTCAGCCGCCAGCGGCTGAACAGCCTTGCAGAAAAGCGTGTGCTGCAAAGTCCGCTGAATTACGTCGAGGACCGACGCGTCCTGCTGGATTTCCTGTCTACCCGGCTGCACGCTGCCGGACAGAAGACACTCCACGAAAAAAAGCAGCGCTTTGTCCGCCTGACCGCAGCGCTTGATGCGATGAGTCCTTTAAAGGTGCTCTCCCGCGGCTACAGCATGGTGACGGATGAGACGGGAACGCTCGTCACAAGCGCTGGAGCCGTAACAACCGGCCAGCGCATCCATGTCAGCCTGCGCAGCGGCAGTCTGACGGCGCAGGTCGAGCAGATACAGGAGGAAGACAAGAATGTCTGAAAAATCCATGAAGTTTGAAGCCTCAATGGAGCGGCTGGAAGCCATCGTCCGGCAGCTTGAACAGGGAAATGCACCTTTGGACGAGTCCTTGAAGCTCTTTCAGGAGGGAACAAAGCTTGTCCAGTCCTGCGCAAAGCAGCTTGACAGCGCGGAGCAGGAGATCGTAAAGCTGACAAAAACCGCCGACGGCACGCCGGCAGAAACGGAGTATGTACGAGATGAGTGAATTTCATGACCAGATCGCCCGGTACCGCGCTGCCATCGAAGCGTTTTTGCAGGCGCAGTTCTGCCAAGAGCTTCCCCAGAAGCGCCTGTTCGACGCCATGCGTTACAGTCTGCTTGCGGGCGGAAAACGCATCCGTCCGGTCCTGACGCTGGAATTCTGCCGCATCTGCGGCGGAGATTGGCAGAGCGCCGTTCCCTTTGCCTGCGCGCTCGAAATGATCCATACCTACAGCCTCATCCACGACGATCTGCCTTGCATGGACAATGACGATTACCGCCGGGGCCGTCTCACCAATCACAAGGTCTTCGGTGAGGCGCTGGCTGTGCTTGCGGGCGACGGTCTGCTGACCGCCGCGTTTGAAACGGCGGCGAACGCGCCTGCGGACCCTGCCGTGATCGTCAGGGCCATCCGCATTCTGTCAGAGCAGGCGGGCGAGCTCGGCATGGTCGGCGGACAGGTGCTCGATATGCAGGCCGAGGAGCAGGAGCTGACGGAACAGGGGATCTATGACATCCAGCGCCGCAAGACCGGCGCGCTCATTCAGGCGGCCTGCCAGATCGGCGTCGTGGCTGCGAACGGAACTGCGCAGCAGCTTGAGGCCGCGAAGACCTACGCGCAGAACCTTGGCCTTGCGTTCCAGATCCGTGACGATATGCTCGACGTTCTGGGCGACGCGGACAAGCTTGGCAAGGCCACGCACATGGACGAGCACAAAAACACGTTCGTCCGCCTGTACGGTATCGGCGCGTGCTCGAAGATGATCGAGGCGGAGACAAAGACGGCCATCGAGGCGCTGGGTTGCTTCGAAAGCTCCGAGTTCCTTGTGGAAATGGCCCGCCAGCTTGCGCTTCGTGAATACTGATGCATCCGACAGCACCGAATTTTCGCATCGTAACAGAAAGTTTATGAATATTTGCTTGTATATACATTCGTGATGTGGTATACTTGCTCTGCAATGGCGCAGTATTCTAGTCAGCTTTGCCGACTGCGAGGAAGGGCCTAAAAATCCTTTGTTTGGCATACCTGTGAACCCCGTGGTGTCTGCTTCTTACGCCCAGTCTGGGGTGGATGCTGTGGGAAGGCGATTTTGCGCCTGCGGCGGACGGGCTGTCTCCAATGGCATGGAGAAGATGACCCGGTCGCTGTGGAGACTGGATATTGTGCAGCGGCGAACTCCCTTCGTGGTATCCGACCGTTGTACGATACCGGATATGAACCTGCATTGCGGTGCTACCCGGCTTTAAGCCGTGAACGCTGTGTGCAGAGTAGCCTGCCTTGCGTGAACCGGCCGGGAAAGGGAAGCTGATGCGTCCGGCGCTCATGGCCTTGAGCGCAGACGATATTCCCTTGAAAGACGGTTTGCAAAAGAGGATAAGAGTCGGTTCAAGCTGTTGTGGAAATCACCTAGACTGTCGAAAGGGCCTTTGTGGGATTGCGGTACGGACTAAGTGGCAATCGGGTAGTGACCATGGCGACAGGTCAACGCGAGCATGAAAGGGGAACCACCTCCATCGGCGACGAGAGGATGCTCCCGGGGAAAACAAACCCGACCTAAGCCGTAAGATTAACCATAATCGCTGCCATTGTACAGTTGTAGATCCTGATAAAATGCCGCGTATGCGGCGTTTTATCAGCATTTATTTGTATGGATATAAGTTTACATAATTACTGATGTGGAGGCTGTCTTGGCTGCTGCGAAAAAGAAAAAGGCCGGAAAAACGGCCAGACCCGATTTCAGATGGATCGCGCTGATCTTTCTGACGACCGTTCTGATCTCGGCCCTTATGAGCTTCGTGTCGTCCAATCTTCTGGAAGGCGCGGGGCTTGCGCTGTCCTTTTTGATCCTGATCTGCATCGTGCTGACCGGTATTCTGTTTGATATCATCGGCGTCGCCGTCACGGCGGCGGACGAGGTTCCGTTCCACGCAATGGCCTCGCGCAAGGTGCCCGAGGCGGAGGATGCGCTGCGCCTGATCCGCAATGCCGGGAAAGTATCGTCGTTCTGCAACGATGTCATCGGCGATATCTGCGGTGTTATTTCCGGCGCTGCCGCAGCGGTCATTGCTGCACGCGTGCTGATCCTGAGCAAGAGCAAATCGGAGATTTTTATTACGCTGCTGCTGTCTGCGGTCGTTTCCGGCGTGACGGTCGGCGGCAAAGCCTGCGGCAAGTCGCTTGCCATGAACAGCAGTACCGCTGTTGTGCGCACGGCGGCGAAGGTTCTGTGCTTTTTCCGGACGCTCCCGCAGCGCATCCGAAAAAAGCGCGCAGAAAAATGAGGGATTTCCATGCTTTTAGATACCATCCATTCCAGACAGGATCTGCTGGATATCCCCGAGGACCAGCTGGGGACGCTCTGCGGCGAGATCCGACAATTTCTTGTACAAAACGTCAGCCGTACCGGCGGACATCTGGCCTCCAACCTCGGCATTGTCGAGACGACGGTTGCCATTCACCGCGTCTTTGACACCAGCCGCGACCGGCTCGTGTTCGATGTCGGGCACCAGTGCTATGTGCATAAAATGCTGACCGGCCGTATGGACCGGTTCGATACGCTCCGCCAGCGGGGGGGGCTTTCCGGCTTTCCGAAGCCCTGTGAGAGCGTGCACGACGCGTTTATTGCCGGTCATGCTTCCAACGCTGTATCCGTTGCGCTTGGTATGGCCAGAGCGCGCACAATGGCAGGGGAGGACTATCATGTGCTGGCTCTGATGGGCGACGGCGCGCTGACCGGCGGCCTTTCCTATGAGGGCTTCAACAACGCAGGCGCAAGCCGCGAATCCATGATCGTCCTGCTCAATGACAACGGGATGTCTATCACGCCGAATGTCGGCGCAATTTCTCGTTATCTTGCGCAGGCGCGTCTGCGTCCCAAATATCTCGACCTCAAATTATGGTACAGACAGACAACGGCCAAAAGTGCTTTCGGCCGTCGGCTCTATGCACTGACCCATAAGGTCAAAGAGCACATGCGCCGCAGCATTCTCGGCACGACGCTGTTTGAGAATCTGGGGTTTACCTACCTTGGCCCGGTAGACGGGCATGACATTTCCAGAATTGAAATGCTGCTGAAGACGGCTGTCGCGCTGCATGAGCCTGTCCTCATCCATCTCATCACGAAGAAGGGGCGTGGCTATGCGCCGGCAGAAAAAACGCCGCAGGAGTTCCATGGTATCGGGAAGTTTGACCCCGAGACGGGTCTGAGTGAGACTGTATCCGTCCCGACCTTTTCTGATATTTTTGGACAGGAGCTTGGCCGGATGGCCGCCAGCGACAAGACCGTCTGCGCCATTACCGCCGCCATGCAGCACGGCACGGGACTTGACCAGTTTGCGTCCGAGTTTTCTTCCCGGTTCTTTGACGTCGGCATTGCCGAGGGCCATGCGGTCTGCATGGCCGCCGGGCTTGCCAAGCAGGGGATGAAGCCGGTCACGGCGATATACTCCACGTTTTTGCAGCGTGCCTATGATATGCTGCTGCATGACGTTGCTCTGCAGCAGCTCCATGTCGTGCTGGCTGTCGACCGCTGCGGCGTCGTCGGCGAGGACGGCGACACGCATCAGGGGATGTTCGACGTCGGCTACCTCCGGCAGGTGCCCGGCATGAAGATCTTCTGCCCCGCGAGCTTTGACGAGCTGCGCGAGGATCTGCATACGGCGCTCTATGCCTGCACCGGCCCTGCGGCCATCCGCTATCCGCGCGGAGGCGAGGGCGCTTACCGGTCAGCTGCCTCCCAGACCCGCATCCGCGAGGGCTATACGTGCACGATCATCTGCTACGGCACGATGGTCAACGCCGTGCTGGACGCAGCGGATACCATGCAGGCCGCAGGCTACCGGCCCGAGATTCTAAAGCTGCGCACCATCTCCCCGGTCGACTGGGACGCGATCGACGCGTCCGTCCGGAAGACAAAACGCGTGTTCGTGTTCGAGGAAACATCCGACCGTGAATGTCTGGCCGACGAGATTTTTGCCCACCTGATCGAAACCGGGATTCCGGCAGTCTGCCGGAAGCGGAACCTTGGCCGCGGCTTTATTCCGCACGGCGCACCCGCCGCACTGCTTGCCGCGGCAGGACTGGACGCGGGCTCGCTCACAAAACTGATGCAGGAGGAGCTTTCCTGATGAAGCATAAGGAACGGCTGGATGTGCTGCTTGTCGCGCGCAATCTGGCGGAATCGAGAAGCAAGGCGCAGGCCATGATCATGGCGGGCGAGGTCTATGTCAACGAACAGAAGGCCGACAAGGCCGGGCTTGAGATCAATATTGACGACGAGCCTGTGATCGAGGTGCGCGGCAGCGCCTGCCCCTATGTCAGCCGGGGCGGATTAAAGCTGGAAAAGGCGCTCCGGGATTTCCACGTTGTCCCCACCGGCTTCGTATGCAGCGACTCCGGTGCGTCGACCGGCGGCTTTACCGACTGCCTGCTGCAGCAGGGGGCCAGTAAGGTCTTCGCCATCGACGTCGGCTATGGCCAGCTTGCGTGGAAAATTCGTTCCGACCCGCGCGTGGTCGTGATGGAGCGGACCAATATCCGCTATGTTACGCCGGAGGATCTCGGCGAGCCGCTCGACCTGTCCGTTGTGGACGTCTCGTTTATTTCCCTGAAAATCGTCCTTCCGGCCATTCAGAAGCTGCTCAAGCCCACCGGACAGGTGCTCTGCCTCATCAAGCCGCAGTTTGAGGCCGGAAAGGAAAACGTCGGCAAGAAGGGCGTCGTGCGCGACCCCGCCGTGCACGCGCAGGTGCTGCGCGACTTTACCGCGCTGGCCGCGTCGCTGAACCTTACCATCCGGAATCTAACGTTCTCTCCGGTCAAGGGGCCGGAGGGCAACATTGAATTTCTCGCGCATCTTTCCATGCAGCCTGGGCAGGAAACGCTTCCTGATATCGACGCGCTCGTCGCGCAGGCGCATACAGCGCTGAAAGGGTAACATACGCTATGAAGATCGTCGTTTCGCCGAATCCCTACCGTGACAAACAATTCAAAAACGCCCGGCAGGCCTGCTCGATTTTAAGGGAAGCGGGCGCAGAGGTCGCGCTCTGCCTGCCGTTTGACGTGGATAAGACGTTTGAAATTCCGCATGATCTCCGCTTTCAGGACATTCAGAAAGAGATCAAGACGGCGGATATGCTGATCTGCTTCGGCGGCGACGGGACAATTTTGCACTCGTCCAAGATCGCGACGGAGCATAATCTCCCTATTTTGGGCGTCAATATCGGCACAATGGGGTTCATCGCGGAGCTGGAAGCGGGGGAGATCGAGCTGCTGCGGAAAATTCCGAAGGGCGATTATACCGTGGAGGAGCGCACAATGCTGGATGTCAGCGTCGGAAACGGCAGACAGACGCTTTTCCACGAAACGGCGCTCAATGACGCAGTCATCACCAAGGGTGCGATTGCCCGCGTGGTGCAGCTCGGCATCTACTGCGACGGCATAGAGGCAACCAGTTACTCAGGCGACGGCGTGATCCTCTGCACGCCGACCGGCTCGACCGCCTATTCCATGTCCGCAGGCGGGCCGATCGTGGAGCCGTCCGCGAAAAATTTCCTGATCACACCCATCTGTGCGCACGCCATGCTGGCAAAAAGCATCGTCGTCGCGCCCAGCCGTGTCGTAACGGTCAAGGTCGGCAAGATCGGGCGGCACAACGCGTTTTTGTCCGTTGACGGCGGCCGGGCCTTCCGCCTGAACACCGGCGACGAGATCACGGTTAAAAGCTCGCAGAAGGTCACACGGCTCGTGCGGCTGAAAAACACCAGCTTTTTTGAGATCCTGAACCGAAAATTCATTGAAAAAATGAGGTAAACACGTCTATGAAATCAAAACGCCAGGAAAAAATTCTGGAGCTTATCGCAGACCACAGCGTCCAGACGCAGGAGCAGCTGCTCGCTGAGCTGAACGAGGCCGGTTTCTCTACCACGCAGGCTACCATTTCCCGCGACATCAAGCAGCTGCGCATCATCAAGGAGCTTGGCCCAAACGGTGTTTACCGCTATGCGACCGCGCCCAAGCCTGCGGAGCATACCTTCTCCGCCAAGCTGAACCTGATCTTCCGGCAGTGCATCACGAGTGTGGACTATGCGCAGAACATGATCGTCGTCAAGACCATGCCCGGACTTGCAAACGGCGCCGCCTCCGCAATCGACAAGCTGAACATCCCGGAAATGCTCGGGACGCTTGCGGGCGACGATACGTGCTTCGTTGTGCTGAAGGACACGCAGGCCGCTGCCGAGCTCTGCGCCGAGATCCGGGAGCAGATCGAGCACTGAGGCCAGAACGGAACAGGAGGAAGACCGATGCTTTCTACCCTGCATATCGAAAATATTGCCGTCATCGAACAGGCAGAGATCTCCTTTGACAGTGGTTTCAACGTCCTCACCGGTGAGACAGGTGCGGGAAAATCCATCGTTATAGACGCGATCTCTGCCATTTTGGGTGAACGGGCCTCGCGCGAAATGATCCGTACCGGCGCGCAGAAGGCGTTTGTCAGTGCGATTTTCTCCGGCGTGCCGGAGCTGCCGTGGTTCGCCGAGAACCAGATCCCGTATGAGCCGGAGCTTGGCATTTCACGGGAGATCTTCGCCGACGGAAAAAACAGCTGCCGCGTCAGCGGCAAGCCCGTCACAGTCTCCACGCTTCGGAAGCTCGGCGTCCAGCTCATCCAGATCCATGGCCAGAACGATTCCCAGCAGCTGTTCGATGAGGCGACGCATATCGGCTATCTCGACCTGTATGCCCATGACGAAGCGCTGCTGGCGGATTACCGGCAGGCGTACGACAAGGTCAGCGTCGTGCAGCAGGAGATCCGCCGCCTGTCCATGGACGAATCGGAAAAGCTGCGTCTGGTCGAAACGCTGAAATTCCAGATCGATGAAATTGAACGCGCCGAGCTGCAGTCCGGAGAAGAAGACGAGCTGCTCGAACGCCGGAAGGTGCTCCAGAACGCTGAAAAGCTGACGGACGCGATGGAAGCGGCTGTTTCCGCGCTCTATGGGGATGAAACGTCGGACGGCGCGGCAGCCATGATCGCAAACGCCGCGCACGCGCTGGAACGGGTCAGCCGCGTGTCAGATGAAATGCGGCAGCTCAGCGGAAAGCTGAACGACCTCATGTATACCGCGCAGGATATTGCCGACGAGCTGCGGGACAAGAAGGACGATCTAACCTATTCTGCCGATGAGCTTGAGCAGATCGAAGAGCGCCTTGATACGCTCCACAAGCTCAAGCGCAAATACGGCGGCAGCGTCGAGGATGTGATCGCGTTCTGTGAAAAGGCGAAGCGGCAGCTCGACGAAGTCGAATTCGCGTCCGACCGCATTGAGCAGCTCCAGAAAAAGCTGTCCGCACTGCAAACAGCCATGCAGGAAAAGGGCATGGCACTCTCTGCCGCGCGGAAAATGGCGGCAGAAAAATTACAGGCGGCAATTTCTTCCGAGCTGATGCAGCTGGATATGCCGAAAATTCAGTTTGTCTGCGAGTTTTCCGCGCAGCAGCCGCAGGAAAACGGCCTCGACGCCGTCCGTTTCCTGATGTCTGCCAACGTCGGCGAATCGCTGCGTCCGCTGTCCAAGGTCGCCTCCGGCGGTGAGCTGGCGCGTATTATGCTTGCCATGAAAAACGTGCTGGCGGCGGAGGATTCCGTCGGGACCATGATCTTCGACGAGGTCGATGCGGGCGTCAGCGGCCGCGCCGCGCAGAAGGTCGCGTATAAGCTCTGGACAGTCGCAAAGGGCCGTCAGGTCCTGTGCGTGACACATCTGCCGCAGATCGCTGCCATGGCCGACACGGAATTCACGGTCGAAAAACGGGTGGAAAACGGCAGAACGTATACAAGCGTTCTGCGTTTGGATGTCGCCGGACGGCGGCAGGAGCTTGCACGCCTGATCGGCGGCAGCATGATCACCGAAACAACGCTTGCCGGTGCAGCAGAGCTGCTGCGTCTGGCGGAACAGACAAAGAATGGAGCTTCACATGAAAGTACGTAACATCCTGTTTCTGGTCATTGCGTCGCTGCTGCTCTGCACGGCAGTCAGCGCGGCGGAATACACCGACGTATCCGACACGCATTGGGCATATAAGCAGATCGATTATCTCAGCGCAGAGATCACCGGCTATCCGGACGGCTCCTACAAGCCGGAAAAGCGCGTTTCGCGCGCGGAATTCCTCACGTTGTTCGCCCGCATTGCCTTCCCGGACGAGTGGAAGCGTGTGGAGGGAGAAGAATGGTGGAAATCGGCCTATGAGGTCTGCACCGCGCACGATCTTCTGAACAATATCACTGGCAGCCGCTCTGAGGCCATGCCGCGCGGCGAAATTGCCGCGCTTCTCGAACGGTTCTGCTCCGGCTGGGGCGGCGTGCATGAACGCGCAGACGCTGCGGAACAGTATGTTATCAACTGGAAGGAGCAGCGCATGGAGTTCCCGGAGTGGCAGCCGCTGTTTCCAGATGCTGCGGAGTATTGGAGCAGCGTGCTCATCAGTGCCAATCAGGGGCTTCTGACCGGCTATCCGGATGGAAGCTTCAAGCCCGGCAAGGGCGTGACCCGGGCGGAGGCTGCGGCCATCCTTGCCCGTCTTAAAGCGCAGCTGGTGCTCCGTGAAAAGAAGGGCTGTGAATACGTCTGCACAGTCGGGGAGTATTGGCTGATGCAGTACTCAGACTCCGGCTCCGTCGGCCTTGCGCTGTATGAGCCGCTTACCGGCAAGCTGGTTCAGACGGTCGGCCTTTGGAAAGCTGCGCAGGGAGTCAGCGGGTATGCCGCGTTCGACCGCCTGCTGAGCGGATCCGACGGTATATATGTCTGGGGACGCGCGGGTCTTTATAAACGCAGCGGCAATACGCTCGAGCAGATCGTGGCCGAGCCTGTGCTTGATTTCTGCTGGTATGGCGACAATACGCTCTATTACCTGAGCTGGGACGATACCAAGCAGATACCGGCATATTATTGCTCGGCCGCATATTTCCCCTGCGCCTCAAGCGTGATGAAGCTGGAAAACCCGGGACAGAATGCCGTGCGCACCATCCTTGCCGAGCGCGACGAGAGCAGTCCAATGCAGAATCTGACCGATATCTATGTGGAATACGGAACGCTGTATGTCGCGGGTTCGTATTGCATGGGCATTGGGGATCTGCACGCCGCGCTCTACGAGGTCAAAGACGGCAAGCTCACCGCACTGTTTGGCGAATACTAATTGACAAACCGAAAAAAATACGGTATACTGCATTTGTAATAAGATCACAGTGACGAAGGGAAGAAGTACCCTGATACCCCGTCTCCAGAGAGCTTTCGGTCGGTGCAAGAAAGCAGACGGCGTCAGGCGAATACATCCCGGAGCTGCCCTCTGAAACGCGTTTTCGCGCAGTAGGGGTGTGTCGGGTGCGCCCGTTATCGCGCAGGGGCGTGTCTGCGCTCCGTAAGGCCGCTTCCGCAAGGAACCGGCAAACCAGAGGTGGTACCGCGATCGTTCGCCCTCTGCTCGCAAGAGCAGAGGGCGTTTTTGACGGAAAGGAGCGTTTTATGCGCCAGAAAACCTGTTCCGCCTGCGGCGGCAAGATGCAGAGCCTCGGCAATATGGAGCTGCAAAAGGGAAAATTCAGTATGCTGTTCGGCCATTGGGACCAGATCTTATCCGGTGTGCTGGATGTGGACGTCGAATGCTGTGAGCGCTGCAAAAAGCTCGAATTTTATCTGCTCGGCGACGCCAAAGCGCCGGAATCGAGCGGTATCCAGCAAATCGCCTGTCCCTACTGCGGCGATCTGCACGACATGGACGACGCCATCTGCCCCCACTGCGGCAGACGGCTGATGGAGTTGTAACTTCTCTCTAGCGTGCACTTGGCGCGGGAGCGCCCCTGGCTCCCCTGAAAGGGGAGCTGTCAGCGAAGCTGACTGAGAGGTTCGCAGCAGGCAGTTGAAAGATGCGAAAGCCCAATGCGAATTCGTCCCGCAGCTGCCCACCTGTTTGTAGGGGCCGATGCCCACATCGGCCCGACAGAATGCACCATTTTCACGAAGATTTTCGGCGAATTCGCAGCTTCCCAACGGGCCGATGTAGGCATCGGCCCCTACACTGAAATGGGAAGATGCATTCGTGTTTGCCGCAGCTTTTCGCAAAAAACGCTGCATTCTGCGGGCGGACAGAGTCGTCCGCCCCTACAGAGACGGTTTTGCGGTGCGTGAAAAGGAGGGAGCCATGAAAAAATCACACAAAATCCTGCTGGCACTTGCTCTTTTGGCCGCAGCCGCAGCCGCGGCTGTGATCGTGATATCAAATCTGCCCATAGCCAAAACGCAGGAGGCGGTGGGGGAGCTGCTTCGGAAGAAGCTTGACCTCCCGCAGGACGCCGTCATCACCTGCGCCGGAGATTATACGGCGGATGCGTATACACTGCTCTGGTTTATCATACAGAATCAGGACATGACGCTTTATCGGGCCGTTGACTGCCGTGTGCTGAATAACGGCAGCTATTGGATGAAAAAGACATACACGCCCAGCGCATACGCACGGGACATCGTGCACGATGTATGGCGGTATGCACGCGATATTGTTCTCATCAACAATTCCGACTGCCGCTCGATCGTGTATCATACCTCTTACGGCGACGAGAAGACAGAGCTTTCGGCTGAAGACATTCCGTATGTTATTCCATATGCACCGCCGTATGGCACAACAGGCTGCGATTTTCTGGACGCTGCCGGAAACAGCATCCGATAATTGATAAAAATTTTTCAAACATAGAAGGAGTAATCACAATGGGTATTTATGAAGAACTGCAGGCCAGAGGACTTGTCAAGCAGGTCACGAACGAGCCGGAGATCCGCGAAATGGTCAACGCGGGCAAGGCCAAATTCTACATTGGCTTCGACTGCACGGCAGATTCTCTGACTGCCGGTCATTTCATGGCGCTGACGCTCATGAAGCGTCTGCAGATGGCGGGCAACCAGCCCGTCGCGCTCATCGGCGGCGGCACGACCATGATCGGCGATCCGTCCGGCCGCACCGATATGCGCAAAATGCTGACCAAGGAGGATATCGACCACAACGCCGAGTGCTTCAAGCGCCAGATGGAGCGATTCATTGATTTCGGCGAAGGTAAAGCCATCATGGTCAACAACGCCGACTGGCTGCTGAACCTCAATTATATCGAACTCCTGCGGGAGGTCGGCGCCTGCTTCTCTGTCAATAACATGCTCCGTGCAGAGTGCTACAAGCAGCGCATGGAAAAGGGCCTGTCCTTCCTGGAGTTCAACTACATGATCATGCAGTCCTACGACTTCTATCATCTGTTCCAGCACTACGGCTGCAATATGCAGTTCGGCGGCGACGACCAGTGGTCGAATATGCTCGGCGGCACGGAGCTGATCCGCCGCAAGCTCGGTAAGGACGCGCATGCCATGACCATCACGCTCCTGACCGACTCGCAGGGCAAAAAGATGGGCAAGACTGCGGGCAACGCCGTCTGGCTCGATCCGAACAAGACCAGCCCCTTTGACTTCTATCAGTACTGGCGCAACGTCGACGATGCCGACGTCATGAAGTGCATCCGTATGCTGACCTTCCTGCCGCTTGAGCAGATCGATGAGATGGACAAGTGGGAGGGCAGCCAGCTCAATAAGGCCAAGGAGATTCTTGCCTACGAGCTGACGCAGATGGTCCACGGCGAGGAAGAGGCGAAGAAGGCGGAGGCCAGCGCAAAGGCCCTCTTCGGCGGCAGCGGCAGCAGCGAGAATATGCCGTCGACCGAGCTGGCGGACGATGATTTCACTGACGGTAAGATCGACACCCTGACGCTGCTCGTCAAGTGCGGTCTTGCCGCATCCAAGGGCGAGGGCCGCCGTCTCGTGCAGCAGGGCGGCATCAGCGTCAACGACGAGAAGGTCACGGATTTCGCGACTGCGTTTGAAAAGGCAGTCTTTGCAGGCGACGGCGCGATCATCCGCAAGGGCAAGAAGGTCTTCCATAAGGCGCTTGTGAAATAAAACTTATGTCAACCGCCCGGAACGCTCCGGGCGGTATGCACAAAGCAAATTCAAAAACGCCGCAGGATTTTGTCGCTTTCACAGTTGACTTTGTGCATTTAAAGCAGTATAGTAGCAAACATAAAAAGCCGGACAGTACGGCAGAAGGGAGTTCATTATGATGCAGATCCGTTCCAACGATTTCATTATGAATATGAGCTTCCGCTTTACCATGGCCCGCGAGCTGTTTGCGGGCCTCTATTACCGTACCCAAAATGAGAAGCTGTCCGTATAAGACCGGTGTTTTCTTCGTAAGTAAGAAGGAGGCTCTGTTCCGCGGACAGAGCCTCCTTTTTGTTTTAAACAATCAACTGTTATCAGAGAAAAGGAGCAATTTATCATGAAAAAGATTCTTGCAATGCTTCTGGCGCTCGTGATGGTCCTGAGCCTGGCCGCCTGCGCCTCCACACAGCCCGCAGCTGAGCCTGCGGCCTCCTCCGACGCACCCGCCGAGAGCGGAAAGACCTACACCGTCGGTGTCTGCCAGCTCGTGCAGCATGAGGCGCTCGATGCCGCAACGCAGGGCTTCGTCGACGCACTGAAAGAAGCGCTCGGCGACGCCGTGACCATCGACGTGCAGAATGCCTCCGGCGATTCCGTCAACTGCGGCACTATCGTCAACGGCTTTGTCGCCAAGGGCGTCGACCTCATCATGGCGAACGCCACTCCGGCCCTGACCGCTGCCGTTTCCGCCACGGCTGATATTCCCATCCTCGGCACGTCCATCACGGCCTACGGCGTTGCGCTCGACATCGACGATTTTAGCGGCACGGTCGGCGGCAACGTCTCCGGCACGTCCGATCTGGCCGACCTGCAAAAACAGGCCCAGATGATCCTGGACTGGTTCCCCGAGACAAAGACGGTCGGCCTGCTGTTCTGCTCCGCCGAGCCGAACTCCCGCTACCAGATCGACGAGGTGCGCAAGGCGCTCGAGGCCCAGGGCGTGACCTGCGAGGAATTCGCCTTCACCGACAGCAACGACGTTTCCTCCGTCGCCCAGAAGGCTGCTGATTTCTCCGACGTCGTCTACATCCCGACCGACAACACCGCCGCTTCCAACACCGAGGCGATCGCAAACGTTCTGATTCCCGCCGGTGTTCCCGCGATCTGCGGCGAAGAGGGCCTCTGCCGCGGCTGCGGCGTGGCGACGCTGTCCATCAGCTACTATGATCTCGGCGTGACCACCGGCAAGATGGCCGCGAAGATCCTGAAGGGCGAGGCCAATATCTCCGAAATGCCCGTCGAATACACCGACGCGACCCCGAAGTACAACGCCTCCATCTGCGACCAGCTCGGCATTACCCCGCTGGACGGCTACGAGGCCATTGACGGCTGATTTCAGCCAGCCGGTCATGGACATATGCCCATGACCGGCCCTGTATGAAACACTGTTTGCCCCTGCAATCGGCCGATAACCGGTTTTCTTTGCCGGTCGATTGCAGGCGCAGACCAAGAAGGAGAATGACTATGAATTTCCTTTCCGCGCTACTAAACTCGCTGCCCGGTGCAGCGGCGCAGGGCCTCATCTGGGGTCTGATGGCCATCGGCGTCTACATTACCTTCCGCATTCTCGATGTGGCCGACCTGACCGTCGACGGCTCCATCGCCACCGGCGGTGCGGCAGCTGTCATGCTGATCCGCGCGGGCATGAACCCGTGGCTGGCGCTGCTGTGTGCGTTTGTCTGTGGGATGCTCGCAGGCTTTGTCACGGGGATGTTCCACACCAAATGCGGCATTCCTGCGATCCTGTCCGGCATTCTGACGCAGCTTGCGCTTTACTCCATCAATCTTCGCATCATGGACAGCAAGGCCAATCAGGCCGTCGGCGTGGATAAATACCCGCTGATGGTGTCGCAGCGCTTTGTGCGTGACCTGAGTCTGAAAAATCCGCTGCCAGTGCTGCTTCTTTTCACATTCGCCGTGATCGCGCTTCTGTACTGGTTCTTCGGCACGGAGCGCGGCTGCGCCATCCGCGCCACCGGCGCGAATCAGAACATGGCCCGCGCACAGGGCATCAATACGAACGCGAACGTTGTATTTGGCCTCATGCTTTCGAACGGTCTTGTCGCCCTCTCCGGCGCGCTGCTCGCACAGTTTCAGGGCGCGGCGGATGTCAACATGGGCCGCGGCGCAATTGTCATCGGCCTTGCCGCCGTTATCATCGGCGAGGTCATCTTCGGCAAGCTGTTCACGAATTTCGGCCTCAAGCTTCTGGCTGTGTCCATCGGCGCTGTGATCTATTACTTTGTGCTCCAGATCGTGCTGCAGCTCGGCCTGAACACGAACGACCTCAAGCTCATCACGGCGCTGATCGTCGCACTCTTCCTCGCCATTCCGTATTGGAAGGGCAAAATGTTCCATGGAAAAGCCAAAAAGGAGGAATCGCGCCATGCTTGAGCTTATCAATGTCTGCAAAACCTTCAACCCCGGTACGGTCAACGCCAAAACGGCGCTGAATGACCTGAATCTGTCCCTGAACGACGGCGATTTCGTCACTGTCATCGGCGGCAACGGGGCAGGGAAGTCGACTATGCTGAACGCCATTGCGGGCTCGTTCCAGATCGACAGCGGCAAAATCGTCATTGACGGCACGGACGTCACCGGCCTGCCGGAGCATAAGCGTGCCGCGCTTCTCGGCCGCGTGTTTCAGGATCCCATGATGGGCACCGCGCCAACCATGCAGATCGAAGAAAACCTCGCCCTCGCCGCCCGCCGCGGGCAGCACCGGGGCCTGAAATGGGGCATCACAAAGGCGGAGCGCGCCGAGTACCAGAAACGTCTCCATGCGCTCAATCTCGGCCTTGAGGAGCGCATGACCGCGAAGGTCGGTCTGCTCTCCGGCGGCCAGCGGCAGGCGCTGACGCTCCTGATGGCGGCGCTGCAGCAGCCGAAGCTGCTGCTTCTCGACGAGCACACCGCCGCGCTCGACCCGCGCACGGCGGCCAAGGTGCTTGACCTGTCTGACCGCATCGTGCAGGAGCACGGGCTGACCACGCTGATGATCACGCATAACATGAAAGACGCCATTGCCCATGGCAACCGCCTCATCATGATGGACGCCGGTCAGATCGTCGTGGACGTGTCCGGCGAAGAAAAGAAAAAGCTGACCGTCCCGGATCTTCTCGCCATGTTCTCCCGCGCCAGCGGCAGCGACGAAGCCAACGACAAAATGCTGCTGTCCTGAATATTACACCGTAGGGGCGGACGACTCTGTCCGCCCTCCCTTTTTTACAGTATACCTCCCGCCGGCCCCTACGATCCAGCGCGGAGGTGCACCTGAATTCGCCGAAGATTTCTGTAGATCCTCTGCTTTCTGCGGGCCGACAGAGTCGTCGGCCCCTACAGAGATTCTGCGCGTTTTAGAAACGCGCCCCGCCTCCGCAGCTTTCCCGGCTGCGGAGGCGGTTTCTGCCCGGTTTTGCAGCGAAATACGGTTGAACTCCGGAGAAAAGCGCGCTATACTGTAAGCAGACAGATACAAGAAAAGGAGCCTGAACCATGAAAAGAGTCGGAAGATGGACATGGATGCTGCTGACGCTGCTTCTGCTGCTGTGCACCACAGCGTTTGCAAAAACGATCGAGTGCGGCAGCATCGAACTTGAGCAGCCGGTAGAGGTGACGTTCGAAGCTTATAATACGCTCCAGTATACCCTCACAGCGCCAATCGATGGCACGCGTGTGAAGGTCGAATGGCTGAGCGAAAACAAAAATGATGCTTGGTTGACTATCAATTATAGCAGTGCCTCTTCGACAGACGGAATCTTCACTTTAAAAAAAGAAAAAAATACGATCCAAGTGGGTCCAGCGTCGTCGAATTTGTTTCCGCTGACGGTTCGCTTTGTTCTGCATGAATACAGAAATGACGAGCAGGAGCCCAATGATGTGATCCCGACCGAGCTGCACGACGGCGACAGCGTGAAGTTTGTGTTGGACGGCGGTGATACGGATCGCTTTACAATCACGACGGAAAAGCCCGGACAGGATATCGCCCTGACCTTCAGCGGGTTTAATTATGCGGATAGAACGGCATTCTCGCTGTTCTGGAACAACAGAGGTTGGGAAATTGAAAAGAATGGAACTGTTTTTCTGCATGCAGGCGAGCCGGGGGCATATCAATTTTCTCTTTACAAGTCGTGGAGCGGAGAAATATCGCGTTCCATGGAGATTCATCTGCTGGACGGCGATGAAAACGAACTGAACGACACGAAAGAGACTGCGACTCCGCTGCCAATCGGCACAGACGCGGCTTTCAGCATTGGCGGAATCAATGATGAGGACTGGTTCAGCTTTGAAGCAGTGCCGGAGGATGGACAGGCGAAACTCTATACGCTCCGTCTGTTGGATTTTGACTTTGAAAACCCGGAGATCGTCTGCTATGAGATCTACGCACCGGACGGAACTGTCGTTGTTCCTGAAACCGAGATCAGGTCCCGTCATGCGCGCGTCTTATCGTGCAGCCAGCAGGGGCAGTATGCCGTTAGACTATATCCGAAAGAGAAATATGATCATTATAGTGAGAAATATAATGTTTCAATCCAGCGCGCAGCGCTCCGCATCCGCGTGGAGGAGGGCGGCGATGACCCCTATGAAAGCAACGATACCTGGCTCGACGCAGCCTATATTGAGCCGGGCCAGCTGATTTCCCATGTTTTAAGCAGCGGTGATACGGATTGGTTCTGCTTCACAGTTCCGGAGGACTACATGACGGTTCACGTTGTTTCCAACAGCGGCGGTTCTGCTGGTATCTATACTGGACAGGAACTTGCAGAATACGGAGACGATGCAAACTGTATCTGGGGAGGAAATTCAAATTATAAAAGTTTTTCCAATCTCTATTGGAAACTCGGAGAAAAAGGACTGTACTACATTAAATTGATTGGCGGCTCCAGCGAAGCAATTCGTTCAACAACGATTTCACTGATTCCACCGGAAGCGATTGAGAACAATGATGCATGGAATCGTGCCACACCGCTTTATGAAGATGTCATGCAGTCATTTGATATCTCCGCATATAACGACACCGACTGGTTCTGCTTTACCGTACCAGAAGGTGCGCCGCAAACACTTTTGTTGAATTTCAATACAAAGACAGAATTGTTGAACCCATCATACAGTGAATACGTTTACGTTAAACTCTATCCCAAAGCATATTTTGAGAATCAGGCTGGTATGATTGAGTCTGATGAAGTCAGATTTGGGCAAAAATGGAACCCGACGAGGTTCCAATGGAACTTAGATCCGGGCATTTATTACATGCAAGTAAAATCAAGAAATATGGAGACATCTTGGAATTGGGCAGATATACTGAAATTGAATGTTTGCTGGAAACTGATACCACGTTCCAGCAATAACTCGATTGCAGCTGCTGTGCCGCTGACAGAAAAGGTATGGCAGGACGTATGGCGGCAGTGGGGCTATTTCTCCATCGGCGAGCACAAGGCCGGAGAAGTCGTCCAGATTCAACGTGATGAAGGTGAAAACGAGCCGAAAAACAATATTTATGTCTATGATGCTAACGGAAAAAGCATTGCAAGTTCTGACTATGCCAGTTTCAGCTTCCGGATTCCTGCGGACGGAGTCTACTATCTCAGCGTACCTGCATCAATAAAATTTTCTGAAAATGAACCCACACGCACAACGCGCATTCGTTACTATACCCATAATGACAAAATCGGAGCAGCGGAAAGCGTAACCATGCGCCCGAATGAATCCGTATTTCTTGATCTGTGGTTCAGCCCGAATATAGTCTTGTCGGTCGAATCCAAAGTCGAAAATCTGACATACAATTTAGGAACGGGATACCTGACTGCACCCGACACCCCGGAGGGGAGCGCAGACATTGTCTTCTCCAACGGCTATCCGGAAGGCGATGAAAAACGGGTCGAGGCGGTCACGCATGTTATCTGGTCGGAAAATCCGCTGTCAGATATTTCGATTTCCAATGCGCCGCAGTCTCTTCCCGTCGGCAGTTCCGTGCAGTTGGAGGCAGCTGTAACCCCGGATGATTATGTCGGCCACATTACGTGGGAAAGCTCCGACACCTCCGTCCTGCGCGTGCTCTCCAACGGCAAGGTCGTCGCTGTTGGACAGGGTGAAGCGGTGATCACGGCGAGCATCGGCGAAGCCACTTCGTCCGTCACCATCACCGTCACCGGCGAACAGCCCGGCGAGTCCGGCCTGACCGGCGTCTCGCTCGACCGCTATACGCTGACGCTCTACGCCGGAGAAGAGGCCGAACAGCTGACCGCGACGCTGAAGCCCGAGGGCACAGAAGCGACCATCCGCTGGACGTCCAGCAACCAAACTGCCGCCACCGTCAGTCAGGACGGCAAGGTCACGCCGCTTTCTGCGGGCGTTACCGTCGTAACGGCGGCAGCGGGGGACTACCGCGCCAGCTGCATCGTGACTGTCCAGCCAAAACGCGTCCGCGTGACCGGCATCCGGTTTGACGAGCAGACGCATACGCTCATGATGGGCAGCACCGTCACACTCCAGCCCATCATCGCCCCGGACGACGCGACCGTCAAAAACCTGACCTGGGTCAGCAGCGACGAGCAGACCGCGACCGTCTCCCGCACGGGTATCGTAACGGCTCTGTCCGTCGGCGAAACGACCATCACCGCTACAACGGTAGACGGCGGCTATTCCGCCGAGATCAAGATCATCGTCACCGCTGCCGCCCAGCTGGGCGACGTAAACGGCGACGGCTATATCGACTCGGCCGACGCACTGCTCTGCCTGCGCGCCTCCGTGGGTCTCATTACGCTCACGCCGGAGCAGGAAGCCGCTGCGGACGTCAACCACGACGGTCTGATCGACGCGGGCGACGCGATCCTGATCCTGCGCTACGATGCAAGACTCATCCCGAGCCTCAACTGACGGGGGCCGCGCCATGAAAAAAAGACTTTTCCCACTGCTCCTCGTCCTGACGCTCCTGCTCACCCTCTGCACACCCTTCGCACAGGCCGAGGGCCGCGCACTCTCGATCACCTCGGCCAGCGGCCGCGCAGGCGAGACAGTCTCGGTGCAGGTGCGCCTGACCGGCAGCGTGTATAGCGGCAGATTCGAGCTTGCGTATGACGCAGATGAGATTGAGCTGCTCCAATGGAGCGGCGCAGACGGCGCAATGTGCGTCTTCAACCACGAACAGCCCGGTCTGCTGCTCGTGACATTCGTGTCGACGACTGCACTGGAAAACACCAGCCTTTGCACGCTGCAATTCCGAGTTTCTGCGGCGACGCCGGAAACTGGAAGCGCCCTCACGCTGAAAAGCATCCGCCTGTATGACGAAACCGGCACGTCCGTCCCGGCAACTGCCGAAAAGGGAAGCATTTCCCGCAGCACCGCCCGCCTGACCCTCAGCCGCGAACAGACAGTGGAGAGCCGCTCTGTCCGCATGACGGTCAGGCTGGAAGGGAAGTTATCCCCGGCAGGCGGAAATTTCACCCTGCAATATGACCCGGACTGCCTGCAGCTGACCTCGGTTCTGAAGCTGCACCCAGCCGTCGAGCTTCTGACATGGAACGAGCCGCAGCCCGGTATGGTGCACGTCAGCTTCAGCGGCACGCAGCCGCTCTCTACAGGAGAGCTTTGCGCCGCCATGTTCCGCACCGTCGGAACGGCGGGGGATACGTCCGCCGTCACGCTGACGGACGTGCGTATGTACGACACAGACGGGAAATCGATTGACGCGTCCGCCGAAGACGGCAGCGTCGATGTGGTGCTCCCATCCGACCGTGCGCCAAAGCTCTGGGCTGTCGGCGGTGCGATCCAGCCGGACGGCTCTGCGGTCGTATCCGTTGTTTTACAGGGGCGCGGCATCGTCTGCGGCGGAAGCTTCACCCTGACCTACGACCAGTCGCTTTCCGTGCAGGCCGAGCCTTCCGGTACTTGTCAGATCAACGCTGAGCCCGGCAAGCTCCGCGCCAGCTTCGCCTCGGCTACGCCCGTCGCCGATCAAGTCAGCCTGCTGAAACTCACGATTCAGAACGCCGTTCCCGGCGCAATTGACCTGTCAAACGCGATCTTCCGCGACGACAGCGGCAGCCGCATCGCCGCCGCGGACGTGCGGCCCACGACGCTGAGTTACACCACTTCCGCTGCGGCCTTCGCCGGAACGCTGCGCGCCGACACGTCTGCCGGTCAGACGCAGTATCTGCTGGACGTGGACGTGAGCGATATGCGCGCCGGGACCCCGGAGGCGCGAACGGAGTTTACCTGCCTGCTGGCGCTGTATGACAGCGACGGTCTGATGGAAGGCCTGTCCGTTCAGAAAATCGCCGCGTCGGATACCGGCGTAAACGAGCTGACGCTGACAGCCAGCGCGTCCAAGACACCCGCATATGCTAAAGTCTTTCTTCTTTCAGACGCGTCCGCCGGCCTTCCGCTCTGCGGCGCACTGCAGGCCGCGCTGGAACGCAGATGAACCGCAGCGCGCGGACGGCGGAAACCATCTCCGATGTGTACCTTGCGCTGATGCTGAGCGCATTTCTCCTTTGGACGGGGCCGGACGGCTACACCAAGATTCTGGAGGCCAAATACCGGCTGTTTTTGCTTCTGACGATCGTCTATTGCGCCGCTGCGGCGCTGTCTGCACTGCGGCAGATTAGAACGGTCTGCTTCTGCAAGCTGCTGCGTGCCGTCCGCCCGGCTGAATGGCTGATGCTGGGGTACGTGCTGTGCAGCCTGCTCTCGACGTTCCTTTCACCGTGGCGCGCTGACGCGTGGCTTGGTCTTTCACGGCGCGAGGGACTTTTGACGCTTGCGCTGTATGGCGCGGTCTTCCTGCTGCTGGGGCGGCTTGCGCGCCCGAAAGCATGGCTGCTTGACGTCTTCGGCGCGGCCATGAGCCTATGCTGCCTGCTGGCGCTCTGGCAGCTGGCGGGCGGAAACCCGCTTGGCCTGTACCCGAAGGGGCTGGCCTATTCCGATGCCGGAACCGCCTACAGCGGCGCATATCTCGGTACTATCGGCAATACAGACCTGCTGGCGGCTGTGATGTGCGTGGCCGTACCCGCATTTTTCTATGGCGCGTGGAAGCTCCGCCGCTGCTGGCTGCTTGTGCCGCTGACGCTGTGCGTAACTGTCAGCGTCAGGATGAATGTCTCCGCCGGACTGCTCGGTACTGCAGTCGGCCTTGTTCTGCCGCTTCCGCTGGCGCTGGTCAAAAAAAAGCGCCGCGCAGCGACAATCATCATTGGAGGTGTCCTGCTTGCGGCGTTCCTTGCGGTATTCCTGCTTCCGGGACTGCCCGGAATGCTCGGTGAAGCGCACGCGCTTCTGCATGGCCGCGTGGAGGACGATTTTGGCTCCGGCCGGATCTATATCTGGAAAAACGTCTGGCAGGCAGTAAAGGAGCGACCGCTGTTCGGCAGCGGCCCGGATACGCTGTCCCGCCGTATTACGGCGTATTTTGAGCGGTACGACGAAGCCGGACACATTGTACGCCGTACTGGGATCGATACGGCGCACAACGAGTATCTGAACATCCTTGCAAATCAGGGCCTTTTCGCCCTGCTCTGCTGGCTGGGCGCGCTTGGCTGCTCCGCTGTCCGCTTTGTACGCAGGGCAGGGGAACGGCCCGCAGCTCTCATCTGTGGCAGCGCAGTGCTCGGGTACTGCGTGCAGGCGTTCTTCGGGATCTCCATGTGCCTGTCAACGCCGTTTTTCGTGATCGCATGGGCAATGCTCGAAACCCGGGAAAATTAAAATGACCGCGCTGGCGCTGCCAGCGCGGTTTCTGCATATCGTGGAAGCCCTACTGTGCGCAGCGGTAGCAGACCTCCGGATCCGGCGCGGCTTCGCCGCGCTTGAATTTCAGAAGATTCACCACCGTGGCCGCTGCAATGTTGTTTAACGCCTCGCGGGTCAAAACCGCCTGATGAGACGTGACGATCACATTCGGCATGGCAATCAGCCGCACCAGCACATCGTCCTCAACAATGCTGTCCGAACGATCCTCGTAGAACAGGTCGCTCTCTTCCTCGTAAACGTCCAGACACGCAGCACCGATCCTGCGGCGCTTGAGGCCGTCAATGAGAGCCTCCGTGCCGATCAATGCCCCTCTGGAGGTATTCACGATCACGACCCCCGGCTTCATTCCGGCAATGGCAGACAAAGAATACGACGAGTATTTTGGATAGAAAAAGAGCTATCTGACTTCCTTGGAAATCAGATAGCTCTTTTCTTGAGAATAATGAAATTCTGTTGCCAAATCGTTGCCACGAGGGGCATCAAGGCTCAAAAAGTCCAGTGTTTACGGTTTTTTTCGACCTGTGCAATCATTCCCACTCAAGTCTTGGGCTTTGATTTAGGGTTATAAAATGCACTCTCGATACGCTTTTCGTCCAAATAATCCACGTATTTCGGGCTGTACATAGGTTCCTTACGAATTTTGTAGCCGTTTTGTAGCCAGCTATTCTATACGTACTAACCGTTCACAACGACTTATTTTGAATGATTTGCGACAGGTTTTGATATGATTCCCGCCAATAATCACCCGGAAATTGACCGCCTGATTCACCTCAAAAAACATCTTGGAGGTATGACCATTGCGCTTTGCTGGACGGGAATTGTTCTATGAACTTTTTTACAAAATCACTCCTGCTGGAAATGCCGCAAGAAAACCTCATTCGCCGCTTGCAGGGATTTGTGATACTCCCGGTAAGCGGGGCTAAGCCTCTGCATTGCGGGGATGAATACATCGTTATAGCCGCTCTCCCTTTGGAATTGCTTTAGATACTCTTGCAGTCGGTAGGCGGGAGATGCCTTATATTCCTCCGATTCCACAACCGCTCGGTATTGTTCGAGCATTTCTTTGTTGTCGTGAATATACTTTTCCGGGTCTGCCATAGCTGCCGCAAGTTCGGCAGATGCGCTTTGCGTCACAGCAGCATCAGCATTTTCTCTAACCTCATCAAGATACTGCTGCACATCGCTGGGAACGGCTATTGAAATGCCGTCCAAGTATCGGATGATCGTTTCAAACGCTTCCCTCTGCTCATTCGTTGTGATTGCTTCGCTCAAAAACGGAGCGAAGTGCAAGCATACGAATTTTCCATAGAAGCCCGGGAACTTATCAAGGATACGGTTCAATATGGATTGCTTGTTTTGAAGCGCCTCCACTTGTCCTTCAATTTGCTCCCAATCGCCGCTTTCCGCAAGTTGTTTTATCAATGCCTGCTTTGTTTGCAGCTCGACGATTTCAAGCTCTTTCCTGTTGAGGACATCGTAAATTGCTGTGCGGCTATCATTCTCAAGAATTGTGCGAATCTCTGGAACGGAAAAGCCAAGCCCGCGCAAAACTGCAATTCGCTTGAGCTTCAAAGTATCTGTCTCGGAGAACTGCCGATACCCGTTTTCTGTTATCCTTGGTTGGATTAGTCCCTGTTCTGTGTAATACTCTACTGCTTTTTTGGTCAGGTTACATTCTTTGCATACTTCATTTATGAGCATTGTACTCACCTCCACATACAGGATAAGCTATCCCCCAAGGTGACAGTCAATAGGTTTTGCAAAAAATGAGTTAGAATATTCCCTTATTGTACTTGAACTGTGCATACAAGATAAATCCCAAGCCGATGACGAGCGCCGGAATAACAATGAAAGACATTGCCTTTTCACTCCAGAAAGCTGTGACAAATGCCGCTATCAAAGATGCACCGATGATAAGTGTACCTGTGCCGACGGCTCTCCCATACTTCGGTACATCTTCTTCCTTGACCCTTCTTCGGTTGTAGGAATGTATTGTGCTGATATTTCCCATTATGTTCACGATCCCAAGGAAAGAGATGAACACGCCTAAGATCAACAGAGCGATATTATCCATTCGCTTCCTCCTTAAAAGTAAAACAGTTCTTCAAATTTCTTGTCCAGAGCAATGCAAAGGATCAATGCCAGCTTTGCGGTCGGATTGAATTGCCCCGTTTCAATGGAACTGATTGTGTTTCTCGATACACCAATCATTTCCGCCAGTTGTGTTTGGGATAGCTTTTTCTCTGCGCGTGCTTCCTTGAGGTTGTTTTTCAATTTCAGCTCGCCATTCATTCCTTGACCTCCACAAGCCGCAGGATAAAAAAGGCAAAAAACGTGAGGCACATCGCCAAATAGAGAATGCCAAGGATCAAGTCGGTTTTTCTCTTTAGCTTGGCATACTTTACAAGAGTGTGGGTGGTAAGGATGCTGAAATAAACAACCCACGGACTTAGAAAGTATGTTTTTGTGAAGATACGAAAGATAAGAGTGAGAACAACGCAGACCGTAGCACCGACACGTCCGGCAATGTTTCCTGCCTGCGCGGTCACTTCCATTTCTGCTAAATCTCTATTTTTGTTTTCTCTGCGGCTGCTTTCCAAAATATTCTCTTTATTCATTGAACAGAATCGCCCCTTTCCAAGTTTTCTTGTCATTATTATATCGTTGCCAAGTAAACTTGTCAAGCGCAATTATCTTACCGTCCGGCGTCTTTTCCATGAACGCCGCACTTTTTCGCTGCCTCGCTTGCCGCCCTGCGGCGTTCTGCGCTGTATGGGGAAGGCAATGAAAAAGCGCAACCGATTTTTGTCGATTGCGCTTTGGTGTTTTTGATTATCGACCGTTCGAGACTGTACCGCACTGTGTGCACGGTAAAAACTCGGTTAAAATCACAGAGCCGTCTTTGCCGCTCATATTGATGGAATAGCTTATGGTTTCGCCGCTGTCATCGACGTAGGATACCCCGTAATACGGCAGCAGACCATAGAATGTCATATTCAGCAGCAGCGGACGATCCGGTGACAGCTCGTCCAGAGCGTACAGCTCTTCTGTGAAAAACGATAGGCTGCTGCTCATAGAAGCCTCGATTCCCAGCACCTTGAAGTCCTTTACGGCATACTCGCAGGAAAGCAGCACCCTGGCCAGCGGCTCTGCCGTACTGACGGAAACCTCGTGGTAATCGGAAAGGCCGACCAACACATCCTCCGCCCAATGCGCCTGAACCGCCGGTTCAAACGCCTGCCGGATACGCTGCAAAGCGTGCTCTTTTCCCGCCTCTTCGGTTTCTCCGTTATACAAATCCCAGAACAGGAAACGGTAAGGCGGGAAGTCTCCGGATTCACCTTTTGTCACAAAATAGGTGTACTGCTCATAGGCGCAGAGCCTGCCGTCCGCATCGAGATACATTCCGCCCGCCCACGGAATATCATCGGGAGAAGCCGTCAGAAACGCGGGTTCCCAGCAATAGACCGTGTAGCTGCCGCTTTCATCCGTAAGGACTTCTTTTTGATAAAACTGCACAACCTCATAGCCGGTGAGGATATCCGTTCGGGAGGGAGAGGCGCACTGCGCGGCCAATCGCTGCGCCCGCTGGTCAAGAATGGCCTGATGGTATTCATAAGCGTCTTTGTCTACCTGTACTTCGGTGCGGTAACCGTTGCGGATCAGCCAGTAGAGCGTTTCGTCCTCAAAGCTCATGCGATGGCTGTCTCCTTTTCCGTTGAAATAAATGCCGTTTATATGGTTTTCATCCAATCCGGCAAAGAAAACGAAGTGTTCGTCAGCGGAGCTGTATGTGTCAGGCCCCCCGGAGAGGTATATCTCCATCGTATAATGGTCCAAGCCTTGACCGGGCTGCTCGCTATGGTGTTCCGCTGCGGCATTGAGGACGGAGGCCATGTCTTCGGCGCTTACATGCTCACGAGAAAAGAATGATGAGATATATTTGATTTCCTCTGCTTTTACCATTGCCATCCGCTCGACGATCCCCGCTTTTGCAGAGTCCCCGTCGGCTGGCTCGTTTGGCTTTGCGCCGCAGCCCGCTATCAGCAGGCAGAGCGCAAACGTCAGCACAATAATTGGCAGTCGTTTCATAAAAGGCTTCCTCCTTTCGGGCATATCATCATCTTTTACTTTGCGCGGATAAATCTATCCAATATGATTATACCATACAAGGCACGAACTTTTCAATTCCTGTCTCCATACAAATGTGCAACTTTTCTATGAACGCTGCTCTTTTTCGCCGCCTCGCTTGCCGCCTTGCGGCGTTCCTCGCTGTATGGGGCGGTCAGACGGAAAGAGAAACGCCCCTTTGCAATCACAAACTCCATGCAGCCCGTGTCCGGGTCTGTGTCGGTCTGCTGGCAGATCGCCGGGTAGCGGCTGCTGTAAGCAAGCAGCCGCTTCTTCAAGTCGGTGTTGTGGGTGCGGATATGGATAAGGGGGTCTTTCTCGTCAAACCAAATATCAGTGGTCTTTTCCTGCTTCGTAAGCCCTATTCTCATGCAAGCTCCTTTCTGCGCCTCTGTTACGCAATAGGGGTGTTTTTCAGGTGTTTTCTCCGGCTCATGACTTGGGGAAAACGGCGATTTTCAAACAGGAGCACGCCGGACGATGTCTGCCCTGTCTGACGCGCTCCCATTCGATAAAATGCTTTTTTTCCGGCTCTACACAGGAATCAGCGAGCTTCGTCCCTCATGACCGCTTTTTCTCTGTGCGGATGGAAGAATCGCCACAGATTATTGCGCTGAATCACATCCTCATAGCTGCGGACTTTCCCGCGCAGCTCCGTATTTTCACGCTCCAATTCTGCTGCACGGAGCTTGCCGCGAACAGACTTATAATCGGAAATCTCCTGCTTCAAACCGTCAATCTCAGCCTTGAGTTTTGCAATCAGTTTGTTTGCCGCATCCAACGCCTTTTGCAGTTTGGATTCCTTTTTCTCTGCTGTAACGTACTTCTTTGCCAGAGTGGAAAGTCGGTCAAAGTCCTCACGCTCCACGGCAACTTTGGATGAGAAGGGAATGGACGTTGCCACGATTTTTTCGATAGTCCGCACATCGACCCGCTGATTCTGGATTTTTTCAATTTTGCTCCCAAGCGTTGCTGCCAGTTTTTCCTGCTGACGGTTCTGCTCTGTGAATCCTGCCAGCCGCGCCTGTTCCTGCTGCACCTTGAATTGAGTCACCGTCAGGTGTTCCTCGGAGCTGCCGCGTTCGCCTCGCTCCACATCGTCATACCCTGCCTTTCGCATGGCGGCGAAGAAATCATCTTGCAGAACGGAATAGGATTTTCGGAGCACAGTTTTCCCGTTTGCGTTCAGCAGCGGTTTCCCATGCTCGTCCAGCGCGGGCTTGGAATCCCACTTTTTACTCATACTGACCTGCTGTATCGTTTCCTTGAGCGTACCCACCAGCGATTTATCCTTGCAGCGTTTCGACCACAGGATTTGCTTTTCCACGACGGGAATGTAGACCACATGAAGGTGATAGTGGTACACGTCCTGCCCCAGCGCGTCGGATATGGCGCGGTTGCGCTCGTCGGCGTGCATGACTGCCGAAAGGATATACTGCTCGCCGCCGACGATTTCTATTGCGGATTTGTAAGCATCGGTGTAAAATTGTTTTGCGAAGTCATAGCCGCCGTGATTATGAAAATAGGCGGTGTTTACGTCAAAGACCAGCTCGCCGTAGAGAAAGGCGTCCTCTTTCAGTCCGCGGGTGGAGATGATCCCATCCTCTTTCATCTGCTCAAACATCTCCGCATATCCAGCGGTCGGTTTCTTGAAATGAATATTGAGCCGCGTTCTTTCCGGGACAATATCCTGATTGACATAGGATCCCTTTTCCCGTTCGTTGTGTTGCTGCGCGTTGCCGATTCTGGCAGCGGTCAGCCTCATATTTCTTGCGTTGGTATGATGGATACCGTCGCCTCTTGCCATGGGCATTTACCTCCTGATTTCAGATTTCGCAGGACAAGGTGGCTTTCGGGGGAGCACTTCTGCGGAAGTGTAATAACCCACTATGATACTTTCATCCTGCGGCTGCAAAGTATCGTGGGCTCTCCGAGGGGGTATGCGGCTTCTGCGGAAGCCTCTGCCGTGGCTTGCAAGTAGTACCCACTTTGCAAAATCCACGGCGTGACCGCCAGCCTTTCAGCAATCGAATTTGCTTCAACGCTGCCGCCCACAGGCAGAGAGAATTTTGAAAATCCTCTCCGCCATCCATCTCAAAATCTGCGGGTTTTTCGATGGAGACGGGGATGCGAGGGGCTGTGTCAGCCAATGCTTTACCTTGTCTGCCAGCAACAGGAGCGTGGCACGCTCCTGTCACAGCTCCCATGGAGGAGTAGTCCAGCGATAGCTTCGCGGCACTCCACGCCGGTCAAGATACTCCTGCCGCGCCTGCTCCCGTTCTTCTTCGTTGGGAGCGGTTTTGTACCGGGAATAGAGCTGCCGGTTCAGCATGGCGTCGAGCTTTTGCTCCAAGCCCTGCCGGATTTCTTCTTCAAAATCATCCTTGCCCCGCAGATGGTACATGGCGAGGTCGATGAACAGATCATAGGGGATTTGTACGCTTTTCATTTTCCTATCCTTTTCTATCCGCGACGGTCGCAACGATTGCGACGGTTGCTTTGATGGCATCATTTCCACCGTCGCGACCGTCGCAGCCGTCGCGCTGTCCTCATTCGATTACTTCGTACTCAACATTGTCGATTACCATATAGGTGAGCTTCACCTGCCGCCCGGAGTGTTTTGCTCTGTTCTCATACCTCACATGGTACTCGTCCAGCAGCCTGCCGGATTTAACGTTCAGGTATTTGGTGAGGGCATTTGCCGCCATGCCTGTATTCACCGCTTCCGCAAGCTCGGTCGGACTGCCTGTCCATTCTCTGCTTTCGGAGGAAACAAGCTGGGAAACCGTATCCAATA
>ENA-UAOK01000012-UAOK01000012.1-human-gut-metagenome-genome-assembly--contig:-NODE-12-length-87177-cov-9.733041_pt1 | contig 87177 bp, 87 predicted proteins | sample MGYA00243467_ERZ654553 | MGnify/ENA primary metagenome ERZ654553 (study PRJEB26926, sample SAMN06164886) | human gut metagenome | biome: ENVO:00009003; feature: ENVO:2100002; material: ENVO:00002003...
GTAGATGGCGCTTGGCGATCTGCAATTTTTCTTCGTCCGTGTAGGAGCCCAGCTCAATGACCTCCATGCGGTCGAGCAGGGCGCGGGGGATGGTGTCGGTTGTGTTGGCAGTGGTGATGAACATACAGTGCGACAGATCGAACGGCACCTCGATATAATGGTCGCGGAAGCTGGAATTCTGTGCTGAGTCCAAAACCTCCAGCAGTGCCGACGACGGATCGCCCTTATAATCGCTGCCGAGCTTGTCAATTTCGTCGAGCAGCAGCAGCGCGTTTTTGCTCTTGGCCTGAATGAGAGCCGTCATAATGCGGCCCGGCATAGCGCCGATATACGTCTTGCGGTGGCCGCGAATCTCGGCCTCGTCACGCACGCCGCCGAGAGACAGGCGGGCCAGCTTCCGGTTCAGCGCCCGTGCGATCGAAATCGCAACGGACGTTTTGCCCACGCCCGGAGGGCCGACAAGGCAGAGGATCTGCCCCGGCAGCTCCGGAGCCAGCTGGCGCACGGCCAGCGTTTCAAGAATGCGCTTTTTGACCGTCTCAAGGCCGAAGTGATCCTCGTCGAGAATTTTCGCAGCGGCCTTTACATCCAGCCGCTCCTTCGTCTCTTTGTTCCACGGCAGGTCGAGGATCGTGTCGAGATAATTGCGCAGGACGGAGGCCTCGGCGGAGCCGGGCTGCTGGCGCGCGAAGCGCGAAACTTCACGCAGCAGCTTTTCCTCCGTCTCCTGCGGAAGGTTCAGCGCCTGAATTTTGGTGCGGTAGCTGTCCGCGTCGCTGTCGTCGTCCTCGCCGAGTTCTTCGCGGATGACGTGCAGCTGCTCGCGCAGATAATAATCGCGCTGGTTCTGGTTGACATTCTGCTGCACCTGATCGTTGATCTCGCTTTCCAGCCGCAGAATGTCAAGCTCCTTCGCCATCATGCGGATGCACAGCTCCAGCCGGTGAACGGGCGGCAGCGTTTCGAGCACGCGCTGCTTGTCCTCGTAGCCGAACGTCGCGTTCTGGGCGATGAAATCGGCCAGCTCGCCCGCGTCGTCGGTCGAAGAGCCTTGCAGCAGGTTTTCCTGCCCGGATTTGACAGCCAGATCGATAAACTGCTCAAACAGCTGGTGCGCCTGCCGCACGAGCGCCTGCGTGCGCGGCACGGCGGCGTGATAGCCCGGCTCGTCCAGCTCCATCGCGCGGGCGAAGAGATACGGCTCGGCGTGGATCATGTCGGTCAGCTGCGCACGGTATTTGCCCTCGACGAGAATGCGCATATTGTCGCCCGGCAGGCGCAGGATCTGCCGCACATAGGCCACGGTGCCGACGGAATACAGGTCGGTCTTCTTCGGCTCGTCGCACTGCACGTCGCGCTGGGCGACAAGGAAGATCATCTGATCGGCCCGCATGGCCTCCTCAACGGCGCGGGCAGACCGGCTCCTTCCGACGTCGAAATGCGTCACGCAGCCGGGGAACACCACGATCCCGCGCAGCGGCAGGACCGGCAGGCAGGCAAGGGGTTTATAGTCGCTCATAAAAGTTGTCTCCTTTCGCGGAGGATAAAAATACGCAGGAAGGGAGCGCACGCTCCCTTCCTGTTTGTTGTGTTACAGCGTTACGCCTGCGTTCTTGATGGGAGCGCGGGGCTTTGCGGCGTCGCGGGTGATCTGGGGCGGGTCACCTTCGCGCACGCAGCGCTCGGTGATGCAGACGGACTGGATGGTGGGGTCGGACGGGATCTCGTACATGATCTTCGTCATGATCTCCTCCATGATCGCGCGCAGACCGCGCGCGCCGATCTGGCGCTCGATGGCCTTTTCCGCGATGGCCTCCAGCGCGCCCTTTTCGAAGCTCAGCTCGACCTGATCATAGGACAGCAGCTTGTGGTACTGCTTGCAGAGCGCGTTTTTCGGCTCCGTCAGGATGCGCACCAGATCGTCCTTGTCAAGCCCGCGCAGGGACGTGATGACCGGCAGGCGGCCCACAAGCTCCGGAATAATGCCGAACTTCAGCAGATCATGCGGCTGCACGAGCTGGAAGAGCTTGCCGACGTTGTGGTCGCCCTTGCTCTTGACCGTGGAGTTGAAGCCCACGGCCGAGGTATCGGTGCGCTGCTCGATGATCTTGTCAAGTCCGTCGAACGCGCCGCCGCAGATGAAGAGGATGTTGGTCGTGTCGACCTGAATGAACTCCTGCTGCGGGTGCTTGCGCCCGCCCTGCGGCGGGACGTTGGCGACCGTGCCCTCGACGATCTTCAAAAGCGCCTGCTGGACGCCCTCACCGGAGACATCGCGGGTGATGGAGGTATTCTCCGATTTGCGGGCGATCTTGTCGATCTCGTCGATATAGATGATGCCGCGCTCGGCCAGCTCTACGTCGAAATCCGCCGCCTGCAGAAGCCGGAGCAGGATGTTTTCGACGTCTTCGCCCACATAACCGGCCTCGGTCAGCGTGGTCGCGTCCGCGATGGCGAACGGCACGTTGAGGATCTTGGCCAGCGTCTGGGCGAACAGCGTCTTGCCGGAGCCGGTGGGGCCGATGAGCAGGATGTTGCTCTTCTGCAGCTCCACGTCGGAGTCGTTCTGGAAATAAATGCGCTTATAGTGGTTATAGACCGCCACGGACAGGGCGATTTTCGCGTCGTCCTGACCGATGATATAGTGGTCCATGTAGGTCTTGATCTGCTGCGGCGTGGGGAGCGTGTCGGGCAGTTCAAGCTGCTGCTCGTTCAGGCCGTTGTGCATCTCATCGTGCAGGATGGACGAGCAGAGCTCGACGCATTCATTGCAGATGTAGACATTGGGACCGGCGATGATGCGGCCGACCTGCTCCTGTTTTTTGCCGCAGAAGGAGCAGCGGATGGAGTCTCTTGCCAAGCTGGACTCCTCCTTTCAGGGATTATTGTCTCTTGTAGATGACCTTGTCAACAAGGCCGTAGGCCTGCGCCTCTTCGGCGGTCATGAAGTTGTCGCGCTCGGTATCGATCTTGATCGTCTCAAGCGGCTTGCCGGTGTTGGCGGCAAGGATCTCGTTCAGACGCTGCTTGATCTTCAGCATCCGTTCGACCTGGATCTGCATGTCGGTCGCCTGCCCCTGCGTGCCGCCGGAGGGCTGGTGGATCATGATCTCCGCATTGGGAAGGGCAAGGCGCTTGCCCTTCGTGCCGGAGGACAGCAAAAACGCGCCCATCGACGCGGCCATGCCCACGCAGATGGTGGACACGTCGCACTTGATGAACTGCATGGTGTCATAGATCGCCATGCCGTCGGTCACGCTGCCGCCGGGGGAGTTGATGTAGAACTGAATGTCCTTATCGGGGTCCTGTGCCTCAAGATAGAGCATCTGCGCAACGATCAGACTGGCAGTGGTGCTGTTGACCTCTTCGGACAGGATGATGATACGGTCGTTGAGCAGGCGGGAGAAGATATCATACGACCGCTCGCCGCGGCTCGTCTGCTCGACAACATACGGAACCAAACTCATAATTTTGGGATTCTCCTTTCAGACGGATGTCAGGTTGGCTGTAGGATTCTACCCAACGGGCCGGAGAATTATTCCTCAGTCTTGGCTTCTTCGGCGGGAGCCTCAGCGGCGTCTTCCTTCTTGGCGGCCTTCTTTGCCGTCTTCTTTTCCTTCTCGACGGGCTTTGCATTGTCCACGATCAGCTTGACAGCCTTGCGGCCCTTGAGATCAGACTTGACGGCCTCGACATCGACCATTTCCCTGATCTTGTCCAGCTCCATCTTATACTGCTCGGCCAGCTTCTTCAGCTCTTCCTCGACTTCCTCTTCGGTCACGTCGAGGTTCTCCTGATGGACGATCTCGCTGAGCAGAATGTTGCTGCGGACGGTCTGCTCGGCCATCGGGCGCATGGAATCGCGCATACCCTTGACGTCGCCGCCGATCATCTTGAGGTAGTCATCCATCTTCATGCCCTGGGACTGCAGCTGATAGGCAAACTGCTCCAGATGCTTGTCGACCTGCTCGTCGATCATGCAGGCGGGGATATTGCAGGTCATGTTCTTGCCTGCGAGGACGACGGCTTCGTTTTCAAAGTCGCGGTCAACAGCTTCCTGACGCTTTGCGGCGAGATCGGCCTTGATGCTCTTCTTGAGCGCGGCCAGCGTGTCGAATTCGGAGACATCCTTGGCAAACTCGTCGTCGAGCTCGGGCTTGATGGTCTCCTTGACCTCGTGGATCTTGCACTTGAAGGTGGCTTCCTTACCGGCAAGCTCCTTGGTGTAGTTCTCGGGGAAGGTCACGACGACATCCTTCTCGTCGCCTGCCTTCATACCGGCGAGCTGATCCTCGAAGCCGGGGATGAACGCGCCGGAGCCGAGCGTCAGGGTGTAGCCCTCGGCCTTGCCGCCGTCAAACGGCTTGCCGTCCACAAAGCCCTCAAAGTCCAGAACGACGGTGTCGCCGGTCTTCGCTTCGCGGTCGACCGTTTCGATGCGGGCGTTGCGCTCCTGCATACGGGAAAGCTCTGCGTCGACCTCTGCCTTGGAGATGGAGACGGTTTCCTTGGGAACCTCGATGCCCTTGTATTCGCCGAGGGTGACCTCGGGATAAAGCTCGGTGGAGACAGTCAGCACGACGCTGCCGTCCTCGGGGGTCTGCATATCGGTAACGGAGGGCTGGCCGACAGCCTTGAGCTCCTGCTTGACAATGGCAGCCTCGTAAATGTCGGGGAAGATCTCGTTCACGGCGTCTTCATAGAACACCTGAGAGCCGTACATACGCTCGACGAACTTGCGCGGGGCCTTGCCCTTGCGGAAGCCGGGGATCATGATGTCCTTGCGGATCTTGGCATACGCCTTGTCCAGCGCGGTCTGGAACTCGTCCTTTGCGATCTCGACAGTGACCTTTGCGCTGCCGTTTTCTTTCTCTACGTTTTTAACGTTCATTGTGGTACTTTCCTCCTATGCGGTGCGGCTTATAAAAGGCCGTAATTCACCATTCTCATTTGAATCCGCTCTATTCTACCAGACTTCATGCAAGAAATCCACTGTTTTTTCAGGAATTTATCCGAATTCAGAAAAAATTCAAAATCTTTCCGCCCATTTGCCGTCTATCCGATGCGCTGCGGCTGAAAATCGACGTGATCTGCCGAAACAAGGCGGTACTGCACGCCCTGATAGTCGTCCTCCAGCGCCAGCCGGATGGAGTCGGCGTGCAGGTGGCCGTAATAGCAGCGCGTCACGCCGTATGTTCCGAGCAGCTCCAGAATCTCCGGGCAGGCGTACCCGCGGTAGCGCGGCGGATAGTGCAGGAAGCAGTATTTTTCCGCGTCCCCCGCCAGCTGCAAAGAGCGTTCGAGCCGCCCAAGCTCCCGCCGGAAAATTTTCTCGTCGTGGCTGCCCTCCTTCTGCGCGTCGTAGAACCACCCGCGCGTGCCGCACAGGGCGATATCGCCGTAGAAGAAGCAGGAGTTGTTCAGGACGTGGAAGTCTGCAAACCCATGCTCCGCGCAGAAGCGGTCAAAGGCCCGCAGCGTCGTCCACCAGTAGTCATGGTTGCCCTTGAGGATGATCTTGCGGCCGGGGATGGCGTTCATAAAGGAAAAATCCTCCGCCGCGTCGTCAAGGCTCATCGCCCAGCTGAGATCGCCGAGCAGAATGGTCGTGTCCTCCGGGCCGATGACCTTCAGATTTTCCCGCAGCTTTTCCATATACCCTGTCCAGCGGCCCCCGAACACGTCCATCGGCTTGTCCGCCGGGCCGAGCGACAGGTGCAGATCTCCAATCGCGTACAGGGCCATCAGCGCAGAAACTCCGTCACGACGGCGCGCATATCGCCCCTGTCCGTGACCTGATCGAAGCGCACGGGCTTGCCTGCAAGGCTTGCCAGCGGCTTCGGAGCCGGACGGCCCGTCTCGGCCGTGAGCTGGCCGAGCACGCCCGTGCCGGGCGCGTGTTCCGTCACGCCGAGCGCGTCCAGAACGCTTGCGCAGAACTTAAACGGGCTTGCCGTGGATTCCACGACGGTCAGCGTCTGATCGCCTGTCCCGGCGCGGTACGCGTCCAGAACCGTGCAGGCCACGGCGGTATGCGTGTCGAGCAGATAGTGGTTCTCGCGGAATGTCTTCCCGATCGTCTGCGCGCCCTGCGCGTCCGTGCAGAAGCCGCAGGAAAATTCCGCCTGTACGGCCCGCAGCACCCGGTCGGAGACGGTATATGTTCCCGTCTCGGAAAGCTTCTGCATATAACCGCGCACTTCCTCGTCCGATCCGGACAGCAGGGACAAAAGCCGTTCGAGATTCGACGAGATCAGGATATCCATCGACGGCGAAGCCGTCTGGTAAAACGGCCGGTTGCGGTCATAGGTGCCGGTCTTGATAAAGTCGGTCAGGACGTTATTCTCGTTCGACGCGCAGATGAGCCTGCCGATGGGCACGCCCATCCTCTTCGCGTAGAAGCCGGAGAGAATGTTGCCGAAGTTGCCTGTCGGGACGCAGAAATTGACGCGCGTCCCGGCTTCGATGGTCCCAGCGTTCAGCAGGTCGCAGTAGGCCGAGACGTAATACACGATCTGCGGCAGGAGCCTGCCCCAGTTGATGGAGTTGGCCGAGGACAGGAAGTATCCGCGCCCGGCCAGCTCCTCGCGCAGTGCCTCGTCGGAGAAAATGCGCTTCACGCCGGTCTGCGCGTCGTCAAAGTTGCCGCGCACGGCGCACACGCCGACGTTTTTGCCCTCCTGCGTGACCATCTGCAGCTTCTGCATTTCGGAAACGCCGCCGTCGGGATAGAACACAAGGATTTTCGTGCGGTCCACATCGCGGAAGCCCTCAAGTGCGGCCTTGCCCGTGTCGCCGGAGGTCGCGACGAGGATGCAGACGGTCTTCTCCTCGCCCGTTTTCCGGAGCGAGGCCGTCAGCAGATACGGCAGCATCTGCAGCGCCATATCCTTGAATGCGCACGTCGGCCCGTGCCACAGCTCCTGAATATACGTGTTTTCCGTCAGCCTTACGACGGGCGCTGCGGCAGGCGTGTCAAATTTCGCCGGGCCGTAGGCGCTTTTCGCAAAGCCCAGCAGCTCCTCCTCGGTAAACTCGTCGAGATAGCGCTTCATGAGCTTCGCGGCCCGTTCGGGATAGGAAAGCGCGGCGAGCGCTTTGATCTCGTCCATGGTGAGCTGCGGAATTTCCTCCGGCAGATACAGCCCGCCGTCACGGCTGAGGCCCTCGACAATGGCCTGACTGGCCGTTAAGCGGCGGCCTGCGTCCCGCGTACTTACATAATACATAGTTTCACGACCTTCATGAGAGAATTGCAGAACAGGTTCTGTATGGTTTCATCGGAATATCCGGTAGTTTTCAAAAAATCACCGAGCCGGTTATAATCGTCCAGCCCGGAAAAGCCCTCCGGCAGCCTGTCGCAGCCGTCCAGATCCGCACCGAGGGCGATATGCCCTTCGCCGCCCAGTTCCAGAAAATGATCCAGATGGCGGCGCAGATCGTCAAACGACGCGCGGGGCGCTTGCGTCAGGAACGGCGCGTAGAGGTTCAGTCCCGCTGTGCCGCCGAGATCGCGGATGGCCCGGAACTGGTCGTCCGTCAGATTGCGCGGGTGCGGGCAGACGGCAAACGAATCGGAGTGACTTGCGATGACCGGCTTTTCGGCCAGCCCGATCATGTCCCAGAAGCCCTTTTCGGACACATGGCTCACGTCGACGAGCATCCCGAGCGCCTGCGCCCGCTTAAAAAAGTGCCTGCCCTTTTCCGTCAGCCCTTCGTCCGAGCCGCAGGGCGCGGCAAGGCTGTTCGGAAGGTTCCATACAAGCGAGATCATCCGCACACCCATTTCATACGCGCGTTCCAGCAGCCCTTCGTCCTCACGCACGGCCTCCGCGCCCTCAATGGCGAGAAACGCGGCGCATTTGCCGCTCTGCATGGCAGCTTCGGCCTCACTTGCTGTGCGGCAGAGCGTGATCTTGTCTGCATTCTCGCGCAGCTGCGCGTCAAAATAATCCAGCGCACGGGCGAAGATCTCCGGCCGCGGCAGCTTTGCCTCGACCCATGCGGTGCAGAACGCGAAAAACTGCGCCCATGTGCCGAGCCTCTGCGCCCGTGCGAGTGAAACAGCCAGCGTGTTTTCCAGCAGCGGCTGATTTTGCAGCCAGAGTTCGATGGGCGTGTCGCAGTGGCCGTCAAAAACGCGGTAATTTGTCAAAATGCGTCCTCCATATGGGTGATCTGCGGGCGGCGGGTCTGCGTGCCGTCGGGCGCGTAAATTTCGATCACGTCGAAGCGCGGCTGAAGCGGCGTTTCGTGTTGGGATAGGTACAAAAGCGCGGTCGTGCGCAGACGCTGCTGCTTGCGCGCGTCGACAAATTCCCGCGCGGCGGCGAAATCCGCCGATTTTCGCAGCTTGACCTCGCAGAAGACGAGATACTGCCGGTTCGACGCGACGATATCGATCTCGCCGAGCCGCGTGCGGTAGTTCATAGCCTCAATGCGGTAGTGCTTTTTGCGCAGATACTCCGCCGCCAGCGCCTCGCCCCACGGACCGGTCAGGTCACGGGTTCTCATAGAATTTTTTGAGGAACGTCTTCCTGTGAATCGGGCTGGGGCCGAATTCACGCAGCGCTTCATAGTGCCGCTTTGTCCCGTAGCCCTTGTGGACGGCGAAGCCGTACTGCGGGTACTGCGCGTCGTATTCCTCCATCAGCCGATCCCGCGTGACCTTGGCCAGAATCGACGCGGCGGCGATGGACGCAGACAGACTGTCGCCCTTGACGATGGTTCTGACCGGCAGGCCGAAGTCTTTCGTCCGGTTGCCGTCGATGAGCGCAAGCTCCGGCTGCGGGGAGAGCTTCTGCATGGCGCGCTCCATGGCCAGGAACGTCGCCTGTAAAATATTGATCTCGTCGATCTCCTGCTCGCTCGCAAACGCGATGCCGTAAGAGACGGCCTGCTCTATCATGATATCGTACAGCTCCCGGCGCTTTTTGTCCGTAAGCTTTTTCGAGTCGTTGAGGCCGGGGATTTCCAGCCCCGGCGGCAGTATGACCGCCGCCGCACATACCGGCCCGGCCAGTGGCCCGCGTCCCGCTTCGTCCACGCCGCACACCAGTTTGATGCCTGCGTCGAACGCTTCGCGTTCATACACCCAAAGATCCATCGGTTCTTCCTGTCTCATTGCATGTCCTCCGGGCTTTCGAGCGTCAGCTTGCCGAGCTTGCCGCTTCTGTAATCGTCCATGAGCGCCTTTGCCATGCGCTCGGTATTGACCTCGCCGCCGGAGACGAGATAGCCGCGCTTTTTCCCGGCCAGCTGCAAAAGCTCGTATCCGTCCGCATCCTCCGGCGCTTCGAGCTTATAGCGCTCGGAAAGCGTCTGCGGGTAATACTTTGCCAGCAGCGCGATAAAATGGCAGGCCAGCGTCTCGGTGTCGATCACGTCCTCCTTGACGGCGCCCGTGTAGGCAAGGCGCATCCCGACCTCCGGGTCTTCGAACTTCGGCCACAGAATGCCCGGCGTGTCCAGAAGCAAAAGCCCCTGGTCGACCGTGATCCACTGCTTGCCGCGCGTAACGCCGGGGCGGTTCTCGGCCTTTGCGCCCTTGCGCCCGGCGATCTGGTTGATGAACGTCGATTTTCCCACGTTCGGGATGCCGACGACCATGAGCTTCAGGGGCCGTCCCACCTGCCCCTTTTCCGCGTACCGCGCCAGCTTTTCCGCCAGCAGCGTGCGCACCGCCGGGACGAAGCCGGAAATGCCCTTTTTCGTCTTGCAGTCGGTCTGCAGAACGGCATAGCCCTTCGCCCGGAAGTGCTCTGCCCATTTTTTCGTCAGCGCCGGGTCTGCCATGTCGATGCGGTTCAGGACGATCATGCGCGGCTTATTGCCGCAGATCGCGTCGATATCCGGGTTGCGGCTGGCAATCGGGATGCGCGCGTCGAGAATTTCGCACACGGCGTCGACGAGCTTCACATCCTCCTCGATCATCCGGCGCGTCTTGGTCATGTGGCCGGGGTACCACTGGATATTCATGGTGCTCCGGTTCGTGTCTTCCTGCTTCATGATACCGCTCCGAATCTGTGCCAGCTGCGCCCGCCGGTCACGGCTCCAAATTCATTCGTCTGCCGTCCGGGGAAGACCACGAGCAGGACCTTTCCCAAAACAGCCTCTTTTTTCACACAGCCGACGTCGGAGAACCGGCTGTCCTCCGAATGGTTGCGGTTGTCGCCCATGACAAACAGCTCGCCCTCCGGCACGGTGACCGGATAGTCGAGCGCCTTGCCGTATTCGGCGTAGCTCAGATAGGTCGGTTCAAACGTATACGGCTCGTCCAGCGCCTGTCCGTCGACGTAGACGACGCCCGCGTTAAAGTCAATATCCACCGTCTGCCCGCCGACTGCGATCACACGCTTGACCAGCAGTTCGTCATTCTCGGAAAACGGCGGCGTATACAAAACGACGATATCGCCCTGCTTTGCGTCCCGATAGAGAAAATTGCTCTCCAGCACCAGATAGTCCTTGTCGACCAGCGTGGGGTACATCGAGCTGCCGCTCACGCCGTTCAGACGGAAAAAGAATACGAAGACCAGCGTGATGACCGCCAGCATCCGCACCAGATCGAACAGGCTCAGATACGCCTCATAGCCCTTGGGAAGCGGCTGCTTTTCCGGCTTTTCCTGCGTTTCGGACGGCTGTGCCTGCAAATTCTTGTCTTCCTGTTCCATACTAAAAATCCCCCATTTCGGAAGAAGCGTAAAATCAAAAATAGTATACACGATTTCTTCCAATAAAGAAAGAGGAAAATGACCTTTTCTTGCGGCTGGACGCCGGGTGTGCTATACTGAGAGAAAAAGAAGCTCGGGAGGCGGACGGATGTACCGTATTTTGCTGGTCGAGGACGACCCCGGCATCGCGCAGGCCGTCTGCGCGCATCTGCGGCAGTGGGAGCTGGACGCACGGTGCGTGCAGAATTTCCGCGCCGTCATGGAGGAATTCACAGCCTTTGACCCGCAGCTCGTGCTGCTGGATATCTCGCTGCCGTTTTTCAACGGCTACCACTGGTGCACGCAGATCCGCGCCGTTTCGCGCGTTCCGGTCGTGTTCCTCTCTTCCGCGTCGGAGAATATGAACATCGTCATGGCCATGAACATGGGCGCGGATGATTTCATCGCCAAGCCCTTCGATCTGGACGTGCTGACGGCGAAGGTGCAGGCGCTTCTGCGCCGGACGTATGATTTTGCGCCCGCGGAGCCTGTTTTGTCCCACCGGGGCGCGGTCTTGCAGACGGGTGGCCAGTCCCTGCTCGTAAACGGCGAAAAGCTGCCGCTCAGCAAGAACGAGTACCGCATTCTGTGGACGCTTCTGAAGGAAAAGGGCAAAATCGTCAGCCGCGAGAGGCTCATGGAGGCGCTCTGGCAGACGGACAGCTTCGTCGATGAGAACACGCTTTCGGTCAACATGGCCCGCCTGCGCAAAAAGCTGGACGGCGCGGGACTTGCAGGCTTTATCGCCACGCGCGTCGGCGCAGGTTACTTAGTGGAGTGAGTATGCGGTTATTTTTACAGTATCTGCGCGGAAAAGCGGGGAAGATCGCCGCGTTTTTCCTGTTCACGGTCATTTTTATCGTCTCGTTTGCGCTGTACCACCTGCCGCTGGCTGCGGTGTGGTATCCGTCGGCGCTGTGTGTCATTCTGGGGCTTGCGGTTCTGCTGCTGGATTTCCGGCGGGTCAAAGCGCGGCGTGAGACGCTGCGGCTGATCCTTTGCCAGCTGCCCACGCTTCCCGAGACGCTCCCGGCAGCGCACACCGTCCCGGAGGAGGACTACCGCGCGCTGGTGCAGGCGCTGTGCGCGCAGCAGCAGGCGCTCGAGACGCGCATGAACGCGCAGTATCAGGATATGCTCGACTATTATACGCTCTGGGCGCACCAGATCAAAACGCCCATCGCCTCCATGCGCTTATCGCTCCAACAGGAGGACACGCCGCAGGCGAGGCGGCTTTTGCAGGAGCTTTCCCGCGCCGAGCAGTATGTCGAGATGGTCATGGTCTATCTGCGGCTGACGGGCGGCAGCGATCTTGTTCTGCGCGAGTATGAGCTGGATGCGATCGTCCGCCGCGCCGTGCGCCGGTTCGCGGGGGAGTTTATCGGCAGAAAATTAAAGCTCTGCTACGAGCCGCTGAATGTGTCGTGCGTGACGGATGAAAAGTGGCTGCTGTTCGTGATCGAGCAGGTCTTGTCCAACGCGCTCAAGTATACGCGCGCGGGCAGCATCACCATCGAGCTGGAAGCGCCCAAGACCCTCGTCATCCGTGACACCGGCATCGGCGTCGCACCGGAGGACCTGCCGCGCATCTTTGAAAAGGGCTATACCGGCTACAATGGCCGCGGCGACCAGAAGGCCAGCGGCCTCGGCCTCTACCTCTGCCGCACGATCTGCAAACGCCTCGGCCACACCATCACCGCCTCCTCCGTCCCCGACCACGGCACTGCCATCCGCATCACGCTGGAGCAGCGGCAGGTGCGGGAGTGAAAACAGCATCGCCGGCACCGCTGTAAGACGGTACCGGCGATAATTGTGTATTTGCGCTATCCGAGCGTCAGACTGCGGATCTTCTCCCGCAGCGGGAGAATGCGGGACGGGGCGACGGAAAGCTCGTCCACGCCCAGACGCAAGAACGCTTCGGTCAGCGCTTCGTCTGCGGCAAGCTCACCGCAGATGCCGACGGTGCAGCCCGCCTGATGCGCGCATTCGACGGTCTGCCGGATCGCGCGCAAAACGGCCGGGTGGTGCGGGTCGCAGAACGGGGCCAGATTCGGGTTCTGCCGGTCCATGGCCAGCAGATACTGCGTCAGATCGTTCGTGCCGATGGAGAAAAAGTCGACCTCGCCCGCAAGCTCGCCGCTCATGAACACGGCGGCAGGCGTCTCGATCATCACGCCGACGCGGTATGGGCCGAAGCGTTCGCCGCGCGCAATGAGCACATCCTCCGCATCGGCCAGCGCCTGCTTCAGCCGGTGCAGCTCGTCCGGGCCGGTCACCATCGGGAACATGATCCCGACGGTTCCATAGCGCGACGCGCGCAGAATGGCGCACAGCTGCGTCTGGAACAGAATGGGCCGCGTCAAACACAGGCGGATCGCCCGCAGGCCGAGCGCGGGGTTGTCCTCCGGCGGCATATCAAAATAACCGACCTGCTTGTCTGCGCCGATATCCAGCGTGCGGATGATGACCTCTCGGCCATCCATGGCCTGCACGACCGTTTTGTAGCTTTCAAACAGCTCGTCCTCGGTCGGGTATGTGCTGCGGCCCAGATACAGAAACTCGCTTCTGAGCAGCCCAACACCCTCCGCGCCGCTTTCCCGCAGCAGCGGCAGATCGTCCGTGCCCGCAATATTGGCGTAAAGGCGGACAGAATGTCCGTCCCGCGTGACGCTCGGGGCGGAGATCAGCTGCCGGAGCGCTTCGCGCTGCGCCTGCTGCGCGGCGATCTTCGCTGCTGCTTCGGCCAGCGTCTGTTCGTCCGGGTCGAGCGTCAGCGTCCCGGAGAAGCCGTCCAGAACCGCCGTGCGCCCGTGCAGCTCCGCCGACACGGGCAGCTGCGAGACAGCCGGAACGCCGAGCGTCCGTGCCAGAATGCCCATGTGGGAATTCGCCGCGCCGCGCGCGGTCAGCATCCCGCGCACGAATTCGCGCGGGAACTGCACGGTCTGGCTGGGGGTCAGCTCCTCGGCGGCGATGAGGCAGGGCTCGGTGATGGTCTGCTCCGCCTCGCCGTTTAAAATGCGGCAGATGCGGGCGGCGACGTCCCGCACATCGGCGGCGCGTTCACGCATATAGTCGTCGTCCATGGCGGAAAACATGGCTGCGCACTGCTCCCCCGCCTGCCGGACAGCCTTGGCGGCCTCCGCGCCGTCCGTGATTGCTTCCGAAACAAGGTCTGTAAAGTCTTCGTCCTCGGCCATGAGCTGGTGGACGGAGAAAATTTCCGCGTCCTTCTCACCAAGCTCCGCTCTGGCCTTTTCATAGAGCGCGCCGAGCGCGTCCACGGCCTGCCGCTGTGCGCTTTCAAAGCGCAGCTGTTCCTCCTGCGGGGAGACTGCCTGCCGGACGGCGGCCTTCTGCGCGCCGAGAAAGACGATTTTTCCGGCGGCAAGGCCCTGGGAAATGGGAAGCCCTGAGAATACCTGCATGGCGGCGTCCTCAGGCGTTTTCGCGGAACTGCGTCTGCAGCTCCTCAAACGCCTTGTCCTCGTCGGAGCCGTCGATGGTGACGGTGACGGTCTGACCCTGCTTGATGCCGAGGCCCATCACGGCCATCAGCCGCGTCAGCTGCGCGGATTTTTCCCCGCAGGAGATCGTAATTTTGCTTGTATACGCCTTTGCCGCGCGCACAAGCGCGCCCGCAGGCCGCGCATGAAAGCCCATGGGGTCCTGAATGGTGTATTGAAATTCTTTCATATCGGCTCCTTGTGAAACAATGAAAGTCTGCTGTGTCCATTTTGCGCCGGATTTCCAGAAAATGCGTAGGGGCGGACGCCTCTGTCCGCCCGGCAGTGGGGGGATCGGATCATCGAAAATCCTCGGCGAATCCGAATGCACTTGCGCATATGATTGTAGGGGCCGATGCGATGCCCGCAGGCAAGTTTCGAGGCGCAACCGCGCATAGCGCGGCTCTTAGCGCCGAAGATGGTCATCGGCCCCTGCAAAACAGGTGCGCATTTCACGCTGCTTCTTTTTATCACGACAGCTTTTTCAGCTCCCGCACGTCGGCAAGCTCATCCATGATTTCCTCGAGGCTGCTGCCTGCGATGGCGCTGACGGTCGCGGCGACCGCGCCCTCGACCAGCGGGCAGTCGGCCAGGACGAGATTCCGCTCCGGCATGGCCTCGAGCACCATTTCCGCCGTCATGACCGCCGAGCCCATGTCCATGAGCACGATCACGCCGTCGTCTGAGTAAATTTCGTCAATGGCGTTCGAAATTTTTTCATAGCTCGTGCCGAAGCCGCCGCCGTCCAGACCGCCGGCGGCACGGATGGGCACGCCGTCGGCCATCATTTTTGTCAGCTCGACCACGCCGTTTGCCAGTGTTTCGCTGTGCGAAACGATCACAAATCCGACCATGGCCCGCACCTCACACGTGCTCGGCCACGACGCGCAGCATCGTGGTGAACGACGTTGCGCCGGGGTCCTGATGGCCGAGACTGCGCTCGCCGAGATAGCTTGCGCGGCCCTTGGTGGCGATGATGGTCTTGGTGTACTCGACGCCCTGCTCCGCAGCGGCTACGCCGACGGACAGCGCCTCCTTCGCGCTCTTTCCCGCGTCGAGTGCCGCCTTGACCGCGTCGCGCGCGGGAATCATGGCATCCAGCATCGTCTTTTCTCCGGCCACGGACTTGCCGCGCAGCTGCACGCCCGCGACGAATGCGTCCAGGATCGTGACCAGATCCTGCGCGTCCAGCTCTGTCTTTCCGGCAAGGGCCTTGCCCGCCTGCATGAACGCCGTTCCGTACAGCGGGCCGGAGGCTCCGCCGACCGTGGACACAAGGGCCATACCGGTAGTTTTAAGCATCGTGCCGATGTCCTTGCCCTCCATCATCGGGCGCTTCTTCTCGACCTCGGCAAAGCCCCGCGCCAGATTGATGCCGTGGTCGCCGTCGCCGATGACGTTGTCAAGCTCTGTGAGAAACAGCTTTTCCTCCGTGATTTTTTCGCCGATGGCGTGCAGAATTTCCAATACCTGTTCCTGATTGACCATAACGGTTCTCCTTTGCGTTTGGGGTTATGCCTTGAAGGCGATGGTGTCCGCGTGCGCGTCCAGAAGGGCCTTCAGCTCGTCGTCCAGCCGCAGCAGGGACACGGAGAAGCCCTCCATTTCAAGCGACGTCATATATTCGCCCACGTAGGTCTTATAGACCCTGATGCCCTTCGCGGCCAGCACGTCGGCGACATGATTGTTGATGATAAACAGCTCCATCAGCGGCGTTGCGCCGGAGGAGTTGACCATGACGGCGACCTCATGGCCGGTATAGTCGATGTCGGAGAGGATCTTGTCCAGAATATGATCGACGATCTCGTCTGCCGGACGGAGCGGTTCCTTGTGCGTGCCGGGCTCGCCGTGGATGCCGATGCCGACCTCCATCTCGTCCTCGCCAAGCTCGAAGCCGGGCTTGCCCGCCGCCGGGACTGTGCAGGGACGGATGGCGACGCCCATGGTGCGCACGTTGTCAATGACCTTCTGCGCCACGCGCTGGACCTCTTCAAGCTCGGCTCCCTCTTCTGCCTTTGCGCCCGCGATCTTGTGGACGAAGACCGTGCCCGCCACGCCGCGGCGGCCGACGGTATAGAGGCTGCCGTCCACGGCGACATCGTCATCGACGACGACCTGCGCGACCTTGATCTCGTCCATCTGCGCCATTTCACCGGCCATTTCGAAGTTCATCACGTCGCCGGTATAGTTCTTGATGACCATCAGCACGCCCTTGTCAGTCGCGATGGCCTTGATGCCCTCATAGATCTGATCCGGCGTGGGCGAGGTGAAGACTGCGCCCGCGACCGCCGCATCCAGCATACCCGTGCCGACGTAGCCGCCGTGCGCCGGTTCGTGGCCGGAGCCGCCGCCGGAGATCAGCGCGACCTTCCCTTCCTTCTTTTCCGTCCGCACGACCACGTTGCCGCAGTCCAGCTTGCGCACATACTGCGGATATGCCTTGACCATGCCCTGGATCATCTGATCCTCTACAAGCTCGACCTGGTTGATGAATTTTTTCATGTTTTCGTCCTCCTTGTCAGTTTGCTGCATCAAATTCTGCCAGCCTCAGCTTACCACACTTCTTTGGATGAATCAATAGTTTCCACACCGCAAAACGTGATGCATTTGTCTATGACGCACAATTCTTTGACAGTTTCTGAAAATTGTACAAAAAGTTTTTGCTCCCGCGCGGGGCTTGACCGCAGAGCGGGATTTGTTTATAGTATAGAGCATGAATACCACGCAGGGGGCGGCGGAGATGCACTTCGCGTATTCCGCCGGCGGCGGTTTCCACACTTTTGACGGAAAGGAACCCAGACAGCATGTACGAAATCACCTTCCAATTCGAAAACGGTGCGCAGGAGGTCAAATTCTCCGCCGCGCCCGGCAGCACCATTCTGGAGGCCGCGAAATCGGCCAACGTCGCCATCGACGCGCCCTGCAACGGCAACGGCTCGTGCGGCAAGTGCCGCGTCAAGCTCGTTTCCGGCGAGGTCACCGGCGTGCAGACCGGTCACATCTCCGACGAGGACTATGCCGCGGGCTGGCGTCTGAGCTGCTCGACGAAGCCTGCCGGGGACATCACCGTGCTCGTCCCCGACATCGCCTCGGCCTATCAGAGCCGCATGAAGACGGCAGACCTGTCCTCCGGCGAGGAGATCGCGATCTTCAACCAGCTGCAGCAGGACGTGCAGGCCGCAGGCGTGGACTTTGCAAACGACTTTGTGCAGGCGGTTCTTACGCTGGACGAGCCGACGCTCGACGACACCATGCCCGACACCGAGCGGCTTGCGCGCTTCGCACAGGACGCATTCGACGGCTGCACGGAGGTCAGGCTTACCTATCACACGGTCAAAAAGCTTGCAAAAACGCTGCGCGAGGCCAATTTCAAGGTACAGATCACCGGCACGCTGACGGACGGCGTGCTGACCATCATGGACGTATCCGAAAAAGAGGACGCGCCGCTCTACGGCTGCGCCATCGATATCGGCACCACGACCGTCACGGGCGTGCTCATGGATCTGAAGACCGGCACGCTGACGGCGAAGGCCTCTGCGGGCAACGGTCAGATCCGCTACGGTGCAGATGTCATCAACCGCATCGTCGAGCAGGGCAAGCCCGGCGGCACGAAGCGGCTGCAGGACGCGATTTTGAAGGAAACGCTGCTGCCGCTCGTCGCGGCGATGTGCAAATCGGCGGGCATTCCCGTCTCGCGCGTGTTCCGCGTGTGCATTGCCTCGAACACGACGATGAACCATCTGCTTCTGGGCGTGGACGCGAACCCCGTGCGCATGGAGCCGTATATCCCGACGTTTTTCCAGTGGCGCGGCATGACGGCCAAGGATCTCAGCTTCCCGGCCAACCCGGACGCGGAAATCCTGCTGGCCCCGAACATCGGCTCGTATGTCGGCGGCGATATCACCGCGGGCGCGTTCACGAGCCTCATCTGGGACAAGGACGAATTTTCGCTGTTCATCGACCTCGGTACGAACGGCGAGCTGGTCTTCGGCAACCGTGATTTCATGATGTCCTGCGCCTGCTCCGCAGGCCCGGCGTTTGAGGGCGGCGATATCTCCTGCGGTATGCGCGCGACGGACGGCGCGGTCGAATCCGTGAAGATCGACAAGGATACGATGGAGCCGACGCTCGGCATCGTCGGCCCGGAGGGCCAGAAGCCCGTCGGCATCTGCGGCTCCGGCATCATTGATGTCATCGCCGAGCTTTACCGCACCTCTATTATTTCCTCGAAAGGCCAGTTCGTCCGCGAGGGCAAACGCGTCGCGCACGACGAGCACGGCATGGGCCGGTATATCCTCGCGACAGCCGCCGAATCGGAGACGGGCCGCGAAATTTCCATCACGGAAGTGGATATCGACTCGTTCATCCGCGCAAAGGCCGCCATTTTCTCGGCCATCAATATCATGCTTTCCAGCCTTGACATGGATGTGAGCGTTTTGTCTCATGTGTATGTCGCGGGCGGCATCGGCTCCGGCATCAACATGGAAAACGCCGTGCGCATCGGTATGCTGCCGGATATCGACCGGGAGCTGTTCGAGTATCTGGGCAACACGTCGCTCTCCGGCGCCTACGCCATGGCGCGGTCGGACTGCGCAGTCGACAAGGTCGACGAGCTGGCGTCCAACATGACCTATATGGAGCTTTCCACGAATCCCAGATATATGGATGAATTCGTCGCGGCGTGTTTCCTGCCGCACACCAGCCGGGAGCTGTTCCCGTCGAGCATTCAGGAGTAAGTTTTATGCAGGTACAGAACAACAAGGAAGAAGTCCCGTTTGCCCATTATGAGGAAAAATTCGCTTCGCTCGACCCGCAGGAGGCGGCAGCGCGCTGCGGCGTGCCGTTCGAAAACGGCCGGTTCACCGTGACGTTATTGGGTACGGCGTATCAGATCGCGTGGCCGAAATATGCCATTTCGTCCGAAGACGAAGCTGCGTTCGCGCTCAGAAGCCTGCCGTGCCAGACGTTTCTGCTGCGATTCCTGCTCGAAGGCCGCGCGGCGGAGCCGTCCGGCGGCTATAAGACGTTCCGCGAAATGCCGTGGGGCGAGATGTATATCGGGCCGTACACCGGACGGGTTCTGACGCGGGCGGCGTTCACATTCGGCACGCGCGTGGAAAAATTCCGCGCGGCCTGCGAGAAAATGGGCGCGCTGGCGATCCCGCACGGCGACGCGGGCTTCCAGTTTGACTTTTTGGGCGGTTACCGGATGCAGCTCATGGTCTACGCCGGAGACGAAGAATTCCCGCCCAGCAGTCAGGTTCTGTACTCGGACAACTTTGAAACCGGCTTCGCCGCCGAAGACCGCGTCGTCGCGGGCGATATCCTGATCTCAGCGATCAAGGCGAGGATGTAGGGCAACCGTATGCGCTTGCGCATTCGTTTGTAGGGGCCGATGCCTACATCGGCCCGGCAGTATATGCCGCTTTTTACGAAAATCTTCGGCGAATTCGCAACTTCCCTACGGGCCGATGTGGGCATCGGCCCCTACAATCAATGGGGTGGGTGCTTACGGATTTGCCTGATAGCGCTGATACAAATGAAACAGGGAGAAATAAAAAATGGCATTTCAATATCTCGGCCTGCGGGCCAAGCTGGAGCACGTGGACGTCACGGAAGAAGAGGTGAACCGGCAGCTGGTACGGCTGCAGCAGCAGAGCCAGCGGCGGACGCCGGTGTTTGACCGGCCCTCGCAGAATGGGGACGAGCTGGTGCTCGACTACGCGGGCTTTGCGGACGGAAAGCAGTTCGCGGGCGGCACGGCGGAAAAGCAGACGCTCGTGCTTGGCAGCGGCACATTTATCCCCGGCTTTGAAGAGCAGCTGCTGGGCAAAAACCCCGGCGACGATGTGACTGTGCACGTCACATTCCCGGCTGCATATCACGCGCCGGAGCTGGCGGGCAAGGACGCGGAGTTCCGCTGCCATATCCATGAAATCCGCACCGTCGCGCCCTATGCGCTGGACGATGTGTTTGCAAAAGAGGTCGGGCAGTGCGAGAATATGGCGGAAATGCGCGAAAATATGCGCAGAAGCCTTGAAAATTATTATGCGGAGCGTGCCGAGCTTGAGCTGCGCGACCGCCTTCTGCGGCAGGCGGCGGACACCATGGAGGACTTTACCCCCGATCCCGCCGAGATCAGCAAGGCCGTCGAGGAGCAGCTGGACACCATGTCCGCGCAGCTGGCGCAGAACAATCTGACGCTGGACGATTACTGCAAATTCTCCAATTCCACGCTCGAGCAGCTGCGCGAGGACGCACGCCCCGGCGCTGAAGAGGCCGTGCGCATCAAGGCGCTCGTCCGCCGCGTGGCGCAGGCGGAGGAGCTGCACGCGCACGAGGAGGACGTCGCACAGGCGCTGAGCGAGATCTGCCGCGCGAACCACATGACGATGGAGGAGCTTCAGCCGTATTACGACGACGCGTTTGCCGCAGCCGTGGAATACAGCATCCTGCTGGCCAAGGTCACGAAGCGCATCCGCGAAAGCGCCGTTATGGACGCGTAAACGCAAAGCAAACCGCCGCAGCCGCATAGGCTGGGCGGTTTTTGCGCGCTTCCGCGGCGGCAGGCGGCAGTTTTTTTACAAAAAACAGGCATGATGAACAAAATAACTTTGATTTATCAGCCGGTTTATAGTATACTGAATACAATGGTTTCCGTCCTCGCAAGCGCGGGCCATAAAAACGGAAGGAGGGCGAAAGAACTTGGAAACGAATTACGCGATTGAGATGCTGAACATCACAAAACGTTTCCCCGGAATCATCGCCAACGACAACATCACCCTGAGGCTGAAAAAGGGTGAAATCCACGCCCTGCTCGGCGAAAACGGCGCGGGCAAATCGACGCTTATGAGCGTTCTGTTCGGCCTGTACCAGCCGGAGGAGGGCGAGATCCACAAGGACGGCCGCAAGGTTGAGATCCGCGACCCGAACGACGCAAACGCGCTCGGCATCGGCATGGTGCACCAGCACTTTAAGCTGGTCGAGTGCTTCTCTGTCCTCGACAACATCATCCTCGGCGTTGAGCCGAACAAAATGGGCTTTCTGCAGAAGCAGGACGCGCGCAAAAAGGTTCTCGATCTGTCCGAGAAATACGGTCTGCACGTCGATCCCGACGCGATCATCGAGGATATCACCGTCGGTATGCAGCAGCGCACCGAAATTCTCAAAATGCTCTACCGCGACAACGAGATCCTGATCTTCGACGAGCCGACGGCTGTTCTGACGCCGCAGGAGATCGAGGAGCTGATGCAGATCATGAAGAATCTCGCGGCCGAGGGCAAGAGCATCCTCTTCATTTCCCACAAGCTGAACGAGATCATGGAGGTCTCCGACCGCGTCACCGTCCTGCGCAAGGGCAAGTGCATCGGCACGGTCGAAACCGCGAATACCACGGCGGAGGAGCTGTCGGCCATGATGGTCGGCAGAAACGTCAGCTTCCACGTGGAAAAAGGCCCGCTCAAGCCGGGCGGCGAGGTCCTGTCCGTCGAGCACCTGACGGTCGCCTCCAAGGTCCATAAGAACAACGCCGTCAAAGACGTGTCGTTCCGCGTCCGCGCGGGCGAGATCGTCTGCATCGCAGGTATCGACGGCAACGGCCAGACGGAGCTTGTCTACGCCCTGACCGGTCTGGAGCCTGCCGTGAGCGGCAAAATTACGCTTGAGGGCAAGGATATTACCCACGCGTCCATCCGGCAGCGCAGTCTCATGGGCATGAGCCATATCCCGGAGGACCGGCACAAGCACGGCCTCGTGCTCGACTATACGCTTGAGGACAATATGGTGCTCCAGCGCTATTTTGAACCCGAATTCACCGACAAGGCCGGCTTCCTGCGCCGCAAGAACATCCGCGCCTACGCTGAGGGCCTGATCGAGCAGTACGACGTGCGCGCGGGCCAGGGCCCGGTCACACCGGCGCGCAGTATGTCCGGCGGCAACCAGCAGAAGGCCATCGTTGCCCGCGAGATCGACAAGCACCCCGAGCTGCTCGTCGCCGTGCAGCCCACGCGCGGGCTGGACGTCGGCGCGATCGAGTACATCCACAAGCAGCTTGTCGCCCAGCGCGACGCGGGCAAGGCCGTGCTGCTCGTCTCGCTGGAGCTGGACGAGGTCATGGACGTGCCGGACCGCATTCTCGTCATGTACGAGGGCGAGATCGTCGGCGAGCTGGATCCCAAGTCCACCACGCAGGAGGAGCTTGGCCTCTACATGGCGGGCGCCAAGAGAGATGAGGTGAAAGCATGAAAAAGAATCTTCTGAAAAACAGCACCGTGCAAACGCTGGTCGCGTCGCTGCTGTGCATCGTGCTGGGCCTGTTCCTCGGCTATCTCGTCCTGCTGCTGATCAATCCCGACGGCGCGGGCGACGCGATCCTGACGGTCATCAAGAACTTCTGGACGTATAACCGCAAGGCCTCCCAGATCAAATATCTGGGCAACACGCTCGTCAAGACGGCTCCGCTTCTGATGTGCGCGCTGTCGATCCTGTTCTCCTATAAGGTCGGCCTGTTCAACATCGGCGCTGCCGGTCAGTACTGCGTCGGCGCGGCGCTGAGCCTGTATGCGGCGCTGGGCCTCGGCTGGAGCTGGCTGCCGTGTATGCTGGCGGCGATCCTCGGCGGCGCGCTGCTGGCCGGGATCTCGGGCCTTCTCAAGTCCTACTGCAACGTCAACGAGGTCATTTCCGGCATCATGCTCAACTGGATCGTGCTGTATCTGACCAATATGCTCCTTACGCTCGTAAAAGAGGACGCCAGCCCCTATACCAAGGTCCTGGCCAATACCAACGCCTCTGCTGTGCTGCCGTCGCTCGGCCTCGGCGCGCTGTTCAACAAGAACCAGTACGTCGGCCTTGCAATCCCGCTGGCTGTCGTGATGGCAGTCATCGTGTGGATCGTGCTCGACAAGACGAAGTTCGGCTACGAGCTGAAGGCCACGGGTCTTAACAAAAACGCGGCGAAATACTGCGGCATGGCGGAAAAGCGCAACATCATCCTGAGCCTGATGATCTCCGGCGCTCTGGCCGGTATGGGCGCGGCGATGCTGTACCTCACCAGCTACGAGCAGTGGCAGTGCTCCTCCTCCTCCGTCCCGGCCATGGGCTTCAACGGCATCGCGGCTGCCTTCCTCGGCGGCCTGAACCCCATCGGCTCGATCTTCGCCTCGTTCTTTATCCAGCATATCACCGCAGGCGGTGCGTATGTCGATAAGAGTATGTACTGCGCGCAGATCTCCGATCTGATCTCCGCGCTCATCATCTACCTGTGCGGCTTCGTTCTGTTCATGAAGAACGTGATGAGCTCCATTGCCGCCCGCCGGGAGGAAAAGGCCATTGCAAAGGCCAGGGCCCTGGCGGAAGCCAAGAAAGGAGGCGAGACGGAATGATCCTGCTGCTTCAGTATACGCTGATCTTCGCGTCGGTTCTGATCCTGGTCGCCCTCGGCGGCTGCTTCGCGGAGCATTCCGGCGTTATCAACCTCGGCCTCGAAGGCATTATGATCATGGGTGCGCTCGGCGGCGCGCTGACAATGCGCTATGTGCCGAATACTGTCCCGGCGATCGTGATGATCCTCGCGGTCATCCTTGTCTCCGCGCTGGTCGGCATGGTCTATTCCTGCCTGCTTGCCGTGGCGAGCATCAACTTCAAGGCCGACCAGACGCTCGTCGGCACGGCGCTGAACCTGCTCGGCACCGCCGGTGCGACGGTCATTGTCAAGGCCATCAACACCGCTGCCAACCCCGACGACGTTTCGTCCATCGTGCAGTACGGCAGCGCAAAGAATGCGCTTCTGGCGCCCATCGGCTCGTTTGAATTCAACTGGTTCATGCTCGTGGCGTTTATTGCGCTCGTCACTGCCTATGTGACGCTGTACAAGACCCGCTTCGGCCTGCGCCTGATGGCCTGCGGCGAGCATCCGCAGGCGGCTGCCAGCGTCGGCATCAACGTCTATAAGATGCGCTGGGCAGGCGTGCTCATCTCCGGCGTTCTCGGCGGCATCGGCGGCATCGTCTTCATCACCGCAGGCGTTTCGGAGTGGCGGTTCGAATACGGCGTGGCGGGCTTCGGCTTCCTGTCCCTCGCCGTTATGATCTTCGGCCAGTGGAAGCCGCAGCGCATCGCGCTGGCCGCGCTGCTGTTCGGCTTCTTCCGTGCGCTCGGCAACGTCTACACGGGCTTCAGCTTCCTCAAGGCGATGAACCTGCCGAGCTCTCTGTACAACATGCTGCCGTACATCATTTCGCTTATCGTGCTTGCCTTTACGTCCAAGAATTCCCGCGCGCCGAAGGCCGAGGGTATCCCCTACGACAAGGGTATGCGTTAAGCTGTACCCGGTTTCTGTCTCCGGCAGGTTCATACGGACTTGCCGGAGCCTTCATTTCAAGCTCAGGAGGATTTGATTTCTATGCGAATGGTTGATCTCATTGAAAAAAAGCGGGACGGCGGCGTTCTGACCGACGACGAGATCCGCTTTATCATCAAGGGCTTTACGGACGGCTCCATCCCCGATTACCAGATGTCCGCCTTTGCCATGACGGTGTTCTACAAGGGTATGACCGACCATGAGACTGCCGTCCTGACCGACGCAATGATGCGTTCGGGCGATACGGTGGACTTGAGCCGGTTCGGCGATAAATCCGTCGACAAGCACTCCACCGGCGGCGTCGGCGATAAGACGACGCTGATCGTCGCGCCGATCGTGTCGAGCCTCGGCGGCAAGATGGCGAAGATGTCCGGCCGGGGCCTCGGCCACACGGGCGGCACGGTCGACAAGCTCGAATCCATCCCCGGCTACCAGACGACGCTTTCGGCGGACGCCTTTATGCAGCAGGTCGAGGATGTCGGCGTAGCCGTCATCGGCCAGTCCGGCAATCTGACGCCTGCCGATAAAAAGCTCTACGCGCTGCGTGATGTGACCGCGACGATCGATTCTCTGCCGCTCATCACGTCGTCCATCATGTCCAAAAAGCTCGCCGCAGGCGCGCATTCCATCGTGCTGGACGTCAAGATCGGCTCCGGCGCGTTTATGAAAACGCTCGAAGACGGGCAGAAGCTTGCCGAGAGCATGGTGCGCATCGGCAAGGCCTGCGGCCGGAACGTTGTGGCAGTCATGTCCAATATGGATATTCCGCTTGGCTTCTATATCGGCAATGCGCTTGAGGTGCGCGAGGCGGTCGAGGTCCTGCGCGGCCATGGCTGCCCGGACCTGACCGGCGTGTGCATCACGCTGGCGGCCAATATGCTGCACCTGTGCAACGGCTGGCCCATCGAAGAGGCCACGAAGCAGGCAGAAGAAGCCATTAACTCCGGCAAGGCCTTTGAGCAGATGAAGCGCTGGATCGCCGCGCAGGGCGGCGACGCACGCGTGCTGGACGATGTGAGCCTGCTGCCGCAGGCAGCGGTGCAGTATGAGCTGAAAGCGCCGCAGGCGGGCTATATCCACCATATGGACGCGCAGAAGATCGGCGAAAGCTCCGCCATTCTCGGCGCGGGCCGCAAGACGAAGGACGACACCATTGACTTCGCCGCCGGCATTGTCCTGAAGGAAAAGACCGGCGCGAAGGTCGAGCAGGGCCAGACGCTGGCCGTGCTGCACACGAACCGGCCGGAGACGCTTGCCGACGCGGAGCGCGTCTTTTTGGAAGCCATCCGCTGGGGAACCGACGCGCCGGAGGCGCAGCCGCTGATCTACGGGATCGTAAAGTAAAAAGAGGAGAGATAGAGATATGTCAGATGTGATCGTCATCGGTGTTGCCGGCGGGACCGGCAGCGGAAAAACCACGCTCGTCAAGGCTCTGATGAACCGCTTCGGCGACAATATCAGCGTCCTCAGCCACGACAACTATTACAAGCGGCACGACGAGATGAGCTATGAGGAGCGGACCCACCTCAATTACGACTGCCCGGACGCGTTCGACACCGATATGATGATCGAGCATCTGCGTATGCTCAAAAACGGCCAGGCCATCGACTGCCCGACGTATGACTACACCATCCACAACCGCGCCGACGAGGTGCTGCACGTCGAGCCGCGCAGGGTCATTGTCGTCGAGGGCATTATGATCTTCGTCGACAAGACGCTGTGCGATGAGATGAACATCCGCATCTTCGTCGACGCCGACGCCGACGTGCGCCTGTGCCGCCGCATCCGCCGCGACGTCAAAAAGCGCGGCCGCAGCATCGATTCCGTCATTGACCAGTATCTGACCACCGTCAAGCCCATGCACGAGCTCTATGTCGAGCCGAGCAAGAAAAATGCGAACCTGATCGTCCCGGAGGGCGGCAAGAACCTCATCGCCCTCGAAATGATCATCAACCGCATCCAGCGGCACATCGACGGAAACGCGGAATAAACCGCCGGACAAAAAGAACACCCCCGGACAGCAGTCCGGGGGTTCGTTTTGCATTGGGCTTATTCGACCGTGACGCCTCTCTTGGCGAATTCTTCAACCATGAGGTCGAGGTCGGGCTTGATGTTAATGGGTTCGCCTGCGGACTTGATGGCGTTCGCCACGTCCTTCAGGCCGTTGCCGGTCACGACGGAGACGACCGTCGCGCCCTTTTCGATCAGGCCCAGCTCGCAGGCCTTCTTGACGGCGGCAGTGCCGGTGACGCCGGCAGGCTCGCCGAAGACGCCGCAGGTGCGGCCGAGAAGCTTCTGCGCGGCGAGAATTTCCTCGTCGGTCACGTTGATGGCGATGCCGTTGGACTCGCGGATGGCCATGAGGGCCTTATCGGCATTGCGCGGCACGCCGACGGAGATGGAGTCGGCGATGGTCTTCTCCTCCATCGGCTCCCAGGGCTTGTTTTCCTGGATGGCGCGGTTGATGGGGTAGCAGCCGGTCGACTGCGCGGAGATGAGGCGCGGCAGCTTGTCGATGAAGCCGATGGCGTACAGGTCCTTCAGACCCTTCCACACACCCGCGATGGTGCAGCCGTCGCCGACGGAGATCGCCAGATAGTCGGGCATTTCCCAGTTCAGCTGCTCCGCGATCTCGAGGGAAACCGTCTTCTTGCCTTCGGACAGATACGGGTTGATGGCCGCGTTGCGGTTGTACCAGCCCCATTTTTCAATGGCCTCGGCGGACATCTTGAACGTTTCCTCGTAGTTGCCCTTGACAGAAATGACGTTCGCGCCGAAGATCATCAGCTGCGCGACCTTGCCCTTCGGGGCACGTTCCGGAACGAAGATGTAGGTCTTGAAGCCTGCGGCAGCGGCGTTGCCCGCGAGGGAAGAGGCCGCGTTGCCCGTGGACGAGCAGGCGATGATCTTCGCGCCCGCCTCATGCGCCTTGGCGACGGCCATGGCGGAGGCGCGGTCCTTCAGAGAAGCCGTCGGGTTGATGCCGTCGTCCTTGACCCACAGACGGCCAAGGCCCAGCATTTCCGCCAGCTTCGGCTCTTCGTACAGCGGGCTCCAGCCCACGCGCAGCGGCGTGTCGGGTGTGGTGTCCTCGACCGGCAGCAGCTCACGATAGCGCCACATGGTCGGGTTCACGCGGTTTTTCAGCGTTTCCTTGGTGAAATGCGCCTTGATGTAATCATAATCATACACGATATCCAGAATCCCGCCGCAGGAGCAGTTGGTCAGATTCGGGACAGCCTCATATTCCTTGCCGCAGCGCACGCAGCGCGCACATTTGACGTTTTTCATTCAGAATCCTCCTTCAGATTTTCCAGCGCGACACGCACAGCCTCGACCACGAACGCAGAAAATGTGCAGTCCGTTCCCTTGATGGCGTCCTCAATTTCATCGATCACGTCATTGGGGAAGCGGATGCTCTTGTTTGTTGTGGGCGGAATATTCGGGATTCGGAATTTCTTCATCGCAATGCACCTCGCATTATGTTTCGTAATGCAAATTGTATTGCAATTATGCGCCGAACATTGTAATATAAACGTAGCACAAATGTGCAACAAAGGAGGCGCATGTATTATGAATGAAATTCCCGAATATTACACCATTTTATTTCAGGCCGCAGAACAGGCGATTCAAGCGCTGGAACAGCAAAATTACGGGCTTGCGAAACAAATTCTGATCGACGGCGAACAGGCCGCCGAGGAAGCGTTTGTCGCAAAGGATGAATAAACGGGGTGGGGTCATTCCCCCACCCCATTTTGGTTCTATATTGGCTTAATTTCGGCTTACAGCGCCTTCAGCAGACCAACCTCGTCGTTGAATGCGTTGATGAGCTCGTCGAGCTCCTTGGCCTGTGCATGGACGGCGTCCCAGGTGTTCTTGGTGTCGTACCACTGGGCGTTGAGGTCTTCGACGCTCATGCCCTGCTGCTCGACCCAGGTGTAATACTTCAGGTTGTGGACTCTCTTGCGCTCCGGATAGGTCAGCTCCAGCATACTGTCGGTCTTGAGGTTCAGCATATGCAGGTTGTGATCCAGCTCGGCAGCCTGTGCGGAGTATGCGCCGTACATCTCGTTCAGCTCTTCGACACGGGATTTGTACATGACGGCGGAGTCGGTCAGAACGGTGACGACGACGTCGTCCTCGGTCAGCTCATAGAACTTGGCAAACTTGATGCAGCAAAGAACGTTTGCGATGCCGGAAATGCCCATCCAGGTGAACTTTTCAATCTGCTCGTCAGACAGGCCGAGGGTCTTGAGGTACTCCTGGCCTTCCTTGCAGTTGAACAGGCGGAGCAGTCTCTGGGAATCTTCGTCGTCAATATCGATGACCATATCGGTGTTCTTGACATTGTGGACCCAAGGGATGTGCTTGTCGCCGATGCCTTCGATGCGGTGGCCGCCGAAGCCGTTGTCCAGGATGGTCGGGCACTGCAGGGCTTCGCCAACTGCCAGCTTCATGCCCGGATAGCGCTCCTTGAGGAGGTCGCCCGCGGACATCGTGCCGGCGGAGCCGGAGGTGAAGCAGGCGCCAGCCAGTCTCTGGCCGGGCTTCTTCACGTTCTCAAACAGGTCGCTCAGAGCGTAGCCGGTGACATTGTAGTGCCACAGGGGGTTGCCCATCTCGGCGAACTGGTTGAAGATCATCATGCTGGGATCCTGCTTGAGCTCCCAGGTCTTGTCGAAGATCTCCTTGACGTTGGACTCGCAGCCCGGGGTGGCGATGATCTGACCGGCGATGGTCTTCAGCCAGTCAAAGCGTTCCTTGGACATATCCTGCGGCAGAATGGCGACGGAGTCGCAGGCCAGCAGCTTGGAGTTGAACGCGCCGCCGCGGCAGTAGTTGCCGGTGGAGGGCCATACAGCGTGATGATAGGTGGCGTCGAACTGGCCGGTCACAAGACGCGGAGCCAGGCAGCCGAAGGAAGCGCCGACCTTATGGCAGCCGGTCGGGAACCACTTGCCGGACATGGCCAGAATGCGGCACGGAACGCCGGAAACGGAGGACGGGATCTCAACATAGTTCGGGGTCTTCTGGTACAGGCCGCCGGACTCCTTGGCCTCGTTGTGCCAGCTGATGCGGAACAGGTTGACGGGGTCAACGTCCCACAGGCCGGTGTGCGTCAGCTTTTCCTTGATCTTCTCGGGGATCAGATCGGGGTTCTGCATCTGGGCGATGGTCGGGATGATGATGTTGTTTTCCTTGGCCTTCTGGATGTTATGCAGCAGGCCTTCTTTGTTGATGGTCAGATCGATCTTGCTCATAGTTCGTTTGTTCCTCCTGTTTTACTGTTGTCTAAGTATGAATAGAGCGTGTACTTGGAGATGCCGAAATGCTTGGCGATCTTATCGCCGGATTTAGTGATCAGAAGTGCGCCGGAATTACTGAGATAGCGGATGGCCTTGACCTTGTCGTCCTTGGTCATGAGCGCGACGGGCTTGCCGACAAGCTCGTCCGCCTGCCGGATGAGATCGTCCAGCAGATCGGCCACGTTGAGCGTGATGCGCTCCGGCTCGCGGCTGGCTTGCTGGTCGGCAGAAATGAAGTCGTGCAGGGAGTTTTCAAACAGCTGCATCATGGAAATGTCGTAGTTGATCCCAAGGATCCCCGTGACCTTGCCGGTCTCGTCCCGGATGTAGACCGAGGAGGATTTCAGAATCTTCCCGTCCTTTGTGCGCGTCAGATAGCCAAGCTGATCCTCCGCACTGTCGTCCTCATGGCCCAGCTGCTCCAGTACGACGTGGGAAGGTCCGTCACCGACCTTGCGGCCGGTCACGTGTCCGTTTTCGATCGCCACGATCGAGGAATAGGCGCTTTTGCCGGAAAGCTCATGAAGCACGACCTCGCAGTTGCTGCCAAACTGCGCCGCGATCGCCTTCGCGATCTGCTCAAGCAGTTCCAGTAATTTTGCGTCCAATCTGCTATCACCTCCAAATTTAATACCCGAATGAAGTCTAAAGCTATCATACCAGTATCAGAAGCAGATTGCAAGGAATTTTCAAAAATATTTTTAGGCTAACAAAAATTTTGTTGCTCTTTTCGCGAAATTACCGCGTCAGCTGCGTGAGAATGGACTCGAAGCCCTTGCAGGACTTGAGCAGCTGGTCGATTTCAATGTACTCGTCGCGCACGTGCGCAAGGCTTTCGAGCGACGGGCCGTAGCCGATGGTCGGGATACCGGCCTCGCCGCAGAAGCTGCTGCCGTTGGTGCAGAACGAGAAGTGCGACAGCGGCGCCTCGATGCCCGCGTCCTTCAGGCCCTTCAGCGCGGCCTGCACCAGCTCGCTGTCCTCCTCCGTGACCCAGGCCGGGAAATAGCGCTTGGCGCGGATGGTGTCGCCCGTCCAGCACTTTTCTTCGCCCTCGGCCAGATAGCACCGGGCCTTGAGGCCGGGGTGCGTTTCCTGCGCGCGGGCAATGGCTTCGTTCACCTGCCCGAGAATGACGGCCTCATCCTCGCCCACAAGCGTCCGGCGGTCAAACGTCGCGCGGCAAAGAGACGGCACGACCGACGCGCCGGGATACGGCTGGGAGATAATATCCGTCAACTCCAGAATGCCTTTGCCGAGCAGCGGATGCTCGTTCGGGACGATCTTCCGGATCTCGTCGATCACCGCCGTCATGGCATACACGGCGTTGACGCCCTTTTCCGGATTGGAGGAATGGCAGCTGACGCCCTCCGTCTCGACGACGACCTCCGCCCGGCCGCGCTGGCCGCGCTTGACGGTCGTGCTCGTGGCCTCGCCGATGATGACAAGATCGGGCTTTGCCAGCCGCGTAATTTCGCGGGAGGACACGCCCTCGAACCGCTCCTCATGCACCGTGCACGACACGCAGACACGGCCCGCGAAGTCCCTGCCGGTCTTTTCAGCAAAGCGCGCCGCCGCCGTGATCATGGCGCAGTCGCTGCCCTTCATGTCGGACGCGCCGCGGCCGTAAATTTTCCCGTCCGCGATCTCGCCGCCGAACGGGTCATGCTCCCACTGCGGCGCGTCGATCACGTCCACGGTGTCGATGTGGCCGTCCATCAGGACGGTCTTGCCGGGCCGCTTGCCGTTGATGGTGCCGAGGACGCTGCCGAAGCAGTCGATAATGACCTCGTCGAAGCCGTATTCCTCCATTTTCCGCTTCATCAGCTCCGCCACGCCCTGCTCCTGTCCGGAATAGCTGGGAATGCGCAGCGCCTCCTGACAAAACGCGATCAACTGTTCATTTGTATCAATATCCATGCGGTAAAGATCCTTTCTCTCTCATGATTCTGCTTGAAGCATAGGGCAGCCCCGCGCCGTTGTCAAGCCGCGCACGCAAATTCTGCGTTTTACAAAAAATCCACCGCCCGTTTTGGGCAAAGCGGCGAAGGCTGGATATCGTTGGGAGGGACGGAGCGCTGCTGCGCCCGGCAGGATGCACCGTTTTTTACGGAACTCTTCGGCGAATTCGCAGCTTCCCAACGGGCCGGCAGAGTCGCCGGCCCCTACAGAACTCCGGCGAATCCGTACTGCCCTGCAAAGTTCGACTGCAAAGTTGATTTACCGCAGCAATTCAAACGCAATTATTTGCAAATCCGTTGTACCGTAACAGGCGGCGCGTACCATAGCGCCCGTAGGGTGAGTCCGTGTGTTCGTAACGGCTATAAAACAGGTGCTTCCCTGAACTGCACCCGCAGCACGCACCAAACCGTACCCCAGCGCCCCTTTTCTCCCCCTTCTTTTCCGGCAAGGCGGAAAAGAAGGGGCTGCCGGAGGCTCGTCGAAAACGGCCTCGACGGAACGAGTCTCCGCTGTTCGCGAAGCCTCTTTTCCTGCTTAGGGTGTATCTGAAAACTCCCAACGCACCCGGACAGCGGGCCTTTTTGCGGTGCGCCGCGTCATTTTTCCTTGAAATACGTCAGTATTCCTGCGAAAAAATGTCTTGCGCAACGCAAAAATCCCTCGCTGCCGGTCACATCATGAGTTTTCAGATACACCCTAGTGTAGGAGAAAAAGCGAAAAATCATGTCTATTATCATAGACATCCGGAAACTTTTATGTTAGGATGTCAAATAAAGTCTCGAAATTTGGAGGGACAGCTGTATGATGGACAACAGATTCGAAGCCGCGTTTTCCACGTTTCTGGACAGACACGAAAAAATCGCGGGAATCAATAAAAAAATATTGATTTCCGCTTGATTTTTTCCTCCGTACACAATACAATAGGCACGAAGGAGAACAGGAAGGACAGGAAGATGTGAGCCTGTCAATTTAACACACAGAGCATGCGTACCCGAACGTTGCATGAGTAGAAATGACGCGTCAAGTACCGGTTGGATGGGAGGTTGCCGCCGGGCGAAGGAGTCTCTCCGCGGTGTCATTTCGCATCCGCTATAGCAAACTGAAATTGTACAGCAGTTTCTTTCTTGTTTGAAAGTCCATATCACCAAACCTCCTCCCATTGACAAAATAGGAGGCTTTTTTATGTCTAATTTTACGAAAAATATGTCTGCCGCGCAGACTGCGCCGCGTCATGGGCTGCAGAATGTGCGCACGCTCGTGTCCTGCGCGCTGCTGGCTGCCGTTTCCGTCGTGCTGGCCCGGTTCATTATCCCGATGCCCAACGAAACGACCCGTTTCTCCCTCGAAGCCGTGCCCATTTTCCTGGCCGGTATGCTTTTTGGGCCCTTGCCCGGCGCGCTGGTCGGCTTTGTGGCCGATTTTGTCGGCTGCCTGTTCTCCGGCTACGGCTATAACCCGATGTTCTGCGTTCCGCCCATTCTCTACGGGCTCTGCGCGGGTCTGTTCCAGCCGCTGCTGGTGAAGAAAACGTCGATTTTAACCATCGCCCTGTCGTTCCTGCCTGCCATCGCGCTCGGCTCGATCCTCTATGAGAGCTTCTCCCTCGCCTTTGTCTACGGCGGCGACGCGAAAACGGCGTTTTTCCTGACAAAGCTCGCGACCCGTTCGGTGCAGTTCGGCGTCACGTTCGTCATTGACGTTCTGGTTGTATGGCTGCTTTATAAATCCAAGGTGTTTACCGCCGCCAAGCTTTGGCCGCCGGTGAAATACGAATCGAAATCAAAAGAAGGTAATTGACATGACGCTTGACGAAGCGCTGCATTATATCCATTCCGTCTGCTGGAAGGGCAGCGTCCCCGGCCTGGAGCGCATCAGCGCGCTGCTGGACAAGATGGGCCACCCCGAACGCAAATTAAAGTTCATCCACGTGACCGGTACAAACGGCAAGGGCTCGACCTGCGCGATGCTGGCCAGTATGTTCACAAAGGCCGGATACAAAACGGGCCTGTACACCAGCCCCTATCTCATCCGGTTCAATGAGCGCATCCAAATTGACGGCGTACAGATCCCGGATGAAGAGATCTGCGAGATCACGGAATATATCAAGCCGCTGGCCGATTCGATCTTCGAGCAGCCGACCGAGTTTGAAATGGTCACGGCGCTGGGCTTTGAATATTTTGCCCGCCATAACTGTGATCTTGTCGTCTGCGAGGTCGGCATGGGCGGCGAGTTTGACGCCACGAACGTCATTCTGCCGCCGGAGGTTGCAATCATCTGCAACATCGGCCTTGACCACACGGAGGTGCTGGGCGACACGCTGGAGAAGATCGCCGCGACGAAGTCCGGCATCATCAAGCCCGGCTGCGACGCGGTCATTTACCGCGAAACGCCGTCGGTCGAGGCCGTGATCGAGGCGCGGTGCAAAGAGGTCGGTGCAAAGCTCCACAAGGCGGACTTTGCCGATATCCACCTCATTTCCCACGATCTGACCGGTCAGGTCTTCGACTGGGAGCGCTTCCACGCGCTGAAGCTGCCGCTGCTGGGCAATCATCAGCTGCACAACGCTGCCGTCGCCCTCACTGCGGCGACCGTCATGCAGCAGCGCGGCTGGCACATCACGGACGAACAGATTCGCGAAGGGCTTGCGGACGTCCGCTGGCCGGGCCGGTTCGACGTACGGCGCAAGGACCCGCTGTTTATCATCGACGGCGGACACAACCCGCAGTGCATTCAGGCGCTCGTCAAGAACATTCAGGACTATCTGGCCGGCCGGCCGCTGACCATCCTGACCGGCGTTCTGGCCGATAAGGATTATAACTGTATGTACCGGAACGTCGAGCCCTACGCGAAGGAATTCATCACCGTCACGCCGGGCAATCCCCGCGCGCTGAACGCGCACGATCTGGCGCAGTACCTGTCCCAGTTCGGCAAACCCGTCACGGCCTGCGACGCAGTCGCAGACGGCGTCCGGCTGGCCGTGGAGCACGCGGGAAAGGACGGCGTCGTCCTCTGCTACGGGTCGCTTTACATGATCGGTGAGATCGAAGCCGGTCTGCAGCGGCTCTGAGCGTGAATCTTTTCTCATAAACAGCCTGCACGAAAGCCGCCCCTTGTCATGCGCATGGAACTGCATGACAAGGGGCTTGTTTTGTCAGCACCGGAGATTCCCGGCGAACCCAGCGAAGCGGTTCGGCGAGCCTCCGGCGGCCCTATCTTTTCCGTCTTGCCGGAAAAGATGGGGGAGAAAAGGGGCGCTGGGTTACAATTTGGTGCGTGCTGCGGGTGCGGTTCAGGGAAGCACTATTTTTCGGTCTCTGCGAACACACATAGTCACCCTGCGGGCGCTTGGGTACGCGCCGCCTGTTACGGAACAGCCGAATTTGTGAATCGCTGCGTTTGAATTGCTGCGGTAAATCAGTTTTGCGTTCGAAATTTGTGAGGCAGTACGGATTCGCCGGAGTTCTGTAGGGGCCGACGACACTGCCGGCCCGTTGGGAAGCCGCGGATTTGCTGAAGCGTTCTGTAAAACCGGTGCGATTTGCCGGGCGGGGTCAGAACAGCGTCAGCTGGCTGGTGAGGGGGAGGTCGCCGAAGGCGCCGGCGGATTGGAGCTGGTCGATGAGTGTCTTGGACACCTTCGGGCAGGCGTCTGCGAATTCCTCGACGGACAAGAACTCCCGGCCCTCGCGGGCGTTCATAAGGTCCCAGGCCGCCGTCTCGCCGAGACCGGCCACGGCCACGAACGGCGGGCGCAGCTGCCCGGCCTCGATCTGGAACTTCGTCGCGTGGGAGTGGTAGATATCGATCGGCGCGAAGGTAAAGCCGCGCAGATAGAATTCATAGCAGACCTCAAGCGTGGTGAACAGATCGTCGTCCTTGGCGCTGGAGTCCTCGTCCTCCTTGATCTCCTGCAGCTTTTTCTTGACAAGCTCGATGCCGTGGCACATCATGCCCTCGTCGAAGCCGCCCTTCTGGCTGCGGCGGTAGAAATAGGCCGCGTAGAACGCAAGCGGCTCGTGCACCTTGAACCACGCGATGCGGAAAGCCATCATGACATACGCCGTCGCGTGGGCCTTCGGGAAGAGATACTTGATCTTCTTGCAGGAGCCGATGTACCATTCCGGGACGCCTGCGGCCTTCATTTCCTCCTCCGCGCCGTCGGGCAGACCTCTGCCCTTTCGGACGGCCTCCATGATCTTGAACGACCGCTTTTCGGGCATCCCGCATTTGATGAGGTACAGCATGATATCGTCGCGGCAGCCGATGGCGTCGTTGACGGAGGCAGTCTTGGACAAAATCAGATCGCGCGCGTTGCCCAGCCACACGTCCGTGCCGTGGGAGAAGCCGGACAGGCGGATGAGCGTGTCGAATTTTGTCGGCTGCGTCTCCTGCAGCATCCCGCGCGTGAAGCCCGTGCCGAATTCCGGGATGGCGACGGAGCCGACCGGCCCCAGAATGGGGTCGTTTTCATAGCCCAGCACCTTGCTGGACGTGAAGATCGACATGGTATCCTGATCGTCGAGCGGGATTTTTTGCGCGTCGACGCCGGTCATGTCCTCCAGCATACGGATCATGGTCGGGTCATCGTGGCCCAGCATATCGAGCTTCAGGAGGTTTTCCTCCATGGAGTGATATTCAAAATGCGTCGTGATCCATTCGGAGTCCTTGTCGTCCGCCGGGTGCTGCACGGGGCAGAAGTCCCAGATCTCGTTCTCCTGCGGAATGACGACGAGGCCGCCGGGGTGCTGGCCGGTCGTGCGCTTGACGTTGACGCAGCCGAGCGCCAGCCGGTTCTCCTCCGCCTTGGGGACGGTCTTATTGCGCTCCGACAGGTATTTTTTCGCGTAGCCGTAGGCCGTTTTTTCCGCGACGGTGCCGATGGTGCCCGCGCGGAAGACATGGGTCTTGCCGAACATCTGCACACAGTAGGCGTGCGCCTTGGCCTGATATTCGCCGGAGAAGTTGAGGTCGATATCCGGGACCTTGTCGCCGCCGAAGCCGAGAAACGTCTCAAACGGGATATTGAACCCGTCCTTGTCGAGCTTCGCGCCGCACTTCGGGCACACCGCGTCCGGCAGATCCGCGCCGCAGGCGCAGTCGGCCGGAACCTCAAACGTCGTGAACTTGCACTGCGGACAACGGTAGTGCGGCGGATAGGAATTGACCTCCGTGATGCCGGACATGAACGCCACGATGGACGAGCCGACCGAGCCTCGCGAGCCGACAAGATAGCCGTGCTCCAGCGAGTTCTGCACCAGCTTCTGCGCCGACATGTAAATGACGTCGTAGTGGCAGGAAATAATGTCGTGCATTTCCGTGTCGACGCGCTTCTGCACAAGCTCCGGCGGGGTTTCGCCGTAGAGCCGGTGGAGCTTGCCGTAGACGAGGGCTTTCAGGTCCTCGACGGAATTTTCGATCTTCGGCGCGAACAGATTGTGCGGCACGGGCCGCAGCGTCTCGCACCAGTCAACGATGCGGTTCGGGTTCTCGATGACGACCTCATGCGCCTTTTCTGGCCCAAGATAGGAAAATTCCTCCATCATCTCATCCGTCGTGCGCAGATATAAAGGCAGCGGCCGGTCGGCGTCGGGCATCTGCTTGGTGGCAAGCAGGATGTGGCGGAAAATCTCATCCTCCGGGTCGAGAAAGTGCACGTCGCCGGTCGCGACGACGGGCTTTCCCAGCTCCTCGCCGAGCTTGACGATGGTGCGGTTGAAGCCGCGCAGCTCCTCCTCGTCCTCGGCAAGCCCCTTGTCGAGCATGAAGCGGTTGTTGCAGATGGGCTGAATCTCCAAAAAGTCATAGAAGCTTGCGATACGCTTGAGTTCTGCCCAGCTTTTGTGGTTCAGGATTGCCTGAAACAATTCGCCCGCCTCGCAGGCCGAGCCGATAATCAGGCCCTCACGCCATTGCAGCAGTTCGGACTTCGGCATAATGGGCACGCGCTTGAAGTATTTGAGATTGCCATAGGAAATCAGCCGGTAGAGATTGCGCAGGCCGATGGAATTTTTGGCAAAGACGATGATATGCCGCGCACGGCGGTCGAGAATTTTGCTGCCGGAGCGCAGCTGCTCCATGCGCGGGTTGATCTTTTGCAGCGAGTCCAATCCCTGCTCCTGCAGCATCTTGAAAAAGCGCATGAGCAGATACCCGCAGGTGATCGCGTCGTCGGAGGCGCGGTGGTGGTTGAAATCCGGCAGGCTCAGCGCATCGGCGACGATGTTGAGCTTGTACTTGCCAAGCTCCGGCATCAGGTTCTGCGCCAGAATGAGCGTGTCGACATACGTCGGGTGGAACGGCAGGCCGAGCTTTTCGCACGCCGCCGTCACGAAGCCGATGTCAAAATCCGCGTTGTGCGCGCACAGGGGGCGGCTGCCGACGTATTCCAGGAATTTCGGCATTGCCTCGGAAATATCCGGCTGCCCGGCAAGCATCTGGTCGTTGATGCCCGTCAGATCGACGATCTTCGGCTGTAGGGGCCGGTGCGGGTCGACGAAGGTCTGGAACGTGCTGAGAACTTCATTGCCCTTCATGATGGCTGCGCCGATCTCGATGATCGTATCGTGGAGCGAGGACAGACCGGTCGTTTCCAGATCGAACGCGACGTATTCCCCGTCAAAGGAGAAATCCTCCTCGCCGTGGACGGCGATGCGGTCGTCGACGTCGTTGACGTAGTAGCCCTCGCAGCCGTAGAGGATTTTGATGTTCTGGTCCGTCCCCGCGACCTTGGCCTTGGACGCGGCCTTCATCGCGTCCGGGAACGACTGCGCGCCGCCGTGGTCGGTGATGGCGATGGCGCGGTGGCCCCAGCTGGCTGCCCGCTTGACGGCAGCGCCGGTATCGGTCAGCGCGTCCATGGAGGACATGGTCGTATGCAGGTGCAGCTCGACGCGCTTTTCGGGATACGTATCGCGGCGCTTCGGGGCCTCGATCTTTTCCATGGCGTTCGGCTGGAGCACCATTTCGTTGTCATAGCGGTCAAAGCTCATCTTGCCCTGTACGCGCAGCCACATACCTGGCTGGACGTTGTCAATGATGGGCTTGGCCTTTGCGGCCTCCATGAACTGGTTCACGCGGACGGAGCTGGTATAGTCTGTCATATCGAAGCAGATGACCCACGCCCCGCGCTTTTTCAGCTCCCGGTGCTGCACGGCGAAGACCTTGCCCTCGACGATCACGCGGAACATATCGAGGTTCAGCTCCTCCATCCGCACGGGCCTGCCCGAAAACGGCCTGCCGTAGAACAGCGCGCCCGCCGGCTCTGCCGGTGTGGAGGCAGCTCCGCCGGAGGCTTTTGCGCCGCCCTGCGGCACGCTGGCCGTGATGGCAGGCGCGTTTTTAAGCGCCTCGGCGCGGATACGCGCCGTCTCTTCAAACAGCGCACGGCCCTCTAAATTGCTGTGCGCCTCGACCTCGATCTTTTTGGAAACGCCGAAGCGGTCGCGCAGGAACTGCTCGGCCTTTTTTGCGTTCTGCAAAATGCTGTCCTTGCCGTTGGCCTTGAGCCGGATGACGACGGCCTCGTCCGTGACCTCGTAGCCTGCTCCTGCCAGAATGGCGGCAGACGGCGAAAAGGCGCGGATAAACACCTGCGCCAGATCGCGGAAATCCATATTCGGAAGCTCCGAGGCGGGATAGCGCACCGAAAGCTTCAGTTCCCGCAGGCCATATTCCTTTTCAATGTCCCGGCAGAGCGCCTGCAGCTGCTTTTCTGCCAGATACTGCTCCGCCTGCGCGTCCAGACGGATGGTGCGCGTTTCCCGGTCAAGCTCCGCGTGGACGACGGCAAGGCGTCCGAGCGCCTCCACCAGCTCCTCCGGCAGCGGGAAGCCCGGAAACAGCGCGGGGAAATAAACTTCATTCATATGTTCAAGCTTCCTGTCTGAAATTCACGTTATGTCTTTGTTCGCCTGCGCTTCGGCTGCGGCTTCTCTTCCCGCGTCAGATCTGCAAGCGTGTAGCTGCACAGATACGCGGCGATGACCTGATCAAGCCCCTGCCACAGCGGGAGCGTCCGGCAGTTGACCGCGTTTTCGCACTGTTGCCCGCTCTCCAGACACGTGACCGGGGCCAGCGTCCCCTCGGTCAGGGACAATACCTCAAATGCGGTATACTCCTTCGCCGGTTTGGACAGGCGGTAGCCGCCGCCCTTGCCGCGCACGGCGTCGAGCAGCCCTGCCTTGCTCAGCACGGCCAGAATGCTCTCCAGATATTTTTCGGAAATGCCCTGCCGCTTCGCGATCGTCTGCAGCGGGATATAGCCCTCGTCTATATGCTCGGCCAGATCGATCATCACGCGCAGTGCATAGCGGCCCCTGGTGGAAATCATCATGTTTGGTTCCTCGCTTTCTTTTAACCCACTATACTATAGGGTAAAAGGATTATCAAGCGGAAAGCCGCAATTTACAAGCAATTCTTTTTGTGCTACAATAACCAAAGCATCGGTTTGGAGAGAACGCGACATGACGAAGGATCTGACCCGGGGAACGCCCTGGAAGCTTATTTTACAGTTTGCGCTGCCGATCATGGCGGGTAACCTTTTGCAGCAGCTCTATAATACCGCCGACACCATCATTGTCGGCAATTTCAACGGCCAGCAGGCGCTTTCCGCCGTCGGGGCCTGCGCGTCGCTGACAGTTCTGTTCACGGCGCTTGCCATCGGCTTTTCCATCGGCGCAGGCGTGCTGATCTCGCAGTATTTCGGCGCTTCGCGCGAGCGGGAGCTGCGGCAGTATGCCGCGACGGCCATTGTGCTGATGCTGGCAATGGGGCTATTCATGTCGCTTGCCGGCGTTGTGAGCGCGAGATTCCTGCTGGAACGAGCGCTGGGCACGCCGGAGGCGCTGCTGCCGATGACGCTTCTGTATTTTCGCATCTACGCGGCGGGACTGGTGTTTCAGTTCGGGTACAACATCGCGGCGGCCCTTCTGCGGGCGGTGGGCGACAGCAAGGCGACGCTGTATTTTCTGCTCGTCTCGTCGATTTTGAACGTCGTACTCGACCTTGCGTTTGTCGCGGGGCTTGGGCTGGGCGTGGCAGGCGCGGCCGTCGCCACCGTTATTTCGCAGATCGCCTCCTACGTCATCGGCTTTGCGTATATGCACCGGAAATACGCCCTTCTGCGCTTCTCGCTCCGCGAGCTGCGGCTGGACGTGAAAACGGCGGGCCGCATTCTGCAGGTCGGCGCGCCGATGGCCATTCAGCAGTCCATTGTCTCCTGCGGCTTTCTGTTTTTGCAGCGGCTGGTCAATCTCTACGGCGAGAGCATGATCGCGTCCTATACCGTCGCCACCCGGATGGAGAACATTCTGATGATCCCGATTCTCGGCGTGCAGAACACCATGGCGACCTTCGCGGGCCAGAATATGGGCGCGCAGCGCCCCGACCGCGTCTCCAGGGGCCTTGGCCAGGGCGTGCTGGTATCGCTTTCCATGACGCTTGTGCTCTGCCTGTGCCAGATCTTCGGCATTTCGCGCATCATCCGCGCGTTCCAGCTGGACGAGGCCGCTGCGGCCATCTGCCGCCTGCATCTGTTCAGCTCCGCCGTCGCGATGCCCATTTTCGCGGTCTATTTTCCCGCCAACGGGATGTGCCAGGGCGTGGGCGAGGGCTTCCACGCCACGTTCTTCGCGCTGCTGGCGCTGGGGCTGCGCGTGATCTTTGCCTATGCGCTGCACAACACGGCTCTGTTCGGCTATACCGCCGTCTGGTGGAGCCAGGCCATGGCGTGGACCGTGACGCTCCTTGTCTGCTATGCGCACGTGTTCCGCGGCAAATGGAAGAACAAATCTCTGATCTGATAGGGAGGCATTGCGATGCAGCACCGCTTTTTTGCGCTTATTTCCCGTATGCGCTACATTGGCCGCTGGGGCCTCATGCGCAATACGTTTGAGGAAAACATTCAGGAGCACAGCCATATGGTTGCCGTGCTGGCACACGGACTGGCTGTGATCCAGCGCGACATCCTCGGCCAGCCGGCCGACCCCGACCGCTGCGCGTCTGCAGCGCTGTTCCACGACGCGTCGGAGATCCTGACAGGCGACCTGCCCACGCCGATCAAGTATTATAACCCGGAGATCAAAAAAGCCTACAAGCAGATCGAGGCCGTCAGCTGTGAAAAGCTCCTTGCTCTCCTGCCGCCGGAGGTGCAGGAGAGCTACCGCCCGCTGCTGTTTGAATCCGACCCGGACATCGCCCGCATCGTCAAGGCGGCGGACAAGCTTTCGGCGTATATCAAGTGCGTCGAGGAGCTGAAGGCCGGGAACTCAGAATTTGCGGCGGCGGAGAAGCAGACGCGGCAGGCGCTCGTCGACATGCAGCTGCCGTGCCTTGATTACTTCATGGCGCATTTCCTGGACAGCTTCCGGCTCACCCTCGACGAGCTGGAGTGAATTTGACGGATCTGTCAATTTTCATGTTTTGCAGCGTCCAAAATCGCACAAAACTCACAGTTGTATTTTTGCGGCCGCGCCGCTATAATGTCCCCCAGTGAGTTTACGAAAGGAAGTGCGCGCCATGACGATCTTCAAAACGCCCGTCTGTCGATGTGCTTCCGTTTTTGTTTTTGCTGGGGAACCCGTTGTTCCGGCGTCGTATTTGTTTTTGCAGAAGGAATTGTGAAGCTGGTGTTTCCAGTTTTCACAATTCTTTTTTTATGCACGCATACAGCCCGGACCGCCCGCAAAAACGCCGAAAAGAAAGGAGAACACCATGGGAAAAAACAAAATTCCGGAAACCGGCATCTATGATGCCAGACAGCTCGGCAGAGGCAGAATGCTGCTGCTCGGCTTCCAGCATATGTTCGCCATGTTCGGCGCGACCATCCTCGTCCCCATCCTGACGGGCCTCGACGTTTCGAACACGCTCCTGTTCGCGGGCCTCGGCACGCTGCTGTTCCACCTCATCACCGGCGGCAAGGTCCCGGCCTTCCTCGGCTCGTCCTTCGCCTTCCTCGGCGGCTACGCGACCATCGCGCCGATGCTCGGCGAGCAGCAGAACATCCCCAACCTTGAGATGCTGCCCTATGCCTGCTTCGGCGTGGCCTGCGCAGGTCTCGTGTATGTCATTCTGGCCGGTCTGTTCAAGGTCTTCGGCGCGAAGAAGGTCATGCGCTTCTTCCCGCCCATCGTCACCGGCCCCATCATCATCGCCATCGGCCTGAACCTCTCCTCCTCCGCCATCAATAACTGCACCGGCAGCTGGTGGATCGCCATCGCCGCCATCCTCATCATCGTCGCCGCCAACATCTGGGGCAAGGGCATGATCAAGATCATCCCGATTCTCCTCGGCGTCATCGGCTCGTATCTGCTGGCCGTCATCTTCGACGCGGACGTCCGCGCAAATCTCGTCGCCAACGTCTCCGAAGCGAAGTGGTTCGCGCTGCCCATCAAGATGGAGCAGACCGTCTTCGGCCTGTTCGCCTCCGGCAATGTCGACGCACACAAGCTCCTGACCGCCGTCATCACCATCGTCCCGCTGTCCCTTGCCACCATGGTCGAGCACATCGGCGACGTGTCCGCGATCTCCTCCACCTGCAACCGCAACTACATTGAAAATCCCGGCCTGCACCGCACCCTGATGGGCGACGGTCTTGCGACCACGCTGGCAGCCCTCTTCGGCGCGCCCGCCAACACGACCTACGGCGAAAACACCGGCGTTCTGGCCCTCAGCCGCATCTATGACCCGCGCGTCATCCGCATCGCGGCAGTTCTGGCCATGCTCTTCTCCTTCAGCCCGAAGTTCGCGGCCGTCATCTCCTCCATGCCCGGCGGCACCATCGGCGGCGTCAGCCTCGTGCTCTACGGCATGATCTCCGCAGTCGGCGTGCGCAACGTCGTCGAGAACAAGGTCGACTTCACCAAGTCCCGCAATGTTCTGGTCGCGGCCCTCATCCTGGTTCTGTCCATCGGCATCAGCTACTCCTCGGCAGGCTCTCTCCATTTCGGCGCAATCAGCCTCTCGGGTCTGGCTGTCGGCTCCATCGTCGGCATCGTCCTGAACGCCGTCATGCCCGGCAAGGACTATGTCTACGGCGAAGACAAGCAGGGCGACGAATCTGTCAACTTCATCGTTCAGTAAACGATCTGATCCATATAGAAACACAGCCGCAGTCCGGTGCAGTTCCGCCTTCTCCGCCTGCGATTTCCCCTGAAATTGGCTTACGCGCAGCCCGCCTTTGGGCTGCGCGTAAGTGTTACAGGGGAGAAAACAATGAAGAATTTGGAGGGGTGGAACGGCGATTGTCACGCGCGGGTCTGTCGGCTTATCCGCAGAGCTTTCCACGGCATCAGACGGCGCATCGCCGGATGGTCAAACCATACAAAAGAGAGCCGGCCGGTTTGTTCCCCTTTTGTGCTTTTAGTATAGAGGAAGAATTTGAACAGGATTTCACGAACCGGTAAAGAAACTGTGAACAGTTTCCCGAAAGAATCGCGCCGTAAAAGAATACGCGCAGACAAGTGACCGGCCTGTCTGCGCGTTTCTTTTAAAATATGGAGAAAGGAGAAAAATGAAAAAGACGTTTGCTTCTTGCAAGTATAGAATATCAGGATGGTATTAAAAATCTTAGGGGGCAGTTTTTAAATATCTGTGAAATCCTATGATATTTTTTCGTTTTTCAGCGCACGGCCAGCACCAGCAGCACCGCTGCCGCCAGATACAGCCCCAGCGCTGCCGCGCAGACGAGCAGGACAATCCCGCCGATGAGCAGCGGCGCGCCGCCGCGCTTTTTCCGCAGCACGAGCAGCGCAATGCCGCCCGCAAGCGTCAGAACGAACAAAATCAGCGCCAGATCTGCACGCATACGCAAAGCCCTCCTTTCTCCGGGGATGGTTCAGAAGTAATCGCCCCAGCCGTCTTCGTCGTCCGAGTAGTCGCCCCAGCCGTCGCCGGGATCGGACCACGGATCGTAATCGTCGTAATATTCGTCGTCATAGTCCCAGCCCGCGTCGTTCGACTCCATGTATTCGCCGGTATCCTCGTCGATGTAGCCGTCGCTGCCGTAGCCGATGAACTCGTTCTCATAGCCGTTCCAGTACCAGATGTCGCCGTCCTCGTCGTACCAGTAATACGGCGTGCCGTAATCGCCGGTGTCGCCGGAATAGGCGGGCCGGGCCTTGGACGCGGTGCTCCAGCCAGCGGTGTAGGACAGGGTTTCGAGCATTCTGTTGCAGATATCGAAATAACTGCGAATGCGGCCCTCAAGCGCGATGGTCGTCGCGACGAGGGCATAGCCCGTCGGCCCGTAATAGCGCACCTCCATGCAGCCGCGCACGGGCTGCGAGGGGCCGTCGGAGAAGACGGAGCCGTCGAGCCACATATAGCCGGTCAGGCTGTAATAATCGCCGTTGTCCTTAAAGTCCGAGCCAAAGGATTTGAGCAGATAGCTGCCGTACATACTCTGCATGAAGTCCTCAAGCATCTTCATCATATAGGTCTTCGCGGTCGCCGCGCCTTTTTCCATGTAGGGATCAAAGCCCTCGATGGGCTGGAAGGCAAGCGTGATGTTGGAATAATAATCGTCCGTGCCGTCCTCCATGACCGCGTTGAAGCTCAGCGCATTGGACACGTTCGGGTGCTCGTGCGCCTCCATCTGGATGGGGTAATCGACCGTGACGTTCGTAAAGCCGCCGGGGAAGGCCGCTGTCTGGTTCAGCTCGTCCTCCGGCGTCGGCAGGAGCATGATATACTCCATGGGCGTGAGCGTGCTGCCGTCTGCGTCGCTTAACTCGCCGTAGGCGGTCTGGTACAGGGTGACAAGCTGCGTGTCGTCGTCCATGTAAAGCGTGATGCACCCGCCCTCGTCGACCACGTAGCCGGGGCCGACCTGTTCACCGTAGAGATTGATGGCGATCCACTCGAAATCCTCATTGATGACGAAATAGAACGGCTCGTTGTCGAGCTTCCAGCAGCCGGTGTAGCCGGTCAGATCGCCGCTCCCGCTCACATCGAGCCCGCTCAGCTCATCTTCGGTATAGCCCGTCGGCTCATACTCCATCTCATAGCTTGAAGGGTCATAGTCGTGTGCGATCTCGATGGGCACGTCGCCCTCGGGCGGCAGGAAGATGATGTAGTCGCCGTCCTGAATCGCAAAATCCAGCTCATCGACGCTTGTGTCGTACAGAATGGTGTCCTCGCTGTTGTAGACGATAATATTATAGGTATCGGGAACCTCGGATTCCTTATACGTGCCAAGACCGGCGCTGAAGCTCTCGCCGTCTGCAAACGTGCCGTCTACAAATTCCGTGTCCCATTCGGTGCTGGTCGAGGGGGTGATGCTGATGGAGGAAATGTCATGCCCGCTGTGGTTGACCAGCGTAACGGATACCGACACTTCCTTCTCGCCGCAGCCGGTCAGCAGCAGCGCACACAGCGCAGCCGCCAGCGTCACAAGAAGCAGCTTCCTGATTTTTTTCATGATAGTCCTCCTGATCTGATTTGCGAAACGCGAAAAAAACTCCACGATAAACGGTCTGGTACCAGTTTACCGTGGAGCGGTTTGCTTGCATAGGCCCCTCAGGGGCTAATCTTTTCTGAAAGTATGTCCGCCAGCAGGTTCCGCTTGCCGCGTGCGCTGCCGTCAAGCCCCAGCTTGTCGAAGATGCGCTTGAGGTGATTTTTGACGGTCGCCTCCGACAGGTGCAGCTGCGCGGCGATCTCCGCGTTCGTCCGCCGCGCGGCGGCAAGACGGGCGATCTCCCGCTCACGCGGGCTGAGTCCGCCAGGGCCCGGCTTCGCCGTGCGGCGCAGAACGGCCTGCGCAGCCTCGTTCCCGGCGAATGCCTCCGGCAGAAGTGGGCCGAGGGCTTCTGCATGCTCGGCAAACGGCAGATAGAGTCCGTCCGGCACGGCGAGGGCCAGCGCCGCGTCCAGCTCCCGCCGGGCCGCGTCCGCGCGGCCAAGGCGGTTTTCCGCGCAGGCGAGCTGAATGTGCAGATACAGCTGGGCCAGCGCCGTATGCGCCGACGCGTTCAGCGCTGTGCAGGCCTCCCTGCGCGCAAGCAGCTTTGCGTACGCACCGGCAGCCAGCAGCACCTCATTCTGCACCGTCCGCAGCATGGGATGCACAGGATCCAAAAACGACGCGTCGGCCTCCGGGGCCATGAACCATGCGTCCGCGCCGGCCCTCCCGCGCTGCGCATCCAGCCAGGCAATGCACAGATCGAGCGTGCGCAGCAGCAGAAACTGCCGGTTCTCCTTCAGCGTCTGCCGGAGCCGCTCCAGCGCCGCGTCCGTCGCACCGCCGCGAAGCTGCGCCAGCCGGAGGGCCGTGAACTCCGCCGTCAGCAGAATGCTGTACTGCCCGCGTGCAAGCGCTGCGTCCCGCGCCAGATGGCAGCCGATCTCCGCCTCGGTAAAGTCGCCGCGCAGCAGGTCCGTTTCGCACTGCATGGAATGCTCCGCGCCGCTGCCGTGGCCGTCCGTGACCTTGTAATAAAACGGCATACAGTCGCGCATCTGCGCGTTTTCTGCGTCCAGCTGCCCGGCTGCGCGGTGGAACATCATGAGAACGGACGGGGAGCCGAAGGTCCACGTGCCGCCGAGGTCAATGCAGCGTGTCGTGCGCGTCATGCGTTCGCAGGCCGAGCGGTGCAGCACGCTCATGGCGGCGATGTCGTTATAGCGCAGAAAGCTCATCACAAGGTCGCATTCGCCGAGATAATTTTCCCGTTCCTGTTCGCAGAACGCGCCGCCCGGCTGCAGCGCGTCCAGCAGCAGCGCCCGCAGGCGCAGAAGCTCCGGAATTTCCCGGAAGGAGAAGAGCTTGCGCATCAGCACGCAGACCGCGTCCGGGTGCCGCCGCAGCACATCCTCCGGGCAGTCCCGGCACCAGGAGAGCAGCATCTGCCGGTGCTCGCCGCCGATGGATTTGCCGCAGTCGGCCGCGGCCGCACGCAGCAGCCCGTCCCAGTCGCCCGCCTGCCGGAACAGCTCCGCAGCCGTCAGATATTCCCCCGTGCGCTCGTACCAGCTGCCGAGCCGCCCGCAGGCGTCCGCCTGCGCGCTTTGCGGCAGAAGGGCGAATTTCCGGCGCAGCAGCTGCCGCAGCATATGGTGGCAGCGGTAGACGCCGGGGCTGCTTTCGATGATGAACGCGTTGTTGTGCGTCAGATCGTGCAGCAGCGCGTCCGCGTCCGGCTCCCGCCAGACGAAGGCGGCCTGTTCGGCGGTGAACGCCTCCGCCATGCAGAGGTCCAGCAGAAAGAAGCGCCTCCGCTCGTCCAGCGGCTCAAACATGACCTGCTCCATGAGCGCGTCCATGCCCTTCGCGTCAAAGCGCCATACGCCCGTCTGCGCGTAGGCGCGGAACATGAGATAGATCATGGCAATCCAGCCCTCGCTGACGGACAGGAGCGCCTGCGCCTCCCGCTCGGGAAGCGGCAGGCCGCAGCGCCCGGCGTATTGCAGCAGCTCCTCCTGCGTCAGCCGCAGATCCGCCGCGCCCAGCTCCAACAGGCGGCTGCCGAGGCGCAGCTTCTGCGCCTCCGAAAAGATCTGGTTGCGCGAAAGAAGGATCAGATGCGCCTGCGGCGGCAGGCGCTCGGCCAGAAACGAGACGAGCTCCGCTGCCTCGCCGCCGGAAAGCAGGTGCACGTCGTCCAGAATGAACCAGACGGGCGGCTTGCCCGCCAGCGCATCCTGCACCAGCTCCAGCAGCTGCTGCCGCGTGTGCGGGCTGTCCGGGTAGCCGAGCGCACGCAGCTGCGCCGGCAACTGCGGCGCGGTGTGCAGCGCCCGGCAGAGTCCGGCCCAGAATTCCTGGCGTCCGCCGCCGGAGAGAAACTGCCGGAACAGATACGCGTCCGGCGCTTCGGCGGCAATGCGCCGCTGCAGATACTGCGCGGCAGTCGTCTTGCCGTAGCCCGTGGGGGCTATGATGGTCGTGACAGGGTAGCGGGCGGCGTCCGCAAGCCGTGATCGCAGGCGTGAGGAAAGATAAAGTGCGTTTACGCGCAGATCGGCGTCCATGAAAAGCCCTCCCAAGGTGCTTTGCTCAATGATTTTCTATTTTAATCGTTTCCGGCAGCTTCGTCAATGCAGGATTCTCTTGACAAGGGTTTCCCGGACAGGTAAAATTTATTTGTTATGCAGTCACAGACGAACGGTGCGCACACAGCCGGAGGGACAGGCTATGCTTTTTGATTTTCTGAAGAAAAAGCGGCAGGAAAAGGCCGACGATCAGCAGCATTGGCGCGAGCGCTGGCAGTCGCTGGTGCCGGAGGAGAACCGGAGCGTCCCCGTCACGGTGGACGGGCAGACGCGCATCGCCTATATCCGGATCAACCAGTTCGTCGTCATGCTGCAGGACGGGCTTCTGATGAAAGCGCATTTTTTTGACGTCTGCGAGTTTTTCCAGAAGGCGGGCTATCACGTCATCTGGCTCATGCGCTGCGTGCAGGACGTGGAGGGCGGCTATCTGAAGCTGGTCAGAATGGAGGACGGCGGAGCGCGCTGCCGCTGGAAATGGCGCAAGCCGACGACGAACTTCGGCCGCTGGACGTCGGATAACTACAATGTCAGCATTCTTATCCAGCACCGGCAGGTACCGCCGGAGATCACCGATCTCAAAACCTGCAAAACGCGCGTGCTGCAGCGGGTCACATGGGCCGAGAGCGACGACAACACGCAGATGATCCCCGGCCGGACAGAATTTCTGACCGTCGGAAAGCCCGCCACGCCCGAGGAGCTGCTGCACTGGCTGACCGGCACGACGCTGGCAAATCTGTAAAGAAAGAAAAGGAGCGCCTATGTCTATCACGCTCGAACAGGTCAAGAAAAGCGAGGAGATCACAAGCTATATCCGCAAGGCGGACGAATCGCTGTCCGCGCTGGGCTTTACGGAGCACAGCTTTGCCCATGTGGGCCTTGTCTCGGCACAGGCCAGCGCCATTTTAAAGACGCTGGGCTACGACGACCGCACGTGCGAGCTGGCCGCCATCGCGGGCTGGCTGCACGACATCGGAAACGTCATCAACCGCATCGATCATGCGCAGTCCGGCGCGGTCATGGCCTTCCGAATCCTCGACAAGATGGGCGCAAGCCCTGAAGAGACGGCCACCATCATCACCGCCATCGGCAACCACGATGAAAAAACCGCCTTCCCGGTCAACCCCGTGGCAGCGGCGCTCATTCTGGCGGATAAAATGGACGTGCGCGCGAACCGCGTGCGCGAAAAGGCCCGCGCGGCGTTCGACATTCACGACCGCGTGAATTACTCCGTCAAAAAGCACGAGGTCACGCTGACGGAAAAGGAGATCTGTCTGACGCTTGCCATCGACACGGAGGTATGCGCAGTGATCGAGTATTTTGAGATTTTCATGGACCGTATGCTCCTGTGCCGCCGCGCGGCGGAGAAGCTGGGGCTGCATTTCGCGCTCGTCATCAACGGCCAGCGCATGGCATAAAAAAGTTCCCGGACACGGGAACCTTTTCCGGAGCCTGCTCGTCTGAAAAGCAGCGGAGGCTCCGCCCAAATACATAAACAGGGAGAATCAGATATGGAAACTCTGGAAAAGCTGCGCAATGGAATCGACCAGCTGCCGAAATGGCTGCTGCTCGTGCTTGTGATTTTTGTCGACGGTCTGGTGGGCGGTCTGTACCGCGCCGCCGGAAAGACCACTGCGGCCCGGGTCATTGGCTGGATCATGGCGGCGGCCTACGTGCTGTCGATCCTGTCCTTTGTCGAGCTGCCCGCGACGCTTGCGACCGTCTCGCGCATCGTGACCGTCGTGTGTCTGGTCGCCGATATCATCACCGTCATCACCAGCGGCAGGATCACGTTCTTTGCCGACTGAGAAAAGAAAGAAATAAGAAAACGTTTAGGAGTCCCGTCATGAAGCTGTTCACCATCATCCTCTTCGCCGTCACCTACATTCTGATGATTGCGCTGCCGAAAAAGCGGCCCTATGTCGCGCTCATCTCCGCCGTCATCTTCGTCGTCTCCGGCGCGATGCCGCTGGCCTCCGTCTTTACCGCCATCGACTGGAACGTTCTTTTGATGCTTGCCGGTACGATGGGAACGGTCGCGCTGTTCATTGAGTCGAAAATGCCGGAGCGCATGGCCGATCTTCTGCTGCAGAAGACGCCCAACGTCATGTGGGTCGCGGTCGCGCTGTCCGTGTTCGCGGGCGTTGTGTCGGCGTTCGTCGACAACGTCGCGACGGTTCTGATGATCGCGCCGGTCGCGCTGTCGATCGCGAAGAAGCTCAAAATGTCCCCGGTTGCACTGCTCATCTGCATCGCCGTCTCGTCCAATTTGCAGGGTGCGGCTACCCTCGTCGGCGATACGACGTCCATCATGCTGGGCGGCTACGCCAACATGGACTTTTTGGACTTCATCTTCATGGACGGCAAATGCTCCATCTTCTTTGCCGTTGAGCTGGGCGCGCTCGTGACCGTCCCCGTCATCATGTTCATCTTCCGCAAGGAAAAGGGCAAGGTCACGGTCGGTGCGCCGACCGTCGTGGAGGATCTGTTCCCGACATATCTGCTGGTCGGCACGGTCGTGCTGCTCATTACGGCATCCTTCATCCCCGGCCGTCCCGCCATCACGAACGGCCTGATCTGCATGACGCTGTTCCTCATCGGACTCGTCCGCTCCATCCTCCAGAAAAAGCACTTCGGCCCCATCAAGTACGCGCTGGGCGAGATCGACTTTGAAACGCTCCTGCTTCTCATGAGCCTGTTCGTCGTCATCGGCACGCTGACCGAAACGGGCGTCATTGAGGACATCAGCGCCCTGTTTGTGAAGCTCGGCGGCAATAGCCTCTTTGGCATGTATTCCATCATCGTCTGGGGCTCCGTCATTATCTCGGCGTTCATCGACAACATTCCGTATGTCGCGACGATGCTCCCGGTCGTGCAGGGCATTGCGGCCATGATGGGCTGCGACGCGCACGTTCTGTACTTCGGCCTGCTCGTCGGTGCGACGCTCGGCGGCAACTTGACGCCCATCGGCGCCTCGGCCAACATTGCGGCCATCGGCATTTTGCAGAAGGAGGGCTACGAGGTCAAGGCCTCCGACTTCCTCAAGATCGGCGTCCCGTTTACGCTCCTCGCCGTCCTGAGCGGCTATCTCTACTGCTGGTTCGTCTGGGCATAAGCATATACGCGCACAAACGCGGCACTCCCGGCCCGGGAGTGCCGCGTTTGACTGTCAAACCCCTGCTGCCGCATGATTTGTGCATAGTAAAATGAAAACGGCAGAGGGTGATATTCCCTCTGCCTTCTGTGTACAATTCTGAAATTGTATTTTATTCCTGATCCCAGTTGTGCCAGACGTTCTGGACATCGTCGTCCTCTTCGAACAGGTCGAGCATTTTTTCCATGTTGTCGCGGTCTTCCTGCTTGTCGAGCTTCTGGTAGGACTGCGGGACCATCTCGATCTGGGCGGAGTCGAACTTGTAGCCCTTGTCTTCGAGCGCCTTGGCGACGGTGTTGATGTCGTCGGGGTCAGTGTAGACGGTGAAGCAGCCTTCCTCAGGCTGGAAATCGGCCGCGCCTGCGTCGAGCGCGTCCATCATGACGGTGTCCTCGTCCAGCTCCTCGTCCTCGTTGTCGATGACGATAACGCCCTTGCGGTCGAACGACCAGCTGACGCAGCCGGTGGTGCCGAGACTGCCGCCGTATTTGTCAAAATGGTGGCGGACACTGCCTGCGGTGCGGTTGCGGTTGTCGGTCATCGTCTCGACGATGACAGCAACGCCGCAGGGGCCGTGGCCCTCGTAGGTGATGGTTTCGTAGTTGTCGCCGCTGCCGGATGCCGCTGCTTTTTCCAGCACGCGCTTGATGTTGTCGTTCGGCATATTGGCGGCCTTGGCCTTGGTGATGACGGTCGCGAGGCGGGAGTTATACGCGGGGTCGGCGATGCCGCCGCCCTCCTTGACGGCTACGATCATTTCCTTGGAGATCTTCGTAAAGGCAGCCGCGCGCTTTGCGTCCTGCGCGCCCTTGGTTTTCTGAATGTTATGCCACTTGGAATGTCCGGACATGAGGTGTTCTTCCCTTCGTTACAATATCTCTTGTCATTTTATCACAGAGAACGGGCAGAGGTCAACTGTTTCATAGAAATTGCGTCTCATCTTTATGCGCCTTCGCCCGCAGAACGGTCAGCTCCGGCAGCGCCTCGCGCACAACGCGCTCCAGAACGGCGCAGACGGGGTTCTCCGTCTCAAAATGGCCTGCGTCGATGAGATTGAGGCCGCGATATTTTGCCTCTTCAAAGTGGTTGTATTTGAGATCTGCCGTCACGAGCGTATCGCAGCCTGCGGCCAGCACGTCGTCGATCGCGCCGCCGCAGCTCCCGCCGCCGACAGCCACGCGCCGCACGGGCTTTCCCGCGTCCGCAAACCGGAGTCCGGGGCAGGAGAGTGCCGACTTTACAAACGCGGCAAATTCGGCAAGACGCTGCTCCCGTACCATGCCGGTGCGGATGAGGCCGTAAGGCCGGCCCCGTGCATCTGTTCCGGTTGGGTTCAGAACCGACACCTCCGTCAGCCCCAGTGTTTCTGCCAGTACGTCGTTGACCCCGCCGGGGCAGACGTCGAGATTCGTATGCAGATTGATCGCGGCGATCTTCGCTTCGGCCAGTTCCAGAATGCACTGCCCCTCGTAGCTTGCATCGTTGACGGCTCTGGGCGCGTCAAAAAACAGCGGGTGGTGCGTCACGATGCACTGCGCGCCGGTTTTCTTCGCCTCGTCGATCACATCCGGCATCGGGTCGAGCGCAACAAGGACGGTATCGACCAGCGCGTCGAACCGCCCGCAGAGCAGACCGACGTTGTCCCAGTCCATTTTCATGGACGCGGGCGCAAAGGCAAACAGGGCGTTATAAATGTCACGAACAGTCGTCATGCTGCTTCCTCATTTCTCTGATTTCCGCAAGCGCGGTTTCGTAATAGCGGAGCTTTTCCGGCTCGTCGGCTCTTTGCAGGCCCAAGACTGTGCCCGCGAGGGCTGTTTCGATCCGGGCCAGATACGGCCCCAGAAGCGGCCCGTCCGCCCGCAGCAGCTGCGGCGAGGCGTATTGCTGCCCCGGCGAAAGCGGGGGCATATGTCCTTTTTTTGCGCGCAGGACGGTATAGAAGAAGTGGCCGTCCCTTGCAAGCGCTTCGCGCTCGATCGCAAAGCTGTGCTCCGCCAGATACTGCCGCAGCGCCTGCCCGGCGCTCTGCGGCTGCAAAATGAGCGTATAGCGGTCATCGCAGACCCATGGCGCAGCCTCTAAAATGCGCACCATCAGATCGCCGCCCATTCCGGCCATAATGATTGTATCCGCCGCATCGGGCGGGATGCCCTGCAGGCCGTCCGACAGGAAAAACCGCATTTTTTCGGACACGCCGAAGCGCGCGGCGTTTTCGCGGGCCTTCTGCAGCGGCTGCTCGCGCAGGTCTGCCGCCGTGACGAACGGGCAGATGCCCTCGCGCAGCAGGTATATGGAAAGATACCCGTGATCCGTGCCGATATCGGCGGCGCGGGAACCGCGCGGGACAAATTCGGCGCACAGCAGCAGCCGGTTGGAGATCGGAACCTTCATCGCTTCACGCAAAAGGGCGGCCATCAGGCCGCCCTTTCCTTTCGGTTTGTTACTTGGCCTTCTCGGCTTCCTCGGAAGCCTCGATAAAGCGGTTGACCTGCGCCAGGAACGCGTCGGCGTCAACGCCGTGCACCATGCAGGCCTCCTCGACCGTCTCGCCGCGCGAGGACGGGCAGCCCAGGCAGTGCATACCGATGGCCATGAACAGCGGAGCAGTCTCGGGCGCGATATCCAGAACATCGCCGATAATGGTGGTCTTTTCGATCTTTGCAGCCATAAAAATGACCTCCTGTGTGTATTTTATAGTCGTATTATACCCAACTGCGGCACAGTTTGCAACAGAAATTATAGCGACGCGGCCAGCTGCGCGGCCTCCTGCATGGCGCAGCGCAGGGACGCTTCCGCGTCAAAGCCCGCGACGTTCATGCCGTCGGCAGCGATGCAGGTATACTTGCCGATGCCGAAGAACATGTGCAGCGCGTCCAGATAGCGGCTGCCCATCTCCATGGCGTCTCCGGTATAGAAGCCGCCGCGCGTGGTGAGAAAAATCATATGAGACGCGCGGCAGAGCCCCTTGAGCCCTTCCTCCGTGGAGCCGAACGTGATTCCGTCGACGGACACCTGTTCGATATAGACCTTCAAAAGCGCCGGGAAGGACAGATCCCAGAACGGCGCGGCGATCACGATCCGGTCGGCCTGCGCAAACTGGTGCGCGTACCGGAAGCGCGGATGGTCGCGGCGGTTTTCCGCCAGCAGCGCCTCACGCTGGTCAAAATAGCTGTCCTTGAAGTAGGAAATATCCTCCGCCATCAGATCCAGCCGCGTCACAGCGCAGTCGGACGGCAGCGCGGACAAAAACGCCTCGGCCAGCTTTTTCGTGTTCGACGCTTCGCGCCGGATGCAGCAGTCGACAAACAGAACGTTTTTCATCGCGTCCGCTCCTGTTCCAGCCGGTAAAAGGCTTCGAGCGCGGTCAGAATTTCATTGCGCTCGCCGATGGCGGTCAGGCTTTCGCCGTTTACATAGCCGCCGATGGCGTTCGCGGTATCCTCGCCATATACGACGACGTTATTGAGAATGGAAGCTGTCTTCATCCCGCGCAGACGGCCGATGGTAAACAGCGCTGCGGATTCCATATCCGCGCCCAGCGCGCCCTTGCGCGACCAGTAGGCGCTCTCCGCGTCGTTTTCCTCGTGATAAAAGCTCTCGTGGCTGTGGATGATGCCGACATGATACGGGCAGCCGAGCGCCTTTGCCGCCTCCACGCACAATCCTAGCAGCTGATAGTCGGCGACCGCCGGATATTCCGGATAGACATACGCTTTGGAAGCTCCGTCGTCGCGGATCGCGCCGCAGCCGAGGATCAGATCGCCCAGCGCAATGCCGGTCTGCAAGGCTCCGCAGGAGCCGATGCGGATGGCGGCCTCCACGCCGATGTTGTGCAGCTCCTCCACGCAGATCCCGGCGGACGAGCCGCCGATGCCCGTGGAGACGGCCAGAACGGGCACGCCCTTATAGGTGCCGGTCAGACTGCGGAACTCGCGGTTGTACGCAAGCTCCCGTACGGATTCCAGCTGTGCGGCCACGCGGTCAAGCCGGGCCGGGTCGCCGGGCAGGATCGCATAACGCACGCCAAGCGTTTCGTCCAGACAAATATGCGCCTGTTTCATCTGCATATGCTCCTTTTATAGTTATATCGTCTGAATTTCAATATGGTAGCGGTTCCGGCTGCAAAGCGCGTGCTCGACCTCCACGCGGTAGTCCAGATCGAGAACGCCCCCGTGCTCGTTGAGCAGGACGGTCATATCCTCCGTCACGACGCTGATCATCATCGCGCCGAAGCCGACGTCGTACAGCGATTCATGCGCCTGTCTGCGGTCGAAGACCATCTCGGCGTTGACCTTTCCGCTGCGCCGCAGCGTGACGGTCTTCCCGTCTTCGATCTGAAAGGAGGTCACAACGCCCTCAAGCCCGGTCATTTCCGACTCGACATAGGACAAAAGCGCGAAGCCCGGCTCATAGCAGTACGAGCCGTCTGTCACCAGCTCGAGCGTCTGCGGCCCGCCGTCCTCCATGGTCTGCGTGCCGGTGATGGCAATTCTTGCGGCCTGTACCATCACGCCTCCAGCGCAAGCGCGATCAGATCGTCCAAGAGCTCACCGTAGGGGATGCCGCTGGCCTCAAAGAGCTTGGGGTACATGGAAATGGACGTGAAGCCCGGAATGGTGTTGATCTCGTTGAAGACAACCTCACCGTCGGATTTTACAAAGAAGTCGACACGGGACAGGCCGCGGCAGCCCATGGCCCTGTAGACGCGGACGGCAAGCTCGCGCACCTGCTCGGCGGTCTGCTCGGAAATGCGGGCCGGGATGTACAGGTGTGCGCAGTCGGAGATATATTTTGCGTCGTAGTCATAGAATTCCGCGCCGGAGTCAATTTCGCCGCAGACGGAGGCAAACGGATTGTCGTTGCCGAGCACGGCGACCTCGACCTCCTGCCCGCGGATGAATTCCTCGACCAGAACCTTGCGGTCGTATTTCAGCGCCGCCTCAATTGCCGTTTCCAGCTCGGCGCGGTCCTTTGCCTTTGCAACGCCGACGGACGAGCCGGTTCCGGCGGGCTTGACGAAGACGGGATAGGCGAAGCGCGCCTCAACGGCGCTCAGCGCCGCTTCCCGGCTGCGGGCAAAGCCCTCGCGCGTGACGAGCTGCCACGCTGCCTGCCGGACGCCTGCGGCGTCGGCGATCAGCTTTGTGATGGTCTTATCCATACAGGCGGCGGAGGCCGCGACGCGCGGGCCGACATAGGGAATGCCCGCGATCTGGAGTAAACCCTGGATCGCGCCGTCCTCGCAGTTTTCACCGTGCATCACGGGGAAGACCACGTCGATGCGCTCACGCACAACACAGTCGTTTTCAAAGCTTAAAAGCCCCTGTCCGCGCACGGGGGAAAGCGCCGCGCGGCGGTTCTCCTCGCAGTTCTGCCACGTTCCGGCGGGAAGCATCCCGTAATCCTTTCCGCCAAACAGGATCCAGTCGCCATCCTTCGTGATGCCGACCGGGAAAATATGATATTTATCTTTGTCCAGGCGGTTCAGCACGGATTCTGCTGACCGCAGCGAGACTTCATGCTCCGACGAAACGCCGCCGAAGAGCACACAAACGCTCAGTTTTTTCAAAACAGGCTCCTCTTTTCCGCCGCCGCAGATCAAAAAGCGGTCAGCATACATATCATATGCGAAACCGCCGCAGAACACAAGTATCTTTTTCCGAAATCCGGCGTTTTTGCCGTCTGCGCCTTTGACTTCTCTACGCAGGGCGGATAAAATAGGGGCAGAAACGGGGGCAGAGTCTATGCAGGAGCGTGTACGCATCTGTGATATCGCGAAGGAGCTGGGCCTGAGCACGGCGACCGTCTCCAACGTGATCCACGGGAAGACGAACAAGGTCTCGGACGAGACGGTGCAGCGCGTGACGGCGCTGCTCGAAAAGCGGCAGTACATCCCCAGCATGGCGGGCATCCTGCTGGCCCGCAACAGCTCCGGGATCATCGGCGTGTTCGTCAACGACCATCCGAAGTACGAGGGGCACACGCTGCGCGACGGCTTTCTCGCGTCCGTGCTGCTGCCGCTGTTCGTCTGTGAGGCGAGCTGGAGTCTGGGCGAGAACGTCTACGCGGCCATCTATGGCCGCATGGGCACGGAGCAAAGCGCCGCCATGACGCTGACCGCGCCCATACAGGGACTGGCGATCGGCGCGCTGTGCGGCCTGTCGCAGGCTGCGGGCGTGATCGTCGGAAAGCGTCTTGGCGGCGAGGATTACGATGGGGCTTACCGGGCGGCGAAGCGGCTGATGGTCTATGGCGCGGTCGGAGCCTCCGTGCTCTGCGCCGCGAGGTGCCGCGCGACATAGACGCCGCTGGCGGAGGCGTGGGACAGGGAATGCGTGATGCCGCTGCCGTCGCCGATGATGAACAGGCCCTTGTGCGCCGTCTCCAGATTCTCGTTGACGGAGACCTCCATGTTGTAGAATTTGACTTCAACGCCGTAAAGCAGCGTATCGTCGTTCGCCGTACCGGGGGCGATCTTGTCAAGCGCGTAGATCATCTCGATGATGCCGTCGAGAATGCGCTTCGGGATGACCAGCGACAGATCGCCCGGCGTAGCCGTCAGCGTGGGGGTGACGAAGGATTTGTCGATGCGCTTCTGCGTCGAGCGCTGGCCGCGGATGAGATCGCCGAAGCGCTGCACCATCACGCCGCCGCCCAGCATATTCGAAAGCCGTGCAATGGACTCGCCGTAGCCGTTGGAATCCTTGAACGGCTCGGTAAAGTGCTTGGAGACGAGCAGGGCGAAGTTCGTGTTCTCGGTCTGCTTGGCCGGGTCCTCATAGCTGTGGCCGTTGACGGTCACGATGCCGTTCGTGTTTTCGGTCACGACCGCGCCCTTCGGGTTCATGCAGAACGTGCGCACGAGATCCTGATATTTTTCGGTCTTGTAGACGATCTTGCTCTCATAAAGCTCGTCGGTCAGGTGCTTGAAGATCTCGGCGGGCAGCTCGACGCGCACGCCGATGTCGACGCGGTTGGACTTCGTCTCGATGTTCAGCTCGCGGCACACGCTCTCCATCCATTTGCTGCCGCTGCGGCCGACGGAGACGATGCACTGCTTGCAGGAGAAGCTTCCGTTATCGGTCACGATCTCATATCCGCCGTCCGTTGCCAGCACCTGCCGCACGGGCGTGCGGAAGTAAAAGTCGACCTTCGGCGCCAGCTCGGCAAAGAGATTTTTCAGCACGACAAAATTGATATCCGTCCCGAGGTGCCGGACGGACGCGTCGAGCAGGTGCAGATTGCACTGCAGACAGCGGGTCTTGAACGCGCTGTTGGCCGTGGAATACAGCTTCGTGTTCTCGCCGCCGTGGCTGACGTTGATCTCGTCGACGTAGTGCATCAGCTCCATGGCCTGCTTCTTGCCGATATATTCATAGAGCGTGCCGCCGAAGTCATTCGTCAGGTTATATTTTCCGTCGGAAAACGCGCCCGCGCCGCCGAAGCCGTTCATGATCGCGCACGTCGGACAGCCGACGCAGTGCTTGACAGTCTTCCCGTCAATGGGACATCTGCGCTTTTCGAGCGGCTGGCCCTCTTCAAATACGGCGATCCTCTTCTCCGGACAGAGCTTCGACAGCTCATACGCCGAGAAAATTCCGCCGGGGCCTGCGCCGATAATAATGACATCATACTGCATGAAAAATCATCCTTTCTGTAGGGGATATCCTGAATCCGCTTATCCGCATTCCAAAACACGCACGATCCCGGCAGGCAGCTGTAAATCTGCGCAGTATTTCTGTAGGGGCCGACGCCTCTGTCGGCCCTTAAAATGTTGCGAATTTATCGGAGATTTCCGAGAAACCACCGCATTCTGCGGGCGGACAGAGTCGTCCGCCCTTGCGGGTCGCCCGCCGGTGCATTATATCATACCGCCGTCCGCATCTGCAAGCGAAACGGCCATAGAAAGCGCGAATGGCCGTTATAAGCGCATAAAAGATCCGCACCCGGTCAGGTGCGGATCTCTGGTTGGCAGATAGAACTTAGCCCTGAGCCTTCATGCGGGCGAAGCAATCGCTGCAGTAAACCGGGCGATCGGACTTCGGCTCGAACGGGACGCGTGCCTCGCCGCCGCAGGCAGCACAGGTAGCGGTGTAGTACTCTCTGGGGCCGCGGGTTGCGTTCTTGCGGGCATCACGGCAGGCCTTGCAGCGCTGCGGCTCATTCTGGAAGCCACGCTCTGCGTAGAATTCCTGCTCACCGGCGGTGAAAACGAACTCCTTGCCACACTCTTTGCAGACCAACGTCTTGTCTTCGAACATTTTTGTTACCTCTCTTTTGCGATAAAAAATGGATTTGCCCTGCAATTGCGGCTTGCGCTCGTATGCGATCGGGCTGTATATGCGATCAGGCCGTGCCTGATTTCGCCGGGAAAAGCGCCAGTCAATCTTGCCAGGGTCCATACACGAAGAGAGGGTGCAACGGAGTGATGAAAGATCTGCGTGGCTCTGGTTGGAAATTTTTATTACCCAACACTAGCGATTATATGCGATATTTTTCCGGTTGTCAATAGTAAATAAAACTTATTTTATTTCTCTGATGATTTTTGTAGATTTTCGACGTGCTGCACAAGCGCCTGCGTGACCGCCTGCGCCTGCTGCTCCGTCCCGGCCTCGACCATCACGCGGATGAGCGGCTCCGTGCCGGACGGGCGGATAAGCACGCGGCCGTTTTCCCCAAGCTCGGCCTCTGCCTTTTGGATCGCTTCGCGAAGGGAATCCGACTGCATGATGGCCGTCTTCTGCTCGTTGGAGGTCACGCGGACATTTTGCAGCAGCTGCGGGTACTGCCGCACGGAGGCGGACAGTTCGCTGGCCTTTTTGCCGCTGTGGGAAAGGATATCGAGGAATTGCAGCGCGGCCAGCTGGCCGTCGCCGGTTGGCATGTAGTCCAGGAAGATGATATGGCCCGACTGCTCGCCGCCGAGGCGCATCCCCTCCTTCTGCATGAGCTCCAATACGTTCCGGTCGCCGACCGACGCGCACAAAAGCCGCAGGCCGTGCTCTGCGCAGTATTTGTGCAGGCCGATGTTCGACATGACCGTCGCGACGAAGCCGCCGCCGTGCAGGCGGCCCTTTTTCTCCATCTCTGCGGCGCAGATGGCCATCATCTTGTCGCCGTCAATGACGCAGCCCTGCTCGTCGACGGTCAGGCAGCGGTCGGCGTCGCCGTCGAACGCGATGCCGAGGTCATAGCCGCCGGCTTTGACCGCGTCACAGAGCGCTTCCAGATGCGTTGAGCCGCAGCCGCTATTGATGTTGACGCCGTTCGGCTTGTCGTTCAGATACTCCGCTTCCAGCGGGAAGCGGCCGAATAAGTACCGTGCCGTGGTCGAAGCCGCGCCGTTGGCGCAGTCGATGAGCACGCGCAGCGGCTCAAGCCCCTCGACGGTCGAGGCCAGATGGTCGAGATAATATTCCGCCGCAAAGCTGCCGGACATGACCTGCCCGATCTCCCCGTGTGTTTTGACGGGCAGCTCCCCGTCCTGCAAAATCAGCTCCTCGATGCGCGCTTCGAGCGCGTCGTTCAGCTTGAAGCCCTCTGACGAGAACATTTTGATGCCGTTGTGCTCATACGGGTTGTGCGAGGCGGAAATGACGACGCCTGCGTCCGCGTGCAGATAGATTGTCAGATATGCGACGGCAGGTGTCGGAACAACGCCGAGCAAAATCGCGTTGCAGCCGCAGGCCGTCAGACCCGCGACGAGCGCGCCCTCCAGCATATCCGAGGAAATGCGCGTGTCCTTGCCGATGACGACGGTCGGCTTCGTGCCGGGATCGTCGCACAGCGAGATCGCCGCCGCCTGTCCCACGCGGTAGGCAAGCTTCGCGCCCAGCGTTTCATTGGCAACGCCCCGGATGCCGTCAGTCCCAAATAATTTTCCCATAGTATGTATTGCTCCTCAAAACTCAGAATGAAAGCTGCGTCCCGGCAGGCTGCACGGGAGACGGCAGATGCAGGTGCTCATAGGCCAGCTGCGTAACGCAGCGGCCGCGCGGCGTGCGTGTCAAAAAACCAATCTGCAAAAGATACGGTTCATAAACGTCTTCCAGTGTGACGGCCTCCTCGCCGATGGTCGCGGCCAATGTCTCAAGGCCCACAGGGCCGCCGCCGTAGTTTTTCACAATGGCGGTGAGCATGCGGCGGTCGATGGCGTCAAGCCCCAGACGGTCGACCTCGAGCTTGCCGAGCGCGTGATCGGCAGCCTCGGAGGTGATCACGCCGTCGTGGCAGACCTGCGCAAAATCGCGCACGCGGCGCAGCAGGCGGTTCGCGATACGCGGCGTCCCGCGCGAACGGGACGCGATCTCCCGCGCGCCGGAGGGCTCGATCTCAATGCCCAGCAGCGCGGCCGAACGCATGACAATGCGCTGCAATTCTTCTGTGGTGTACAGCTCCAGACGCAGCTGCACGCCGAAACGGTCGCGCAGGGGGCTGGAAAGCTGCCCGGCTCTGGTCGTTGCGCCGATGAGGGTAAAGCGCGGCAGATCGAGCCGGATGGAGTTGGCCGACGGGCCCTTGCCGACGATGATATCGATGGCAAAATCCTCCATGGCCGGATATAAAATTTCCTCAACTGCTCGATTCAGCCGGTGAATTTCGTCAATGAACAGAATATCGCCCGGCGCGAGATTCGTCAGCAGCGCAGCCAGATCCCCGGCCTTTTCGATCGCCGGGCCGGAGGTCACACGGATGCCCGCACCCATTTCGTTGGCGATGACGCCTGCGAGCGTCGTCTTGCCGAGACCCGGCGGGCCGTAGAGCAGCACATGGTCGAGCGGCTCATTGCGCCGTCTGGCGGCTTCAATATAAATGGCAAGGTTGCCCTTGGCCTTTTCCTGTCCGGTATAGTCGGCCAGCAGCTTCGGGCGCAGGCTGACTTCGCCGTCGTCCTGTGGGGTCAGGCTTGTGGTGACGATGGGCGCGTCGTATTTCTGCGAAAAATCCAGGCTCATGCCGGGCCCTCCTTACTGCTGCGCCGCAGCGCGCAGCGCCCGGCGGATCACGTCTTCGATGGAAAGATTCTCAAGATCAATGCCCTTGAGCGCCGCCGCCGCCTCCGTCTGCGAATAGCCGAGGCCGACGAGCGCGGCGGTCGCCTCTGCTGCTTTGCTGCCGCGCACCGGCGCGCCGGAGCCGGCGAATTCCGCCGTGTTCAGCTCCAGCTGGCTTGCACCGAGCTTGTCCTTGAGTTCCAGAATGATGCGCTGCGCGAGCTTTTTGCCCACGCCCTGCGCCATGGTGATGGTTTTGTCGTCCTGCGTCATGACGGCCAGCGTCAGCTGCTCCGGCGAGACGACGGACAAGATCGCCAGCGCCGCCTTCGGGCCGACGCCCGTGACACCCAGAAGCCGCTCGAAGCAGTTTAATTCCTCGCGCGTGGAAAAGCCGAAGATATCAAAGGCGTCTTCCTTGATGTTGCAGTATGTAAAAAGCTTCGCGGGCTTTCCGAGCTGCAGCCGGGCAAGCGTATAATTTGTCGTATGGCACGCGTAGCCCACGCCGCCGCAGTCCACGACCGCGAGATTGGCGTCGAGCAGCGTAATTGTCCCGTTCAGATAATAAAACATTACCGGTATCCTTTCTGCGCCAGAAGCGAGGTGGAGCTTCGCGCATGGCAGAGTGCGATGGCGATGGCGTCCGCCGCGTCGTCCGGCCGCGCGACCTTTTCCATCTTCAAAATGCGGCGCGTCATTTCCATGACCTGATGCTTGTCCGCGCCGCCGTAGCCGACGACGGCCTGCTTGACCTGATTGGGGGTATACTCAAAAAGCGGCGCGCCTGATTTGCAGATCGCAAGCAGAATGACGCCGCGGCCGTGGCTCACGCCGATGCCGGTCGTGACGTTATGCCCCCAGAACAGCTCCTCGACCGCCACGGCGTCCGGCTTGACTGTCTCGATGAGCTGCACCATATCGTCATAGAGCACCACGAGCCGTTCCGGGAACGTAAGCGTTGTGGGGGTCGTGATGGTGCCGTAGTTGAGCAGCTGGACGCTGCCGCGTCCGGCCTCCAAAATGCCAAACCCGGTTGTGGCGTAGCCGGGGTCGATGCCAAGAATGCGCATATCAGAACTTCCCGAAGATCTCCCAGTAGCACATACCGAGGACGCCGAGCACCACAATGGCGATCAGCACCCACGCCAGCACGATCTGGTGCTTCGGCCGGGGCGTATACTCCCCCCGCTGCTCTTTTTCGTTCCGCTGTCCGCTCTGGTAGTCCAGCCGCTCGGTGCTGTGGTCGTTGTTCATGGGAGTTCTCCTGTCTGGTTTGGTACTTTTATGGGAATATGATACTGCGGGATGTCTCCGACGGCCCATTCTTTTCCGTCTTGCCGGAAAAGAATGGGGAGAAAAGGGGCGCTTGGGGACGTGGGGTGCATTCTGCGGTGCGATTCAGGCAGGAATCTGATTTACAGATATTACGAACACACGTACTCACCCTACGGGCGATTTGGTACGCGCCGCCTGTTATGGTGCACCAAATTTGTGAATAGCTGCGATTCAATATCTGCTGTAAAAACGCCTTTCGTTCAAAACTTGCAGGGAAGTACGGATTCGCCGGAGTTCTGTAGGGGCCGATGCCTACATCGGCCCGCTGGGAAGCTGCGGTTTCGCCGAAGATATCCGTAAAACCGATATATCCTGCGGGCGGACAGAGTCGTCCGCCCCTACGGGATACGTGTGCATCGAAGCTTCGCCGTAGGGGCCGACGACTCTGTCGGCCCAATGAGAAGTTACGAATTCGCCGAAGATTTCAGTAAAATCGGTGCATCCTGCCGGGCCGATGTGTACCGGCAAGCGGCAGACCCACATCCGTAGCGCTCCTTCGCCGCGAACGGCTGTGACCGGCATCAACCCCTACAACGGCTTTAAGAACAGCGTCGGAAGTATTGAGCCGCTTCAAATTTCGCGGAAAAGAGCCAAGAAAACCGAAAAGTGTTCTTGCATTGATGGGCATTTAATTTATTATAGCACACCCCGCCACAAAAGAACAGCCTTTCTCTCAGCACCACAGGATGGTCGGGCAGCGGCCGGAGAGGCAGGACATTGCGGCGCAGATGCCGCAGCAGGCGCGGCTCAGGTCGATGTTGTCGAAGCCGAAGCCGGACTGACGGCTGTGGTAGACCGTGCCGCTTTGGCCGATCTGGTCGCGGGCGGCGGCGTATTCCGCGTTCGCCGGGTCCATGGCGCAGGCTCTGGTGATCTGCTCATAGCCGAGCACGCGGTTGCCGAGGTTCGTATTCGCGACGGCGGCGAGATAATACCACTGCGCCGTGCGCTGCGATTCGGGCACGGCGTTCAGCGTCCGCAGCGCCCGCTCGTATTCCTGCACAAAGATGTACCGCCGCGCGGACTCCATCGGGTCGGCCTCCGACCACGCGCCCTGATAGCTCTGCCGGTACCAGCCCGCAAAGGGGTCTGCCTGATAGCTTCGCTGCTGCGTATTTATGCGCGGTTGCGGGTTTTTGATCTGGTCATAGGCGGCGTTGATCCGGTTCATCATCTCCGCCGCGTGCTGGTCGCCCGGATTCATGTCCGGGTGGTATTTCTTCGCCAGCGCGCGGTAGGCGCGCTTGACCTCCTCGTCGCTCGCGTCCGGCGTCAGGCCGAGCACGCTGTAGGGATCGTCGATCATGTTGGTTCCTCCTGCTTCGTCTGGAACGCTGCTTCAAAGCGCGTCCAGACGCCGGAATATAGAATGTTCTGTAATATCGCTGCATCCTGCACGATGGGCAGGCGCTCAAACGCCTCCGCCGCGTCGCCTGCCAGAAGCGTCAGTTGCGGGCGGAAGTCCGCGCCGCTCTGTACGCCCAGCAGCGCCAGCGGGTTATACTGGCCCTTTTTCCGATCCTCTTCCAGATCGCAGGCCGCGTCCATAAAATAGATCAGCTTGCCGAGACTCCGGCCAAACTGCCGCAGAACCGGCGTCCAGCGATCTGCTTTCACTGTAAACAGCTCCGCCATCAGTTCTCCAAACGCGTTGGCGGGTGCTTCGGAATAAGCCGTGCGGTCTTCCTCTGCCTGCGTGATGGTCTGAAGCGCGGCACGGATGGCGGCGGCCTTTTCCGGATACTGCGCGGCGGCCCGCTTCGCGCCGGGGCCGAGAAGCCCTGCGGCGGCTGCCGCGGAAAGCTTTTGATCGTCGTGCCAGTCGTCCCGGCGGTTCTCATAGGCCAGCAGGCAGTTCATTGCCGCCGCGTAGCCAGTGAATGCCGTCTGCGTCCAGCTCTGCGCCTGCGCCGGATGGCGCAGGCAGCGCGACGCGCCCGACTGCTCCGCCGGTTCGTAGAGCGCGGACAGAAACAGCGTCAGAAACGCCATATCATAGGTTAACGCCAGCGCCGGGACCGGCCCGTAGCCGCGGTACAGCGCGCGGCACAGCCCGCAGTAGAAGCTCTTGTAGCGCGTCTGCTGCCCTTCGTCCAGCCGCGCAAGGTCGGCGATCACGTATCCGAACATTCCGGCTTCTCCTTCTCTTCCTTCCAGTCGAACAGCGCGTGATTGAGCAGCGCGCCGTAAAACAGAATGGAAATACACGCGTACAGCCACAAAAGCATCAGAAGCAGCACGGACAGGCTCCCATAGAGCGCTGAGGCTTTGGCGATGTGGTTGACGTACCACGAATAGATCTCCGAATAGATCACCCATGCGCAGGCGGCGCCCGCCGCGCCGGGCAGAACGTGAACGAACCGCTGCCGCTTGTCCGGCAGAGCCAGAAACACGCCCGTAAACAGCGCCGTCAGCAGCACGAATGAATACAGATGCAAATTCCGCAGGATCGGCTCAAGCACGGCGGCAAAGGAGAAGCCCCGTGCCAGCAGAAACGCCAGCAGCGCCTGTCCGCCGACATAAAGCCCCAGCGTCAGCAAAAGCGCCAGCAGCATCCCGACCGTATATAAAACGCACAGCAGCCGCCGGTGCAGGTACCTGCGCGTCTCGCGCACCTCCAGCACGGCGTCAAGCCCGTAAAGAAGACTCAGCATCCCCTTTGAGGCCGACCAGAGCGTCAGCACGGCGCTGGCCGAGATGATCGCCGCCGAGCTTGAGCCGTAGAGCGTCCGGATAAAATATTCCAGCAGCCGCAGCAGCCACTCCGGCGCAAGCTGCGCGCAGAGGCCGAGCAAATGCTCGATCGTCAGTGGTGTATACGGAAGCAGCGACAAAAGCAGGCTCACGATCGGAAACACCGACAGCAGCAGGAAAAACGAGGCGTTGCCTGCGTAAATCGGGATCTGCATGGCCGCGACGCGCGCAAGCAGCTGTTCGAGCTGTTTTTTCAGTTTCATCCGCCGCCTCCTATACCCGAAAGTTTTCGACAAAAATCTGTCCCGGCCTGCACAGGTTCCCCAAAACGCGGATGATCTTTCTGTAAAGATCATCAAAAATCACAATGCTTTTGTCGAATCATGCGAAATTTTTTGGTTTTCGAATCGCAGAAGTTATGGTTCAATATTCCCGGGAGGGAGAACACCATGAGAAATAAGAGTCTGATTCACACAAAGGACGTCAAGACACAGGAGGGCACGCCGCTGCATCTGGAATATTATCTGCTCAATGACAGCGTGCTTGGCGGCTGTGCCGAGTGCTATGGCGTGGAGATCCTCACGCAGACCGGCGAGGCGCAGTGCTACGCCGGCATCCCGCGCATCACCATGCGCGGGACCAGCATCTTCACGCTCATCGACCAGCTGGCCTACTTCGCCGTCACGCCGGATTCGCTGAATGATGTGATCCAGGACTGGCTGTAGAAAGAAGTAGACAAGGCCTCTCTTTTTTGCTACAATCATAACAGAAAATGGGCAGAAGCGCAAGATGCGCGTCCGCCGGATGAAGAGAGGAGTTTTTGCCATGAAGTGCCCGTACTGCGGCTATCAGGAGAGTAAGGTCGTCGATTCCCGTCACTCGGACGACGGGGTGAGCATTCGCCGCCGCCGCGAATGCCTGCAATGCCAGAAGCGGTTTACCACCTATGAGACGGTCGAAAGCCTGCCCATCGTCGTCATCAAGCGCGACAGCAGCCGGCAGCAGTTCGACCGCAACAAGATTTTGAATGGTATGCTCCGCGCGTGCGAAAAGCGCCCCGTGCCGCTGGCTGAGCTGGAAAAGGCCACCGATGAGATCGAGCAGGCCATCCAGAACTCACTTGACCGGGAAATTTCCACCGAAAAGATCGGAGAACTGGTCATGGAACGCCTCAAGCCGCTTGACGAGGTCGCCTATGTCCGCTTTGCGTCGGTCTACCGCCAATTCAAGGACATCGACAGCTTCATGCGCGAGCTGAACAAAATTCTCGAAGAGCGATAAAACGCTTCGCCCCGCTGAACAGCGGGGCGTTTTTTTCAGGAAAGCACCGGCGCGGGAGCGTGCCTACATCACATTCTCCACCGTCGGCAGCTCCATGCGGCGGACGTGCTCCAGACGGGCGGTGAGTTCGCCGCAGGCGGCGAGGTAATCGTCCAGATCTTCCAGCTTGATAAACGCCTCGAGCTGCGCGAACAGGGCCAGAATTTCGTCGACCTCCTCGTGGTGCAGGAAAATGCCGAGGACTGTCTCGCGGCCCTCCCAGAGCTGCTTTGCCTGCCGCAGAGACTCCGCTGTCGCGGTATATTGTTCTTCCTCCGCCTGCCGGATGGAGCGCTCCAGAAGCGTGACCGTTTCCTCGCCGGACGCACGCACATAAAAAAGCGAAAACAGCCCCACGGCCAGACACAGCGCAAACACGAGACACGCGATCAGAATATGCTTCATGCCTCATCCTCCCGCATGGCGGCAAAATACAGCTTGCCGTCCGGTTCGCTCGTGAGCAGATACACGTCCTGCACGCGGCAGTTGTAATTTTTCAAGATCTCCTGCACCCATGCTTCGTCCCGGCCCAGAAGCGGCAGATTCTGCCGCATGAGCCGCCCGGAGGCAATGACGGTAATGGGCAGCTTCCGACCGCTTACCTGCACGCCGGCGTCCTTTGCGGGCGCTGGTTCGTATTTCGGATACAGGAACGTCGAAATTGCGCCGCTCGTCTCCAGAATGGCGTACTGCACCTGCGAAAGGTCCGTCACGCCCTGAATGCGCAGATATTCTGCCAGCTCGTCGGTGTTCACGCGCGTCTTTTTAAGATTCTGCTGCAAGAGCCGCCCGTTTTCGATCAGAATGACCGGTTTGCCGCACAAAAACCGCCGCATTCTCACGCTCCGGTATGTCAGCACGGACAGAACCAGCTCCACGCTCAAAACGACAAGGATCGGCAGCAGTCCCGCCAGCAGCGGCGTGCCCGTCTCCTGCATCGGCACAGCGGCCAGATTCGCGATCAGCATTGTCACAACGAACTCCATCGGCTCCATCTCGCCCAGCTGCCGCTTGCCCATGAGCCGGACGACGAGGATCAGCGCCAGATATAAGACCACGGCGCGAATGAGTGAAATCAGCATAAAAAACGCCTCCCTGCCGTAGCATTTGCACACGGCAGGGAGGATATACCGCTTTCCTTCTATTTTTCCAGATACTCCGTGCATTTTGCCTGCGCGTCGCGGGCGAGTTTTTCCTCGTCGACGCTGGCAAGACGGCCCTCGCGGACGGTGATTTTGCCGTTTACGACCGTGTAATCGACCGGGCCGCGCACACCGACGGTGGCAAGGACGGATTTCGGGTCATAGCAGGCCCCGACGAGCTCCATCCGGCGGCTGTCGATCAAAAACAGGTCGCAGCACTTGCCGGCGGCAAGACTGCCGATGTCACTGCGGCCGAGCAGCCGCGCACTGCCGCGCGTGGCGATCTTCAGAACATCGTAGCCCGAGGGCGCTTCGCGGCTGGAATTGAGCCGGTGCAGCAAAAACGCCGTGCGCAGCTCCTCCATGAGGCTCGAGCCGTCGTTGGACGCCGAGCCGTCGACGCCGAGGCCGACCGGCACGCCAAGCTTCAGCATATCCGGGATGCGCGCGATGCCGGAGGAGAGCTTCATGTTGCTTGCCGGGCAGTGGCACACGCCGGTGCCGGTTTCGGCCAGAAGCTTCAGCTCCTCATCATGAAAATGAATGCCGTGCGCGTACCACACATCCGGGCCGACCCAGCCGAGCGTCTGCATGAACGCCAGCGGGCGCATTCCCTCGCGTTCGAGCATATAGGCTTCCTCGTCCTTTGTCTCACACAGGTGCGTGTGCAGGCGGACATGGTACTGCCGCGCGAGAATGGCGCTCTGCCGCAGAAGCTCCGCCGAGACGGAGAACGGCGAACACGGCGCAAGCGCGACCTGCCGCATGGAGCCGAACGACGCGTCATGGTATGTTTCAATGAGGCGGGCGGAGTCGGCCATGATCTCGTCGACCGTCTGCACAACGGAGTCGGGCGGCAGGCCGCCGTCCTTGACGGACAGATCCATGGAGCCGCGTGAGCAGTGCATCCGCATACCAAGCTCCGACGCGGCATTGAACTGCGTCCCGATCAGATCGCCCGCGCCGACCGGGAAGACATAGTGGTGGTCAAAGCAGGTCGTGCAGCCGTGCTTCATCAGCTCGCCCATACCGGTCAGACTCGACAGGCGGATGACCTCCGCGTCGAGATTTTTCCAGATCTCATAGAGCGTTTTCAGCCAGTCGAACAGCTCCATGTTCTGCACCTGCGGCAGATTGCGGGAAAACTGCTGGTACAGATGATGGTGCGTGTTGACAAGGCCCGGATAGCACAGCATATGGCTGGCGTCCAGCACCTCGTCGGCCTGCCGGTCAAGCTTCGGGCCGATGGCGCGGATGATGCCGTTCTCAGCGTAGAGGTCGACATTTTCATATACGGTATCCTGCTCGTCGCAGGAGACGAGGGTTTTGATATTGCGGATCAGAAGTCGCTGCATGGCAAAGCCCATCCTTTTCGTTCAGATGCCTCTATTTTACCATGCGGGCGCGGAAAATCAATCGTTTATGCGATGCCGCTTGCGGGCAGATGCGCAATATGATAGAATGTATGCAGAGTAAATGACATTTACGCAGGAGGCAGTGCTATGACGCTCGGACAGAAGCTCAAGCAGACGCGGCTTGCACGCGGCATGACGCAGTCGCAGGTCGTGGGGGACCGCATCACGCGCAATATGCTCTCGCAGATCGAAAATGATCTGGCCTCGCCGTCGGTCGGGACGCTGGAATATCTGGCGTCGGTGCTGAACGTCCGGCTCTCGTGGCTGCTGGCGGACGAGCAGGAGGAGGCGGAGGCCGGGCGCACGCAGCGGCTGCGGGAACTTCTGAAAAGCGGCGAGTATGCCGCCTGTCTTGAGCTTGCGCCGGAGCACGCGCCGGACGACGAGCAGGCGCTGGCGCTGGCCATGGCTGCGGCGCAGTGCGCGCAGCGGGCGCTGGAGTCCGAGCGGTTCGACACGGCGCGCCATCTGGCCCAGCGGGGGCTTGCGTGGAACAACGGCAGCCTCTATGCAAGTGCAGCGCTTATGCTGCACCTGTGGGACATTCTGGCCCGGTGTGCACAAAGCGCGGGGCCGGGACAGGAGGAGACCGCTTTTGCGGACTACCGGCAGGCCTATGCCGCGCAGCCCGTCCGCGCCCGGTACCATCTGGCCATGGCCCGCTATCAGCTTGAACGCGGGAAGACGGCCGCCGCAGAGGCGGAGCTTCGCGCAATCCCCATGCTGCCGGAGGAAAGCCGGGCGGAATACCGCGTTTTGCAGGCACGCCTCGCGTCGGCCTCCGGCCGGTACGCGGAGGCTATGACCGCGCTGCGGCAGGCCGAACGGACAGGCCCGCTGCCAAAGCTGCTCGAACGGGAGCTGCTGCAGGCGATGGAGCTTGCCGCCCGCGAACTCCAGGACTACAAAACGGCCTACGAATGCGCCGCCCGCCAGCTCAAGCTGTGATGCGCGGCAGCACTTTTTCTTGCGCTTTTTTGGCAGCTGTTGTATACTGAAAACAGGAGAAACAGACAGAAGGGGAGTGGCTGGATGAAACGGGCGGGCACGCTTCTGATCGCCGCCGTGCTGCTCCTGACGCTCTGCGCCTGCAAGCGTGAAACGCGGCCCGCCGTGGGCCTCGGAACCTTCCATGGCGAGCAGGTCAGCGTCTATGGCGGAGACTGGCAGCCGATCGGCGAGGTCTACAGCGGCCAGACCTATCTCACGCTGAACGCAGGCGGCGAGGGCGTTTTCTGCGTGGACGGTGAAGCCGCCGCGGTCGAATGGGAAACATCAGGCGGACGGCTCACGCTGACAATGGGCAGCGCGCGCTGCGAAGGAACGATCGACGCAAACACGGTCACCATCGGCTTTTTTGACGCTGATATCCGTATGAGCTTTTCCAGAACGGCCTCCGCCGCGCTTCCGCTGCTGGACAGTCTGCCGGAGCAGGCACAGGAGCCGGACGCGGATGCAGAGCCGGATCACGCGGCCTATTGGGCCGGGGATTGGTACGGCTGGCACATTGTTACCGATGCGAGCGAGGAGCTGCAATACCTGAAGGACACCGCATGGGATGCCTGCGCGCACATCAGCGTGCGCGGGGATGCAGGAATGCTCACCGTTTGGGATACGGAGAATGAACCCGGCGAGCTTCTGCTCCGGGCAAGCGTCACGTTTTCGGCGGGGACGACCGACGCCGGGCACATGACGGCGGACTCCGGCACGTATCTGGACTGCGATCTGACGAATGGGCTTTCCTGCGATCCTGGCGTGTCGGAGGTGCATACGTTTGACCATATGATCTGCATTTCCGGCCGTGCGGAGGATGAAAACGGCGGCTGGGTGCGCTTCCGTCTCTATCTGCGCCCGTGGGGCACGGACTGGGAGGATGTGCGCACCGGCGACACGAGCGGCTGTCTGTACCGCAATATGCTCCCGCCAGATTACGACAGCTGGTACGCGCCGTTGCTTGCGCGGGGCGTTGCCGATATGCCGGACTCATTCGGGACGGCGAAATAAGAAAGGAGAACCGACCATGGCGTTTTGTCCCTATTGCGGAAGCAAAATCGAGGAAACAGCGAAATTCTGTACGGAATGCGGCGCAAAGCTGACACAGCCCGAACCCGCACAGCCCGAACCCGCACAGCCGCAGACCACACGCGCAGACGGCTTTCCTCCCCCGCCGGAGCGGCCTGCGGCGCAGAGTGCGCCCCCGCAGAAGCCGAAGAAAAAATCCAAAGCGCCGCTGGTGATCGGGATCATCGCAGGCGTTCTGGTGCTGTCCGCCGTGCTCTGGGAGCTGGTGGGAAGGAGCCTTTTCGCGTCCTATCAGCCGGCAGAGCCAGTCGATCCCTCAATGAATGCTGTCTCGCAGACGGCCTTCTGGAACGGCAGCTGGTACGGCTGGTGGATGATCGAATCCGGGACCGGCGCCTATGAAGACAACGCAGGCAGCTGGTGGGATGCCTGCGCACAGATCGAGCTTGACGCGGACGGAAGCGGAACGCTTACCATGTGGGACGATTCCTGCGAGGCCGGACAGATCATCGCCGATGCACAGGTGCAGGTGAGCACCGATCTGACGACGAGCGGACGGCTCGTTTCGACGGGCGGCAGCTTCTTTGACTGCAAGCTGAGCGGCGCGGACGCGTGGTACATTGACGCGGCCCCATCCGAGTCCATGCCGTATTCCGAGATGATCTGCATCTCCGGCGTCTATACAGACCCGGAAAACAGCGAAGATTCCTTCGTCTATACGGTCTATCTGCGCCCCTGGGGCATGGATTGGGAGGATGTGCGCACGGACGACGAGACGCGCCTGCCGTATTTCTACGACGACTGGTACCTGCCGCTGATCGAAGCCGGCGCATCCATGCCGAACGCCATCGGCGGCACACCGGCCTGAGCATATAAATCATCACACTGAAAAACGGAGGTTTATAGATATGGAACTGGCAGAAAAGCGATATGCGCAGTGGCTTGCGCAGCAGGGATTGGAGCCGGAGCTGCGGCAGGAGCTGGACGCGATGCACTCCGACGCGGAGAAGGTCACGGACGCGTTCTACCGCGATCTGGAATTCGGCACGGCGGGGCTGCGCGGCGTGCTCGGCGCAGGCACGAATCGGATGAATATTTACGTGATCCGCCGCGCGACGCAGGCGGTTGCACAGTATCTCAACGAGACGGAGCTGCCGAAGACCGTCGCCATTGGCCATGACAGCCGCATCAAGAGCGACGTCTTCGCCCGCGAGGCAGCCGCGGTCTTCGCCGCCAACGGCATCACGGCGTACCTCTATCCCCGGCTCGAGCCTGTCCCGGCGCTGAGCTTCGCCGTGCGTCACCTGCACTGCGGGCTCGGCGTCTGCGTCACGGCCAGCCACAACCCGGCGGAATACAACGGCTACAAGGTCTACGGCTCCGACGGCTGTCAGATGACGCCGGAGGCGGCAAAGCGCGTGGTCGCGCTGCTGGAGCACATGGACTATTTCACCAGCGCGAAGACCACGGACTTTGACGCGGCGCTGGCCGCCGGAAGCATCCGGTACATCCCCGATGAGGTGCTGGACGCGTTTGTCGACGCCGTCTATGCGCAGCGCGTGGGCAGCGGCGAGGGAATTGAAAACCTGAAGCTCGTCTACACGCCGCTCAACGGCGCGGGACTTGAATGCGTCAAAAAGCTGACGCAGAAGCTCGGCATCCGGAACATGACCATCGTAAAGGAGCAGGAGCAGCCGGACGGTCATTTCCCGACCTGCCCGTATCCGAATCCGGAGATCCGGCAGGCCATGGAGCTGGGCCTTCAGTACTGCGACCGCGTCCACCCCGATATTCTCATCGGCACCGACCCCGACTGCGACCGCTGCGGCACCGCCGTGCCGGACGGAAAGGGCGGCTACCGGCTCATTTCCGGCAACGAAATGGGCGTCATTCTGCTGGACTTCATCTGCCGCAGCCGCATCGCGAATGGCACGATGCCGGAAAATCCCGTCGCTGTCACCACCATTGTCTCGACCGATATGGTCACAGCCGTCGCCAAAAAATACGGCGTCGAGCTGCGCCGCGTGCTTACGGGCTTCAAATATATCGGCGAGCAGATCGCCCTGCTGGAGCAGGGCGGCCATCCGGAGCGCTATATCTTCGGTTTTGAGGAGAGCTACGGGTACCTGTCCGGTACGCACGCACGCGACAAGGACGCGGTCAACGCTGTGCTCCTCATCTGCGAGGCTGCCGCGTGGTACGCCAAAAAGGGCATGACGCTCGGCGACGCCATCGACGCGCTCTATGCCGAGTTCGGCTGCTACTGCAACGCCCAGAAGAGCTTTGCCTTTGCGGGCGAGACGGGCATGGAGAAGATGGCCAGTCTCATGCAGGGCCTGCGCACGCAGCCGCTGCGCGAGATCGCCGGACTTCCGGTCGAGGGCTATACGGATTACGAGGCCGAGGGTACCGGCCTGCCGAAAGCGAACGTGCTGGAATACCGCCTGCCCGGCGGCAGCAAGGTCATCATCCGCCCGTCCGGCACCGAGCCGAAGATCAAGGCCTACCTGTCCACCGTCAAGCCGACCGTGGAGCAGGCAAACGCCCAACTCGCCCGCCTGGCCGAAGCCGCCGCAAAGCTGCTGGCGTAAAAAATAAAAATACCTCTTGCAAAACCCACCCGGATATGCTATGATACATAAGCTAAATCAATAGCTATCCGGGTGTGGCGAAGTTTGGTATCGCGCTTGAATGGGGTTCAAGAGGCCGCTGGTTCGAATCCAGTCACTCGGACCATGCAAAAGGACTCGAAATCGAAAGATTTCGGGTCTTTTTCTAACTTTTTGAGCCAAAATCGGCCATCACGCCAGATGCCTGCATAACACGCTGCATAACAGTTTTGAATAGAAAATTATCCCAATCTATCTGCCGCACAGTGCGCCCAAGGTTATAAGCGCATTCCGCTTCTGTTCACTTGCAACATGGGAATATGTATTGAGTGTGACAGCCACATCTTTATGTCCCAATATTTCTGCAAGTACCTTCACATCAGTTCCGTTCATCAGCATAAGACTTGCCGTGGTGTGACGGAGATCATGCAGGCGAACGGGTCTTAAACCATGCTGCTTGACGAATTTGTTCCAGCGCCGTGTCAGATAGTCCGGCTGCAACGTTTCGCCTTTTTTTGTGGTGCAAACCTTGTCGATAGGGAAACCGCACTGTTTTTGACGTTCGAGTAGTTCTTGCAGATATGCAGACAGTTCCGGAATTATCGGAATTACACGGGTGCTTGACTTTGTTTTTGTATGGTCTTTTTCATAAACCAGCCCACCGTTTTGTTTTACTGTATGCCGAATGTGGATTTCCTCTTTCAAGAAATCTACATCTATCCAGCGCAGTCCGCATATTTCGCCCCGCCGCATTCCAGTATGTAATGCAAGCATCACCGCAGGCGTAAGGCTAAAGTCCTCTTTGTCCAACAGGCGAATTGCCTGTTTTGCTTCGTCAGCGGTATACCAGTCACCTGTGAATGTGCTATCCTTTTTGGGCAGCTTTACCCCGTGCATCGGAGATAGGGCAATGATTCCGTCCTTGTAAGCTGCATCGATTGCTCCATTCAGAACGACACGATATTTGGACAGTGACTTAACTGTATGTTCTGCCTTAATTCCTTCAAAAAAATCTTGCAGTATTGCGGGCGTTAAGTCTTGCATCTTGATTTTTCCCAGAGCCGGAATGACAATGCTTTTCGCGTATCCTGTGTAAGATTCCAGTGTTGTTCGCTCAATTTCTTTCGCCTTTTGCGTAAGGAAACGGTTTATGTAGTCTTCAACAGTTGCGTCCGACTGTGGGAAATTTGCTTTCTGTGCTTCGAGAAGTTCTTTTTTTATATCCTGCACAAAAACTTCCTTAAGCTGTTCGGCCTTACGGTTCTTCTGAATAGAACCATCTGCTTTGCGCTGTACTTTAATTCCAGTACTGCGCATGACTTGTTTTACCTTCCCGTCTGGCGGCATAGGAATGCGCATGGAAACGTACCAAGTTCCCCGGTTAGCAACAACGCTTGCGCTGATATGATATTCACCCGTCATAAAAATCTGTGCTCCTTTCCGTGGACGGGTGGAGACACTAGCCTCTTTTATCATAACGGATTTTTGTTCTTTTTCAACTTCAATCGGCTTGACTTTCTTGATCGCTCTTCTAACTTTTTGTTCTTCTGTCATTCAAAAAAATTCCTTTGTGAATAAAAATGAATGCCGCCGTCAGGCTTCTAAAGCCCCTGTAAGCGGCATTTCTTAATTTCGTGTATCCGGTGACGTCGGATGCGCTTTCTTCTCATGTGGCGTCAATACAACATTGTGACGGCTCTGGTAGCCCCACAAGCGGCGTTCTTGCTTCTTCCGTATGATTTGGCATCTTGCTCACTAAAATCGCCTCTGAGCAATTCTCTCCCAATAATAGTATGTGACTAAAACGCAAACTGCGTTCTGCCGTGTCTTTACACGTCTGAAACGTTTGGTAAATTCCCAAGGCTGTTCCTTCGTGCGTAGACGCTTGCAGCCTCTTTCCGCTCTTCGCTATACGGAGCGGTCAGTCTGAAACTCAGTCTTCCCTTTTCAATCTCGAAGGTCAGACCACCTTGCCCGTCTTCGTCCGTCTGCCTGCAACACTGCGGGTACAGTGCGGCATAAGCAGCCAACCTTTTCTTGAGTGACGTGTTATGCGTCTGGACTTCAATCACGCTGTCCGCCTCTGTAAAATAGACGGTCGTTTCCCTTTGCTTCTTAGATAGACCTTTTTTCATAAACCCCCTGTTTTTCTCAAACTTTTTCCCGGCTCTTGAGCCGGAAGAATCACCTATTTTTTTGATAGAAATGCCGGATACGATGCAGAGTTCGCCGGAAGCTGCGCCATTGAACGAATGGCTCATTTTTCCGGCTCTTGACCGTACTTTTTGCCTTTTCGCCCGTTCGTGAAAAACGGATGAAAAATAGCCAAAGGGAGACACCCCCAGCCTTCATGCAGAGCCGATCAAAAAAGGTGCGGCTTCGCCGCTGCTCCCTCGTCGTGGGCATCTGCTTATTATATTCTCCTGTATATACTCTTTAGGAGAACCGTAGCAAAACGTGCTTTGCGGCGGTATGGATATTCTGCGGTATATTCTGCGGATTTCCGTACCGCTTTCTTGTGTATTTTTTGGTGTGGAATGGGAACAAATTGTTCCCATCAGGACATGAATCTCCCGAGCGCTTCAGCAACCTTTCTGGTATATTCTGAAAGCTGCTCCTGCGTCAGCCACTCCCGGTTCATAGGCCGTTCGCCACGCTTCAAATACTGCCGCGTGACCTGCTCCGAGTATCCCAGAGCAGCACCAATCTGCACGGCTTCCCGCGCCGAGAGGATACGGTCGCGTTCTTTGGACAGCAGCCCGTACCCGCTGTAGGTCGTGCCGGTGTGTACATAGCTGGAAATCTCCAATTTCAGCGCGTTGATTACATCCTGCGCCGCGTCCTCCTGTATCTGCTCATAGCAGCCAGAACTTGAAACAATAATTTCATCCCAATCGGCAGCGGCAGCCCGAATCTGCTCAATGCTCTGGATAGGCTCGACGTGCTGCAATTCAAGCCGCATTTTTGTCGGCGCTTTATTCGCTGCGATTGCAGTTCGGTCATATGTCCGGACACCCTTTCCATTTGAACGTCCCTCGAACAAGGATACCGTTGTTCCGAACGTGTCCCAGCGTCTTGGACTTCTAATCCATCCCAGCTGAATTTTCATTCCATACATCAGCGCATAGTTCCATTTGAGCATATCGTACCAGTCATTTTCGTAGGAATCGACGCGGAAATCGACACGATTGATCGTGTAGTCCGCCGCTCCTGACTGCCGGACGATTTCTGCAAACGTGGTGCTGAAATCCTGAAAGGACGAAATATAATACTCCGTCGCTTCCTGCGTTTCACGCTTATACTTGTTCGCGTTAATCCGCCATGTGCTTGACGTAGGACTTGAATTGCAACATCGCACTCCGGCGCATTGCCTTAGTACGTCCTCGTCAGCGCCCATCAATTCACATTCTATCGTGTGAATGCCAGCGCAAAGGTGAATGTCTTCTAACTTTGTCGTTGCTTTTCCTCCTTTTTGTTCATTGTTGTTTGCCGTTGGCGCGACGTTGGCTCGTCCGCTTCACGCGCTGTTCAATTTTCAAGGTACATTGTTCTGTCAGGGTTCGTCTACTGCGTCCTCAATCTCCGGCTCTGAATCTGGCAACGTCTCAGCCTGCGCGATGGGGAAACGGTTCTTGTCCAGAAAGTAACTTACAACCTCGCTGACCGCTTGACGTGTACGATCATCAGTTCCCGGAACGGTAATCGCGTCCTTTAAGTACCACGTCAGATTTGCCCTTAGAGCGATTGCTTTGGAAATGTAGCAGTTTACACTTTCGGCTTGATCTTCCGCTTCTGATTTGACTTTTGCTTTTTGCCCTTTGGGGAGCGTCAGGTTGATACGGTCATAGTTTTCTTTTGTGAAATTGTTGTTGTATCTAATGGTATCCTCCTTGTTTTTGTAAGCCATATCATCACCTCACCCGTAGAATATCACGAAATGGTACAATGCGCAATGTTCTAAATGTGAATTTTCTGAAAACTTCTTGCTAGAAAGGTAAATCAACCTTATCAATATCATCGTCGGAATCCGGGAACGAAATGGGAATATCCCCCCTGTGTGTCTCTTCCCTGTCTGCCTCTGCCTTTGCCGCTGCTGCTGCGCGCTCTTCTCTGATAATGTCTGCAACGCTTCGTCCGCTTGCTGCAATCGCCCGCATTGTATCCAGCGTAGAAGGACGGCTGTTCTGCTGTGCGTCTTCCGGCTGTGCTGCCTGCTGCGCCTGTTCCCGCTCCATGCGTTCCCTGACCGCCTGCAAAACATACGCCTGTACCGATTGCCCCGCCTTTGCTGCTGCGGCGCGGATTGCTGCCCCATCTTCTTTTGCTGGCCGTATCATAATATTGTCTTGCTTGCGATTGTAATTTGTGCTTGCTCTTTTTTGCGCTTCTGTTGACATAGTATCACCTCTACCTCATTATATTTCCAAAATCAATATCAGTAAACTGATAAAATACACAAAAATATCAGTTAACTTTTATGCAATATTCCATCTTTACATTGTGTCAGTTAACTGATATATTGTAGGTACACCAAGAGAACAAAACAATCCACCAACACAGAAAGGAAGTACACACAATGTCCAGTACAGAAATCATTTCCAAGATCGAATCCCTGAAAGAATGGCAGGCACTTGCCGAGGAAGCCGCCGCCGAGATTGAATCCTTAAAGGACGCAATCAAAAAGGAGATGGACAGCCGAGGCGTGGAAGAACTGAGCGCGGGACAGTATATCGCCCGGTTCACTACCGTTCTTTCCAATCGCTTTGACACCACCTGTTTCAAGCGGGAACACGCCGAAATGTACAAGCAGTATACCAAGCAGACCACCAGCCGCCGTTTCTCCGTGGCATGAAAAAAGCCCCTTGCGTGAACGCCGACCAAAGCAACACGCAAGAGACTTGACCACCCACCGGAGCGGGCACAAACAAATCATAGCACATTGTACCCGCTCCTGCAACTTCAATTTAACAGGAGTGAATACCATGAAAGAAATCACCAAGACAAGCCGCCTTGCCGGACAGCTTGAAAAGCTTTACCGGCTGCTGAACGAATCCTTCTTCGATTCCGTGCTGGAAATGCCCGTCATAACGATACAGAGCACCCCACGCGCGTATGGGCACTATACCCTGTTCGACGCTTGGAATGTGAAGGGCGAAGGACGGAAAGAAATCAATGTCGGCGCAGGAACGTTGGACAGAAGCATTGAAGAGGTAGCGGCAACGCTGCTGCATGAAATGTGTCACCAGTACAACGACACCATTCTGCACAGACAGGATTGCAGCCGGGGCGGAACGTATCACAATCAGCTGTTCAAGCAGACAGCAGAAACACACGGCCTGCTTGTGACCCGCTCGGAGAAATACGGATGGAATCACACAGAACCGTCCGACGCGCTTCTGGACTGGATATTGAATCTGAATCTTCAAGAAATCCAGCTGAACCGCAACGAACACAGCGGCGTCCGCATTGCAGGCGGAAGCCACACGGGAGACAGCTTCCCCGTTGGTATCACACCCAAGCGCAGTAACAGCCGCCGCTATCAATGCCCGTGCTGCAAAAGCATTGCCAGAACGACAAAAGCGGCCAATCTGATATGCGGCGATTGTATGCAGAAAATGATTTTAACTTAAAGGAGACAGAACACATGAAATTCAAATGGTCAAAAGAAAGCATTGCCTTGCAGCCCAGCGACTGCAAGGCGGAACAAAATGAAAACGTCATACTGAACCAGCGGCTTGTTGATATCTTTGAAGCCCATCATTATTGTAGTACAACAAAATGCTGGATTGTCGTTGACGATCTGGAGGGGTACGCCTGCTTCGTTGCGCACATTGACCCGGAGTGTCCGGGAGATACAGACGATGAATACTTCGCGGAAGGGCTTGAATTGACGGACGAAGAACGCGCGTGGCTGGAAACATACTAAAAACGCAAATTCCCTTTTTGTGTACAAATAGGAACTCAATTATTCAGTAGATTCAGGCGTTTTCGTTCCAGTTGTGAAAAAGTTCGTATTTTGCGCCTGAAAATTCACGATTCAGACGGCCAGAAAGGAGTTTTCAACATGAATAAACGTACCGTCGCGCTCACAACGGAGCAATACAGAGAAATTGTCCAGACCATGAAAAGCGGCTTCTGCGGGTGCAGGCCGAACCCGCGCGTTGCAGCGGCGCTTATGCTGGAAGGAAACCTCGGTATCCGTGTTTCAGATGTTGTGAAACTCCGGCTGTCTGATATCGTCCACGACGGCGAACGCTACCGTCTTTCCATCATAGAGCAGAAAACAGGCAAGGCGCGGACATTCACCGTTCCCGTTGCTCTGTATCAGTTCCTTCGCATTTACTGTCTGGACAACAGCATAGCGCCGGACGCTGTGATTATCCCGCTCACAACGTCAGAAGTCCAGAAGCATCTACGGAAGGTCTGTGATTATCTTGGCTATGAGGGAATCAGTACACACAGCTTCCGCAAGTGGTACGCGACGGAAATCTACAGGGCAAACGGCTACAATATCGCATTGGTGCAGCAGCTTCTACAGCACAGCAGCCCGGCTGTGACCCAGCGCTATATCGGCATTCAGCAAAAAGAGGTAGAGCAGGCCATTGAAAGTCACCTGTGTCTGGACATATAACAAAGAGCGGGGATTTTTCCCCGCTCAAGTTCAAGTTTTGAATCTTAAGTTTCAAGTATTCCCCTTTAAGGAAGCAGCCTGTTTTCTCTGTATAAACCTGAATAAATTATAGATTTTGACACCAACATGGAGCATAATTGTACAGAAATCCGCAGATTTCATCACGCTTCCCAAGGAAAATAAACGTGACTTTCCAGCAATGCAGCAGCAGCGCTTTCCCCGGCGTTTAACAGGGAATATCCGCAGGCGGCAGAAATGACCGTATGATACTGCTATGTTGAATTATCCAGAAGGAAAATTGAAAGACAAAAAGCTGTCTTTCTGGACAATTATTTGCAAAACCCCGTAGTCGGGAATCTGATTGTATGGTACAATATAGAAAAGGAGTGTGTAGCCGTATGTATTTCGCAATCGCCGTTGTTCTTGCGCTTATTGCGCTTGGCATCAACGCTTATCGAAAGGGCGCACTAAGAAAACAGCAAAATGAATATATGGAACAACGGCGTAAAGGGCCGAGGACTTCGCGGGAATACCTGTATGCGAATTTCGAGTATGCGAAACTCATGGAAAGGCAAATCGCAGTTGCGCAAGAATGTAATCGTGTTGAGTATAGAATTAAATATCAGTTCGACAGGGAAGCAAGGGATCAAATACTTAATGAGTATTTTAAAACGCTTCGGCACGATCATGCAACATACACAGCTGAAGAGTATGCGGTTTGCAAGGCAAGAGAAATCATTCTTTCAGAAGGATATATTCCAAGCAATGTTTCTGGATACACGCTCCCAGAAAATTATACTCCGTGGGGGCGTCTAGTGCGTCATCGATATCCGGTTTCAACATGGTGGCCAAACCCAGGCGATGCACTTAATGCATCACATATCGATTTAATTCCTGGATACGACATGGCAGCCGCAATCCGTGAGACAGATGAAATTGCAGAGAAGTACGGCTACCAAGATTATTGCAGATCAATCCTGAATTTTCGGCAAGACCCGGATACTGGAACGTATTATATTGCGAAGACCATCCAGCGCCCACCGTGTGACAATCCGAGAGAGCAAATGAAGATCGGGATTCCGGATTGGTGCGACAATGTAATTACGGAGAGCGGCGTAGCAATTCTTGCAAATAGTTTTGCGTATCCGCCACAGATTATTGATGAAGAATAATGACAAGCACCTCGGATTTCGAGGTGCTTTTTCTATCTCTATTGGAGGTTTTATGTCAACTGTAAAATTTTCAGACGGCAACACCAAAATGGGGAAAATCCCAAGTGTGTCATTGCCAGCGATTAAGACTTTTTTGATATGCCAAAAACATAAGATTGAAAGTAAATTTTCAAACAAAAAAGCCGATGGAAAAGGGCAACTCTGATAAGGGGATACCGGCTAATGCTCCACCCGTGCATAACACTTGCATAACAGAATAAAAAATTGAAGTTTTTTCCCTTAAAATCTAGCAATACATTTAAGTGCAAAAAATGGCCTTAATATAACACCTTCCTGTATTTTCAGGAATAATCAAGCTTTTTCAGTCGTTAGAAAACGGAATGGGGTTCAAGAGGCCGCTGGTTCGAATCCAGTCACTCGGACCATGATTGCCGAACACTATAGATGAAATGGCGAAAAAGCCAGTCGTCTCAAGGGGTTCGGCAATTTTTTATTCTCAAAATTCTTTGGTAACTCCATATGAAATCACGGATGGCAGGGGTTTTGAACCTCTGCTTTTCCATATTCAAGGAATTTTTGCTGTCAGCGCCCTTTTTCAGAGTGCTGCGGCGGCTGGATTTCAGAAAAATCGGAGAAAAATCTTTCACAAAGTTATGGGCGCTGGATTGTTGGTTTTCACGAACCAAGTTCAGCGCCTTTTTTGCGCTCAAAAAGGGCACTGAGATTGGAGGTATGATATGAACGAAGAACTCACACCACAGAAAGAACGATTTCTGCGAGAGGTAGAACAGAAGCTCCTGCGCAGAGATCTGGATGCAAAGCTGCTGGAAGATGGGCTGATCCACGTCAGATGGAATGAGAAGCCGCTCTGCTCAGTTGACAGAGACGGCATTGTCCGCTTTCGACCAGCGGATAAGGTAGTACGGGTGCTCCGCGGGATTTTTAATGCAGCCGTGGATAACAACCTGATTGCAAAATCGCCTGTCCCGGCAATTTTGCGAATCGGCGGCAAAGCAACGCAGGAAGACGCTCACCGCTGAACAGTCTCAGCGCCTTTTGGACGCGACAAGAGGGACGCGGGCATATCTTTTCTGCCTGTTGGCACTTCAAACCGGTATGCGGCGCGGAGAGCTCTGCGGGCTGATGTGGTCAGGCGTTGATTTTCCTGCGGGTGTGATTCATGTTCGGCACAATGCGCAGCTCACAAACGCGCAAACGACCGTCAGCGACACCCTCAAGACCTCTGCCGCAGTCCGGGATATTCCGATACCGCCCGCGCTGTTTGCAGAGCTTGTAAAGGAGCGCAAGGGCGCAAAAAGCCTATACGTGCTGCACATGAGAAATGGCAAACCGCTGTCCAAAAGCAGTTTCAAGTCAATGCGGCAGACGATTGAAAGCCGCACAGTCGATGATCCTGCCGATCTCTGGACAACCGCGCCGCACTCCAAGGTAGTCCGCACCAGCTCAGGCATACCTACATCACACGGCTGTTTGAAAGCGGGTTGGATATCAAGGAGATTCAATATCTCGCAGGACACGCCACAGTCAATATGACGCTGCGCGTTTATACGCATTATCAGCACGAATCGCGCCAGCAAAGCACCGCACAAAAGGTCTGCGCCGCGTTTGGCTGAAAACAGGTGCCACGCAGGTGCCACATTGAAAGCGTGCCACTGTCGTATTTTCGGCGTAAAAGACGCTTCAAAGATGTTAAAATCATGTTTTAGAGTTCAATCAAAATTGTGAAAAAGATTCAGGAAAGTAGATTGAATCTTGTTAAAAAGCTGCTTTTAAGCAAAGAAAAACCGCACTTCCGAAGAAGTGCGGTATGGCAAGCAGCACCCTTTAAGATAACAATGATTTCCCCAGTGTTTTCAAGGGTTTCAGCTATTTTCGGCAATCCTTTTCCGAGTTGGCGCGGCGTGCTGCTTGATGGTTACTGTGCAACCCAAAAAGATATTGCATAGTTTGCGGTTTTTCGTACTCCGCACTATCGCCTCACTAATCTTCATCCCGACGATCCTCCTGCTTTGCACGGTTTCGATCATAAAGCCGCTTGCTTTGCACAATGCGGGTGACCGGCGAAACGCCGTTCCATGTGCCGCGCTTGGCTGCATGAAATTTACGCTGGTTTTTCTTACTCTGTTTTTTCAGCGGTGTAACCTTCATTCAGATCCCACGTCCTTTCCCGTTTGTTCTACTACTCCGCGCTTTCAACTGCACTTCCGTCCTTGCGAACTCTGGCGATCTCCGGCATCGGGTTGGCGTCCAGCAGCTCCGTCAGTGTGCGCGGGGTATAGCGCATATACTCCATCATGCAGCCAACGTTGATCAGTCTGCTCGGAATGCCCATCGCCCATTGCTCTTTCTTCCACTTCTCAACGAGTTCCCATTCGCGCGTATTATGTACATGCCCGTACAGCATGACCGCGCCATAATGCTGGTTCTTATAAAACAGAATCGGGTAATGGCTCAGAATCACCAGCCGATTCTCATCGTTGACCTCCGCGTACTGCTCGATGCTCTCCCAATAAGGGCGGAGCTTTCCTTTCACGCGGTCATGGTTGCCTTGAATCAGGTGCTTATGTCCCTGCAACCGCTCCATAATCCGAATACTGTTTTCTTCGTTTTTCCAGAACGCATCGCCGAGCACATAGACTGTATCCTCTGACGTGACGCGCTCATTCCAGTTTTGAATCAGAGTATCGTCCATCTGTGCGGTATCTGGAAATGGGCGATTATCAAAACGGAGCACATTCGTATGTCCAAAATGCATATCTGCAATGTAATAAATCATATTTTCTGTTTCCTTTTTATTATACAGGGTAATCCGTCAAAAGTTCACTTTGTGAAAAATATTTATCTGTTTTCTCTGAGAGACTGGTATCAAAATGTGATACCAACCTCTCAGAGAAAACTCTTGCAAAAGTGTGCGCATACCTCCAGTTTTTTCTGTGTCTTGCGATCTGGCTTCCTATAGTGCTTCCTCGATCTCATACCCGCCGCCGAAAATGATCGTCAGCTTTCCATCATTATGTACCTTGATGCACTCGATCATCTGGCGCACGATGCTGTCGTCGTACTGCGTTTCGTTCGCGCCGCGTTTGGCAATGATGCTCTGGATCTCCTCCAGCCGCGCCTGCCGGGAGCCGTCCTTGTGGATGCTCTCCTGAATTGCGGCAATGCGGCGGTTAAGCTGCTCGATCTGATCAGAAATGCCTTTGAATTCATCCTCGCTGCTTTCCACATCCTTTCCAGCCGCGACGGTTTCGTTGACAAGATCCAGCATCCGTTTGTTCAGCGTGTCGATGCGGCGCGTGAGCAGGTCGATTTCCTCCGAACCGCCATTTATGCCGATGGCTTCTCCAATGGTCGCTTTCATAAGCGTCAGGTATGTGGACTCGTCCTCCGCATGAAAGCGCCTCAGCGCTCGGACAACGGCCCCATGCAGGGCAGCTTCTTCTGTGGTGATGGAGTCCTTGCAATACTTTTTGCCATAGTCCAAACGGCTGACGCAACGCCAGACGATTTTCTTTTTTCTGCGGATATTCCATGTGACACGCTTATACCGGCTGCCGCACTCTGCGCAGTGGAGGACTTCCGTCAAAGCATACTTTGAGTATGATACTGAGGATATCCCAGCAATACTTGCTATCCCTGATACCTTATTCTTTCAACCAGCGTTTCCTTTTTCAGATTACTGCTTAAAACGAGGGAAAGCACAATCTGCAAAAGACCGACCAGCAAAATCATAGCAAGAATCGGGATAAGAGGAACGTGATAAACGTTCATTCCAAACATCCCATTATGCTTCGCATAGGAAAACAGTGCATAGCCAAGGGGCAGACCGGCAG
>ENA-UAOK01000028-UAOK01000028.1-human-gut-metagenome-genome-assembly--contig:-NODE-28-length-72732-cov-9.716210_pt1 | contig 72732 bp, 80 predicted proteins | sample MGYA00243467_ERZ654553 | MGnify/ENA primary metagenome ERZ654553 (study PRJEB26926, sample SAMN06164886) | human gut metagenome | biome: ENVO:00009003; feature: ENVO:2100002; material: ENVO:00002003...
GCAAGGCCGGCAGCCCGTTTGAAAGCGCCTACTCCGTCATGCAGAACTGGGGCGCCAACCACGGCGCGATCTCCTATGGCCATGTCGGCGCGGATCTCATCACGCTCTGCTCGATGCTGCGCATCCCCGTCTGCATGCACAACGTCGCCAATCAGGACATCTTCCGTCCGGCCGCATGGAACGCATTCGGCATGGATAAGGAAGGCCAGGACTACCGCGCCTGCGCCGCCTACGGTCCGCTGTACAAAAATATCCGCTGAGTTTATCCACCGGGCAGGCGCTTGTCTGCCCGACATTATTAGAAAGGCGTTGTGAAATGATGCGCAACTTACTGGCGTTTGATCTCGGTGCAAGCAACGGGCGTGCCATTCTCGGCCAGTTCGACGGCGAGAAGATCACGATGCGCGAGCTGCACCGGTTTGAGAACAACTACATCGAGATGAACGGCGTGTTCTACTGGGATCTGCCGTATCTGTATAGCCAATTGAAGCAGGGCCTTCTGGCGTTCAAAAACGCGAACGTTGGAAAGCTGGACTGCATCGGCATCGACACTTGGGGCGTGGACTACGGCCTGCTCGACAAGAACGACCACCTGCTCTCCAATCCCCGTTCGTATCGATACGCGGTCGATGCGGATATGGAGGCCGTCTGGAAGACCGTTGATTTTCCGACGCTCTTTGCCCGTACCGGCATTGCGACGATGAACTTCAACACCGTCTATCAGCTCTACCGCCGCAAGCTGCAGGACGACCCGGCGCTTGCAAACGCGGAAACGCTGCTGTTCATGCCCGATCTTCTGGGCTACTTCCTGACGGGCGAAAAGAAGTCGGAATACACCGAGGCGACGACCTCCATGCTCTATAACCCCACCACGAAGGACTGGGACTGGCAGACGATCGAGTCGCTGGGGCTTCCGAAAAAGATCTTTACGCCGCTCGACCGCGCGGGAAGCCTTCGCGGAACGCTCCGTCCGGAGCTGGCGGAGGAGCTGGGCCTCAATCAGGCGCATTTCGCCGCCGTCGGCACGCACGACACGGCCTCGGCCGTGGCCGCCATCCCCGGCACGGGTAGCTTCGCGTTCTGCTCCAGCGGCACGTGGTCGCTGTTCGGTGTGGAGACGGACGAGCCGATTCTGACGGACGCCGTGCGCGACGCGAATTTCTCCAACGAGGGCACGATCCAGGGCGGCTTCCGTCCACTCAAGAACATCATGGGCCTGTGGCTCATCCAGGAGTGCCGGAGAGACTGGCAGAAGGCCGGTATGCACCTCAGCTGGAACGACATTGTCGAGGAAGCAAAGAAGGCCGAGCCCTTCCGCTCCATCATCGATCCCGACTACGGCGAATTCTTCGCCGGCGGCCGGATGGTCGAGAAAATTCAGGACTTCTGCCGCAAGACGAACCAGCCGGTTCCCGAAACCGTCGGACAGATCGCGCGCTGCATCTATGAATCGCTGGCGCTCAAATACCGCTGGGCGCTCGAGCGTCTGGAGGAGATCAAGGGCCAGCGCATCGACACGCTGAACATCGTCGGCGGCGGCTGCCAGAACGAGCTTCTCAACCAGTTTGCAGCCGACTCCATCGACCGCCCCGTCGTGACCGGTCCCGTGGAAGGCGCGGCCATCGGCAACCTGCTCGCGCAGACCTTGGCTCTGGGCGACATCCATGACATCAACGAACTGCGTGATGTGGTCCGCCGGTCGGTAGACGTCAAGACCTACAGCCCGCATCATACGCCGGAATGGGAAGCCGCCTATCAGAAAATGAGAACTTTTTTATTTTTATAAGGAGTGTTCAATATGAATATTCAATATATCCATCCAGCAGACCAGATCGTCATGTTTATGCAGCGGATATATGACAAACGACTTACGACCATGTCCGGCGGAAATCTGTCGATCCGCGATTCGGAAGGGAACATTTGGATTACTCCTGCCGGCATTGACAAGGGTACACTCAGCCGAAAAGACATCATCTGTGTCCGTCCGGACGGAGTCTGCGAAGGACAGCATAAGCCATCGTCCGAATTGCCGTTCCATCGGTCGGTTTATCATCTGCGCCCGGATCTGAATGCAGTTCTGCACGCGCACCCACCGGCGCTTGTAGCGTTTTCCGTTGTCCGCAAGCTCCCAAACCTTGACCTGATCCCGTCTGTACGACACATATGCAGAGACGTAAAATTTGCGGCCTATGCGGTTCCAGGCAGCCAGAAGCTCGGCATGGAAATTGGAAAGGTGTTTGAAGCGGGGTGCAATATCGCGTTGTTGGAGAACCACGGCGTTTGCGTTGGTGCACCGGATATGTTTACTGCCTTTCAGCAGTTTGAAACACTCAATTATACGGCGGAGCTTGAGGTGCTGGCAGGTCAGCTTGGAAATATACGCGCACTCCCGGAAAACGCTTACCGCCTGAGCGAAACCGACAGCCACACCAGATTGGAGGATCTCATCCCTCAATGCCGCAGCTCTGAGGAGCTGGCAGCCAGACGCGACATGATCACGCTGATCCGGCGCTCCTACAAAATGGATCTGTTTACAGCGACACATGGCACCTATTCCGTCCGCCTGCCTGACGGGAGCTTCCTTATTACGCCGTTCGGCTTTGACCGTGCTTATCTGGAGGAGGACGATTTGGTTCGCATCAAAGGCGATGCCAAAGAGATAGGAAAACTGCCGTCCCGTGCTGTTCTGACGCACCGGAAAATCTATCAGGAAAATCCGCAGATCGGAGCGGTGCTTTTAGCTCATCCAGCCCATGCAATGGCGTTTGCCGTCATGGACATGGAATTTGATGCAAGAACGATCCCGGAAAGCTATATTCTCTTGCGCGATGTCAAGCGGGTGCCGTATGGAGAACTTTACTTGGATCCAGACAAGCTGGCAAAGGAATTTGATGCCGCGCATCCGGCAGCGATCGTGGAAAATGACTGTGTGATCGTGACCGGAGAATCGCTGCTGCAAGCGTTTGACCGGCTTGAGGTCATGGAACTGACAGCAGCATCCATTCTGAAATCACAGCGGCTTGGCAGGATGGTGCATATCAGCGATGAAGAGGTTGCCGCGTTGAAGGAGACATATCATCTGGAAGGATGAGACCTTGGGGCTAGCATCAGACATAATGGAAAAAATAGCATCACTCTGCGCTGCGGTGACCATGAAGATGCAGGGAGTCAGAGCTGAAAAAAGCTGAGGTCGTTTTGGCAAGTATTTTAATCGTGATAAAGCGGTGGTATGTTGTTGCGCTGACGCCCGAGTAAGCAAAAAATACATTGGCGCAGATAGCAGCTTAAACTGTATAGAGAATGTGTCTTGAATTGGGCAAGATTTTAAGCATCGTGGAGTCAAAAGGCTGAGGCATTCTGCTTGTTTTGATGCTTGAAAGATAGCTTCACACGGATTTCCCACTGTGTATACACAATTTTCACGGCTTATTCCTGAAAATTTCCATGTGCATGTACTTGTCATTGCACCATTCTCTATGGTACTCTTAATGTGGAACAAAAACAGATGTCCTGTACGGTTGTAACACAGGAACATCTGTTTTTTATGCTTTCGCGGCCCGCAGACTTCTCAATAGGACACGGAGGAATACTGCCAATGGAAAATGAAATGACTGGTTATATTTTAACGCTTCTGGAGAATTATGCGAAAACGACCAAGGAAATCGAAATGCTGCGCTATGAACTGCAGCATTGTAATATTGTTTCGCCAGAGGAAATGATCGAGACACTGGCGTTGTCTCGCCGCGAGAATAATCCGGACAACAGTTATCCCCATGACGTTGCAGGTATCGCGATGTGCTTCCGGGAGGTAACGGACCGGCTGAACAAAGATGCTTCTAACGAGGTTGCAGCACAATATGTAGCATTGTTTCGCGAACGGGAACGTCTACAATACTATATCAGCCTGTATCAGCCTGTTGGAGCATCGGGAAAGCACGGCTCTGAAGGAGCATTATTTTTTCCAAAAAAGCTGGACGGAGATCGCTAAAGGTCTTGGCGCTACCAGAAGAACTGTTTATAAAATACGCGCTGAGGCCATCGACAATCTGGCAAGCTTCTACAGATTTACAAAGCAAGTGTTTCGTTTATCGTGAGAAGCCTTTTCAAGAAAATAAAATGTGAACAGGAGACAAGCAGGGGAAGACCTATGATCTGATTCAGAAAAAATATTTCCGCAATAACTTACGGAGAAGAGCACGTACTTAATCTCACCCTTTTAAGAAATCTCAAAAGGGTGACAGTTTTAATAGGAGGGAATATGAGCAGACAGGAAATGTTTCGAGAATATCCGGATGTTGTCAACATTGAACAGCTTTGTGAGATGCTTGGAGGGGTCAGTGTTAAGGCTGCCTATCAACGTTTGCACAATGGAGAAATCGGGTTTTTTAGAATTGGAAGGGGATTTCGCATCCCCAAAGAGGATGTAATCAGGTTTGTACGAGAGACGTCTACACGAATAAAAGATGTTTGACGTTCAAATAAGTCTTTTGGATTGAATTGCACTGATTATGCGGCGATGATATAATAAAGCTAGTCATTGGCAGGAATATCGCCGCTACCGAAAGGAGGAGCATATTCAATTATGGTAGCCGGACATCTGCAAATTAAAAAAGGAAAATGCTACATGGTTCTCGAACTGAAAAGTGAGAGCGGCGAGAGAAAAACAAAATGGATCAGCACAGGACTAAGTGCAAAAGGAAATAAGCGGAAAGCAGAAGCGATGCTGGAGGAAGCGCGTGCAAATTACCAAAGCACAGACGCATCAAACGGTGCAGATATACTTTTTGCGGACTATATGCTTTCTTGGGTCGAAATTGTGAGACCAAACCTAGAGGAAAATACATACGCAGGGTATCGAGGTATCATTGAGAAACGCATCGCGCCCTATTTTCGCTCGAAAAAGACTACGCTTGGGGAATTGAAGCCCATCCATATTCAAGAGTTCTACACATTCTGCCAGAATACACTGCATGTAAGTAACAATACTGTGATTCATTATCACGCAAATCTGATGAGCGCATTGAAGTACGCGACGGAAATGGAGCTGATCAGCGTAAATCCAATGGGCAAGGTCAAGCGGCCAAAGCTGATTCAGAATACTGCTAATTTTTATACGCTGGAGGAAGCAGAGCATCTGATTTCCGCGGTGCATGGGGACCCTATCGATTTTCCTGTTATCATGGCGGCCTATTATGGACTGCGAAGAAGTGAGATCGTTGGACTTCGTTGGAAAGCCATTGATTTTGAAAGTGATCGTATAACAATTGACCACACGGTTATTCAGGTAAGAGTTGATGGGGAACTCAAAATCATAGCGAAAGACCGCGCTAAGAACAAAGCAAGCTGCAGAAGCTTGCCGCTGATGCCGCAGATCAAAGAGATGCTGCTCCAGATGAAAAACGAGCAGGAAGAGAATCGAAGGCTTTGTGGGAACTGCTATCATGACAGTGAATATGTATATGTGAACAAGCTTGGAACTCCCTACACGCCCAATTACATTACAGACCATTTTCGCAATTTTTTGAAAAAGAATGAGTTCCGGAAGCTGACCTTTCATGGGTTACGACATAGCTGCGCCAGCATGCTTCTAAAGCAAAGCGTCGGCATGAAAGATATCCAAGCCTGGCTGGGACACAGCACCTACAACACTACAGCAAACTTCTATGCACATTTGGACACAGCATCCAAGACCTTAGTAGGCGAGGCAATGGAAAGCATGTTAACCGTACCACTTAGCACGCCGATGGATGGCTTGCCGGGACAATCGTCAATCCACCGTTGGCAGGCGGCATTATAAAAAAGAATCAGGGCAAGCAATGCTTGCCCTGACGGTGGTGCCGCTGACGGGACTCGAACCCGTACAGTATTTCTACCGGTGAATTTTAAGTCCACTATGTCTACCGATTCCATCACAGCGGCATATGAAAACTGTAAATTCCAGACAGGAGAGAACTCAGGAGAGAACTGAGCTATTGATTCGGGAAATGAAAACTGAAAAACGCTTGATTTTACTGGGGACTTAAGGTTCGGCGGGCAAATAGACCCACCGGATTTTAAGTCCCTTGTGTCTGCCATTCCACCACACCGGCAAGTGGGAATATTTTAACACTGAATGGCGGGCGCGTCAAGGATAGAAATCGGGGCTGGGGCGGAAGAATGGGCGGAAGTCCGGTTTTTGGGACAGTATGACGTTCGGGCGGATAGAAAATTTCGCCGATTCTTTGTATGTTCTGCCATATTGCAAAAATGGAACAAATGTTTTAATATACAAATACTGCCTCATACATCAGCTGCCGGAAGAACGGAACGGAATTTTAGGAGTGGATGCAGAATGACGAAACACCGAGCAGACAGACAGGACGCATGGGAAACGGCGGACGAGCGGATCGTCCGGCTGTTTGCGGCGCTGAGCCGGGAGGAAAAACAGCAGTTTCTTACTTTTTTTGAAAACGCTCTAAAAACGCGATCATGGCCTGCTTCAGATCATCGTCAGCATGGGAAAGAAGCTCCCTGAGCTGTGCGTCGAGCGGGTCCTCCTCACCGGACGGTGCGCCGGTGGGGAGCATTTTTTTATCCGTCGCGCCGGTGAGGTAGGCGGGCGTTGTGCCGAGGGCGGCGGCGACGATCTGGAGCTGGTCGGCGCTGGGCTCGGATTTGCCGGCCTTCCAGTCCTGGCAGACGGTCGGCGTGCGGCCGATGCGGCGGGCGATGGACGCCTTGGTCACGCCCGTCTCGCGGATCAGCGCTTCGAATCTGCTATAAATAAACAAAACAGACACCTCGCATTTATGCAAAATAGAGAATCAAATAAAAATGCGACATACCTCCCTTGACAGTCGCATATAAATGCGATACACTCAGGGGGCAGGTGCGGAGAGCGCTGCGGGCCGGAAGCAAACAGGCCCGTGGGCCAGGGAATCAGAGGGAGCGGCGCCGCAGCCGGAGATTCATGCAGATTTATTGTATCCGGCGCGGCGCGTTTTGTCAACTGCGTATCGCATAAAAATATGATTGGGTAACAGATGATTCAATCGACAAGAGTTATCAGTGAGAGATTTTGCCGCAAATGAAAGTTTGAAAAACACAGGAATACTTTGTGTATTTCAAGTTTTTCAAACTGCACAGCTGGGGCAAAAGATCCGCTGAGAACCGCAGACGATTGATTCAGTGGTTACCAAGGGGGGCGAGGGAAGATGATGCGCGGCTGTGTCTGCCGGTGGTGCGGCGAGGCCGTTACGGAGGCGGACGAGCGGTATGAGGCGATGGACGGCACGGCGGTGCACGCGGAATGCATGGAGGCGCTTTTGCTGGAGACGGTAGGGGTGGAGGCACTGGCGGAGCGCATGGGGTATGAACACAGACGGGAGGTGGAGATGGATGCAGAACGGAGAGAAGGGCTTTGAGCCGGTATGGTGCCCGTTTTACCGGGAGGACAGCGGCAGGAGCATTTACTGCGAGGGAATCACGGACGAGAGCTTTCTGCGGCTGACGTTCGCTTCGGGGCGGGCGAAGCGGCAGCAGATGGAGATCTTCTGCCGGACGAAAAACTGCGAGAAATGCGAGCTATATACGGCCATCAATGCGAGGTATGCGGATGACTGAGGAAAAGGCCGGAAAGGCACGCCGGGATCCCATTGAAAAGGCGTCCGGAAATCTGGAAAAGGCGCTGGAAACGATCTCGAAGCGGCTGCTGGAGCAGATCAAGGACGGCGAAACGCCGAGCAGGGAGCTGGGCGAGCTGGCAAAGGTGATGAAGCAGGCGGTCGAGATCCGGCAGGAACTGCAGGAGGAGCACGGCGGGCAGGAGACGGGCGTGCGCGTGGTATTTGAGCGGGAAGCGGAGGAATTTTCGGAATGACGGAGCTGCGGATCGGCGCGCCGAATGAGAAGCAGAGGCGGTTTTTACTGGACCGGCACCGGCACATCGCCTATGGCGGGGCCAGAGGCGGCGGGAAGAGCTGGGCTGTGCGCACAAAGGCGAAGCTGCTGGCGCTGCGGTATGCGGGGATCAAGCTTTTGATCGTGCGCAGGACGCTGCGGGAGCTGCAAAACAACCATATCGACCCGCTGCGGCAGGAGCTGGCGGGGATCGCGAAATATAAGGCGGCGGACAAGCGGTTCGAATTTCCAAACGGGTCGACGATCACGTTCGGCTACTGCGCGTGCGACGGCGATATGGGGCAGTATCAGGGCGCGGAATACGACGTGGTGTTTCTCGACGAGGCCGGGCAGCTGCAAAAGGCGTGGATCGACGCGATCAATGCCTGCGTGCGCGGGACAAACGGGCTGCCGAAGCGGACGTACTACACGCTGAACCCCGGCGGGCCGGGGCACGGATATTTTAAACGGCTGTTCATCGACCGCCGGTTCGAGGCGGGAGAGGAGCCGGAGAATTACAGCTTTGTGCAGGCTCTGGTGACGGACAACCGGGCGCTGATGCGGCAGCAGCCGGAGTATTTGAAGCAGCTGGAAACGCTGCCGCCGAAGCTGCGCGAGGCGTGGCTGTACGGGTCATGGGATGTGTACGAGGGACAGTTCTTTGAGGACTTCCGCGATGCGCCGGAACACTATGAGGACCGGCAGTGGACGCACGTGATCGAGCCGTTTGCGCCGGACAAGGGGTGGACGGTCTGCCGGAGCTATGACTTCGGGTATGGAAAGCCGTTTTCCTGTGCGTGGTGGGCGGTCGATTACGACGGCGTGATCTACCGCATTCTGGAGCTTTACGGATGCACGCGGATGCCGAACGAGGGCGTCAAGTGGACGCCGGACCGGCAGTTTGCCGAGATCAGGCGGATTGAGACGGAGCATCCGTGGCTCAAGGGCCGGGAGATCACGGGCGTGGCGGACCCGGCGATCTGGGACGCCTCGCGCGGGGAAAGCGTGGCGCAGACGGCGGCGCGGTACGGCGTGTATTTTACGCCGGGCGACAACGAGCGCATCGCGGGCTGGATGCAGTGCCATTACCGGCTGCAGTTCGATGAGAACGGGTACCCGCGTATATATGTATTCAAAAACTGCAAAGCATTTATCCGGACGGTGCCGCTGATGCTGTATTCACAGACGCGGCCGGAGGATCTGGACACGGCGATGGAGGATCATGTGTGCGACGAATGGCGGTATTTCTGTATGTCGCGGCCGGTGAAGCCGATGATGCAGGCGCAGACGGCGGCGGTCTGGTCAGACCCGCTGAATCAAATCAGAAGCTAGGAGGAAGCAATGGAGGTACGGACAACAGGCGTTCCCGTCATTGGGGCGCGGGAGCTGCGGCGGGCGGCGGACATTCTGCGCCGCTACAAGCAGGGCAAGCAGAATCTGGAACGGCGCATCATCGCCGACGAGGACTGGTGGAAGCTGCGGCAGTGGCGGCAGTTTTCGGATAAGGGAAACCCGAATGATGACCGGCCCGCGTCCGGGTGGCTGTTCAACGTCATCATGGGCAAGCATGCGGACGCGGTCGCGGCCTATCCGGGGCCGGTTATCCGCCCGCGAGAGCCGGACGACCGGCAGGAGGCGCAGATGCTCTCGTCGATCATCCCATGCATTCTGGAGCAGAACGACTTTGAGGAGGTCTACTCCGACACGTGCTGGCAGAAGATGAAGGAGGGCACGGGCGTGTGGGGCGTGTACTGGGATCAGGATAAGCTCGGCGGACTGGGGGATATCTCCATCCGGCCCGTGAATGTGCTGAATCTGTTCTGGGAGCCGGGCGTGACGGATATCCAGAAGTCGCAGAATGTGTTCTATCTGGAGCTGGAGGACAACGAGACGCTGCTGGCGGCGTATCCGCAGCTGGCGGGGAAGCTCGGCGGGAGCAGCGCGGTGCTTTCGCGGTACCGGACGGACGATGCGGTCGATCTTTCGGAGAAGACGCTGGTGGTGGACTGGTATTACAAGAAGCGTGTGGGCGGCAGGACGGTGCTGCACTACTGCAAGTATGTGGGCGAAACGGTCCTGTACGCGACGGAGAACGACACGTTCATGCCGTCGGTCACGCGGGAGGCGCGGGACCCGGAGACGGGCGAGACGGTTCTGGTGCAGACGCCGGTGCGTGCGCCCGCGTGTGAGCGGGGGCTGTATGACGACGGGGAGTATCCGTTCATCTTTGACCGGCTGTTTCCCATCGAGGGCTCGATCTGCGGGTACGGCTATATTGACATCGGCAAGGGCGCGCAGGAGCAGATCGACCGGATGGATCAGGCCATCGTGAAGAACACGATCATGGCGGCGACACCGAGGTGGTTCCGCCGCTCGGACGGGTCGGTCAACGAGCAGGAGTATGCGGACTGGACAAAGCCGTTTGTGCACGTGGACGGGAATCTGGGGCAGGATTCTCTGCAGCAGGTGCAGGTCAATATGCTGCCGGGCATCTGCGTGCAGGTGCTGAACAACAAGATCGAGGAGCTCAAATGGACGACGGGCAACACGGACGTGACGAACGGACAGGTTTCGTCCGGCGTGACGGCGGCCTCGGCCATTGCGGCTTTGCAGGAGGCGTCCGGACGCAGCTCACGCGCGTCGACGCAGTCGGCGTACCGGGCCTATGCGCGGCTCATCCGCATGGTGATCGAGCGCATCCGGCAGTTTTATGATCTGCCGCGCAGGTTCCGCATTGCGGGTCTGAGCGGGGCGGAGGAATTTGTGTCCTACTGCAATGCGCGGCTGAAGGCGCAGAGCATGGGGCCGGAGGCGCTCATGCGGACGCCGGTGTTCGATGTGACGGTCACGGCACAGAAGCACACGGCGTATACGAAGCTGGCGCAGAATGAGCTGGCGCTGCAGTTTTTCCAGCTGGGCTTTTTCCGGCCGGAGATGGAGAAGCAGGCGCTGGCGTGCCTCGACATGATGGATTTTGACGGCAAGCAGCAGATCTTGCAGAAGCTCCGTTCGGGTGCGGATGCGGCGGCGTGGCAGCGGATGGCGCTGACGCTGGCGGGACGGTATGAGCCGGAGCTGTACGAGCGGCTGGCAGGACAGCCCTCGCCGGAGGCTCCAGGGACGGTTCGGACGGCGAAAAAGCAGGACGCGGAACCGGCCAGAGTGCAGCAGGCGCGAAAACGCGCCGGAGAGGCGGCGCAGCCGGGATGATCGAGGTATGGCTGGACAGAACGGCGCTGACGGTGCGCGGCCACGCGGGTTTTTCGCGGTACGGCAGCGATATCGTCTGCGCGGCGGCGTCGATGCTGGCGTTTGCGCTGGCGGAGGCGGTGCAGGCGGCGGGGATGAAAACGCCGCCGGTGATCGAATCGGGCTGCGGAGGCTTCCGGCTGGAGGCGTTCGCGGACGGACAGGAGCAGGCGCGGCTGGACGGGATGTTTGAGACGGTTCGCGCGGGATACCGGCTGCTTTCGGCGCGGTATCCGGACTATGTGCGGGTTTTGGGTGAACGTGACCCTGAAAATAAGTTGGAGAGACCCGAGCGTCGCCCGCTTGAAGGGCAGAAGGAGGAAAAGGATGAAAAACTTTGATTGGCTGCAGGCATTTGCGATGGAGCAGCAGGAGCAGCCGGAGCCGGGCGTATCGGCGGACGCCGCGCCGCAGGATGAGCAGGAGCGCGCAGAGGCGTTCCGGGCGCTCATCCAGGGACCGTATAAGAAGGACTATGACAGGCAGGTGCAGATGATCGTGCGCGAACGGCTGAAAAACTGCGCGAGAAGTGAGCAGGTGCTGAAGTCTCTGGGGCCGGCACTGGAAAAGACCTTCGGCGTAGATGCGGCACAGCTCACGCCGGAACAGGCGGAGCGGCTGGCCGCGTGCGCACCGGAGGGGAAAGTCCCCGTGACGAAAGAGCAGCGCGAAGAGGCGATGCGGCAGGGGTATGAGGCGCTTCGGGAGCAGTTTGCGGCGGTGCGCGAGGCGTATCCGGGCGCGCAGCTGCATGAGGAGCTGGAAAGCCCCGTGTTCATGCGCCTTGTCATGCGCGGCGTGGATGCCAGAAGCGCTTACGAGCTGACACATTTACGGGAGCTTCGTGCAGGCGCGATGGCATACGGCGCAAGACGCGCACGCGAGGAGCTGACGGCGGCCATGCAGGCGGGTTACCTCCGCCCGCGCGAGAGCGGCATGGCCCCGGCAGCGGGCGGCGCATTTGCCGAGAGTCCGGAGCACTGGTCCAGACAGACGAGAGAGGAACTGAAGGCGCGGGCCAGACGGGGCGAGACCGTCCGGCTCTGAGAAAAGGAGAGATTTTAATGAATCTGAAGCAGGAACTGAATTTGCAGCTGTTTGCCGACGCGGGTACGCTGGTGAACGCCAGCGGCAATTACGTGAACGCGTATTCCGGTGAGACGAGCGCGTTCCCGGATGGCGGCGGTATGACGGCGTCCATGAAGACGTTTTACGACACGGAGCTGCTGGAAAACGCGCGTCCGGAGCTCATCCACACGCAGTTTGCACGCAAGCAGGCGCTGCCTGCCGGACGCGGCAAGACCGTGGAATGGCGCAAGTGGAACACGCTTGAGGACGCGGGCGCGCTGACCGAGGGTGTCATTCCGACGGGCCAGAAGTTTGGCCAGAGCGCTGTGACGCAGGCCATCACGCAGTACGGCACGTATGTGTCCGTGTCCGACCAGCTGGAGCTGCACGCCATTGACGACGTGATCCTCGGTGCGGCGGAGGAGCTGGGCGCGTCCGCCGGTACGACGCAGGATAAGCTGGTGCGCAATGTCGCCGCAGCGGGCACAAATGTGCAGTACTGCGACAAGGTCGGCACGAACGGCGCACATACCGCCGTGACCAGCCGCGCAGGTCTGGACACCACCGCGAAGCTGACACCGGACGAGGTCAACAAGGCCGTGACGCTGCTCAAAAAGCTCAAGGCCCCGAAGATCGACGGCAAGTACATTGCCATCATCCACCCGTCCGTGGCATACGATCTGCGCTCGTCTGCAGCCTGGATCGAGGCGCACAAGTATGCGGGTCTGACGGAGCTGTTTACCGGCGAGATCGGCGAGCTGCATGGCGTGCGCTTCATCGAGACGACTGAGGCCAAGATCTTCAACAGTGAGGGCTGCCCGGTCAAGACGGCGGCGGACGAATCCAAGGGCACGCCTGCGGTGTATTACAGCGTCTATGCGACGCTGTTCCTCGGCAAGGACGCCTACGGCATGATCGACCCCGAGGGCGGCAATCTGGAGATGATCATCAAGGATAAGGGCCAGGTCGGCGGACCGCTCAACCAGTTCTCGACGCTGGGCTACAAGTTCTCCAGCGCGGCGAAGATCCTGTATGAGGACCGCATGGTGCGTGTGGAGAGCTGCGGCGCGTACTCTGCCGAGGACGAGGCAAACTGAGGAAACAAGATGGAGACCGGCGCAAGCCGGTCTCCGGAAAAGACGGGACAGAAAAGGAGAATTGCTATGGAAAACGCATTTGCAGTCATGAAGACCATCACGCTGCCGCGCGCGGGCGGCACGGAACAGCAGTCTGAGTTCGTCTGCGTCAACGGACGCACGTTTCAAGTGCCGCGCGGCAAGGCGGTCGAGGTGCCGGAGCCGGTGTATGAGGTGCTGGAAAACGCAAGACGGCAGCTGGAGGCGGCACGGAAGCTCGAGGATGAGCTGGCCGCCGGCTGAGGGCTGCGGACAGAAGAAAGGAGGCGGGGCGCATGACCATCCGCGAGGCGCTTGAGACGGTCGACCGGCTCAAGCCCAACCAGTATGGGAGCGCGGACAAGCTGCGCTGGCTGTCGGAGCTGGACGGAGCGGTGTACCGCGAGATCCTGACGCAGCATGAGACGCAGACGGCGGCGTTCGCGGGCTATACGCCGGAGGCGGATCTGGACGGGACGGTGCTTCTGATCGAGTGGCCGTATGACGAAATTTACCGGTGGTATCTGGAGATGAAGATCGACGACGCCAACGGGGAGATGACGAAGTACAACAATTCCGCCGCCAAGTACAATATGTACTATCAGGCGTACCAGAACGCGTACAACCGGGCGCATCTGCCGAAGAGCGAAGCGGCGTATATCAAGCTGTAGGGGGGATAGCGGGATGTTTTATCCAAAGCTGACGGAGCAGCGGCAGCAGACGCTGACAACCGAGGCGTTTCTCGGCTATGACCACGATCTGAAGCTTTCTGACGGGGAATTCTACGATATGGAGAATCTGACGTCGGACTGCTATCCGCTGCTTGCGCCGAGAGTGCGGCGGGGGACGGTGCAGGCGCTTTCAGGGATGCAGGCGATCTGCGCGCGGGACAGGCTGTGCTGGGTGCAGAATCAGGTTTTGCATATCAACGGCGCGTCCATGGAGGCGTATATGCCGTCGGTGAACATCAAGGCGGGAGAAAAGCAGCTCGTGTCCATGGGTGCGTATCTGTGTATCTTCCCAGACGGAATTTACTTCAATACGGAGGATTATTCCGACAACGGGTACATGGGGCATGAGAATACGGTCGACGCGGCGGAAACGCCGATCAGCGTGTCGCTGTGTCTTGCGGACGGGCAGGCGCTGACACTGAGCTTCTCGCAGGCGGCGCAGCCGGAAAGCCCGTCGAACGGGCAGTATTGGCTGGACACGTCGGGGAGTCTGCACACCATCAAGCAGTGGGCCGAGGCCTCGGGGCAGTGGGTGTCCGTGCCGACGGTGTATGTGAAGCTGGCGGCGAACGGCATCGGCAAGGGCTTCAAACAGTATGACGGCATTGAGATCTCCGGGCTTTCCGGGAACGAGCAGCTCAAAAAGCTGAACGGCAGCCAGATTTTATACGGCGCAGACGAGAGTTCTATCGTCATCGTGGGGCTGATCGACCAGGCAGCGGAGGTCACGAGCGGGACGGTGAAGACGGCCCGGCACGTGCCGGATATGGACTTTATCACCGAATGCGGCAACCGGCTCTGGGGCTGCAAGTACGGTGTGGCGGACGGGAAGACGGTGAACGAGCTTTACTGCTGCAAGCTGGGCGATTTTAAAAACTGGGCGTGCTATCAGGGCGTGGCGACGGATTCGTGGCGGGCAAGCTGCGGTACGGACGGGAAATGGACGGGCGCGGCGACGCTGGCCGACAGTCCGGTGTTTTTTAAGGAGGACTGCTTCCACCGGGTGTATCCGTCGGCGACGGGGGCGCATCAGGTGGTCGTGCAGAAATGCGCGGGTGTGCAGAACGGGTCAAGCAAGAGCCTCGTTGTAGTGGACGACCGGCTGTATTACAAGTCGCGCATGGGCGTGTGCGTGTATGACGGAAGTCTGCCGCAGGAGATCGGAAGCTGCTTCGGCACGGGGCTTTACTACAACGCCGTCGCGGGCGGCGTGCGTGGGAAGTACTTCATCAGCATGGAGGATGAGGCACATCACTGGACATTGTTCGTCTACGACACGCGAAAGGGGCTGTGGCACAAGGAAGACAGCGCCCACGCGGAGGACTTCGCGCGGGTGGACGATGAACTTTATTTCCTCGAAAACGGAACGCTCAAAACCGTGTACGGCAGCGTCGGAACGCTGGAAGGAGCGGTCGAGTGGATGGCGGAGACGGGGATCATGACGTATGGACTCGTCGGGAAAAAGTATGTCTCGCGCATCAATCTGCGGATGCAGCTGCTGAGGGGCTCCTCTGTGGATTTCTGGGTGCAGTATGATTCGGACGGCGTGTGGCGGCACTGCGGACATATCGAGGGCCGGGGGCTGCGTACCTTCCTGCTGCCGGTCCGGCCCGCGCGGTGCGACCATCTGAAGTTCCGGCTGACAGGGAAGGGCGAGATGAAGCTGTTCAGTCTGGCGCGAGTCCTGGAGGCAGGAAGCGATGCGTAAGACGGGAGGTGCAACATGGGTAGTCTGACACTTGCATACCCGTCGATCGCGGGGAAGACGACGCAGGAGCAGCTGGAGAGTATGCGGCGGTATCTGTGCGGGATGGCGGAGCAGCTGAATCTTGCCGACTGGTCGGCACGGGCGGCGCTGACGGAGATCGCGCAGGCCATCGACGCGGACAGCCTGCCGGAGGCGGAGAAGAAGACAACGCTTTCGGGATACGCGGCTTTAAAGTCCCTCATCATCAAGACGGCGGATTTTGCGGCGGCGAATTCGGAGGTCTGGTCGGCGAAGCTTGCGGGGAATTATGTCGCGGCGTCGGACTTCGGGACGTATCTGGAAAAGACGCAGCTGACGATCGAGGGCAATTCCGTCGGGATCAAACAGCTGTATGATTACACGGCGGGCGTGAACAACGCGTTTTCCGTGAATGCGCAGCAGTATATCAAGACGGGGCTGCTGTATTACAACGACGTGACGCCGGTGTACGGTGTGGGCGTGGGCAATATCGAGACGACCGTAACAGACGGCGGCGGAAGGATCGTCGACCGGACGAAAAACGAACTGCTGACCGTGACGCCGAAACGCATTTCCTTCTGGCAGGAGGGGATGGAGGTTGCGTATCTGTCGGAGAAGAAGCTGCATTTCCCGTCCGGAACACTGGAGGCGTACAACGCGAAGCTGACCGGGACGATCACGGCGGCGGCAGGCTCGGCCTTTGGGCCGTGGACGATCTCGGACGGGAGCATCTACCGCGTGGAAAACGTGTTCGGCAGCAGTGCGGGTATGTATTTCGGGACGGGCGGCCTCTCCGTATCAGACCGGTTTCAGGTGGATGCGAACGGATATCTGACGTGCTCCGGCGCGACGATCTCCGGCGCGATCAGGGCGACGAGCCTGAATGTGACGGGCGCAAGCATCACGGGGCTTACGGTCGATGCGGCGAGTGTGACGGGCAATCTGTCCGCGTCGCGTATCAACGGCGGCATTCTGGATTTCAACAACTTTTCGGTCAATCACCTGTCGGCAAACGACATTACGACGGGGCTTTTATCGGCGGATTATATCAAGCTGGGCGGCGATATGGCGGTATACGATGCGCTGAACAGCGGTACTGTCGGCGGATGGCTCGGCTATACGACGGGCGCTTACGGCGGCGCGGGGATCCATATGCAAAGTGGGCTTGGCGAGGTCGTGGCGACGGCAAGCGGCGCGAAGCTCTGCTACGGCGGCAATACGCTCTCCGTCACGGAGGGCGGCGCGCAGACGAACTGCCGAACGGCGGTAGGCGGCGATCTGGTCGTGAGCGGCAGCACGGCGCCGTCTGTTGACGGCGCGGGATCGCTCGGGTTTTCCGATTACCGGTGGTCGGTCGTGTACGCGCAGACGGGCACGATCACTACATCTGATCGGGAGAAGAAGACGGACATTTCGTATGCGCTGGAACGCTATGACGCGCTGTTTGAGAAGCTGCGCCCGGCGAGCTACCGGCTGAAAAGCGGCACGTCCGGCAGGACGCACACGGGGCTTGTCGCGCAGGATGTGGAGCAGGCGCTGCGGGAGTGCGGATTGACGGGAAAGGACTTCGCGGCCTTTGTGAAAACGCCTGGAACGGACGGCGGCGCAGACTACGGCCTGCGCTATGAGGAGCTGATCGCCCTGTGTATCCGGCAGGTCCAGAGGCTGCGGGAAAGAGTGAGGAAATTGGAGGAAACGGCATGAGTAAGCTTTCGAATGCGATCGGTGCGCTGCGTATGGGGCTGGTGGAGGCGATCAACGCCTCCGGGCTCCCGCCGTGCGTCGTCGGAATGGTGCTCGATCAGGTGCGCGAGCAGGTGCGGCTGCTCGAGGCGCGGGAGGACGCGGAAACAGAGGAGAAAAAGGAGGAGGACAATGGCGCTTTACAGAGTGCAGGGTAACGGAAAGGCTCCGGCAGGGCTGCAGGCGGGCGACGAGGTCGTGACGGGCGGCGGCACGTACCGCATTCTCGGCGTAAACGCAGACGGCAGCTACCGCAGCTCGCTCAGCAACAAATATCAGACGATCTATAACTATCGCGGCAGCTACGGAACGGCTCCGGCCGGTCAGACGGACACAGTGCAGGTCAGAACGCCCGGCTATACGCCGTCCGGCGCGGCAAGCGAGGCGAAGGCGGCGCTGGACCGGGTGCTGTCGGAGAAGCCCGGCAGCTATACGTCCCGGTGGGACAGCGAGCTGGACGCGCTTTATGACCAGATCGCGAACCGGAAGGCGTTTTCCTACGATCTGGGGGCAGACCCGATGTACCGGCAGTACCGGGAGCAGTACCGGAGCGCGGGACGGCTGGCGATGGAAAACACGATGGGCGCGGCGGCGTCTCTCACGGGCGGCTACGGCTCAAGCTACAGCCAGCAGGCGGGGCAGCAGTCGTATAACGTGTATCTGCAGAAGCTCAACGAGGTCGTGCCGGAGCTTTATGCGCAGGCGCGCAGTCAGTATGACCGCGAGGGGTCGGCGCTTTCCGAGCGCTATGCGCGCATCAGCAGCCGTGAAAAGAGCGACTATGACCGCTACCGCGACCAGGTGTCGGATTATTACGCGGCACTGTCCGACGCGCGCGGCGCGTATCAGAGCGAGGCGCAGCGCAGCGAGAATCTGGCGCTGCAGTACGCGAAGCTGGCGAACGACAATTACTGGAATGAGCTGAACTATCGCTCCGACCGGGAGGACGCGGCGAACGCGCAGTACTGGAAGCAGCTCGCCTACGCGGACAAGCAGGCTGCGGCGGCGGAAAAGGCGGCGCAGGCCCGGCAGAAGGCGGCGCAGGGAGCGGCGAAGGACAAGCAGAAAAAGCGCGCGTCCTCCCTCGCCAGAGGCAGAGGCGAAAAGCGCGGCAGAACGGCGCCCGGCACGGCGCGCCGCGATGAGATCAACTGAAAAGGCCGGAAGGAGGAGAACAGATGACAAAGCTTCCGGGCGCAAAGCCAAGCCCGCGCATTGCGGGCGGTGTGCTGCGCTGGTACGCGGGCGATACGTTTTCCGTGACGCTGGCGCTGGAGCTGCGCGATCAGGACGGCGATCCGGTCACGGTCGGCGCATCCGACAGTCTGACGGTCAGCTTTTTTGACGCGTCGCACGCGCCGGTGCATACGTTTCAATTTGACCGCGTGACAGGCGGGCAGGCAACGCTGACGTTTGACGATACGGTCAGCGCAAAATTTCCGAAGGGTGCGTATTTCTATGACATTTTGTATACGCACGGCGACAAAACAACGCTTGCGCGGGACAACCGCGCGGCGGCAGAGTGAGGTGCGGATATGCGGGTAGAGATTCCGAATACGATCACAGCAACCATTGGCGGACTGATCTCCAGAGGCGTGAAGGCGGTTGAGGTCACGGACGGGGGACGGCTCGTCTTCACGCTGACGGACGGCAGCACCGTCGATGTTGGAAGCGTCGTGGGGCCGCAGGGTGAGAAGGGCGACACCGGCGCACAGGGTCCGAAGGGCGACACCGGCGCACAGGGCCCAAAGGGCGACCCCGGCGAACGCGGCCCGAAGGGGGAAACTGGCGCACAGGGTCCGAAGGGCGAGACTGGCGCGGGCTTTCTCGTGAAGGGGTATTATGAGACGGCCTCCGCGCTGGAAGCGTCCGTGCAGGCGCCGATGGCGGGCGACGCTTACGGCGTCGGTACGTCGGAGCCGTATGACATTTATATTTTCGACGGCGTAACAGAGAGCTGGATCAACAATGGGCCGCTTCAGGGCGCAAGGGGCGAAAAGGGAGACAAGGGCGACCCCGGCGCGGACGGCGCGCCCGGAAAGGACGGCGCACAGGGCCCGGCGGGCGCGGACGGTACGCCGGGGCAGGATGGCACAACGTTCACGCCGTCTGTTTCTGCAGCCGGTGTTCTCAGCTGGACGAACGACGGCGGGAAGCAGAACCCGGCCAGCGTCAGCATCAAAGGCCCGGCGGGCGCAGCAGGCAAAGACCCGGAGCCGTTTTATGTGACCTGCACGCTGTCGGGGCAGGATGTGTACGACGAGGATGCTACACATGATAAGTCATTCGCTGAGATCCTTGCCGCCAATCAGGCAGGGCGGCCATGCCGTGCAATTTTGAAGCTGGACGGGGGCACAGGTGATGATACCGTGCTGTTGCCGCTGGCGGAGCTGAACGCGAACGCCACTGACGGGTATGTGAAATTTGCGCTGACAGAAATGACGCAGGGCGATACGCCGGAAGAGCTGAGGGTCTGCTATGCGTGGATCCATTCGACGGACGCTGCGGAGGGCTTCTGGGGGAGCAGATATACGCTGTCCGGCGATGAGACTTTCCTGCCGGATGTGACGGCCTCCGACAACGGAAAGTTCCTGCGGGTGTCCAATGGCGCGTGGGCTGCTGCGGCGATTGACAATGCGAATGGAGGGAGCTTCTGATGGCGGAATATCTGACAAACACGGCTGACCTGACGGCGGTCGCGAACGCGATCAGAGCCAAGGGCGGCACGTCCGCGCAGCTGGTCTATCCGAACGGCTTCGTGTCGGCGATTCAGGCGATCCAGACCGGCATCACGCCGAAGCTGGTCGTGACCACCTCTGCCGGGGCGGCAGTCACGGCAGTGAAAGGCTCCAAAACGGTCACGGGAACTGCCGGGACAGACGGAGTGTGCACGCTGGAGCTGCCGGAGGCAGGCGCGTGGAGCGTTACGTCGGCGAAAAACGGGGTGAATGCCGCGCAGAGCATCGTGATCGGCACGCAGAGCATGAAAATGCCCCTGTATCTCGACAGCTTTGCCGACAATACATGGGAAGAGATCATCGCGGTGTGCAGGACCGGGATCGCCCCGGACAGCTGGGCCGTGGGCGACAGCAAGACCATGGACATCGGCGGGACGGCCTATCAGGTCGATATCATCGGCAAGAATCATGACGAGTATGCGGACGGCTCCGGCACGGCTCCGCTGACGTTCCAGCTGCATGATTGTTACAGCGAAGCAAAGCAGATGTACAGCACCAACCTGAGCGGTCTCGGCTGGAAGAACACCGATATGCGCCTGACCTATCTGCCTGCGATTCTGGCGCTGATGCCGGCGGAGGTGCAGAACGGCATTCGCGCGGTAAACAAGAAGACATCTGAGGGGGGCAACAGCACGACGATTGAGACAGTATCGGACACGCTGTTCCTGCTCAGCGAGGTGGAGATTTTCGGGACTGCAAGTTCTTCCGTAGCCGGGGAAGGAAGCCAGTACGACTATTACAAGGCAGGCAACCCGAAGATCAAGAAGAGAGAAGGCGTTGACGAGTTCTGGTGGGAACGGTCGTCAGCCAGCGGCGGTATGTTTGGCAGAGTCAGAGCAAACGGCCAGGCGGGCGCGTCCAATGCCTCAAGCAGCCTCGGCGTAAGCTTTGCGTTCTGCTTCTGAAGGGAGGAAGCGTATGGAATATCTGAAGGTAAACGGAACGGAGTACCCCGCGCACTTCTGCGGAAAGCAGATCGACCGCGAATGGGATGGCCGCGCGTCGAAAACCGTCACGCTTGCCATGCCGTATGCACAGGCTGTGCAGCTGTTTGTGGATGGGCTGCGCTGGGGCATCGTCCGGCGTGAGGCCGGCGCAGATGACGCGGCGCAGGAGCAGGACTGCTCCGGCTACTGCGTCGCAGGCCCGATCACAGACAACCGGGACGGGACGCTCAGTATTAAAATGGGCAGCTATACGCAGCTGGAGCAGGCGCTGCGGGAGCTGGAGGAGGCGCTGGCATGACGAGACTGGAACGGGAAACGCTTGCACGGATCAGGGAGCGTCTGGCGATCTTCGACCCCGGCGCGGCGGAGAAGCTGGCGGCCCTGCTGCCGGTGCTCAGGCGCTTCGCACAGAGCTATGCGGCGCTCGGGTCGGCAGCGAAAAAGACCATCGAGGCGCTGCTGCCGGAGCTGGCGGCGCTGCTGGAGGCGGCGGAAGGAGCGATGCAATGAGTGCGGAGCAGACGGGCGCATTCTTCGCGCTTGTAAGCGTGTGCAGCGGGCTTGGTTCCGTGCTGAGCCTGCTGCTGCTTCTGGCAAAGCCGGTGCGCGAGCGGCTGTTCGGCCTCAGCGCGATCCGGGAAGGGCAGCGCTGTATGCTGCGCGCGGATATGCTGGCGGCATATTATAAGCATAGGGAAGAAAAAACCATCCGGCAGTATGAATATGAGAATTTTCTCTATGAATACAAGGCGTATAAGGCGCTGCACGGTAATTCGTTCATCGAGCGCATTGCCCGCGAGGTCGCCGGATGGGAGATCGTGACATAGGCACAGGTACAGGAAAGGAGTTTTGGAGGTATGGAACAGTTTTTGAAGCGCATCGAAAATCTGCTGACGGTCAAGTCGATCGTGACGCTGGCACTGACGGCGGTGTTCGCCTGTCAGGCGGTCAGGGGCGAGGTCAGCCAGGACTTTATGATGATCTATACGACGGTCATCGCGTTTTATTTCGGGACGCAGGCGCAGAAGCTGCAGAGCGGCGCGGAGACACGGCATGACGACGGCGCATCCGAGTAATTACACGAAGGGCCGCAGCGCGCCCATCGAGTTTCTTGTGCTGCACTACACGGCCGGGCGCAACGACTCCGCCGCAGCGGGACTCAAATATTTTGAGTCCCCGCGCGGGGCCTCGGCCCACTATTTTGTCGACCGGAACGGCTGGCTGCAGTCGGTCAGCGACGAGGATACGGCATGGTCGGTCGGCACGGCGGGCGTTTATACGCAGAAGCACCCGCGCTGCCGCAACGGCAACTCGATCTCCATCGAGATGTGCTGCCGGTATGACGCGGGGCGCTACTGGCTGGAGGACGCGGTCGTGGCGAACGCGGCGCTGCTGACAAGAAGGCTGATGCGCAAGTACGGCATTCCGATCGAAAACGTGCTGCGGCATTATGACGTGGTCAGCAAGCGGTGCCCCGCAATGTGGGTGGACGACGAGAACGCGTGGCACGCGTTCAAACGGCAGGTCATGGAGGTGATGGAGATGACGAAGGAGGAGCTGCTTTCTCTGAAGGGAACGGGCGACCATCCGTCCGACTGGGCGCTGCAGGCGGCGCAGTGGGCCAAGGAGAACGGCATTTTTACCGGCGACAGCGCGGGCAACTTCGGCTGGCAGCAGCCGGTCACGCGCGAGGCCGTGGCGAAGCTGCTGTACGAATACGATCAGGCACGTAACGTTGACAGCGGCGCGGCGGACATGGTAAAATAAGCGGGAAGAAGGAACACGCGGAAAGGGGGGAGGCGGATGCTGGAGATTCTGCTGATCAGTGCGGGCGCGGTATTGGAGACGCTGTTCATCATGCGCTCTTATAAGCGGCGCGATGCGTCGTCTGTCGTGCTCAAGACCATGGCGTCGGTGGTGTTCGTGCTGCTGGGGCTGCTGGAGCTGCGGCGGATGGGGCCGAGTTTGTACGGATGGTATGTCGTGGCGGGACTGACGCTCGGGATGCTGGGCGATCTGCTTCTGGCGCTGCGGTTTTTGTCGGAAAAGCTGCACCGGCTGTTCTTCGCTGCTGGCTCCGTGTCGTTTTTTCTGGGCCATATCGTGTATATTCTCGCGATCCTGGCGCTCTGCCCGGCGGCGTGGCTGTACGCGATCCCCATCGCGGTGGTGGCGCTGGGCGCGGCCTGCTTCTACGCATACGCCAAGGAGGTGCGCGCGGGCAAAATTACGCCGCTCGGCGTGCTTTATATCGGCGGCGTTTTGTTCATGACGGCCTGCGCGGCGACGGGCGCGTTTATCGAGTCCAACCGGGCGCTGTTCCTGTTCTTTGTCGGCGGCATCTGCTTCTCGACGAGCGATAATATGCTGGTCGTGCTCTCCTTCGGCAAAAACGACAGCCCCTACCGCAACGCGGTTCTGCACGTGCTGTACTATATGGCGCAGATCTTTATCGCGCTGACGATCAAGTTTGTGTAAAGCAGCGCATTCGAAGCAAGCAACGGGGCTGTTTCGCGGCAGCCCCGTTGACAGTCCGCCATGCCTGCGTATAATAAGCAAAGCATATTGCATGATGCACATCACGCAATATGCTTGACAGAAAAATAAAAACGCCAGACGCTCAGACGCAGTGCAATCCGATCAGGCCGGTTTGCGCTGCGTCTGTTGTTTTCGGGCCGGAAGCGATTGCAGAAAGGTCTTGCCGCGCGTGCTGGCTGGGAAATCAGGTGCAGGGACCATGCAGATACGAAAAATATGTCTGACTGCAGCAGTGACTGCGATCATTCTGTCCGCTGCTGCGGCGATCTGCCGCAGCTCCGCGTAACGCTCCCGGTCATATTGGTCCTTCCCATATTGCAGCCCGGCCTGCGCGATATCGTCCGTGTGGGAAAAGGCGGTGATGAGCGGCTGCATAACGCCGAAGGACAGCACAATGACCGACAGGAACGTCTCAGCAGACAGCGTGCCGCGCATGGAGAGCAGGCACCCGACCGGCAGAATGCCGAGCAGCGTCGACGGCAGGATCGTCATGCCCGCGCCGGTGCGTGATGTCAGGGACTATTGTGAATCTATGGGCGAGGATCTGGATGATTTCGAGTCCGATGTGGGCGCGAATTACAAGCTGCGCTATGAGGTGCAGGAAATCGATACGGCTTCCGAGCGCAAAATGAGCACCCTGACTCTGCTGCAGAGCGGCTGCTTTTTGACAGACTGACAAAAAATCGATGCAGAAAGGCGGGTTTTTGGGGCGAATCTGCCATTGACATTTGCTGGCCCGCTGTATATAATGACCCCAGAAATCAGGGAAGGAGCCGACACGCGATGAAAAAGCTGTTTACCACCGCTATGATGATGCCCATGTGCATGCGCTGCATGTGCATGTTTTCGCGTACTCAAAAATCGGCTCGCTTTGTTTCATAAATTTCCATATTGGCAGTCAAACCGCCAATGCCGGAGCTGAGAAACGATGTGAGTTTCCCGGCTCTTTTTATTTGTCTCAGAAAACCTATTAAAACACTGTGGAAGGGGATTTCCCATGATCGAGCTGAAACACCTCGGCAAAATCTATTCCTCGGCCTCCGGCAGCGTGGAAGCGCTGAAGGATGTGAACCTGACCATCGCGGACGGCGAGATCTTCGGTATCATCGGCCTGTCCGGCGCGGGCAAATCGACGCTGGTGCGCTGCATCAACCTGCTCGAACGTCCGACCTCCGGCGAGGTCTGGGTCGACGGGCAGAACCTGACGGCGCTCAGCGAGAAGGCGCTTTTACAGGTACGCCGGCAGATCGGCATGATCTTCCAGAGCTTCAACCTGCTTGAGCAGCGGTCGGTCCTGCGCAACGTCTGCTTCCCGCTTGAAATTTCCGGCACGCCGAAGGCGGAGGCAAAGAAGCGCGCGGAGGAGCTGCTGAAGGTCGTGGGCCTTGCCGACAAGGCCGCAAGCTTCCCCTCGCAGCTGTCCGGCGGACAGAAGCAGCGCGTGGCAATCGCCCGTGCGCTGGCGACCAATCCCCGGTACCTGCTGTGCGACGAGGCGACCAGCGCACTCGACCCCAACACGACGCGCTCCATTCTGGAGCTGCTGCGCGAGATCAACAAGACGCTCGGCGTGACGATCATTGTCATCACGCACGAGATGAAGGTCATCGACCAGATCTGCGACCGCGTGGCCGTCATCGATAAAAGCTGCATCGCCGAGGAGGGCCGCGTGGCGGACGTGTTCACGAACCCGAAGTCCGATATTGCGCGCGAGCTTGTGCTCCCACAGGAGCGGCCGGTGCTCGATCCCACGACCGGCGGGCGGAAGCTCCGCCTGATCTTCAATGGCGAGGATACGCAGAAGCCCGTCATTTCCGAAATGATCCTGGCCTGCCGCGTGCCGGTGAACGTGCTGTTCGCCGATACGAAATCCGTCGAGGGCGCGGCCTACGGCCATATGATCCTCGAGCTGCCGAACGACGAGCACGACGCGGAAAAGGTCGTCAGCTGGCTGAAAAACAGCGGACTGATGTGGAAGGAGGAGCGGTAAATGGCTACCGAATATTTCGTAAAGCTCTGGGATAACAACATTATCCAGCTGGGCATCTGGCAGACGGTCTACATGACCGCGCTCACCACGATCTTCGCGTATCTCATCGGCCTGCCGCTGGGCGTCATTCTCTGGGCGACGGACAAGGACGGGCTGCACCCCAACAAGGGCGTCAACACCGTGCTCGGCTTCATCGTGAACTTCTTCCGCTCCATCCCGGCGGTCATCCTCATGGTCGCTATGATCCCCGCAGCAAAGCTGCTGCTCGGCACCTCGACCGGCAACGGCGCGGTCATCGTCACATTGATCATCGCCGCCGCGCCGTATGTGGCGCGCATGGTCGAATCCTCTTTGAAGGAGGTTCCCGCAGGCGTGATCGAGGCCGCACAGGCCATGGGCTGCACGAATTTTCAGATCATCTGGCACGTGCTGCTGCCGGAGGCAAAGCCGTCGCTCATCTCCGGATGCGTCATTTCGACTGTTACCATTCTCAGCTACACGGCGCTGGCCGCGACGCTGGGCGGCACGGGTCTTGGGCAGATCGCCATCATCCACGGCCACCAGAGAAGCCAGAAGCTCGTCGTCTGGGTCTGCGTGCTGCTGATCGTCGTGATCGTCCAGCTCATCCAGATCGTGGGCACCACTGTCGTTCGGAAGACCGATAAGCGCGCCCGCTAAAAGGAGCGTCCCATGAGACTGATTTTTGAGCGGCTGCTCCGCATCAACTGGCGATGCGGCCGAATGTGACCGAAGCCGTCCGCACGTCAGAAACAAACCGATTTTAAATTTTATAAAGGAGATTTTATCATGAAAAAGGTACTTGCAATCGTTCTTTCCGCTCTGCTGCTCGTCGCCGCGCTTGTCGGCTGCGCTTCCAAGAGCGAACCCGCTTCCAACGACAACAATGCTTCCGCCGATACCGCCGCTTCCACCGACGGCAAGCTCGAAACGCTGAAGGTCGGCGCTTCCTCCACCCCGCACGCCGAGATCCTCGAGCAGGTCAAGGACGCGCTGGCTGCCGAGGGCTATGACCTCCAGATCGTGATCTATGACGACTATGTGCTGCCGAACCAGTCTCTGGCTGACGGCTCGCTCGACGCAAACTACTTCCAGCATACCCCGTATCTGAACAGCTTCAACGCCTCCAACGGTACCGATCTCGTCTCCGCAGCCAAGATCCACTATGAGCCGTTCGGCCTGTACGGCAACGGTGTTGCCTCTGTTGCGGACATTGCCGCCGACGCAACCATCCTGATCCCCGCCGACGACTCCAACGAGACGCGTGCTCTGCTCCTGCTGGCGCAGGAAGGCCTCATTGAGCTGCCCGCCGATGCTTCCGCCGAAAAGGGCGTGACCACGCTGGATATCGTCGACGCGAAGGGCCATGACGTGCAGCCGCTGCAGGCCGATACCGTCCCCGCACAGCTGGCTAACTCCAACCCCGGCACTGTGGCCGTCATCAACGGCAACTACGCCCTGCAGGCGGGTCTCCACGCCGCTGACGCGCTCGCGATCGAAGATGCCTCCGGCGACGCGGCCCAGACCTACGCCAACATCATTGCCTGCCGCGCAGGCGAAGAAAACAGCGCCAAGATCCAGGCACTTGTCAAGGCGCTCCAGTCCGACGCTGTGAAGGAATACATCGAAAAGACCTACAACGGCGCTGTTGTTGCGATCTTCTGATCCTAACGCATTTCCGCCCGGCTCCGATTTGGAGTCGGGCGGTTTCTCGTTTTGGGGCAGCGGTATCAACGGCCCTTGGAACAGGCGCAGCAAAGGTTGGCTCTATTCCAGCGCCTCGTACAGCGGGCGCAGCTCTTCGAGCTTGGTGAGACTGCAGGAGGCGTTCCATGCCATGAAGCCGCCGGTCAGGCCCTCTTCCCGCAGCGCGCGGATCTGGTCGCCGATCTCCTGCACGCCGTATTCGTTATAGGGCGGCTGGATGGCGTTATAGGCCTGGATCCAGGTGCGGTCGACTGCGGGCGTAGGCGTTTCGGCCTGCCGCTTGGCGGCGGATTCGGCCCAGTCGAGCAGCGTCTCATACGGATGCTCCCACGGGCGGTAGGTCCCGTTGCGGGCAAAATGGTCGGGGTACGGCATACCGGAGATCACGTCGACGACATTGCTGATGGCTGGCCAGTACTGGCCGTAGGCCGTGACGTAGTTGCGGCTCGTCTCGCCGAAGACGTCCGCGCCGACGTAGACGCCGTATTCGTGCAGGATATCCGTGGCGTACATCAAAAAGCGCTGGATGGCCTGTGCCTTTGTCTCGCCGTATTCGTTGCGGAAGTCGATATCGCCGGAGGCCTCATATTGGTCGGTGTTGTCCGGGAAACGGACATAGTCGAACTGGATCTCGTCGAAGCCCATGGTCTGCACCGCGTCGATGGCCAGCGCGACCTTGTATTCCCATACGTAGCGGCAGAAGGCGCTGGGCCAGTAGCTGGCCGCGACATACAGCGGGTCGCCGGAGCCGTCGGCGATGGCGTATTCGGGATGATCCTGGCAGAAGAAGGAGTCGTTGAAGGTCGTCAGACGGCCGATGGCGTAGAAGCCCGCGTCCTTGATCTTCTGAATGACCGCCTGGTATTCCTCGACGGTGTTATTCGCGTACTGATACGCCGTGGGGGAATACTCCTCATATACCGGCGAATTGTAGCCGATGGACGTGCCGTCCATGATGTTGACAACGAAGGCGTTGATCTTCGTGGTCTTCGCATATTCAATGTACTTGTCGATGTCCTTTAAAATCGCGGGGTCGCAGGTGAGGTAGATCGCGTAGCAGGGATTCGGCATTTTGTTATCCGCAAAACTGGCCTTCGTGCGCGGGAAATAGTCAAGGCTTTCCGCGTCGCCGCCGCCCCATTTGTCGCCGCGTCCGGCATGGATGGCGTAGACGCCGAAGCGGTCATAGACGTCGTTGGCCTCCTCCTGCACGGTTGAGACGTACTGGCCGCTGATGTAGCCTGTCTGGCCCTGATAGGAGACCTGATACAGATCGACGACGCCGTCGGTCGTGCCCTCGTAGCTCAGAACCTGCAGCTCCGTTCCCTTTTCGACCAGCGTGCCGAGCTCGAGCGTGTTTTTGTCCAGACGGAGGTTCTGCGGCGTGCGGACATAGACGACCTTCTCTGCGATCACGGCGGAGGGGTCCTGCGTCAGGTTTTCCTCGGAGACATAGCCGCAGTCCAGCGTGGAGAAATAGGTCAGATAGTACCGGACGCCGTCGCGCTCGACAGAGCGGTCGGTCGAATACGTGATCTGCATCCCGCGCGCGACCGTTCCGGCCTCGGAAAGCTCCTCGGTATAATACGGGACCTGCGTCGTGATGGCGCAGATAAAGCCCGACTCATAGCGCGGCGTCTCGTCCTGCGTCGTCTCCGGCGCAGACGCTTCCTTGGGCGCGGCCCCGGCGATCACGCAGACGAACAGGATCAGCGCGATCATAATCAGGACCGTGATCATCACGCCCCAGGTGTGCTCGCGCAAAAACCGCTTCAGCTGCGCCAGCCTCTTTGCGCGCAGCTTCTGCTTTGCCGTGGCGGGCATTCGCTTTGTTCTGCGTAGTTTCATATACACTCCCAAGCGTCCGCGCAGCGGCGGGCGCTGTTTATCAAGATAAGGGCATTATACTACATTTTGATCAGGATTTCTACCTTTTTTGGAAGATCGTCCCTGATCCAGCCTGAATTTTCCCGCCTATTTTGCGTTTTTCCTCCACTTTGCGAAAAATCTCTTTTTTCTTCGACATGCATATGATAGGATAAGAGGCAAGATATCCTGTTCAAAGTGAGGCCATATTTATGCTTGGAGTTCTTGTCAACGCGCTTGCCATTCTCGCCGGAGGCTCGGTCGGGCTGCTGGCAAAGAAGGGCATCCCGGAAAAAATCACAAACGCGATCATGACCGCGATCGCGCTCTGCGTGATCTATATCGGCGTCAGCGGGATGCTGAAGGGCGAAAATACGCTCGTGCTGATCGTGTCAATGGTGCTCGGCACCGCCGTGGGGACGCTTCTGGATCTCGACGGGCGCATTGAGCGCCTCGGCGGCAGGATCGAGCGCCGCTTCCACCGCGGCGGGAAGCGGACCCCCATCGCCGAGGGCTTTGTGACGGCGTCGCTCCTGTTCTGCGTGGGCGCGATGGCGATCCTCGGCAGCTTCAACGCCGGTCTGAAGCAGGACTATGAGCTGCTGTTCACAAAATCCCTGCTCGACGGCATTTCGTCGTGTATGCTGTCCGTCTCGCTGGGGCTGGGCGTGCTGTTTTCCTCCGTGCCCGTGTTCGTGTATCAGGGGTTGCTTGCCCTTCTGGCGCACGTGATCGCGCCGCTGCTGTCCGACGCGGCCATCGCGGAGATCACGTGCTGCGGCTCGGTGATGATCCTTGCCATCGGCCTTAATATGCTGCACCTCACGAAGATCAAGACCGCCGACCTCCTGCCAGCCGTGCTGTTCGCGCCGGTACTCACATGGGCGTTCTCCTTCCTGCCGCTGTGACTCCGCAGCGGTCTGGTTCAGAAGCAACTGGCAGCAAAAACCGCACGTACCCAAGCCGGACGCTCCTGGCTGCTGCTTCTCTTAAATGGGCTCCCGGCCATACCGGCGGTTCCCACGGTTTCCCTTGCAAACACTGGATTTTGTGGTATGATAAGAAAAAATAACATTGATGAGGTTTTTCTATGATCACCATTTCCAACCTTGCCATGCAGTTCGGCGGCTCTGTGCTGTTCAAGCAGGTCGATCTGCAGTTTACGCCCGGCAGCTGCTACGGCATTATCGGCGCCAACGGCGCGGGCAAATCGACGTTTTTGAAGCTCCTGTCTGGCGAGCTGGAGCCGACATCCGGCGAAATTTTCATCAAGCCCGGCGCGCGGATGTCCGTTCTGAAGCAGGATCAGAACCAGTACGACGCGTATACCATTCTCGACACCGTCATCATGGGCAACCAGCACCTGTACGACGTGATGAAGGAGAAGGACGCGCTTTATGAAAAGCCGGATTTCTCCGAGGAGGACGGGATGCGTGCGAGCGAGCTTGAGGCGGAGTTTGCCGACATGGACGGCTGGGAGGCCGAGTCCGACGCGTCAAAGCTGCTGCAGGGCCTCGGCATCCCGGTGGAGCTGCACTATGATCTCATGGCCAACACCGACCCGCGTCTGAAGGTCAAGGTGCTGCTTGCGCAGGCGCTGTTCGGCAAGCCCGATATCGTCATGCTCGACGAGCCGACGAACAACCTTGATATCGAGGCCATCAACTGGCTCGAGGATTTTATTCTGGATTACGAGGACACCGGCCTTGTCATCGTCGTCAGCCACGACCGTCATTTCCTTAACACCGTCTGCACGCATATCGTCGATATCGACTACGGCAAGATCAAGATGTATGTCGGCAACTATGATTTCTGGTACGAATCCTCCCAGCTCATCCAGCAGCTCATCCGCAACAAGAATAAGCGTGCCGAGGAAAAAATCGCAGAGCTGCAGACCTTCATCGCCCGCTTCGCGGCCAACAAGGCCAAGAGCAAGCAGGCGACCTCCCGCCGCAGGCTGCTCGACAAGATGACCGTCGAGGAAATGCCCGCGTCCTCGCGCCGGTACCCGTTCGTGGGCTTTGAGCGCGAACGCGAGGTCGGCAAGGACATCCTGTTCGTGACGGATGTGTCCAAGACCATCGACGGCGTGAAGCTTCTGGATAAAGTCTCGTTCATTGTCAATAAGAATGATAAGATCGCCTTTGTCGGCGAAAACGAGCTGGCGCAGACGACGCTCTTTAAAATTCTCATGGGCGAGCTGGAGCCGGACGAGGGCAGCGTCAAATGGGGCCAGACCGTCACGACCAGCTATCTGCCGAAGGACAACACTGCCTATTTTGAGGGCTGCTCCGACTCGCTTGTCGACTGGATCCGGCAGTATTCGGCGAAGAAGGACGACGTGTACCTGCGCGGCTTCTTGGGCCGGATGCTGTTTTCCGGCGAAGAGGTCTTCAAGCCCGTGAATGTGCTGTCCGGCGGCGAGAAGGTCCGGTGCATGCTCTCGCGCATGATGCTTTCGGGCGCGAACGTGCTGCTGCTCGACCAGCCGACGAACCATCTGGACATGGAGGCCATTCAGGCCGTCAACAAGGGCCTGTGCGCCTTCCCCGGCAACATTCTCCTTGCCTCGCACGACCATGAGCTTTTGCAGACCACCTGCAACCGCGTCATCGAGTTCCAGCCCGACGGCACCATTATTGACCGCCTCTGTTCCTACGACGACTATGTCGCGTGGAAGCTGGCGAAGGAAGCATAATAAAAGAGGTTTTTATGGACATTCCGTATCAGGAGATCAACAGCAAAACCATCGACCGCTGGATCGAGGAAGGCTGGGAATGGGGGAAGCCTGTTTCCCACGAGGAATATGAAAAGGCAAAGGCCGGTACGTGGGACGTCAAGCTGACGCCGGTCAAATTCGTCCCGCACAGCTGGCTCGGCGAGCTGAAAGGCAAGCGCGTGCTGGGGCTGGCCTCCGGCGGCGGGCAGCAGATGCCCATTTTCGCTGCGCTGGGGGCGCAGTGCACGGTACTGGACTATTCGCAGCGGCAGCTGGATTCCGAGAAACTGGTCGCGGAGCGGGAGGGCTATGACATTACCATCGTCCGCGCCGACATGACCAAGCGCCTGCCGTTTGACGAAAACAGCTTCGATCTGATCTTCCATCCCGTCTCCAACTGCTACGTCTACGCAGTGCTGCCCATCTGGCGCGAATGCGCACGGGTCTTAAAGCCCGGCGGACGGCTGCTGGCCGGGCTTGACAACGGCCTGAACTTCGCCTTCGACGAGGACGAAACGCGGATCATCAACACGCTCCCGTTCAACCCGCTCGAGGATGAAGCGCAGATGCGGCAGCTGGAAAAGGACAAAAGCGGCGTTCAGTTTTCCCACACCGCGCACGAGCAGCTCACGGGCCAGCTCAAGGCGGGATTGCAGCTGCTGGACCTCTACGAGGACACCAACGGCTACGGCAATCTGCACGCGCACAACATCCCCACCTACTGGGCGACGCTTGCAAGAAAGGCATAAGGCAGCACCGCGCAATTGCGCCGGCGCGCTTCGACGCAGCTTTTCCGCCAATTTCGCGGTTGGAAGCGTTTGAAATACATACAGCATTCCCGCGCTTTTCAGACCTTGACTTGACGAAAAACTCTCACCGGATCAGCTTGCCGAATGGTGCGGTGCTGCCATAACATCATACAGGGGGAGGACGGCTTCGCCCTCCCTCCCTTGGTCATGTGCAGCTATGGCGGCTGAAAAAGCCTATACGGAGCGCCTCAGCATCTGCTGCGCGCAGGCAAGCATCCAGAATACGCTGCCCGCGTAGATCAGAAGCTCCGGCAGCTGCGCGCCCGCAAGGCTGATTGCGCCGAACAGAACGCCCAGCAGCGAATAAAACGCCAGTCGGCGCCGTGCGCCCCGCTCAAAGCTGAACGCGCCCGCGTGATAGCTTGCCAGCATGAACGCGATCATGGCGAACAGTGAGAAGCAGTAGTCCAGAATCGCGGGATTGATCTCCCAGTGGCGGAAATCGCGGAAGAGCTTCGCAACATAGAACAGCACAACGAAGACGGAAAACGCCGCCGACGGCTTTTTTGCCTTCCACCGCAGCACGGCCCCTGCGCCGAGCGAAAGTCCGGCCAGCAGGCCGAGCAGGCTCACGAGCATCTGCGCAATAGAGCCACGGAAGCTGAGCACGCAGCCCGCGATCAGCCCTAGCGCACCGAGCAGCGAAAACGTCAGATCCTGCCCGCTGGGCCGGTAGACGGCTTCATAGGCAGACTTCTTTTCCAGACTGACCGCAGCGAGCGCAAAGACGAAGACCATCAGGATGCTGAACGCGATCAGCGGGACGCTGCTGCCGCCGGACAGCTGCGTCATGCGAAAAAAGTAACCGGCGATGGCGGAAAGGATCGCGGCGTAGACGACGCCGATCATGCCGGATTTCTGCTTCATATCTCAAATACCCCCAAGCGAGCTTCATTTCATATAGTATAGCACACACGCGGGGGAAATGACACCCCGCAGACAGGAATTTGCGTTTTTTTCGCGCACAGTGCGCTTTTGCGCAGATCAGGGCGAAAAAAGAAGGAAAAAAACAAGAAATTCCGGGTCAAATACAGAAATACTCCTTGCAATTTCCGCCCGCGGATGCTATAATAAGGCCATCTTGATAGTATTTTACTTGAGAGTGGGGAATTGCTCCCCACTCTTTCTTGCTGGTAAGGGGGATTTTTCATGAAGGTAACGGAGCAGGTGGCGCAGTTTGCAGAACCTGTCGTGCAGGCGCACGGCTGTACGCTCTGGGATGTGGAATATGTCCGCGAGGGCGGAGAATGGTTCCTGCGCCTGTACATCGACAAGGACGGCGGCGTGGATATCTCCGACTGCGAGGCCATTTCCCGCGCGCTCGATCCGATCCTCGATGAAAAGGACCCCGTGCCGGACAGCTACAATTTTGAGGTCTGCTCGGCAGGACTCGAACGGCAGCTGAAGCGCCCGTCCGATTTTGCACAGTTTATGGGCAGCTCCGTCTCGGTGAAGCTCTTCAAGCCCATAGGCGGCGCGAAGGAATTCATCGGGAAGCTCGCGGGCTATGCGGACGGCGCCGTGACCATCGACACCGCAGGAACCACATATACATTCCAGAAAAACGAGGTCGCGCAGGTGCGGCTTCACGTCGAGTTTTAAAGGGAGGAATTTAGAAAACTATGAATGCCGAAATTTTTGCAGCGCTTGCGCAGCTTGAAAAAGAACGCGGGATCCCGCAGAGCTACATGGTCGAGAAGATCACGCAGGCTCTCGTCGCTGCATACAAAAAGGACAAGGACGGCTACACCGACAACGTCTTCGTCGAGGTCAAGGACAACGATATGCATATGTACGTGCAGAAGGAGGTCGTCGACGACGTCATCACCCCCGCCACGGAAATTACGCTCGACGCAGCCCGCAGAATCAGTAAGACCGCGCAGCTGGGCGACCTTGTCAACGTCGACGTGCAGACAAAGGACTTCGGCCGCATCGCCGCGCAGACGGCCAAGCAGGTCATCATCCAGGGCATCCGCGAAGCAGAGCGCGGCATGGTCTTCGACACGTTCTCGTCCAAGGAGCATGAGATCCTCACCGGCACGGTGCTGCGCATCGAGCCTGCGACCAACGACATGACCATCCGCATCGGCGGCGGCAACGACAAGACCGACGCCATGCTCTCCGCATCCGAGCAGGTCCGCACGGAGTATTACCACGAGGGCGACCTCATCCGCGTCTATGTCGTGGAGGTCCGCCGCTCGACCAGAGGCCCGCAGGTCATTGTATCCCGGACGCACCCCGGCCTTGTCAAGCGCCTGTTCGAGCTTGAGGTTCCGGAGATCGCCTCCGGCCTCGTCGAGATCAAGTCCATCGCCCGCGAGGCAGGCTCCCGCACGAAGCTGGCCGTCTACGCCTCGCAGGACGGCATCGATCCCGTCGGTGCCTGCGTCGGCACGCGCGGCGCAAGAGTCGGCGCGGTCGTGAACGAGCTGCACGGCGAAAAGATGGACATCATCGTCTGGTCGGAGGACCCGGCGAAGTTCGTCGCCGCGGCGCTTTCCCCGGCGGATGTCAAATCCGTGACGCTCCTGCCCGGCAGCGCGAAGGCCTGCCGCGTGATCGTCCCGGACGACCAGCTGTCGCTCGCCATCGGCAAGGAGGGCCAGAACGCCCGTCTCGCCGCCCGCCTGACCGGCTACAAGATCGACATCAAGCCCGCCTCGCAGGAGCAGGAGCTCGAAGCGATCGACGCGCAGCCGGACGAAGCGCCGGAAGATGCCGAGCCGCAGGCGTAAGCCTGCTTCTGAAAAGGAGGCGCGCATATGCAGAAAAAAATTCCCATGCGCCAATGCGTTGGCTGCCGGGAAATGAAGGCGAAAAAAGAACTGGTCCGCGTGGTCAGAAGCCCGGAGGGGGAAATTTCCCTCGATTTCCGGGGCAAGGCGCCCGGCCGCGGCGCATATGTCTGCCCGCAGGCCGAATGCCTCAGGCGGGCGATCAAGTCCAGGGCGCTCGAGCGGGGGCTTGACTGCCAGATCCCGCAGGAGATCTACGATCAGCTCCTTTTGAGAATGGAGGCGGGCGATCATGACTGACCAGCAGCAAAAGGCGCTGCGCCTGCTGGGCCTTGCCCGCCGCGCACGGCTTCTGGAGATCGGCGAGGAGCCGGTCGGCATCGTCTGCCGCAGCGGCAAGGCGAAGCTTCTATTGGTAGCAAAGGACGCCGGCGACCATACCTTCCGCCGGGCACGCTCCTTTGTTTCGGGCAGCAAATGCCCGTATATCTGCGCGCCGTACACCAAAGACGAGCTGGGGAACGGACTGGGCTGCAATGCCTGCGCGCTGTGCGCGTTTACCGATCCCGCGTTTGCAAAATCGTTTCTTGAGGCACTGGGCGATCCGGGACATGATGAGATCCTGACCCAGCTGACCGTGCAGACGCAGCGCGTCCTGAAGCGCCGGCAGGAGGCGCAGGCGCACAGAAAGAATGTCAAAACAGGGAAGAAATAACTGGAGGTGGCTGTATTGAGTATTGAAGTGAAACAGAAGATCAAGGATGTCGCGGACGATTTTGCGATGCCGGCCAAGAAGCTGATCGAGATCGTCGGGAAGTTCTATGAAAAGCCGAAAAGCAGCTCCCAGAATTTGACGGAAGACCAGCTGAACGTGATTTTTGACTATATCACGCAGCAGAACCAGATTGATTCGATCGAGCAGGTCTTTGCCGCAGCTGCGCAGAAGAAGGAAGCGCCCGCTCCCGTGCCCGCACAGCAGGCAAAGCCCGCCGCACCCGCGCAGACCGCGCAGGCCGGGAACCAGCCGCGTCCGCAGGGCGGTCAGAGCCAGCCGCGCCCGCAGCAGCAGGGGAATGCGCCGCGTCCGCAGCAGAACGGCCAGCGCCCGGCGCAGCCGCAGGGCGGCCAGAACCAGCCGCGCCCGCAGCAGACTGCTGCCCAGCCTGCCGCCAAGCAGCCGCAGCCCGAGCGCAAGCGCGAGCGCCGCGTCATCGACACCAGCGCCGTCACGGTCAATGCTGACCGCTATGACGACCGCGTCGATTCGCTCGTCTCCGACCGCGTGCAGAATTATTCCAGCGGCAAGCAGAAGATCGGCAGCAAGAATAAAAAGCAGCAGCAGGCCAAGCGCTTCGGCACAAAGTCCCGCTCCGAGGAGCAGGAGAAAATGCGCCGCCTCCAGCTTGAAATTGCCAAGAAGGCGCAGCTGGTCGTCAAGATCCCCGACGAGATCACCGTCGGCGAGCTGGCCTCCCGCATGAAAAAGACGGTGGCCGAGGTCATCAAGTGCCTGCTGAAAAACGGCGTCATGGCCACGGTCAACCAGACCATCGACTTTGACACGGCGGAGTTCGTCGCCACCGAGCTTGGCTGCAAGGTCGAGCACGAGGTCATCGTCACCATCGAAGAGCGTCTGTTCGACGACCATCAGGACACCGCAGACGAGCTTGTTACCCGTCCGCCGGTCGTGGTCGTCATGGGCCACGTCGACCATGGCAAGACGAGCCTGCTCGACTATATCCGCCACGCGAAGGTCGCGGCCGGAGAGGCTGGCGGCATCACGCAGCACATCGGCGCGTATACCGTTGAAATCAATGGCCAGCCCATCACCTTCCTCGACACGCCGGGCCACGCGGCCTTTACCGAGATGCGTGCACGCGGCGCGATGTGCACCGATATCGCCATTCTTGTCGTCGCCGCTGACGACGGCATCATGCCGCAGACCATCGAGGCCATCAACCACGCCAAGGCGGCCAAAATTCCCATCATTGTAGCTGTCAATAAGATGGATAAGCACGGTGCAAACCCCGACCGCATCCTGACCCAGCTGACCGAGCACGGTCTGACCCCGGCAGAATGGGGCGGCGAAACAGAGGTTTGTAAGATCTCTGCCAAGACGGGCGCAGGCATCGACGAACTGCTTGAGACGGTCATCCTGACCGCCGAGATGGAAGAGCTCAAGGCCAACCCGAACCGTGCGGGCAAGGGCTGCGTTCTTGAAGCGCGTCTGGACAAGAACCGCGGCCCGATCGCAACGCTGCTTGTCCAGAACGGCACGCTGCGTCAGTCCGACCTTATCATTGCGGGCACGGCTGTGGGCCGCGTGCGTGTCATGACGAACGACAAGGGCGCGCAGGTCAAGGAGGCAGGTCCGTCCGTCCCGGTCGAGATCACCGGCCTTGCCGAGGTCCCATCTCCCGGCGACGAGTTCAGCGTCGTCTCCGACGAGCGCATGGCACGTCAGCTTGTCGAGCAGCGCAAGCAGAAGATCAAGGACGACGCCAACAAGCTCAACCAGAAGGTCACGCTCGAAAGCCTCTTCTCCAAGCTGCAGGAAGGCGAAATGAAGGAGCTGAACCTCATCGTCAAGGCGGACGTGCAGGGCTCTGCCGAGGCGGTCAAGGCGTCGCTCGAAAAGCTGTCGAACGAGGAAGTGCGCGTGCGCGTCATCCACGCGGGCGTCGGCGCGATCAACGAGTCCGATATTCTGCTGGCCTCCACGTCCAACGCCATCGTCATCGGCTTCAACGTCCGCCCGAACGAGCTGGCGCAGGCCGCCGCGAAGCGTGACAAGGTCGATATGCGGATGTACCGCGTCATTTATGATGCCATCAACGAGATCACCGACGCCATGAAGGGTATGCTTGCGCCCAAGTTCCGCGAGGCCATCATCGGCCACGCCGAGGTCCGTCAGACCTATAAGGTCTCCGCCATCGGCACCATCGCGGGCTGCTACGTCAAGGACGGCAAGATCACGCGCGACGCGTCTGTCCGCGTTCTGCGCGACAATATCGTCATCCATGAAGGAAAGCTTGGCTCCCTACAGCGCTTCAAGGACGCGGTCAAGGAGGTCGCGGCCGGTTACGAATGCGGTATGTCGATCGAGAAGTTCAACGACATTAAGGAAGGCGACATTTTTGAATGCTTCGTTATGGAGCAGATCAAGGAGTAAGGACGGTATGGTCAGCGCCGGAAAATCGGCGCTGGCCAACCTGATTGTTTACAAGGAGGTACTATGGCTTCCAACCGAATTGGCCGGATCAACGAGGAGATCCAGCGGGAGCTGGCGGAGCTGATCCGCTCGCTGAAGGACCCGCGGGTGCAGACCATGATCTCCATCACGCGCGTGGACACCACGCCCGATCTGCGCTACAGTAAAATTTATGTGAGTGTGCTGGAAGAGGCCCGGTCGCAGGACGCGCTGCGCGGCCTGAAGTCCGCGGGCGGCTGGCTGCGGCGCGAGCTTGGCAGCCGTCTGCAGCTGCGCTATACGCCGGAGCTTGTCTTCACGCTCGACGATTCGCTCAAATACGGCGCGCATATGTTCGATCTTCTCGAGAAGCTCGAACGGCAGGAGGCTGCGCGGGAGGCGGAGAAGGCCAATGACGAGGGCTGAATTCTGCGCGTTTGCGCGCGCACATGACAACTTTTTCATCCTGACCCACCGCCGCCCGGACGGCGACACCATCGGCAGCGCAGGCGCGCTGTGCCTCGGCCTGCGGCAGCTTGGAAAGACGGCGTTTGTCCTGACGAACGAGCAGTTCACGCCCCGCTTCGATCCGTTTCTGGACGGGCTTGTCTGCGAGGCGCTGCCCGCAGGCGCGACCGTCATTTCGGCGGATATCGCGTCCGAGGGCCTATTGTCCTTCGATGCGGTGCGTATGGGCCTCACGCCCGTCTGCGCGGTCGACCATCACGGCAGCAATTCTCTTGCCTGCCCGAAGCTCGTCGAGGCGGACAAGGCCGCCTGCGGCGAGATCATCCACGCGATCCTGCTGGAGCTTGGCGTGAGCGTTACAAAACGGATCGCGGAGTGCCTGTATGTGGCGATCTCGACGGACACGGGCTGCTTCAAATTTTCCAACACCACGTCCAATACCCACCGCACGGCCGCTGCGCTGATCGAGGCGGGCGCGGACGTGTATCCCATCAACAAGGTTTTTTTCGATACCAAGAGTTTTTCCCGCCTCCGGCTGGAGGCAAAGCTGACGGAGACGATGGAGTTTTACGCAGACGGAACGGTCGGCGTGTGCGTCATGCCCAAGCGTCTGCTTGCGGAATTCTCCGCCACGGAGGACGATCTGGACTCGATCTCCGGCTTCGCCCGCAGCATTGAGGGCGTGCGGATCGGCGTCATGATCCGCGAGGTCGAGGACGGCCTCGGAAAGATCAGCCTGCGCACCGAAGCGCCGTATGACGCGGCGCAGATCTGCGGTCTGCTCGGCGGCGGCGGCCATGCCGCTGCGGCGGGAGCCAGCGTCCCCGGCGGTGTCGAGGGCGCGAAAGCAGCCATTTTGCAGGCGCTGCGCGACAGCGGCGTGAAGCTTTGAGGAGAACCTATGGCAAACGGAATCCTTGTGATCGACAAGAGCGCCGGTTGGACGAGTCAGGATGTGGCGGCCAAGCTGCGCGGCGTGTTTCATGAACGCCGTGTCGGCCACGGCGGCACGCTCGACCCGATGGCAACCGGCGTTCTGCCCATTTTTATCGGCCGCGCGACAAGGGCGGCGGAATTTCTGGAATCAGCGGAAAAGGAATACATCGCGGGCCTGCGCCTCGGCACTGTGACCGACACGCAGGACACGAGCGGGACTGTCCTCGAAACGCATCCCGTGACCGTCACGCGGGCGGATGTGCAGGCCGCGCTCCAGCGTTTCCTCGGCCCGATCGAGCAGATCCCGCCCATGTATTCCGCCATTAAAATCGGCGGCCAGAAGCTCTATGAGCTGGCCCGCAGGGGCAAAGAGGTCGAGCGGAAGCCCCGCAGCATCACCATCCACGAGCTGGAGCTGCTGGAAGGGGAGGGGACGGAGTTTACCATCCGCGTCCGCTGCTCCAAGGGGACGTATGTCCGCACACTCTGCCACGATCTGGGCAGCGCGCTTGGCTGCGGCGGCTGTATGTCGTCCCTGCGCCGGACACGGGCCGGAAGCTTTACGCTTTCGCAGGCCGTCACGATGCAGCAGGTGCTGGATTTTGCGGCAGAACACGATCCGCAGGAGCTTCTCATGCCCGTCGACGCGGTTTTTTCGGTGCATCCGCCGCTCATCGTCACACTGGGACAGGCTGCAAAGCTCAAAAACGGCGCACAGGTCAGGGACTGGCAGTTCCGGTCCGGAACCTATCGCGTCTACGCCGAGGACGGCGAGTTTCTGCTGCTTGGCCGCGTGGAAAACGGGCTGCTTACCACCATCAAGAGCTTTTTCGAGGTGAACACACTTGCAACATGACCGCGTTCTGGCCCTCGGCTTTTTCGACGGCATCCACCTGGGCCATGCCGCGCTTCTGAATAAAACGCGCGAGCGTGCGCGGGAGCTTAGCCTTACCCCGGCGGCCATGAGCTTTGATACGCATCCGGATACGCTCGTGTTTGGAACGGCCGTGCCGCTTCTCAATACCATGGCCGAGCGTGAGCTTCTCATGCGCAGGCTCTGCGGCATTGAAGAGGTCATTTTCGCGCACTTTGACGAGGCGATGATGCATATGCCGTGGGAGGTCTTCATCGAGGACTATCTCGTCCGGCAGCTGCGCGCCCGCCATGTGGTCTGCGGGCACGACTTCCATTTCGGCGACCGGGGACAGGGGAATCCCGACCGGCTGCGCGAAAAATGCCGCGCGCTCGGCGTCGGCTGCGACGTGATCCCGGAAATTCAGCTGAACGGGCAGTGCGTCAGCTCAACGGCCATCCGCGCGCTTCTGCGTTCCGGCGACTGCAAAACTGCCGCGCGTCTGCTCGGCCACGGCCAGCTTGTGACCGGCACCGTGCAGAAGGGCGCGGGCAGGGGAGCCGGGCTTGGCTTCCCAACGGCGAATCTGCCGTTTTCCCCGGACGTGCTCGTCCCCGCCTTCGGCGTTTACCGCGCGGAGGCGGAGCTTGACGGCAGGCGCTATCCCGCCTGCGTCAACATCGGCGTCCATCCGACGCTCGGCGCGCTGCCTGCGCCGGTGCTGGAGGCCAATCTGATCGGCTTCTCCGGCAATCTATATGGAAAGGAACTTGCAATCTGGCTGGAGGATCATATCCGCGGGGAACTGCGCTTTGAAAGCGTGCAGGCGCTGCGTGACCGCGTTTTGTATGACCGGCAGCTGGTCGCAGACTTTTATCAGACATGAACTTTGAACGCATTGGCGCTTCCCATCCGCTGTTTGAAGCGTCGTTCACCCTTTACGAAGCCAGCTTCCCGCCCAACGAGCGGCGCACGCGGGAAGACCATCTGCGCGCCTTGCAGGACGCGGACTTTTTCCCGCTCGGCGCAGTCGAGGACGGAAAGCTGCTGGCGGATGTGTTTTTATGGGAGACAGAGGACTTCTGCTATCTTGAGCATTTTGCTGTTCAGCCGTCTCTGCGCGGCCACGGGACTGGCAGCACGATTCTCCGGCAGCTGCTGACGCAGGACAAGCCTTTGATTCTGGAGATCGAACCGCCGGAGGATGAGATTACCTGCCGCCGCAAGCATTTTTACGAGCGAAACGGTCTGCGGGCACAGCCGTACCGGCACGTGCAGCTTCCGTTTCAGGGCGGCGGTCCCATTGTTCCGCTTGTCATCATGTCAAACCGGAATCTAAGCGCGCAGCAGTGCCGCGCATTTCAACAATATCTGCTGAACCGTGTCGTCCGGTACACGCAGTACCGGAAAACGCTTGACATGGCTGATATAATTGACATATAATACACATCGTATGATTGCCGGAGGGAGGTGCGTTCCATGGCGGAGGGCGTGAAGATTGCCGCGCGGAACCAGAAGGCGTTCCATGAGTATTTTATTGATGAAAAATTCGAGGCCGGCATCGAACTCACCGGAACCGAGGTCAAATCCATCCGCCTCGGCACGCTCAGCCTGAAGGAGGCCTGGTGCCAGATCAAGGACGGGCAGCTTTTCATCCGGCAGATGCACATCGCGCCCTACGAGCAGGGCAATATCTTCAACAAGGATCCGCTTCGCCCGCGCAGGCTGCTCATGCACAAGCGTGAGATCATGCGGCTGTACGGCAAGGTGAAGCAGGACGGATATGCGCTGATCCCGCTGAGCGTTTATTTCCGCGGCAGTCTCGTCAAGGTCGAGGTTGCGCTTGCAAGGGGCAAAAAGCTCTACGACAAGCGTGACGACGCCGCAAAGAAGGACGCTAAGCGCCAGATCGACCGCGCAATGAAAGGACGGTAATCCCATGGAAAATCCCATTATGACCCTCACAATGGCAGACGGCGGCAAGATCGTCTGCGAGCTCTACCCCGACAAAGCGCCGCAGAGCGTCCGCAACATGATCTCCCTTGCCAACAAGGGCTTTTACGACGGCCTGATCTTCCACCGCGTTATTTCCGGCTTCATGATCCAGGGCGGCTGCCCCAAGGGCACCGGCACCGGCGGCCCCGGCTACTGCATCAAGGGCGAGTTCAAGCTCAACGGCGTGAAGAACAATCTCAGCCACAAGCGCGGCGTTCTGTCCATGGCCCGCGCGCAGGCGGCCAACTCCGCGGGCAGCCAGTTCTTCATCATGCACGAGGACGGCGAATTCCTCGATGGCCAGTATGCCGCGTTCGGCAAGGTGCTCGAGGGCATGGATGTCGTCGACAAGATCGCCGCTGTGAAGACCGACGGGAACGACCGCCCGCTCACCGAGCAGAAGATCGCCTCTATCCGCGTTGACACCAAGGGCGAGGTATACCCCGAGCCCGACAAACTTCGCGACCCCTACGGACGCGGATGACCGCAGCCGTCATTACCGGCGCGTCCGCCGGACTCGGCGCGGAGTTCACGCGTCAGCTTGTGCGGGAATTCCCGGAGATCGAGGAATTCTGGCTCATCGCCCGCCGCGTGGGCAAGCTCGAAGAGCTGGCCCAGCAGTTCCCGGAAAAGAAGTTCGTCTGCATGGGCCTGAACCTGCTCGACCCCAAAAGCTTCCGCTATCTCGGCGAAAAGCTGGCCGAGCAGAAGGCCGATGTGCGCGTGCTCGTCAATAACGCGGGCTGCGGCACGACGGGCAATATCGGCTCAAGCGCGTCGCCGGCAGACGTCATGCGCGTGGTCGACCTCAATGTCCGCGCGCTCACCATGGTCACGCAGACTGTCGTGCCGTTTATGACGCGCGGCGCGAAGATCATCAACGTCTCGTCCATCGCGGCCTTCTGCCCCACGCCCCGCATGACGGTCTACAGCGCCTCCAAGGCGTATGTCTCCGCCTTTACCGGCGGCATCGCCGACGAGCTGCGCCCCAAGGGCATTTCCGTTACGGCTGTCTGCCCCGGCCCGATGAAGACCGAGTTCTTCGACGCTGCGGGCGACCATGACCTGTTCGGCAATATCCCGTGGTGTGACCCGGTAAAGGTCGTCGCCGGGACGATCCGGGCAGCAAAAAAGGGCCGGACGTTCTACACGCCGACGGCATTTAATAAATTCTATCGCTTCGTGGCAAAACTCCTGCCCATGAAGTGGATGATAAAAGCAACGAGAGTCTAATTTAGAGTTTTCCAGCGATCCGCAGCGGTTTTCCGCTGCCATATGGGGCTGCACTGGTTTCGACGGGGGCAGTGAGGCTGGATAAGCGGGCGGAGGCGCCTGGCCTCCATAAAACGGGCAATTTTTCTAAATTAACTGACAACACTTACGTTGCTCAGGCTGCCTAATTAGGCAGCCCGTCCTCCCCGGAAGGGCCACGAGCCGGGCTTGGGCGTGATCTAGTGGCGTCCGTGAACGCAGTAAGCTTTGCCTGCGTCATGCATCATGAAGCTACCAAGGCGCGGAGAGTGTCTGCTCCCGCCGCGCCGAGGGAATGTAAATAACAGACTGCGCCCGGAGAAAGTCCAGTCAAGTTGCTTTCGGACAGGGGTTCGATTCCCCTCAGCTCCACCATAAAAGGACTCTTATTTTGATAGAATGGCTATCAAGGTAAGAGCCCTTTTTGTTGTATTTTCTACGAAAACAAGTCAATATCAGAACTTTTTAAGCATCTTCGCCCGTTCCGGCTTTTCCGCCGGGGCGGGCTTTTTTATTATCGGGGAAAACGCTTTTTTGATGCGTTTCGTTTTATGGGGATTCGTTTTGCTTTAGTGATGTTCGTTAAGCGAATTGTGCTATGCTGAAATAATGGGCCATCAATAGAAATTCTTCACATTTCATGCTACAATAAAAATCCAAGATAACAGAAAGAGTCTCAGGTTTGTCGTGCTGAGGGTGCGGCAATGAAACGGAATCGGGTGAGAGTCCCGGCGAACTGGTCACTGTGAAGCTCCCGCAGAGGAGATAAGTCAGACACGCGCCTGAGAGAGCTACAAGAGCAGCCGCCATGTCAACGGCCTGCGGACGATATTGTGCGCCCATTTTTAGGGGATACGTCCGCCATTACTGAAAGGTACTGCGGACGTTTTTTGCGTAAAAAACGTGTCGTAAAGCATTCTTTCCTTTACGACACGTTTTCACGTTCCTTACACTCGAAATTATACCCTAAGAAAAAGAAAAGTCAATCCGTTTTGATAAAAACAGAAGATTTTTGTTGGAGATTTAGGGGCATCCGCTCCAATATTTGAAAAATAGCTGAAATTGGATTGCAAAACAGGAATATTTCTTTTGTTTGCGCCGTCAGAAATGCCGTCAAGGAGGAGCAATGGCAAAGTGTGGAGAGAACATTTATAAACGCAAAGACGGAAGATGGGAGGGGCGCTTTATTCGCGGTCGTAGAGAAAACGGCCACGCGATATACGGTTATGTCTATAGCCGGAGCTATACGGAATGCAAAGGCAAGCTAAAGGCTGCCGCTACAGCGCCGCCGCGCACGGTATGCGCTTGTCATCTGACGGCGAATGAGCTTTTTTCGTCTTTGCTGCGGCAAAAATGCGCGGATGTCAAGCCGTCTACCACCCAGCGCTATCGTTTCCTGATTGAAAAGCACATTCTCCCGGAGTTAGGGCATCTCCACGTCGAGCAGCTGACGGCGAAAAAACTTCAAACATTTCTCCAACACAAGCAGGCAAACGGAGGCTTGCGAGGCGGCGGCCTTTCGGCGAAAACAGTCCGGGATATTGGAACACTGATAAAAACAGCGCTGAAATATGCGCAGGCGGAGTTTTCGGTTCCCTGCGACGCGGACGCGCTGCGGCTTCCGTCGCCTGCACAAACGGATATTCACGTTTTTACAGAGGATGAGCTGCGGCGTATCGGCGAGCAGGTCACACGCCAGCCGCATTTGATGGAAATCGGCATACTGCTGGCGCTGAACACCGGCCTTAGAATTGGAGAATTGTGTGCGCTGCAACGGCAAGATGTCGATTTTGCTACCGGAACCGTCTCCGTCCGCCACACGGCGCAGCGGATCAATTACGGCGGCAGGACGGAATTGGTCGTTCAAACACCGAAAAGTGTTGCTTCCAACCGTGTCATTCCCATTCCGGCTGAAATGCTGGCACTGCTGCGGCAGTATGTATATGCCTTTGCGCCGGGCCGCTATTTATTCAGCGGAAACCCAGCACGGCCATTGGAGCCTCGCACCTGCCAGCGGCATTTCAAAGCGCTGCTAAAGTGCTGCGGGATTCCTTATCGGAACTTCCACAGTACGCGCCACACCTATGCTACGCGCTGCGTGGAGGAGGGCGCGGACATTAAGACTGTCTCGGAATTGCTTGGACATTCCAATCCGCAGATCACGCTGCGGCGTTATATGCACTCGTCCATGCGGTACAAACAGGAGGTCGTTCAGCGGATCAGCTTTCTGCCGCCCAGTGCATAAAGTTTTATCGCCGTCAATTTTTCCGTCAGACATCTGGACGAGTCCTTGCGCCATGGGCGGTTTCACCGCTTTTGTCGTAAAGGAAAGAATGCTTTACGACACCAAATGACCGGTCTGGTGAGTTTATCATAACCGGGCCGGAGAGACATTATTCAATTCAATATTGTTGATACCGTAATACACGCCGATTCCGCACACCCTCGGGCAGGATAGGCTCAGAAGAAGGCATTTATGCCGACACGAAACGGTGCTGTGCGCGTGAGGCCACGCCGAAGCGGAGTAATCCGCCGGGACGAAAGTTCGCCATTGCAGGGACGACCTGTGAGAAGGTAGGACGTGGGCGCAGGAGCATTCCGCTCCCTAACGCAAGTCAGAAGATCTGTATTACCACGGCTTTGGGGCCGTGTATGGTATGTGCAGCGGTGAGCGCTTTCCTGTTGTACCAGGCAGATCATGCCTGCGTCTATGCCGCTGGTTTCGTTTCGAGATCGGCGCATTTTGTTTTTACAGGACAACGTGCGCCAGTTGAAGCTGAGACCGGCTTTTTTGCCCCCTATATGGCGTGCCCGGTCTGCGAATGGGAACCGCAGACTGGGCCGCCTAGAAATAGTTTCATCTCTGTTTTTCCTTTCTTTCTCTCCCGGACTGCGCACACCTGCGCAGTCCGGGAGAGAAAGGGCAGCAAGGTGTTACCGGCGAAAGCCGTGGACATATTTTTCTGTACTCATGGAGCGGAGACTCCGGAATCACATTGAAACAAACGACGACATGGAAAGGAATGGTGGTGTCAAAAAGAATAAGGTGCATACGTCCGTCTCTCGAAACAAAAAAATACTGAGTAGAAAGGAACTTGAAAAAATGAAAACAAATAAGAAATTGTTTGCGCTGCTTCTTGCAGTAGTCATGGCCTTTTCGCTGAGCATCACTGCGTTTGCGTATGAAACCGGTGATGGCGCTTACCTCTGGAAAGGCTATGGAACCAACAGCACAAAAATCACAGCTGCCGACATTGCAGGCACAAATTCCTCCATGTATATTGTTGGAAACAGCGGCGATACAACTGCGACCGTAACGTTGGTCATTGAAGCACCGAATGCTTATAACTCTGGTCGTGTTGTGTATAACTCTGCATTCCGTAAGGAAATTACCACAACCGTAACGAACAGCACGGGCGTGACCGTATCCGAGCTTCTGGCTGCTATTCAGGGGACAAATGGGTTGACCCTCGATTTGGCTGGAGACGAATACCATCCCACGTTCTTGAATGGTGTTACCTACAATGGACACACATGGTCTGCCGGTGGGGTTCTCGGTCTTGATGGCTGGTCTATGCGCGTCAATGATAAGTTCCCGGTAAAGGCGACCGCAGATAGTGCTGGATACGAAGGCACGCTGATTGCGCAGACCTACCTGCATGACGGTGATGTCGTACACTTCTTCTATGATTTGTCGGCAGATCTTGACCTGGAAGAGGGCGTAAATGCCGATTATGTCCGCGGTGTCTACGTCAGCAGAACGAGCAACAGCGTCACGGTGGAGCTTCAGAGCCATCAGACAAACATGGAAATCGCTACGATTGATAATCAGGTGACCTATATTATGCATGTATATGATTATACCAAGGCCAGCGGCATCACGGCAAAGCTGTATGACGCAAACGGAAATCAGGTCGGCAGCGCACGGTACTCGCCCTCCAATGGACGTGTAACATTTACCACATCCGGTACGCTTGCCGCTGGCAGATACACGCTCGTCAGCAACAGCAGTTTGTACGCATTTGATGAGGATAGCGGCTATTCCGAGTATGAAACTCTTTTTATCGGGAAAACTGGTGCGTATTCCTACATCGACATTCCTGCGGCTTAAAACACAAGCGTCCCTTGTATACAAGAAAACTACTGCATACAAATCGCAAGTCGCAACAGTATTGTAAAAATGCAGTTCAGCGATGACTGAACTGGAAAATTGATTACCCGTGAAGGAAGCGGGGTCCCTTTGGGGCGAAGCAATTTGAAAAACCTCCCCCGAAGGGACTGCCGCTGCCTTTTTGTATGGTAAAAATCGCCCAGCAAGAGGATGGTAAAAAGACATGACTTCATGTAAAAGAAAGGGCATCGGGTTCCGATTAATTGCAATTCTCTTATGTTTTGTGATAATGGCGGGAATCTTGCCGCTTCAGGTCTTTGCAGATGAGGGCGACGATGGTGGCGAAACAGACACGGAAATTCGTGTCGAGGCCTCGTTATGCTTCACACCGTCTGCAAAATATTATAAAGAAGTTCCAATTGTAAAAAACGAAAGCTGCGCACCACTCCTTTATGTTGTTTCAACAAATCCGATGATGCCAGCCAATGAACTGATTGTCGAACTCTACGAAGAAAATGGCGGCCAGGAAAAAATAATCGGGGAAATGGAAAATGTGGAAGTTCCTACAAAAAGGTATCTTCCATTCGACTGGACTCCCGAAAGAAGCGGTGATGTAACGCTCGGCTATCGTGTAAAGCGTATGGTAGACGGAGCATTACAAGTACTTTATGAAGGAAGCACGACCGTGCAGGTTCTGGCGCATGATCCAGACGATTTGATTCCGCTGCACCACCGATATGAAAGTGGTGACATTTGTGGTTACCTGACCGGACTTGAACTGGACGGTGCGGACGTTGAAAGCAGCACGATCCAATCAGATAGCGAAACTGCGTGTGAAATCGCCGTGGTACTCAAGAAGTCCACACAGCAGAACGCATCCTTTACACTTCATACAATCGTAAACCGAACCACAATTTGCCCCAGCATCGGCGACAATGCTGCGGGCGCTACTTCTGACAAGCGATTTCTGACAAACGGTTTTTCTGTTAATTTAGATCAGGGCGCGGCTACACTGACTTTCTGGGCCGGATCGGCCTCAAGAAAAATGACAAAGGAATATACCGTGACCTTCAGCATTGCACAGGAAAGCACCTCCGGAGATCCGGATCCGGCATCTGTGAAAGCGCTGACCGTCACGACGCCGCCCTCCGCGCCGTATCAGGTCGCGGGGCAGAAATTTGACCGCGCGGGCATGGTCGTTACGGCAACCCTAACCGATGATACGACAGTCCCTGTTGTGGGCTATACGGTTGAACCGGATGGTCCTCTGACACTTTCGAATACAAAGGTCACGCTGCGTTATGGAACGGTCAGCGTGGAGTTTCCGATCACAGTCCGTCCGTCCACGCAGATCAGCGATGTGCAGATCCTGAACGGCGGACAGATCCTTCCTGATCTGAAATTCCTGGGTGCAGCAGGCGTTGGACATACGAAAAATGCCTATTACGCCTTTGTCAAGTACGGAGAGACCGCTGGCCGCTTCTCCTTCCGTGTCCCGGAGGGAACGGAGGTTTATATTTCCGATAAGCAGCAGCCGGTCGACACAGACGGCGTCTGCACGATTTCCATTCATAATGGGCAAGCTTCCAGTGATGAAAACGGAAAGTCTTTATCGTGGACCGCAGATGATGAAAAGGTTCGGGTACAAAGCGCCGACGACCCGACGATCTATACAGAGTATTCGTTTGCCTGCCATATCCAGAAGCTGCCCGGAATGCCGGATCAGGTCACGGATTATCTCTGCATCGGTTCTCAGTATACAAACGGCAGCGGCCTTGGCCCCTATGGTTTGAACGCCGTGGGAACCCTTTATGGCTATGCTACCTCCGCGAATCAGGATATCGCCGCGCCTCCCACTTCTTTGGGCAATTTCGGCGGCTATATCGTCTATTATTATAAGGATGCCATTACGGACGACCCCAACCATCCATACGGCGTCGATATGGTGATCAGCGGAAACTCCTATAACTCTACGAATGATTTTGCGGAGCCCGGTCAGGTCTGGGTGTCGGAGGACGGAAACACATGGTATGCGCTGGCCGGCTCCGAGCACTATAATGACACCTGTGACTGGGATTATGCCGTTACCTATCACGCAGATAAAACCTATACGGATAATCATGGGAACAGCGGAGGCGGAGATATTTATAAATTCCCGGTAAAAGAATACTATCCGCTGCATACATGGCCGGAGGAAGAAGTCACAGAGCTGACGATGCACGGCATCTGGCTGAAGGAATCCGATGGTGAAAACGAATACGGAAACACCACGGCGGCCAGCACCAGCTTCGGTTATGTGGACTGTGGAGAAATGGGATATGGTACGCATGTAGATAACCCCTATTCGCAGACGCCGCGCCGTGTAGATGGGTTCGACCTGCAATGGGCAGTCGATGAGAACGGTTTCCCGGTCGATGTCAGCCAGATGGAGTTCCATTATGTAAAAATTCAGACGGCCTCGCACATCGTAAACGGCGCGATCGGCGAAAAATCGACGGAAGTTTCCTATATGTTTGTGCCGCAGCCCGAAGAAAAGGCTGTGGGCAAATCAGAGATGCCTGCCTCAATTACAGTTGATGGTAAGAAACTGGAATTGAAGGAAGGGCAGACGATCTACGAAGCTGAGGTATCCGGCGGCTTTAATGTCGAGGTCGAGGCACCGCTCAACGCAAATGTTTATATCAACAGCAATTATGCGCGTCTCGTTCCCTTTGTCAAAATGCCGGAGCACAAACTGGTGCGCGTCATTGTTCAGGAGGGCCGGAAAGAGCCGTGTGTTCTCCTGATTAAATTGTCCGAAGGTGGTGAGGCGCAGAAGGCTTCGACGATCACCTTTGATGCAAACGGCGGCTGGTTTAACACCTGGCGGCAAGGTGCCTATTATAAGGGCGGCGTATCCGAGGTAACGTATACTTATGACGCCGGTATGCAGAACGCACCGCTCCCTGTTCCGATTTATCGCAACAATCAGACTTTTACCCTCGATACGAGCATGATATTCAAGGGTTGGAGTTATGAGGGTAAGACGTATACGGTCTATTCTTCTGAGCTTCCCGAAGAACTCAAAATGACCGCGGTCTGGCAGCAGAAGCTGCCGGAGCCGTATGACAGCGACCCGGAGGCACAGCATACCGTCACGGTATATTTCTCTCTCACGCAAGACGGCGAGTATGTTGTTTCAGAGGCGACCGGACGTACCATGGCGCAGATTCCAGTGACCGTGGATTACTTCGATCTTGCTAACTACGGTCTTGCCGAACTATCGAGACGCTACTGTGACCAGAGCACACAGCCGTTTGAGCAGCCGACAGGCCTGCACCTGTTTATTACCGCGCTGGAGCAGTATTATCTCGGTCTGCCAGAGGATGAATGCGGAGAAGGTATGCTGAAGAAATACCCAAATCTGCTGACTGTTACCGGGTCTTCCGGACACATGTATATGCAGAAGTTCTGGAATCACAATGAGAATCTCACCTATTTCGTGAACCACGAATATCCGCTTATGAGTGAAAAAATAGGCGCAACTGCCGACTGGATCATTCTGAATGACGGAGACGTGATTGAGGTCGCCATGTATGACGACTGGAATTTCTGGAAAAAGGATGAGAGCGGCTTCATGGGCTTCCGGGACAGCAGTGATCACACGGTAGACAGACTGGAAGCAGCTTCCGGCCAGCCGGTGACGCTGCATACGATCCGCACCTATGCAGATATGAACAATGCGGTAACGTATTGCGCCGTTGCGAAGAATACACAGGTCTATTACACGACAGATACCTATTTCGCCAAGGATGTTTCCAAGTGGAATAAGCTGGCGGTAAGTGATGAAAACGGCGAGTTCTCTTACACCTTCCAGAATCCCGGAACATATTATATCGGGATTCCGGGCAGCGACGTGTGTGCTCCCGGTGTTTGCGTTGTCACAGTCACAGACTCGACTGTCCATGTCACCGGCGTTGAGCTGAATAAGGATTCTCTGGAGCTCAATGTCGGCGAAAGTGAAACGCTGAAAGCCGTCGTGAAACCTGAGAATGCTACAATTCAGTCCGTCACTTGGAAGTCTACGGATGAAACTGTTGCTACGGTCGATGCGGATGGCACAGTCAAGGCTGTTGCATCCGGTGCAGCAGAGATTATTGCGACGACCACTGACGGCAGCTATGAAGCGGCCTGCAAAGTTACTGTCACGGACTCGACTGTCCATGTCACCGGCATTGAGTTGAATAAGGATTCTATGAAGCTCCATGTCGGCGAAAGTGAAACGCTGAAAGCCGTCGTGAAACCTGAGAATGCTACAATTCAGTCCGTCACTTGGAAGTCTACGGATGAAACTGTTGCTACGGTCGATGCGGATGGCAGAGTCAAGGCTGTTGCATCCGGTACAGCGGAGATTATTGCGACGACCACTGATGGTGGCTATGAAGCGGTCTGCAAAGTTACTGTGCAGAAAAAGGATACACCCATCACACCGCCGACACCGAGCAAGCCGACGAAGCCCTCGACAAAGCCGACCGACGAACCTGCGAAGCCGGATGCGTCGAAGTTCGTTGACGTTTCCAAGAACAACTGGTACTTTGATGCTGTCCAGTACGTCCTTGAAAGCGGCCTGATGAACGGCACGTCCGCGAACGAGTTCAGCCCGAACGCCGATACGACCCGCGGCATGATCGTCACGATCCTTGCCCGTATGGAGGGCGTCAACACCTCCGGCGGCGCAACGTGGTATGCTCGTGGCCGTGAATGGGCGATGGAAAACGGCATTTCGGACGGCACGAATATGGAGGGCAAGATCACCCGTGAGCAGCTTGCCGCTATGCTCTACCGCTACGCGAAGATGAAGGGTTACGACGTTTCCGCATCCGCTTCCCTCTCCGGCTACACGGACGCTTCCAGCGTTTCCGGCTGGGCGAAGGAAGCCATGCAGTGGGCGGTCGGCTCCGGTCTCATCCAGGGCAGCAACAATGCGCTGACCCCGCAGGCCAACGCCTCCCGCGCACAGATTGCCACGATCCTCATGCGCTTTGCGCAGAACATCGCAAAGTAACCCCACAAACGGTTTTTCCCGGAGGGGCGGATCATCCGCCCCTCCACTTTTATTTCAGAGGAGACGGACATGGAAGAAGCACGATTGACAGCGTATTTGTTCCAAAGATTGCAAGACGCTGTTTTTCTGACAGAGCGTAACATGGCAGAGCAGCTTGGTCTGTCCTACAAAGTGCTGCGGCGGGTTCAGAAAGCACAGCGTATGACGCAGAAGACCGCCGACGCCATGGAGCGGCTGCTGCAATACTGTGTGCGCAATCAGATCCCATTGGACCGTTACCTCTCGGAATACCGGTAAGGAGAAAATCCCCCTGTGACAGAAAATACTCTGTCACAGGGGGATTTTTTTCGTTATAGCAGGCCGAGGCTTCGGCGCAGATAATACTGCCCGACCTCGGAAAAGCGTTTTTGCAGATTGTCCGGCGTTGGCTCCTGCCCTTCCGCCAGCAGCAGCCGGAAAATGGCGGCATCCACCACATCCATATCCAGCGCGGCGTTTTCGTCGGTAAACATCCGGTCGATCAAGTTCAGCAGCTCCTGCCGCGAGAAGCTGCGGCGCATATCCCGCAGGTCCTGCACGGTCAACTCAGCGACGTTGTGTGACATGAGAGCTTCCTCCTATCCGACTGTATGCGGCAGAATGTGCCTCATAACGGAAGATTATTTTACAAAATACGGCGTTATAAGGGAAGATGTTCCGTTATAGGCTTCTGTTTCAAATCCGGGTTCTTCGGTAAAATATCTGTATAGATACTGAGGAAAAAGAGGTGCGCGTATGCCCATATCCTATAAAGTCATCGGCAGGCATATCCGGGACGCACGAAAGAGCGCAGGCCTTACGCAGGAGGCAGCCGCCAATCAGCTGGGCCTGTCGCCGGAGCATTATGGCAAGGTCGAGCGCGGAGAGCGCACAGTCAATCTGGAACGGATGGTACAAATCAGCCATCTGTATGGGACGACGGTCTGTGCGCCGCTGGAAGGCTTCGATACCGAAGCCACAGCCGCCGTGACCCGGCGACCCGCGGAAACGGATGCGTTTCTGTCCGCCATGCGCGAAATTGCAGGCGGCTGCACGGAACAAAGCCGTGCGCTCATGCTGCGCGTATGCGCAGAGATCGCAGCCAGCGACAAAAACTGAACACCTTGGATGCCCGCTCCTCGTGAGCGGGCTTTTTCTTTCTCTACTATACCATAGATTTTCAGAAAAACGTCAAGGAAAAGATGAAAAATCTTTCGCCATTTTCAGGGGTTTTATGCCCGCAGGGGTGACAAATTTATCACGTTCCCGAATCGCAGAATTGCTTGTAAAATAGGAATCGTCGAAACGAGAAGGGAGATAAATCTATGGAGAAGGGGCTAACGTCCTATGTGCTGAACTATCTTCTGAGTACCTGTTTTGACAGCAAAGCAGATATGGCACGACAGCTGGATATGAGCAAGCGCGCCCTGCAGCGCGTGATGAACGAGCCGCAGCTGAGTAAAGGCGGCAGCGTCGCACTGGTCAAGGCGCTGTGCTACTGCGCTCGGCACCATGTTCCCGTGGACCCGATCCTGCGCGAATATGCGGCACATGATACGGATGAACAGAAAGATTTGATCTACGACCCCAGTACCGTCAATCTCGCAGCCTACACCCGCCTGACCCTTCCCATGCCGGAGCATTTGACCGCAGAGGGCGCGGAGGTGTTCGCATCCATGCTCCGCTTTCTACAGCGGGCCTCGGCGCACATCTGCCCGAACTGCATGGTCTGGTGCAACCCATGGGACGGAACGGCACGATTTATGGAAGGCAGCTGCTACCTTGCGCGGATGGCGCGGTGTATCTGCCGGGAGGTCGCCTCATTATACACAGAAAGCTGGAACAAGCTATGATTTATGAAACAGATTTGTTTTCGTTCTCCTTTGTCCCGAACTGGTATTTACAGCTGGATGCGCTGGCAGAGCTGGCGCTCCCGGAGCCGTGGCGTTTCCGCAGCGGCAGCTATTCCGAGAAAAATTATGATACACCGATCTTAGAACGATACATTCAATCTATTTTTCGCAAACAGGTCATCGACTACAATGCTGCAACTGACATGGCTGAGAAGGACCGGATCATCCTCATGCGCAACGAATACGCCTGCTTTCATACCGGCCTTTATACAAAGCGATATAAACCCATCTATGCCTGCTTCGGCAGAAATAAAAAACTGGATTCTTTATTAAAGTGGTGCTTCCGGGGCTTCGCGGACGAAAACTCTGCGCTGCTGCGTTATATCTCTCCACTGCCGGAAAAGCCTCTCTACTCAATGCCGCTGCAAGGTATTCATTACGTTCCAGACTGGCCGGTGCGCGTCAACGTGGAGCATATCCTCGGAGACCCGGCCAATGTCGCAAGATTGCCCACGGAACTGCAAAGCGCCCGCAATCTGCCGCTCCTTCTGGAAACGGCGGTCGAGCTGGCGCGCCGAAAAGTCGTTGTCTCCCCCGGCGATGCCGTCCCGCAGATCTATCAGCAGAGGCTGCAATACCTCCTGCCGCTGTGTTTGACGGATATGGAGAAGCCGGACCTCGCCATCACCCTCCGGCCCATGGACGGGTATTACATGGGATATACCTGCCTGACCTTGGAGATGGCCTATCTGAACGCACGGCTTCTGGCACGGCCCACAGCCAAATGGCTGCTGGACTTGGTGGAATAAAACGTCTGGAAGGTACATAGAGAGGTCCAATCGCCCCGCGCTCTGCGGGACGTGGATATAAATATTATGGTGTGAGCCTGCTGCACGGCACTTGAGTGTCGTGCGGCGGGCTTTTTTTCGTTTTGCGGCCAGAGTGCCGCCATGCAGGCCCCGAAAGGAGTCCGCATGAAGATCCAGTACAAATTTGCAACCGAAACCGTGACCATTGAGGTCGATGACCGTTGGGGTGAGCTCCTGGTGGATCTGAACCGTCAGGAGTACAACAACGACCACAAGGAGACTCGACGCCACAGCAGTATGGATGCTCTGGCAGAACAGGGCATCCAGTTTGCGGTGGAGCAGGACGCGCTTGCCGTGCTGTTCCAGGAGCCGAGCCGTGCAGAAATGCTCCGCGAAGCGGTCAGGACGCTGAAGCCCGCGCAGCAGAGGCTTGTGCAGGCGGTCTATTACGACGGCGTTAGCGTGAAGGACTACGCTGCGCGGGAGGGCGTTGACCCTTCGGCCATCACGCATCGGCTGCGCACCATTAAAAATAAGCTCAAAAAACTTCTGTGAGACCCTCAGTTTTTCCGTTTTCCGTGGCTTATCTGTGAAGGGCAAATCAATACCGTCCTTCAGAAAGGATGAAAACGGTGAAACATGATCTGGAAGTTCGTGTCACAGGCAGACCGCAGACTGAGCGGATCGTTCGGTGCAGGATCGTCAGCCTGCGCGAAAAGCTGCTGACGCGGTTATTCGGGAGACGGGAGCAGATGATGATCCTCATTCCCGGCCCCAGCGTGGAGTCTGTGTCTATCGCCGAGACGGCAGAAGGGGGCGCGGCGCATGAGTAAAGCGAAACTCCTGCTTGCTGTCGCGGAAGACCTTCGCTCCCTGGCGGACAGCGTTCAGGCTGTGGCAGATGCCATGCTGTCGAATGAGCCGACTGTCGATGCAGAGCCAACAGTCCCCGCGCCCCAAAAGGAACTGACGCTGGAAGAAGTCCGGGCAGTCCTCGGTGAAAAGAGCCGGGCCGGATTCACGCTAGAAATTCAGGCGCTCCTTAAAAAGTATGGTGCTCCGAAGCTCTCTGGCATCGACCCCAAGCACTATGAGGCGCTGCTCAAGGATGTGGAGGTGCTGAAGGATGCCCCCTGAACGCCATGCCGTCCTCTCGGCATCCTCCTCCCACCGCTGGCTCCACTGCAATCCCTCCGCTCGGCTGGAACTGGAGTTTGAGGACAGAGAAACGGAAGCCGCAGCCGAAGGCACCGCCGCTCACGCGCTGGCAGAGCACAAGCTCCGCAAGGCGCTGAAGATGCGCTCCACCCGCCCGGTCAGCAAGTACGACTCCGATGAAATGGAACTGTATACGGACGGCTACATGGAATTCGTTCTGGAAGCCATCGAGGAAGCCCGGAAGGACTGTCCGGACCCCAAGGTGCTCATTGAGCAGCGGCTGGACTTCTCCTGCTATGTGCCGGACGGCTTCGGCACCGGCGACTGCCTTATCGTGGCGGACAAGCTCCTACACATTATCGATCTGAAGTACGGTCAGGGTGTGCTGGTGAGTGCCGAGGAAAATCCGCAGATGATGCTGTACGCCCTCGGCGCACTTCGCATCTTCGATTGTCTCTACGACATCGAGACGGTTTCCATGACCATCTACCAGCCCCGCCGGGAAAATGTCAGCACTTGGGTCATTTCCGTCGCCGAGCTTCGGAATTGGGCGGAAAAGACGCTGAAGCCAAAGGCAGAGCTTGCCTTTAAGGGCGAAGGCGAATACTGCCCCGGAAGCTGGTGTCAGTTCTGCAAGGCGGCGGTCAAGTGCCGTGCCAGAGCCGACGCCAAGCTAAAACTCGCAAAATACGAGTTTGCTCAGCCGCCACTGCTTTCTGATGCGGAGATCGGCGACATTCTCGGCAAGCTGGACGACCTCACCAAATGGGCAAATGAGCTCATGGCCTACGCCCAGGACGCAGCGGTCAACCACGGAAAACAGTGGCCCGGCTACAAGCTGGTGGAGAGCCGCACCAATCGCAAATACACCGACGAGGATGCCGTTGTCACTGCTGCCCGTGCGGCCGGATATACCGACATCTTCAAGAAATCCCTCATTCCCATCACCGAGATGGAGAAGCTCATGGGCAAAAAGACCTTTGCAGAGGTGCTCGGCGGTCTGGTCATCAAGCCCATAGGAAAGCCGACGCTCGTTCCAGCATCCGACCGGCGTCCGGCTATCACGGCTACGGGTGCAAAACAAGACTTTACCGACTATAAAGGAGAACTGTAATTATGGCTAACAAGATGAATTCGACCAAAGTTGTGACCGGTGTTGTCCGCCTGTCCTACGCAAATGTATGGGAGCCTGCCTCCATCAACGGCAGCAACCCCAAGTATTCCGTGTCCCTCATTATCCCGAAATCTGATAAGCAGACCCTCGACGCTATCAACGCCGCCGTGGATGCTGCCATCAAGGAAGGCGTCGCCAAGTTCGGCGGGAAGATCCCCAACAAGGCGGCTCTGAAGCTCCCGCTCCGTGACGGCGATACCGAGCGTGACGATGAAGCCTACAAGAACAGCTTCTTCGTGAACGCCAACAGCACCACCGCGCCTCAGATCGTGGATCGCAGCGTTCAGCCGATCCTCGACCGCTCCGAGGTGTATTCCGGCTGCTACGCCAGAGTGTCTGTCAACTTCTACGCTTTCAATTCCAACGGCAATCGCGGCATCGCCTGCGGCCTTGGCAATATCCAGAAGGTTCGTGACGGCGAACCGCTCGGCGGCAAGTCCTCGGCGGCGGACGATTTTTCGACCGATCTGGACGATGATTTCCTGTCGTGATGCAATACAGGTCGGGCAGCTCTGTGGGTGGCAGAAAGCAACTTCTGCCACCCACGTCCCATGGAAAGGAGTTAGCAATGCAAGAACAATGGAAAGACATTCCCGGATATGAGGGCAGATATCAGGCCAGTACACTCGGACATATCAGAAGCGTGTCCCATAGGGTTCGTATTGGAAATTTACGCTCTGGGAAAGAGTGCTACAGAATCATGCGAGGTCGTGTATTGAAGCCAGGGAAATATTGCAAATCAGGGCACGTTTCTGTCGTTTTAGGCCATAAGGCCACAGGGACACCCGTTCACCAGCTAATTATGCTCACCTTCGTCGGCCCACCGCCAGCTGGTATGGAAGTATTGCATATCAATGGTGTTCCGACAGACAACCAGCTGTCTAACCTGCGATATGGAACGAGAACTGAAAACATTCTTGATGTTTACCGTCAAGGTGGAGTGTGGCGCAAGCTGAGTATTGAAGATGTTGAGTCAATACGCTTTTCCATTTTCTGCGGAATGAAAGGCTCGGCTCTTGCGGAAATTTATGGTGTGTCTCAGACAACGATCAGTGCTGTGAAACGCGGAAGGTCTTTCAAATGGCTCAAATAAGAACGCTCTCTCTGGATTTGGAAACTTATTCTTCGGAAAATTTAACGAAGTGCGGCGTGTACCGCTATGTCGAAGCTCCGGACTTTGAGGTGCTGCTTTTCGGCTACTCGGCAGACGGTGCGCCGGTTCAGGTCGTGGATCTGACTGCCGGAGAAACACTCCCCGCCGATGTCCGCTCTGCGCTGACCGATCCAGCTGTGACCAAATGGGCGTTCAACGCGCAGTTCGAGCGTGTGTGCCTGTCCCGCTATCTCGGCTATCCCACCGGACAATATCTCGATCCGTCCTCCTGGCGCTGCACGATGGTCTGGGCGGCAACGCTGGGACTGCCGCTCTCGCTGGAAGGCGTCGGCGCTGTGCTGGGTCTCGAAAAGCAGAAGCTCAAAGAAGGCAAAGACCTTATCCGATATTTCTGTACCCCGGCAAAAGCGAGGGACGGTTCGCTTATTCGACATTATCCGACAGATGCACCGGAAAAATGGTCGCTGTTCAAAGCCTATAACCTCCGGGATGTGGAAACGGAAATGTCCATCCAGCAGAAGCTCTCTAAGTTTCCAGTCACCGAGTCCGAGTGGCGCAATTACACCCTCGACCAGCAGATCAACGACCGGGGTATCATGCTCGACCGCACCCTCGTCACCCAGGCGATCCGCTGCGATGAGCGTTTCAAGCGGACGCACATGGAGCAGGCCCGCTCCGTGACCGGTTTGGATAACCCCAACAGCCCAGTGCAGCTCAAGGCGTGGCTTGCCGAAAAAGGCATAGAGGCGGATTCGCTTTCCAAAGCCGCTGTGGCGGATATGCTTGAAAAGGCGGACGGTGAAGTGGAGCTTGCCCTCTCCCTGCGGCAGGAGCTTGCAAAAAGCAGCGTCAAGAAATACACCGCCATGCAGACCGTAGTCGGCTCAGATGACCGAGCCAGAGGGCTTATTCAGTTTTACGGGGCCAACCGCACCGGCCGCTACTCCGGTAGACTCATACAGGTGCAAAATCTCCCCCAGAACCATCTGCCGGATCTGGACACCGCACGAGCCTTAGTCCGCAGCGGCAACACGGACGCCGTGGAAATGCTCTATGACTCCGTGCCGCTGGTACTGTCCGAACTTATCCGCACTGCTTTTGTGCCGAAACCCGGCTGCCGCTTTTATGTGGCAGACTTCTCCGCCATCGAGGCGAGGGTCATCGCCTGGTATGCGGGAGAAACCTGGCGCATGGATCTGTTCAGATCTGGTGGTGACATCTACTGCCAATCGGCTTCGCAGATGTTCCATGTCCCCGTGGAAAAGCACGGCGTGAACGGGCATCTCCGACAGAAAGGCAAGATCGCAGAACTGGCCTGCATTGCCGAAGGACAGCTAGTGCTGACGGACGTGGGGCTTGTCCCAATCGAAAAAGTTACACCGAAAATGAAGCTGTGGGATGGTGAAAGCTGGGTATCCCACGGCGGAGTGATCTACAAAGGGCGAAAGGGTGTCATCACTTATGAAGGACTCACCGCCACCCCTGACCACCTCGTTTGGGTCGAAGGGCAATCGCGGCCGATACAATTCGGAGCTGCCGCCGTCTGCGGCGCACATCTCATACAAACCGGAAATGGTGAACAGCCGATACGGCTGGGTGGAAATAATCAGCCCGGAGGAACGGTGGAACGAGGCCATGAACTACACCTTACAACCGTTGGAATGCCCAAAGCGGTTGTGCAGGCGGATGGCTACTGCGAAACAGCGGTGCAAAGAACCTCGGTTTATGACATACGAAATGCCGGAAAGCATCACCGTTTTACCGTATCGGGACACCTCGTCCACAACTGCGGCTACGGTGGGTCTGTCGGTGCTTTGAAAGCTATGGGCGCACTGAACTACGGCTTGCAGGAAGAAGAGCTGAAGCCGCTGGTGGATGCGTGGCGTCTGTCCAATCCCCACATCACAAAATTCTGGTGGGATGTGGACAAAGCTGCTTCCATCTGCGTTCGGGAACGGACTGCCACAGAGACACACGGCATCCGCTTTTACTATCAGAGCGGCATGATGTTCGTGGAGCTGCCCTCCGGCAGACGGCTCGTGTATGTGAAACCGAAGATGGGCCTGAACCGCTTCGGCAACGAGTCCGTGACCTATGAAGGTGTCGGCGAACAGAAAAAGTGGCTGCGGCTGGAAAGCTACGGACCCAAATTTGTGGAGAACATCGTCCAGGCAACAGCAAGGGACATTCTTGCGGAAGCCATGCTCCGGCTGAATGCCGCCGGATACCGCATCGTCATGCACGTCCACGATGAAGTGGTCATCGAAGCTCCGCCGGATACCTCTTTGGAGGATATCTGCTCTGTCATGGGACAAACGCCCACTTGGGCTTCGGGGCTTCTGCTCCGGGCAGACGGATATGTCTGTGATTATTACAAGAAAGACTGAGGTGACCCGATTGAGCATCGACAAATACAATTCCGAACGCTATTACGACCCCACCGCCTACGAGGCGCTGACGAAAATCGAACAGGAAGCCAAGGCACTCCGAGTCTTCCGTCCTGTGGTGTATATCTGCTCTCCGCTTGCCGGGGATATGGCGAAGAACCAGGAGAACGCCCGCACTTACTGCCGCTTTGCCGTGGATGCCGGATGCATCCCCATTGCGCCGCACATCTATTTCACCCAATTCATGAACGACAATGACCGCAAAGAGCGTGACCTGGCGCTGTTCATGGACATCGTCCTGCTCTCCAAGTGCGCCGAGCTATGGGTGTTCGGCGAGAAGATCACAAGCGGCATGAGCATTGAGATCGAGAAGGCCAGGCGGAAGGGTCAGCTTATCCGCTATTTTACCGAAACCTGTGAGGAGGTACGCAGATGAAGATCGCAGTCGGCAACAGCCGCATGGATAAAAAGTGGAAGAACCAGGACATCTCCTGGGCGGATCTCTGCGCCCGCTGCGGCAGCACCATCCGCACTACGGAAACGGTCGAAGAATACCGCAAGCTCAAAAAGGGTCAGCAGGACGGCATCAAGGACGTGGGCGGCTTTGTAGGAGGTCATCTTCGGGAAGGTCGCCGCAAAAACGGTATGGTGCTGTGCCGCTCTCTGCTCACCCTGGATATGGACTACGGCACCCCGGACATCTGGGACGAAATCACGCTGTTCCACGATTTCAAGTGCTGCGTCTATTCCACCCATAAGCACACACCGGAGCATCCCCGTCTTCGTCTGCTCATTCCGCTGAAACGGGAGATCAGCGAAGAAGAATATCCGGCTGTTGCCCGCATGGTGGCAAAGGAGATTGGTATCGACCTCTTTGACGATACCACCTACGAAGCATCCCGGCTCATGTACTGGCCTTCCACCTCCGCCAACGGCGAGTTTTTCTATAAGGTGCAGGACGGCGCAGAGCTTGACCCGGATGAATACCTTTCCCGTTACGATGATTGGCACGATGCCTCCACCTGGCCGGTATCCAGCCGCCAGTCCGAGGTGGTGCAGCACAGCATTGCCCAGCAGGCCGACCCGCTGACAAAGCCGGGTGTTGTAGGTGCTTTTTGCCGTGCCTATACCGTGGAGGAAGCCATCGATACCTTTCTTTCGGATGTGTATGCGCCGTCTGCCATGAACGGCCGTTACGACTATATCCCCGCCGACTCGTCTGCCGGTGTCATCGTCTACGATGGCAAGTTTGCATACAGCCATCATGCCACAGACCCCGTCTGCGGCCGACTGCTGAATGCCTTTGATCTGGTGCGTCTGCACCGCTTCCGTGACCTGGACGATAAGTGCGCCCCGGACACCGCCCCCAGCAAGCTGCCGTCCTTCCAGGCAATGTCGGATTTTGCCCTAAAGGACGAAAAGGTCAAGGCGGTGTTTGCCGAGGAGCGCAAAGCCCAGGCAAACGAGGAGTTCTCCGATGAGGACTGGCAGAAAGCCCTAGAGCTGGACAAGGCCGGCAAGGTGAAAAACACGCTGCAGAACCTCACCGTGATCCTCATGAACGATCCGCTTCTGAAACCGCTGGTGTTCAATCAGCTTCTGGACGGCATGGAGATCAAGGGCGATGTTCCTTGGCGGCATCCCTCGAAATTCTGGCGAGATGCGGACGATGCACAGCTTATCAGCTATGTGGATTCCCACTACGGCACCTTCTCCGCCCGAAACTATGACATTGCCGTTGCGAAGGTCACGGATGACCGCTCCTACCATCCTATCCGGGAGTTCATTGAAAATCTGCCGGAGTGGGACAAAGTTCCCCGTGTGGATACGCTGCTCATCGACTACCTCGGCGCAGACGATAACGAATATGTCCGTGCCGTTACCCGGAAAACGCTCTGCGCCGCCATCAAGCGGGTGCTGTATCCCGGCTGCAAATTTGACTCCATGCTGGTGCTGAACGGTCCCCAGGGCGTGGGCAAAAGTACCCTCATCGCCAAGCTGGCCGGGGAGTGGTTTTCGGACAGCCTTAACCTTGGCGACACCAAGGATAAGACCGCCGCCGAGAAGTTGCAGGGGTACTGGATCTTGGAGATCGGCGAACTGGCGGGTCTGAAGAAGGCCGAGGTGGAGACGCTGCGCTCCTTCCTTTCCCGTCAGAACGACATCTATCGTGCTGCATTCGGCAAGAGAGCGACGCCGCATTTGCGTCAGTGCGTCTTCTTCGGCACCACCAACGCCGAGTCCGGCTATCTGCGGGATACCACCGGAAACCGCCGCTTCTGGCCGGTCAAGACGCCCGGCACGGGCATCAAGCACTCCTGGGATCTGACCCCGGAGCTCATCTGCCAGATCTGGGCGGAAACGCTGGTGTATGTGAAGCAGGGCGAGAAGCTCTATCTGAGCGCCGAGTTGGAAGCTCTGTCGAAGGCTGAGCAGCGGGAGGCAATGGAGTCCGATGAGCGTGAAGGGCTTGTCCGTCTGTATCTCGACACCCTGCTCCCGGAGAATTGGGACGGCATGGACCTTTTCGAGCGCCGCAGTTTCCTCACCGGCAGCGACTTCGGCGACACCCAAAAGCACGGTACGGTCAAGCGCGCCCAGGTGTCCAACATGGAGATCTGGTGCGAGTGCTTCGGCAAGGAACGCGCTAACATCCGCAGGACGGACAGCAACGAGCTGACCGCCATCCTTGCCCGTCTGGGCTGGAAGCGACTGGACAACAAAATGCGCATCCCGCTCTACGGACCGCAGTATGTCTTCGTTCCAAAGGAGTGTTCCCGATGAAAAAGACTGTACCGGCCATTCTTCGGAACGAGTTCCGAGGGAAAACGCACCTTTTCGGCACGTTCGAGAGAACAACTCATGGGAACGGCGGCGGCCCCATAAGCAGCAAAGAAAATCAGCAGTCTGGTTCCCTTGTTCCTGACCTTTCTTATATATCGAAAGAAGAAGGAATAAAGAGCAGTAAACACGCGATACACGCATTTGCGCGTGTATAGGGCTTTTCGGGTTTTAAGAACATGGGAGGTCACGATGCGTGAGAAAACGATAGAAACAAAATTGGTGCAGGCCGTCCGCGCAAAAGGCGGTCTTGCCCCGAAGTTTACAAGCCCCGGTTTTGATGGAGTGCCAGACCGCCTGGTACTCCTCCCCGGCGGCAAAGTTGCCTTCATTGAGTTGAAAGCGCCGGGCAAAACGCTCCGTCCTCTGCAGGTAAGGCGAAAAAGGCAGTTAGAGGCACTCGGCTTTTCGGTGTACTGCATCGACAGGCCCGAACAGATAGAAACCGTACTACAGGAGATTGGAGGTGATGCCCGATGAAGTTCATACCACACGATTACCAGCAGTTCTGCATTGACTACCTTGAGAGCCATCCCATTGCTGCGATATTTCTTGATATGGGCTTAGGTTGAGCAAAACAGCAATCACGCTTTCCGCCATCTTCGACCTCTGCCTGGACAGCTTTCTGATCCGCAAGGTGCTGGTCATCGCACCGCTGCGTGTCGCCAGAGATACATGGCCTGCGGAGATCCATAAGTGGGATCATCTGCATGGGCTGACCTACTCGGTGGCGGTCGGCACGGAAACCGAGCGCAAGGCGGCGCTCCGGCAGCGGGTCAGCGTGTACATCATCAACCGGGAGAATGTCCAGTGGCTCATTGAGGAAAGCAACATCCCCTTCGACTACGACATGGTGGTCATCGATGAGTTGTCCTCCTTCAAGAGCTATCAGGCAAAGCGGTTCCGCAGTCTGCTGAAAGTCCGCCCCGGCGTCAAACGTATCGTGGGACTGACCGGCACCCCTTCTTCCAACGGGCTCATGGATCTGTGGGCGGAGTTCCGCATCCTCGATATGGGCAAGCGGCTCGGTCGGTTCATCACCCATTACCGAAATGCCTTCTTCCGCCCGGACAAGCGCAACGGACAGGTGGTATTCAGCTACAAGCCCCTGCCCGGTGCGGAGGAACAGATCTACGACGCCATCTCCGACATCACCATCTCCATGAAGGCAGCAGACCATCTGCAAATGCCGGAATGCGTGATGAACGAGGTGCAGGTCATGCTTTCCGAGAGGGAGCGCAAAGCCTACGATGCCATGCGCTCGGAGCTGGTCATTTCCCTCGGCGATGCGGAGATCGACGCCGGGAACGCCGCAGCCCTTTCCAATAAGCTCTCCCAGATGGCAAACGGTGCCGTCTACGGCGAGGACAAGCGTGTGTTTCAGATACACGACCGCAAGCTGGATATGCTGGAGGATCTCATCGAAGCCGCCAACGGGAAACCTGTCCTTGTGGCGTACTGGTTCAAGCACGATTTGGAGCGCATCTCCGAGCGGCTGCACAAACGGCACATTCCGTTCAGCCTGCTTGACGATTCCGACAGTATCCGCAGATGGACCAGCGGCGAGCTGCCCGTGGCGCTCATCCACCCGGCTTCTGCCGGTCATGGTTTGAATTTGCAGGCAGGTGGCTCGACCCTCATCTGGTTCGGGCTGACCTGGTCGCTGGAACTCTACCAACAAACCAACGCCCGACTGTGGCGGCAAGGACAGACCGCCGATACCGTGGCCATTCACCACATCATTGTAAAAGACACCATCGACGAGCGCATTATGACTGCGCTCCGTAAAAAAGAAAAGACCCAGACCGCGCTCATCGATGCGGTCAAGGCCAACTTGGAGGGATAATATGACGGCAAAAGAATATCTTAATCAGGCTTACCGGCTCGACCAGCGGATCGACGCAAAAATTGCACAGGTCGCATCGCTGAACGAACTTGCCACCAAATGTACCGCCACACTGACGGGAATGCCCAGGACACCGAACTCCGGCGGCTCCACACTGGCAGATACTGTGTGCAAGATCATCGGCCTGCAGGAAGAAATCAACCGGGACATCGACCGTCTTGTTGATCTGAAGCGCGAGATCATGTCGGTCATCAAGGCTGTGGATGATGCCGAGTATCAGATTCTTCTGGAGAAGCGGTACCTCTGTTTTCAGACCTGGGAGCAGATCGCTGCTGAGATGAACTATGGTGTGCGCTACGTCCACTGTATGCATGGCAAGGCGCTATTAGCGGTGGAAGCGCTTATGAAGCAGGTCTGCTGCAAATAAAAAAGTGCTGTCTCGGTAAAAGTGTGCACACAAATTCACTGTTTTTCCTGCCTAGATATGCTATAATGGCATCAGTGAAAAAGCATCAAGGACAACGCCATCGCGGGAGAGATCCTGCGGTGGCGTTTCTTATGCCCGCGGGAGGTGAGCAAATGCCCAGAAAACCGCTGCGCCCCTGCTCTCACCCCGGCTGTCCCAATCTCTGTGATGGACAGTTCTGTGAGCAGCACCGTGTAGAGGAGCGCCGCAAGTACGACAAATACGAGCGAAGCGCCGACGTCAACCGCAAGTACGGCAGAGCGTGGAAGCGCATCCGGGACCGATACGCAGCGGAGCATCCCCTCTGTGAGATGTGTCTCAAGGAAGGACGGCTAACTCCGGTACAGGAAGTTCACCACATCCTGCCCGTTTCCAAAGGCGGCACTCATGCAAGGGACAACCTTATGAGCCTGTGTCAGTCTTGCCATACCAAGATCCACCACGACCTCGGCGACAGATAAAAGCGGCCGCCCCCATGCAGGGGCGACCTCAAATACAGTTTTACGGCTGGATATCAAACATGGTCATCATTTTTTTGAACGTATCCTGTCCATCCAGACAGGTATCTGTCAGATAGCCTTTCTCCGTTTTCCATTGGGAAAGCCCACGGTAGTAAAACAGCTTTTTGGAATCTTCGATGATGAACGGAACGATACCGTAGCGCAGACACTCTTTGAGTGCGATTAACCGGCCGACTCTGCCGTTGCCATCCTGAAAAGGATGGATGCACTCGAATTCGTAGTGAAATTGGATGATCTCGTCCATTGACACGGTATCGAGCGATCCATAGTCGGAAAGCAGCTTCTTCATTCTGGCTGGCACATCCTTCGGCTTTGTGGTTTCATGACCCCCGACGGTATTGCCTCGCCTTTTGTAATCGCCCACGGCAAACCACGAAAGCGTGGAATCTTTTGTGCTCTGCTTTAGAATGCGGTGCAGTTCTTTGATGATGACTTCGGTCAGCGGCTCTTCCGCGTGGTCGATCACATAGTCAATGGCGCGGAAGTGGTTGACTGTCTCGATGATGTCATCAACAGGGATTCCCTCACCGACATCGACTGTGTTCGTTTCAAAGATCAGCCTGGTCTGGTCCTCGCTGAGCTTGCTGCCTTCAATGTGGTTGGAATTGTATGTCATGCGGACTTGAAGCGCATGGTACAAGCCGCCGGGCATACGGATGCTTTTTTCATCACGCAGCATTTGAAGCAGCGCATTGTCTGAGATGTTCCGATACAGTTCTTCCGGTGCGCAGTCCAGAAACGCAGCGATTTTTGCAAGCACACGGTCGGCGATCTTCTCACCGCGGCCGATTTTTGCGACCGTCCGTGAGGAAACACCAAGTTTTTCTGTAAGCGCAGTCTTTGTAAGCCCCTTGTCGTTCAGCCTCTGTACAAGTCCTTCATAGGAGATCATCAACGTCACCTCTTTCCTTTACTTATTATAACCGATTATCGAAAAAAGTAAAGGTCAAAAGAAAGAAAAGTAAAGGCAGGGGCGGGGCAAATCTCCGGGATCTTTTCGGTCGGGCAACGGCCCGGGGCTTCGTGCGCGAAAAAGGCTATTCAAACAAGGGATTAACCGATCAACATATTTTTACAGAAAGCGTGAGATTTTTTGGCGAAAGACGGAACAGTCCGGGGTGGCCCCAGACGCGGGACGGGGCCCAAACCGAAGCCCCTGTCCGAAAAAATACAGAGTGGTCAACCGGCAAGGTATATGCCGAACGAACTGCCGGAACTGGATCTCTCCGAACTGGAGGCGGTTGATCTGCCGGAGGGCGCGGCACTGGAGGGCGCGGATATGCCGAAGCCAAGCGAGTATCTTTCCGCAAAGCAGAAAAACGGTGTGCCCCTTGGCGCAGCGGAAATTTACACGGAGACGTGGCTGTGGCTGAAACAGCGCGGATGCGAGAACCTCGTCAACAAACGGCTCATTGAGTCCTTTGCACAGGCATTTGCGCGGCACATCCAGTGTGAGGAGGCCATCAGCACCTACGGTCTGCTTGGCAAGCACCCCACCACAGGCGGCGTGATGGAGTCGCCGTTCGTTAAGATGTCCATGCTGTTCCAAAAGAATGCGAACCTTGCATGGTACGCAATTTATTCCATCGTGAAAGAAAACTGCACTGCGGATTACTCCGGAGCAAGCCCGCAGGATGACCTCATGGAGCGCCTGCTCCGTGCGAGAAAGGGGTAACACCATGTTTGAAAAAGTAAATCCCTGCCACCCGGACAAGGTGGCGGACAGAATTGCCGGAGCACTCGTTGACCTGGCATACAAGAAAGCAGAAAATCCCCGCATTGCCGTTGAAATCCTCATCGGCCACGGCGTGTGTCACATTATTGCGGAGACTTCCGTCATGCTGGACAAGGCAGATGTGACCGCCGCCGTCCACCGCAATGCTGGAAAGCTCGCCGTAGACTATGTGGAAGTGCCGCAGGACGGTCACCTCGCCGACAACCAGGCAAACGGCGTCCGCTGCGGCGATAACGGCATCTTCAAGGGAATGCCCGTGACCGAGGAGCAGAAAAAGCTGTCGCAGATCGCACGGGATATTTTCTCCGTGTATCCTTATGACGGCAAGTATATCCTGAACGGCGACCGACTCATCCTCTGTCAGAGCAATGCTGAGACGCAGGATCTGCGTGAGAGTTATCCCGATGCGGAGATCAATCCGCTGGGCGACTGGATCGGTGGAACTGATGTGGACACCGGCGCTGCCAACCGCAAGCTCGGCTCGGATATGGCCGACTCCGTGACCGGCGGCGGTCTGCACGGCAAGGATCTGACCAAGGCAGATGTGTCCGTCAACATCTACGCTTTCCTCAAAGCCCAGGAAACGGGCAAGCCCGTGACGCTCTGCTGCGCCATTGGGGATGACACCGTGGACGGCAGACCGTATGAGAAAATCGTGGAGATTGCTCGAAACTACATCCGCTCGGTCGGCGGCTTCGAGAAGTTTGCAGAATGGGGGCTGATCTGATGAAAACAACGACTGAAATGCAGCTCGTCCCCATCACGAAGCTCGTACCCTATGTCAACAACGCCCGGACACACAGCCCGGAGCAGATCAATAAGCTCCGCTCCTCGCTCCGTGAGTTCGGCTTTATCAATCCCGTCATCATCGACCGTGACTATGGTGTTATTGCCGGTCACGGTCGTATTCTTGCCGCCAAGGAGGAAGGCCACGCTGAGGTGCCGTGTGTCTTTGCCGACCACCTCACCGAAGCGCAGAAGAAAGCCTACATCATTGCCGATAACCGCATGGCGATGGACGCAGGCTGGGACGAGGAACTGCTGCGTGTGGAGATTGAGTCCTTGCAGGCAGCAGACTTCGACCCGCTCCTCACCGGCTTTGACGAGAAAGAACTGTCAAAGCTGTTTGACGATGGTAAGGACATCCAAGAGGATGATTTTGATGTAGATGCCGAGCTGCAAAAGCCGACCTTCACGAAGTCCGGCGACATCTGGATGTTGGGACGGCACCGGCTCATCTGCGGCGACAGCACAAAAGAGGAAACCTACGCTGCCCTCATGGACGGTCGCAAGGCGAACCTCGTCATCACCGACCCGCCCTACAATGTGAACTACGAGGGCAGCGCCGGGAAAATCAAAAATGACAACATGGCATCGGAGAAGTTCTTCGACTTCCTCTTCGATGCCTTTTCCAATATAGAGAAGGTCATGGCGGACGATGCCTCCATCTATGTGTTCCACGCCGACACCGAGGGGCTGAACTTCCGAAAAGCCTTTGATGCCGCTGGATTTTATCTTTCCGGCTGCTGTATCTGGAAGAAGCAGTCGTTGGTGCTGGGGCGTTCCCCGTATCAGTGGCAACACGAGCCGTGCCTCTACGGTTGGAAGAAGAAAGGCAAGCACCAGTGGTACACCGGACGGAAAGAGTCCACCATCTGGGAGTTCGATAAACCCAGGAAAAACGGCGACCATCCCACCATGAAGCCTATCCCGCTGCTGGCCTATCCCATCCAAAACAGCTCTAAGGCAAACTCCGTGGTGCTTGACCCCTTCGGCGGCTCCGGCTCCACGCTCATTGCCTGTGAGCAGACCGACCGCATCTGCTGCACCATCGAATTGGACGAGAAGTTCTGCGACGTCATCGTAAAGCGATACATCGAGCAGGTCGGCACAGATGAAAAGGTCGGTGTGCTGCGTGACGGTCACACCCTCTCCTTCGAGGAAGCTGGCGGTTCGGAGAATACCGCACAGGAAGGTGGTCAGCGATGAACACAGAACTCAGAGAGAAAGAGCGCATCGCCATCGAGCGCCTGAAAGCCTTTGAACCGGAGGACGGTTACTTCCTGGCATACAGCGGCGGCAAGGACAGCGATTGCATCAAGATCCTCGCTCAGCTCGCCGGGGTCAAGTTTGAGGCAGTCCACAATCTGACCACCGTGGATGCTCCGGAAACGGTGCAGTATGTGAGATCCCAGCCGGATGTGCGCATCAGCCGTTCCTATGACCGGGACGGCAAGCCCGTGACCATGTGGAACCTCATCGTCCGCAAAGGCACACCGCCGCTGCGCACTTCCCGATACTGCTGCAGCGAACTGAAAGAGCCGGGTGGCACGGGCAAGATCGTGGTGACCGGCGTTCGGTGGGCAGAAAGCACACGCCGAAAGCAGTCCGCTGATGTGGTCAAGTTCATCGGCAAGCCGAAAGGCACACAGAAAATCGCTGAGGAGCTCGGCGCGGATTACCGCACCACTCGTCAGGGCGGCATCGTCCTCAACGACGACAACGACATCAACCGCCGCATGGTCGAGCATTGCTACCGCACCCGGAAAACGATGGTCAATCCCATTGTGGATTGGACGGATGAAGATGTGTGGGCATTTCTCAGCCACTATGGCTGCAAAAGCAACCCGCTCTATGAATGCGGTTTCAAGCGTATCGGCTGCATCGGTTGTCCCATGGCAAGCAGGCAGCTGCGGCTGGAGGAGTTCCGGCGTTATTCCGGCTACCAGAAAGCCTACATCCGTGCCTTCGACAAAATGCTCGAAAAGAGAGCAGCTGAGGGAAAATCGACCACTGAGAAATGGTCGGACGGACAGGCGGTTTTCGACTGGTGGTTGAGCGGCTGATAAGGAGAAACACATGACGAATAAGACTTTGACCCTCGGAAGCCTGTTTGACGGCTCCGGGGGCTTTCCTTTGGGTGGTCTGCTTGCCAGTATCACTCCCGTGTGGGCTTCGGAGATCGAGCCATTTCCCATTCGCGTGACCACCAAGCGCCTGCCTTTTATGAAGCATTACGGAGATATTTCTCAAATGGATGGCGGAAAAATCGAGCCAGTGGACATCATCACCTTTGGCTCACCCTGCACCGATATGTCCATCGCCGGCCGCAGAGCTGGCTTGGATGGGCGGCAGTCCAGTCTATTTTATGAGGCCATCCGAATCATCAAAGAAATGAGGTGTGCCACCGATGGCAAATATCCAAGATGGATCTGTTGGGAGAACGTCATTTATGTGCTTCAATACATAAGGCACGTTATGAATTGTAAGCAATTATGAACAGTTCTCCCTTCAAAATCTTGTATTTTCTCTGAAAAATGCGAAAACGCTGTACATAATTTTCCTCTATACTGAAAATGCCACAATATATGAGGAGGTAACCTAT
>ENA-UAOK01000066-UAOK01000066.1-human-gut-metagenome-genome-assembly--contig:-NODE-66-length-57336-cov-8.266144_pt1 | contig 57336 bp, 64 predicted proteins | sample MGYA00243467_ERZ654553 | MGnify/ENA primary metagenome ERZ654553 (study PRJEB26926, sample SAMN06164886) | human gut metagenome | biome: ENVO:00009003; feature: ENVO:2100002; material: ENVO:00002003...
CACTCTCTCCGTCGTCGGCAGCGTCAGATGTGTATAAGAGACAGGTTCTGGAAGAGAAATTCGATGTACTTGTCGCCGACCTTGGCCCCGGAGTAAGGCGTATTGGCCGTCGTTACGGTTTTGATCGACGACGACTTGAGCACCTGATCGAGCGGGATGTTGATCGACGCGCCGACTTTGGTCGTGCCTTTTTTCAGGTGGTACGTCGATGCGAAACCACTCTCGGTTGCCACCTTCTCGAGGGTGTATTCGAGGTTCCACTCGGCCTTTTCCTCGTCGGTCGCGAAACGGTGGGTCGGATCCTCGACGATCATCGTCGCCGGATGTGTCGCCGGATGCTGGTAGTTGTTCGCTCCAGCCGCCACTCCGTCGAGTTTCTTCTTGTCGGCCGCCGACATCAGACCGTCTGCCGTGGCCGTGGCTGCCGTTCTCTCGGCCTTATTGTCCCAGCCTGCGATTTGGGTGTCGGTTACGAGCCGATGGGTGGCATCGGCCGCGAGCTGCGCGAGCGTGGTCGGCTGTCCCCAGCCGAGCTCCGACCATTTCTTCGTGCCGTCGCCGACCTTGAATTTCACGGGGCTCGTGCCCTTCACCAGTCCGATCTCACCGTCGAGCAGGACGGGGTTTGCCGAGTCCCACTGGGCCTCGGTTCCAATCACGTTTGCGATGCGCGCCGCAAGCAGTACCTGCTCCAACGCTGCCAATGTTTCTTTGTCCGCCATTGTTGTATGTGTTTATTTGTTGTTTTCGTTTGCCAAATCTGCGGGCGAGCCACCGCGAAGGATCACGCGGGTCGTTCGCTGCACGCAGTCGTTTTCGACTACCGATTGCAGGTTACTCAACTGCTCGCGCAGCTGGTCGATGGCTTCGTCAGTCTGTCCGATGTAGTCGGTCAGCTTCTTTTCGACCTTCATCACCTGTTCCTCGAGCCGCTCGCCATCGGCAGCCGGATATTTGCCGTTGAGCCGGTCGGTGAGTCCCCCGACCTTATCCATAGAAATCTCGTCCTCGGTCTTGTGCCAGAAGCTGTCGAACACATCCGAGAACTGCTCGGCCGTGGGATACATGCCCCTGCCGAACCATTTGCGCAGCATGGCGCGAACTCTAATCGCCATTTCCGTATTTCTTGAGGTGTTCGTTCATTCGTTTGCGTTCCTGCGGTGTTCGGCGCAGGATGCTATCTATCGTGTGTCTGAGTTCTTCCGCACTGCGGACGATCTCTTCGTACCGGGCGGAGGTCTGCCGGGTCGTCTCGGCCTTCGCCCGGCAGGATGCCGCCTTGAGGTCGGCTCTGAAACGGTCGAAAGCCGTCTGCTGCCGGGGCGTATCGACGGGTGTACATGTCAGCACGACCATCAGGACAAGGGTGTCTGTTCCAATCATTGTCGTCTACTATTTGGTTCGCATGATATAGGCCAGTGCGTAGTACGGCGGGCGGTTTTCGTGAGCCTTTCCGCCGCCCGTGGCATCCGTGCGGCCGCTACCTTCGTCGAGGGCGTTCGCCGAGCCGCCCCCGGTGAAACGCCGCCCGGCATTCCTCAGGAACAGCCCGTGATCGTGCGCAGGCAACTCCTCCACGGTGAGCTGGTGGGTTTTCTTGCCGCCGACGGCACCGTAGATCTTGTAATCTTCGTCGCTGCCGTTGAACCCCACCACGAAACGCCCGCGCAGGTCGGGAAGCCGGAAGAAGCCCACCGAGGTCGTGAACCTGCGTCCGTTACAGTCGTAGCCGTTGTTGAACGCCGAGCCGAGAGCGGCGAATAATTCCGGATACTCCGTTTGCCGAAGCTGCTGTCCTTCGCAAAGCAGATACCCCTCGGGAATCGTCACTCCGGCCCATGTTTCGACCATCCCGAGCGGTGTACGCTGGAGTTTTTCGAGCCGCAGGCGCATGTCTTCCAGCTCCTTTTCCAGAGCCGGGAGCGACTGCGCGTCGTGAAAATCCTCCCATTTGTAATTTTCTTCGCCGATGCCCGGAGCCAGCGAACGCCTCACGTATGCCTGCGGATAGTCGTAGCCTTGTGCCGTGACGGAAAGGGGTTCCTGCCGCAGGTACATGCCGCCCGTCGTCGTGCCGCCTTCCCAGTAGAGCACTTCGCCCTCGGGGTGCTCTTTCGTGCGCAGGAACACGTAGCCCTCGGAGCGTTTGCGGCCGTTGTCCGTTTGTTCGCATCCCAACAGGACGGCCTTGTCGCCCGCAAGGTTGCCGAGGATCGACACGACGTGCATGTTGGTCTGCAGGTAGTCGAAAGTTTCGCAATCGACCGGAAAATCTTTGTTGGGTTGCAGCAGATACCTGCCGAATATTTGTCGCATTGTCAGATGAAGTTTGTCGAAAAACGTTTGGATGCCAGTTTGTAGGTGTTCACCACGGCCGCGACCTGCGCCACGTCTACCTCGCCGTAGAGCGCCAGCGGAATGTTCACCCAGAAATCATAACCGCTCACGCCGCCGTAGCCGCGGCGGTTCACGATCACCACCCGCCCGGCGCCTCGCGCCGGGACGAGCAGCTCCTCGTCCATTTCGCGCTTGTGCAGGACGATGTGCCCGATGTTCTCTACCGTTTCGGTGATGGTGATCCTCCGGTCGATGGGGTCGAACATATCGTTCAGCAAAGCCCGCAGGTAGCACACTTGCCCGTTGTGCCGGAGCCGATAGTCCGTGTCGCGTTTCCAGAGCACGAACCGCGTGTGCAGCCTTTGCAGGGGCGACACGGCGGCATAGGCCACGGCAGCCATCAGCGGCCGCCGCCGGAAGGTCGGCAGCAACAGCAGCGCCAGCCGTTTTACGTTGATGTCGTATTTACCCATTGTAGACCTTCATGTTGAGTTTGACATCGCCCATCTCGAAATATCCGGCTGCCGGAACACACCGCGCGTCGATGGGCACCACGACCGTTTCTCCGGCGGCCACGGTCGTAGCCCCGTGCAACTCCGCGATCCGCACGCCTTCGACCGTCTGGAGCGCATCGACGAGGGCCATGTTGGTATATTCGCCGTTGAAGGGCAGGTTTTCGACGTAGTTCTGTATCGCTTCGCGGCATGCGGTCTCGACATTGGCTGCGAGCAGCAGCGGGTCGAAGTAGATGTCCGCTTCGCACGAGAAACGGTCGGGGTCGATGTTCACCAGTGCCGTACGTACCCCGGCGTCCTTGATCTGGGAGATGTAGGCCAAAAGCTGGGATTCGGTTTCGGAGTCGAGCTTGCAGCGGCGGCCGCCCTGTTCCCCTGCAACCTTGATCGTCAGCAGCGAGGCGTCGGCGCTCTCGGTGGCCACGGCGTGCCTGACGACCTGCGCCGCTGCAATGGCATCCTCGGTCATGTCCGTCGTGTCGTAACGATCCGTGTCGGGAATCAGCGTCCGATCCTTCATAAAGTCCAGTACCCGATCCCGATACCATTTCGGACGGTGAGGGATGATCTCTTCGATACGTGCGTCCACCTCTGCGCTGTACGAATCGAACATACTCTCCAGTACCCATGCCGCCACGGCGAAGATGTAAAACAGCACGCTTTCGACCGACAGCTTGCCGAAGAAAGCCGTAAAACTTTCTCCGGTCGTAAAGCCGTAGACCTTCGCCGCCGTTTCGTTGCGCATGAAGTCCGCCTCGATGGACTCTTTGATTTCCGCTATCGTTCTTATTGTCATCGTACCATAAAATCAACTTCAATCCCCATGTAGCCGATGCCCCCGTAGGGAGCTGCTTCGGTTTCCTCGTCCGAGAGTTCTGTCGCCGGGCGTATCTGCCGGGCCGTGTATCTTTCCAGTACCATCTTGTCAGCCACGGGAACCGTTTCGAGCTGCACTCCCGCCTCCAGCGGTTCCGAGATGCTCACGTCGTTTGCCGCTGCGAGGTCGAAGGCCGCTTCGACGCCGCCGCTGGTCTGTAGCGCAATGTCCAAGAGGCTCTGCCTATCCGATGGTGTTATTTTCGCCATTATACTCGATCGTTATCTGTCCGTCCTTCATTTCGACGCGCGACACGGACACGCCGCACGCCTGTAACATGGTCTTTGCATCCGCTTTCCACATCGGATTCGGGGAGCCGCCGAGCATCTTCAATATCTCGGCCCCGATAAGCGGGTGCTCTTTGAACTCCCCGCGCACGGCCCTCAGAACGCACTCGGCCGTTTGGGCCGTGGTGTCGCCGACGGCCAGCCGCCCGGCGTTTACCTTTAAATCGCCCGTTTCGGGGTCTGTCATTATTCCTCGCATCGCCTCAATGTTTTACCTTCGCGTCCTCGTAGTCCGAAGCCTTGACCTCGGGCATAGCCTGAGTGACGGCCGGAACCTCCACCGGGGCGGGGTTCGACTGCGCTGCTGCGGTTCCTGTGACAGGCACCCCACCGACGGGTATCGTGTGCGTATGGGTGTTGAATGCCCGGATCAGTTCGTTGAACTTCTCCGTGAGCTGTTCGATCTTCAGCAGCCCCCCGAGTTTCCCGCCGTTGAACTGCACACCTTCGGAAGTGATTCGGAAGGACGTGTCGCCGAGGGAGGTGTCCACGACTTCAGCGTCCACGGTGATCTGCGTCTTGCCAATCGAGAGCTGGGCCTTGTCGATCTTGTCGCACAGGACTACGGCCGCCACGGCCGGGGTGATGAACGCCACGATGACATAGCTGCCCACGGCCGGAAACAGGACGACTCCGACCGAGCTGTCCTGCGACGCTTGCAGGTTCACGCCCACCAGCGGGGCGCTCTCGTCGATGGGCGTACAGTCCACCGTGCGGGCCTCGGCGTCCACACTGTCCACCGTGCATATCTTACAGTACAACTCGGCCCCCGACATGGCGAGAACCCGTATAGCCTCTTTGAGTGTCATTCCGAAACCCTTAATCCGATTGTTATTTCCTGCCGGAACCCGCCCGTTCCGTATTTTATCACGTTTTTATCCGTCTGATATATGCCCCTGCGCACCCCGTCGATCTTGATGCCGATGTTGTCGAGCTTGTCGATCAGCACGGCCCCGAAGGTGGTGAATGTCCCGGCCAGCCCGTCGCGTTTCAGCCGTTTGAGTTCCTGCTCGGCCCATGCCTTCAACTCCTTTTCGTCCTTGTTGTAGGTGTGCAGCGTGCGGCGCTGGCCGTCGGCGTCCCCGACATCGACGCGAATGCGTTTGTTATTCGGCCGCAGGGATATTGCCCGTATCTTGATCTTTACGTCGGCGGCGTTCTGCACGTCGAGCTGCGCGTCGTCGATCAGGTTCACCCCGGTTGCAAACACCTGCCTGCACTTCGTGTCCCGTTCGAACAGCACCCCGCAATACAACACGGGTTCGCCGTCCTCGATGCGGAAGAACGACCGGATGCCGCCCTGATCTTTCAACTGTCCGAGCAGCTCGGTGACGGTGGAAGCCGTGACGCGGAACTGTCCGATGTGCTGCTCTCCGAACACCTTGTACTTTACGCCGAGGTTCTGATCGCGTAGAACCTGCTCGATGGTGGCCGCCTTGTAGGCGATCTTCTTCGCATCCCGCGATTTGAACAGGAACATGTAATCCTCGCAATGTATCTCGGTGGGATTTTTCAGTCCTATCGTCGTAATGAAACCCCGGAAGGCGAATTGCAGTTCGTCGTCGTACCCCAGCCACACCGACACCTCGTCGCCCCGCTTGATGGGCAGGGAACTCTCACCCAGCCAGCGAACCTTTTTCGGCAGCGTCACGACGCACGTATCGGTGAGCGTGTCGATGTCGCGGGTGATCTCCACCCCGGCGACCTTATCGAACCGCCACGTTTTCGTGCTTTTGATCTCAATTTTCGCAGTCAGCCGAAACATTGTTTAAAGGGTCTTTAAACGGTGTTTAATAGTCGGTGTTTTTGATTACGTAGTCTTCGTCGGAGAGGGCCTTCACGTCGATAGTCTGACGGTTCGAGTGCGTGTCTTGGCTGAGCGCGAAGCGTGTCACCACGATACGGCTGATGTCGAACAGCTCGAAGAACACGCTCGACACTTCGATAGCCTTGTTTTCGTCGAGGAACTCCCTCACTTCGCGGATGCCCTCCTCGGGATAGTCGTCTACAATCACGCCGTCGCGCACGGCCACGATCCCCACGGTTATACTGATGTCGTAATCGCCGTTGGAAATGTACTCCTTGATCGTCCCGTCCAGCCCGACGAGCGTCGTGCGAACCATGTGCTTCTCGCGTGATATATTCACGACTGCGTCGTTCACAACGAGCGTGCGGCCATCTTCGCGGCGCAGCGTCAGCTCGGTCAGCACGTAGCGGCTCTCCCAATAGCTGCGGTCGGTGATCGGTACGGAAAGGTCGTGTCCTGCGATGTCTCCGCCGTGGCCTTCCCATGACGGAGCTTTGGTGTTTTGCTGCGATGGCTGAAAGCGGCAGAGGGCGAAGCGTGCCTGCTGCGCGACACCCGCCGCTACAAAACCGAAACTTATGACTCCGAAATTTCCCATCACATAGCAAGGTTTACATCGTTTACGGCGCTTAACACGGCTTCGGCAACCAGTTCTTTCACCCGACCCATGTCCTCGCGCAGATTGGTCGTATTGACCTCGAAGCGGTCGATCAGCTTCTCGATGTTCACGGTGATATTGCGAACCTTGTCGGCCTTTGCGCTTGTAGTCCCGATGCTTTGCAGGCCCCCGGTCAGCGGATCGGGATCGGGTTTAGGACTGGAGGTCGTGGTTTCGACACCTGACGAGGCTTGCTCTTTGGCTGCGGCATCGGCTTTCGACTTGGCGATCTCCGCATCGTAAGCCTTCGTGAAAGCCCCGCCGACCTCGGCCCCGAAGTCCGAGAACCCGCCCTTCATTTTCTGAATCGCGGCCCGGATTCCTTTGCCGTCGAACTTGAACGCGGCGACGATCAGGTCGCCCAGCCCGCCGAACACGGTTTTAGCCATGTTCCAAATACCCGTAAACACGGCTTTGAACGAAGCCCAAAGGCCCTTCAGCGTGGCCCGGAACTTCACTGACGTATTCCAGAAATAGGTACCCACAGCGATCAGCGCGGCGATAGCCGCCGCAATCCATCCGATGATCGGGACGTTCATAATCGCCACGCCCACGGCCCGGCATGCAGTCACGGCCGCCGTTTTGAACGCCGTGAAGCCCGCAGAGGCGACACCCGCGAACGTGACGGATGCCGCACCGCCAGTTACCAGCGAAAGGACATAAGCCCCCAGCGCCTTGATGCCAGACCATATTCCCACGGTGGCAAAGCGCAGTGTGGCGACGGTCGCCTGCACGATGTTGCGCATGAAACCCAGCGCCTGCACGCGGCCGATACTCAGATAGCCGTTATACATTTGCAGCGACAAGATGGCCCGGCCCATCATGCCGACGACTCCGTGCCACATCCCGGCGAAATTCAAAGAACGGATGAAAGCGATGCCTTTTCCGACGCCCAGCAGCAGCGGCGTCATTTGCGCCAGCGGCACAAGCGAACCTACCATGACCTCGACCCAAATCCCCCAGTCCCCCGAGGCGTTGAACAGCGAGATTTTCAGATCGTCGAACTTGGCCCGCACGCGGGCGAGCCGTTCGTTGTAGCTTCCCATGATGATCCCGGCCTGCTCGACAGCCGTATTCGTTCCAGTGATAGCCGTTTGATAACGCTGCACTTCGTCGATGCCTTGCACAAGGGCCATCGCCGCGTTGCTGTTCTCCATACCGAAAAGTTGCGAGAACAGCGCAGAATCTTTCATCACCGCCTTCAGGGGCGTAAGACGTTCAGCCAATGACCGGGATTTATCCGTCAGGGCTGTGATGTCCACCCCTGCGGATTGCAATTCCTCCAGTGTGTTTTTCGGCAGGAAACGCCCCCGGCTCAGTATTGCCATAACATTACGCAAAGCGACACCACCCTCGGCGCCCTTCTTACCCGCTTTGTCGAGAACCTGAATTGCCGCATTGGTTTCCTCGAACGACACTCCGGCAGCTTTCGCCGCCATACCGCACTGCTCTAATGCGACCTTAATCGTCGGCAGCTCGGCAGACCCTTCACGCCCCGCGGCGGCCATGACGTTCATCATGTCGGCCATCTTATGGCTGGCTTCCATCGGATCGGCCAGCGATACGCCGTACTGGTTCATGGCCGTAGTCAGCACCTCGGCCGCAGCCGTGGCGTTGCCGCCCATCGTCTTGCTCAGAATGGCGATGTTGTCGCCCATCGCACGAAGCGCATCGGGGTACTTCGCCAACTCGGGCGAGAGCTGAGACAGCAGAAGCTTGTACGATTCGACGGATTGCGCCGCCGAGCCGCCGAACACCTTCGCCGTATCGCGGGCATAGCCTTCGATTGTCCGCAGGCTTGCGCCCGTTTCGCCCGATATGGCCGAGAGGTCGGCCAACGAAGCGTTGAGCGCCGCGCCGGGTTGCAGGGTTTCCTGCATTGTCCGACCCACACCCTCGATGTACTGCGTGAACTGATTCAGCGCGAGCAGCTTGCCCTCGAAGCTATCCCACAGCCCGACGGACTTGTGGATTTTGTCGTTCAGGTTCTGCACGCCCTGCGTGATGCCCTGCACGACAACATCGCAGTTGCCCGTGATATTGAAGGAATAGTTAAATGCGTAGCTGCTCATTCACTACTTGGATTCGTCCGCAAAAAGTTTCTCTAACAGTTTTCCGAGCGCGAGGAGGCGCGTTCGTTCCAGCCATACGGCCTGCTCGTACAGTCCCGCCCACTCGTCATAGGTCAGCGTGCCGGGGTCGATGTGAAAATTCGCCCGGATCAGGGCGCACCCCTTCGTAATCGTCTGCTCGTCCTCGATGTCCGAAAGGGTGTGCGCCCCTACAAGTTTTTTATTTCCGTGTGGCAGGTAGCGAACAGACTGCCCAGTGCACCGAGGGCCGATGTTTTGAGAATTGCATCGCTCTGAACGAGCGGGCTGCCGCCGAGCCAGCAGTTCTTGAACATCGTGTCGGCACCTTTCAGTTCGTCCTGCTTGCTCACGGCATTGACGGCCGACATTACGTCCATCGTCGGACGGCGGAAATAAGCGATATGGTGTTCCTCGGCCATGTCGTCAAAGACATCTACCGTAACGACGCGGCCGTTGGCCTGCTTCCATGACTGGCGCATTTCGTCTGTGACGCCGCCGTCGAGGACGGGGTATTTGGCACGTTTGGCGGCCAGTTCCTTTGTGTTCTGTTCCTGTTTGTTCTCCATAGTCGATTGATGATTGGGTTATGCTTTCGGCTGGCCCCACTCGATATGTGAGGGGATCAGCGCGAGTTCGACCTGCTGGTTCAGGTCGCCTTCCTTCCAGTCCACCTTATTCTCGTCGAACTGGCAGTTGCGAATCTTGTCGGTCGTGATAATACCGCTTTCGGGCAGGTAGGAGACCGTAATGTCGAAGGGTGCGATGTCCTGCAGGCGGCCGTTCGGGGCCTGCCGCTGCAAAGCCACGATCTCGCTTTTGTAAAGGGTGATCGCCCCCGACGGTGTGATGCGCCCCTTCGAGCGGGACACGGGATGCCGTCCGGCTCCGTAGTTGTTCTGCACGTCCTGCTTGTCGCCGTATTTGATTGCGGTGATGCCGACGAACGGCACGCCGTTCGCTGCGGCGACGATGTCGCCCCAAGCGTATTCTACGCCGTTAATCAGAGGCGTTCCGTTTCTGATGTCCATTCTGTGTTGGATTTGAGGTTAGACACTCTCGGCAAAGCCGATCTTGACCTTGAAGCGGCGCACGACACCGACGCCGACAGGCCGGATTACGAACTCGATCTCGGACGTGGACAGCACGTTCTGATCGGGGTCGATCTCGACCGCGTAGCCGCTCAGCTCGCCCGCCTTCTCCATATCTTCGAGGGCTTTCTGGGCCGTGGTCTGCAAGAACTCCACGCTGTGAGTCTGCAACTGCCCCGTAGCCTTGTCGATGTAGACATTGCCGCCGAGCTTCGGCAGCAGGTAGGTGCGGATGCCGCGCACGGCCTTGTCCATCGTGCGGACGTTCTCGATGTAAGCGTAGTCGCTCGTCGGTGCATCCATCGTGTGCGAGTCGTTCATGTACGACCCGGACAGTCCGGCGTAGGTCACGAAGAACAGGTAGCGGGCCGTATCGAGTGACTCGACGACGGTGCGGTCGAGGGCCGTGAGCAGCGTGCCGTCTCCGAAGGCGGGGACGTCGATACCCGTGGGGAACTTCTCGATCCACGCGGGGGATTCCTGCACGGAGGCACTGGAGACGATGCCGAGCAGGACGCCCAGCCCCGAGACGGAGGCTTTCGCCGTCGTATTGTCTTCGTCCGCATAGAGCGCCGCGCCCGTGGAGCCTCCGGCTTGGCCGATGATGACCGACACGCGCTCCTTGTCCCCGGCGGCATCCGTCGGCAGGGACGAGACGGCCGCGACTTTCGGGGCGTAGAGGATGCTCAGCGGCATGTCCTGCGATTCGAGGGTTGTTGCAACACCCTGCAGGGCCGTGAGGTTCTCCTTCGAGAATGCCACGTCACCCTCCCAGACGCCTATCTGCCGAAGCCGACCTCCGGCGAAGTTCTGCATCTTCTTCACGTCGGCATAGGTGTTAGTGCCTTCGGCTTTCGGGAAGATGCCCACGTAGAGACTGATGCCCGGATTGAGCCGAAATATTTCCGAGAGCTGGTAATGCACGAGGCGCACGCTCCACGCTTCGGCGTCGGCGGTGATTCCGAGCTTCTCGGCCGTCTCGATTTGCGCAACGGCCTTGATACGCTCCGTCTCGGTGAATCCCGACGGCAGCGTATCCGTGTAGAACATGATCCCCGAGATATGGTCTTCGCCCGTCAGCTTGCGGGGGATGTTGCCGTTCGTGCGTTCAAATGTCAATGACTGCATCAGGCTTTGAGGTTTTGATTGGTTACTTCGACAACGGTCGTGTCCTTGAGCGTGCGGCCGTAGTTTACGGCGTCGCAGCGGTTGAAGAAGGCCGTGCCATCCGAGGCCACATAGACCGTCTGCTTGTCGGGGTGGCTGCGGAACACCTGCTTGGCCACGGCCTGCGCTGCGGTGTCGCGGATGGTCTTGGCCTTCGCGGCCGGAGCCTTACCCGAGCTTCGTGCGACGTTCTTTGCCGGGGCTTCCTTCTCGGGCCGGGTCGACGGTTCGGCGGGAATTGGTTCGGGGGCGGGGGCTGTGTCGGGCTGCTCGGTCGAAGCTGGAGCCAGCTCGGGAGCCTCGCTGCCGTCCGGTTCCGGGGCTGCCTGCGGCTGATCGGGTGCGATGTCCGCAGGCTGTTCGGCCGGGATCTGTTCGGGGTTCTGTGTCGCAGCGGCCTTGTGGGACGCGGCTTTCGTATTCTTGTTTGCCATTGGTCGATGGGTTATTTGTTCTTGAAAAAGCGGTAAAAAATGTATATCAGCGTCAGCAGGCCAATGAAGCAAAGGGCCTTCTGCCACCATGTAAGGCCGCGGCGGCTCTTGATCGTGGTCGCGGTGTCGGTCGCCGTCTGCTGGTCTGACTCCTCGCTGAGTTGTAGTTGGTTCCGTTCCTGCGTTATGCCCCCGGCCGTCGTGTGGGTGTCGCGTGTCTGCGTCTGCCGTAGGCGGCTCGAATCCTGCACCGAGTCGGAGCGGTGGCGTCGCCGGATCGTTTCCCGCAGCAGCGGCGGCTTCCCGGTCAGCGTATCGGCCGGGCGGCTCGTGTCGTACTCCCGTGTGACGGTTTCGACATCCTCGGCTGTGGCACGGTTGCGAGTCCGCTCGATGGAGAGCTGCCCGCGCAAGGCTTCGCACAACTCCCGGAAGAAAATGCTGTCGCGCGTGATCTCCCGGTTGGCGGCGAGCTGTTCGTGTGCGCTATCGTTGTTCCGGATCCGGGTCGCCGCTGTCTGTTTCAACGGTGAGCAACTCACGAGAAACAGGGCACTCGGCAGCATGAGCGCAGCCCGGTATTTTCTCAACTGCCTTGCGGAATTTATTGACATCATGCCGTAGGTACTTTATTTCCAGTTTCAGAGGCTTCACGATCTGCTCCATAAGTATTTCGTTGCCCTGTCGGACGTTATTCAGTTCGATACCTTGATTGTCGGCCTGCTTCTTATCCACATCGGCCTGCAGGCTCTTGATCTCGGCTTTGTATTTCTGCCGCATCAGGATAGCGCCGACCCAGCCCCCGATGGGAGCTGAAACAATCCCGATAATTGCGAGTGTCAGTTCCGTAGTCATTCGATTCCGATAGATTTCAGCCATGCCGCAACGTCGAACGAGGGGCAGGCTTTACGGACGGATGGCAGGTCGCGGTGGCCGACGATTTTCACATTCGGGTTTTTCGCGTGGAAGTCGATAACATAGCTCTTCAGGGCTTCTCGCTGTGCGCGTGTTCGGGTGTCTTTCGGCGACTTGCCGTCAGCGGCACAGCCGCCAGCGTACACAATATGCCGCGCCACACCGTTGTAACCAGCCGCGCCGTTCGTTATTTCCCACGGATCCACGAATGCGTCCTCGTTGTTCCCGACCAACCGCTCTACCGTGCCGTCCAAGTGGAAAAGGTCTGTATATCCGACCTGACGCCAGCCCCGGCCGCCCTCTGACACGGGGGCCGTGTGCCACCGCCGAATATCGGCGGCGGACACTTCCCGGCCTTCGGGGGTTGCGGTACAATGAATGACCAGATATTGCAGAGCCTTTTTCATTGTATTATGCCGCAGAGGTTGCCGATGCTGCCTTTGCGCTCACGATAGCTCCGAAGCCCTCGTTACGCAGCGGCAGACAGATCGTGTACGTGCGCATCGAGAAGATGTTCTGCTGGTTCTCCGGGTCGAGTTCGGCGGGACGCAGGTAGGATTTCGTGGAACCATCGGCACGCATGGCGCGTTTGGTCGTGAAAGCTACCGAGCACTGGCAGTCGTTCTCACCGATAACGGCACCGTATGCCTTCTTTTTGAGCGTCGTGGTGTCGTAGTAGGGGCACTCGTCGTACTCGTAGACGTCGAAGCCGTACATCTTGGCGATCTTGCCCGTGGTGTAGTCGTACACCTGCTTCTCGAAGCGCTGGTCGGTTTCCAGCAGGTCGGCGACATGATCCGCGCAGAGGACGAGGATGCGGCCCTCTCTGGGGATTCGCAGTTTGTCGAACTTGTTTTTCAGCGACACGATGTCCGCGCGGGTCAGTTTCTTGCGGCCGTCGGGCGTGGCATCCCCCGTGGTGGTAATTACAGGAGTCTTGGCCGTGTTTTCCGCGGGAGCCAGCGAATGGATGGCCCGCGAGTACTTTTTCTCGAAGAACATGTCCTTGTGTTTCTCGATCACGAGGGCCATCTTATCGTAACCGATGGCATGCAGCTCATCGTCGGTGATCGGCGTCGGGCGCGACTGGAATTTATCCAGCTGCACGGACTTGTCACCGTCGGGGAGTTCCTGTACGGTCAGCGGGTAGGTCGTATTGTTTACCAAAATCTCGGGATCCGCACCGACATCGACGAAGTGGATGGCGTCGGCTTTCACATAAGAGTCGTAAGCGCGGATGGCATTGTACCAGCCGATGCTTTCGGCTGCTGTCCGGAAGGCTTTGATAAGTTCGCCCGTCCATGCCTCGGGATAGATGCCCGCCGCCAGCACGCCCGAAGGCATGAAGCCACCGCAGAGGGCCGAGACCAGCGATACGCCGTTCACGGCTGCGACGCCCGCAATGGTGTTGAAGTCAAATACGCAGGCGATGGTGGCTCCGACTGCGGAATTGACACCGAGCACCGCGAATACGCCCAAAAGGGCAAAAAGGAATTTTCTCATTCAGAAAAGGGAATGTTTAGAGGTGAATCTACTTGAGGGAGTTGTTGAAGTTCGGCTCGATACCGTAATGGGCCTTGTAGAGCCGGATGTACTCCGGGCGGTTCTGCTCGCGCAGCTCGATCTTCTCCGTGTCGGAGAGCTTGTCCCACGAGAGCGTTACGGTGCCGCCCTGCAGCTTGTTGTCACCGCCGAGGAAGTCCGACGGCTTAGCGGCGGGCGTCATCATCGAGAGCGTGTCGCGCAACGTGTCGATGCCGGCCTTCTTGCCCAGCTCGATCATCTTCGGCATCTGCGCCTCGGTGATCTGACGATTGTCCTTCGCCGCCGTCACGGCATCGGTGATGCGGGCCAGCGTGAGCGTCTCGTTCTCGGTTTTCAGCGCCCGGATTGCAGTCGCTGCATCTGCTTCGGTCGCCGTAGTCGGGAGGCCGAGCAACATTAAAATCTCATTCATCTGAAAAGTCTTGTTTTGGGGTTTGTCGTTGTCGGGTTTGAGAAGCGGCAGCAGGTCGTTGTCCTCGCCCTGCGCGAGTGTGAGCAGCTTGCCACCGCTGTACAGGCGAACCTGTAAGGCGTCGTCGTTCGCACCTACGTCCACGATTGACACCTCGACGAGTTTCGAGCGCGTGACCGTCGGGCGGGTCTGTCCCTGCACCACGTTCTGCGGGTCGTCCGACCATTCGAGGATTTCGATACCTGCGGACAGCATACGCAGCGTACCGCGCTCCCACTTGGCCGCGATTACTTTCTCCTCGTCGGTGTCGCCGTCGATCTGCGGTGTACCGATCAGTCGGTCGTTCTCGATGCGCAGGTCGTTCATCGTGCCGATGGGAATCCCCCGCTGGTGCATATACAGCACGATGGGGTTCTTCTCATACTGTGAGATGTCGAGACCTTCGGTCAGGACTCGCGTGCCGTAAGCGTTCACGCTGTTGCTGGTAATGACTGCTTCTCTTGCCATTCTGTTTTTTTATGGCCTCGGACACCGCCGACAGAACGTCGGCGGGTCGGTCGGCCTCGGATGCAAAAAAGGTTTGTAGCGGGAGCGGGACTCGAACCCGCGGCCTTGAGGGAATGAACCTCACGAGCTGCCAACTGCTCCACCCCGCGATTCGGATGCAAAGATGCAGGGCAAAATCCGACGTAACAATCGGAGTGTAAAAACCTTACACTTCATTTTACATACTTCTGTTTATGGCGCAACTTTGCCCCGTCGAACGCCCTCGCGGGGCATCATTTTTTTCGTATGAATGGGTAAGAGAATCGCCGGAGAATTGAAGGAGTTCGCCGAACTTCTGTATATGCAGGGCACGCCGCAGAACATCATCGCCGAGAAGGTAGGTGTGTCGAAGAACACCATCGGCGCGTGGGTTGCAGCCGGGTGCTGGGCAGAAAAAAAAGTAGCGCAGTCGCTGACACGAAAGCAAGTCGTGAACAACGTTCTGCGCTCTATAAACAATGTGGCCGAGAACCTCGGCAAAACTTCTGACCCTGCGGTGGTCGGGAGCAGCAGCGACCAACTGGCGAAGATGGCCGCAACAATAAAGACTCTCGACAAAGACGTGTCCGTCGTCGATTACATGGAGTGTTTCATGTCCTTCGGCCGCTGGCTCGAACAACGCGCGGAGTTCGACCCCGATGTCACGGCCGAGTTCCGCAAGGTCGTAAACGATCTGCAAAACAAATTCGTCGTCGAGCAGCTCAGTATCGGTAAAGTGAAATAACGATGGGCAGCAGCGTTGTAAAAACCTATGCTGAGTGGCGGCAGTGGTGCCTCGTCGTGAAAGAGCGGACAGCCGTTCGTTCGGAATCGCCAGCCGAGAAGCAGGCCCGCATCCGACGGGCGCGAACTGACTATAACTTCTTCGTGAACTACTATTTCCCGCACTATACCGACGACCCGGCGACAGGCAAGCATACCGAATGCGCACCGTTTCACGTCGAGGCTGCCTACCGCGTCCGCAAGAACCCGAACTATAAAGGAGTCGAAAAATGGGCACGCGGCCACGCCAAGAGTACGCACTTCGACATTTTCATTCCCCTGTGGCTGAAAATACAGGAGCCGCGCGAGATCAACGTAATGGTTCTCGTCGGCAAATCCGAGGAGAACGCCAAAACACTGCTCGGCGACCTGCAGGCGGAGCTGCAATACAACCAGCAGTATATCGCCGACTTCGGCGTGCAGTATAACGCGGGCGATTGGCAGGACGGCAAGTTCGTGACGGCCGACGGCTGCGCATTCTTCGCCCGCGGCCGCGGACAGTCCCCGCGCGGTCTGCGCTACCGAAGCCGCCGTCCCGACTATATCGTCATCGACGACCTCGACGACGATGAACTGTGCGAGAACGAGGCCCGCGTGACGAAACTTGTTAAGTGGGTGAAAGAAGCCCTGTTCGGAACGCTCGACGGCGGCCGAGGACGCTTCATCATGGTCGGCAACCTTATCAGCAAGAACTCCGTGCTGGCGGCGATGGCGAAGGCCAAAGGCATACACGTCTCGCAGGTGAATGTGCTCGACAAGAAGGGTAACGTATCATGGGCCGCGAAGTGGTCGCGCGAGGAAGTACAGACGATGGCCGAGTTCATGGGCTACCGCTCCTTTCAAAAGGAGTACATGAACAACCCGATCACCGAGGGCGCGGTATTCCGGCAGGAGTGGATACGGTGGAAAAACCCGCTGCCGCTCGACAAGTACGACTATCTCGTAGCCTATTGCGACCCCTCGTTCAAAAGTTCTTCCAAGAACGACTACAAGGCCATCAAACTATGGGGCAAGGTCGGAACCGAGCTGCATTGTCTCGCGGCCTTCGTCCGGCAATGTTCCGTTTCCGAGATGGTGCGCTGGTGGTACGACCTGCACGAGAGGATGCCCGAGAAAGCCGTGGCCGAATACTATATCGAGGCGAACTTCCTGCAGGACATCATCCTCGACGAGTTCACCCGTGAGGGCAACATTCGCGGCTACCAGTTGCCGATACGGGCCGACCGTCGCAAGAAACCCGACAAATTTCAGCGCATCGAGGCGATCTCGCCCCTATGGGAGCGCGGCTTCGTGTACTACAATGCCAAGCAGCAGAACGACCCCGACATGCTGGCCGGACTCGATCAGACCTTATGCTTCGAGAAAGGCATGTCGGGGCACGACGACGCCCCCGATGCCGACGAGGGGGCCATCTATAAACTTCAACAGCACACCCGCCAGCAGGCATTTACGCCGTCGCTCGGGTACAGGCACATATCAGCTAAAAATCTATGGTAAAATTATTCAGGGCGCTGGTATTCCAGCACCGACTCAAAAAACAGATTCGCATCGCCGACGAGCGGAAGCGCCGAACCGGAAAGAAACAGTTTGTAATCAACCTCGGCGGTCGTCCGCTGTGTGTGTCGAAAGAGCGTATCCGCACGCTGATCGCCGAGCAGGTTTACCGACGCGGCGTGAAGGTCGCCGACATCGCGGCTATCGCCATCTACAAAACCAAATAGCGAATGTTCCTCGAAGATCGGGATTACAAGGTCGTCTGCAACGACGACACCCTCGACATCATCACGCAGAGCGACGAGCAAACCCGCCGCGACGCCGAACGGAGCGCGCAGGAAGAAGTGGAAGGCTACCTGCGTGCCCGTTACGATACGGCGAAGGCTTTCGCACAAACGGGCGACAAGCGAAATGCGATGCTCGTGCGCGTTACAGTAAGCATCGCCCTGTTCTACCTCGGGCAGTCCCTGCCGCAGTTCATGGGCAACGAACAGCGCGAGATCATGTATAACAACGCTATCGCATGGCTCAAAGACGTACAGAGCGGCAAGGCCATGCCCGACTTGCCGCTATATGAATCCGAGGACGGCGAGGATCTGCAGAACCCCGTGCGGTTCGGCTCCCTGCCCGCCCGCAAATACACCTATTAAAAACCTTTCAAACACCGTTTAAACTCCGATTGAATGGGTAAGAACAAGACCGCCCGCAAGGCGGTTGCCGATTTCGAATCACGCACATACGAGTCCCTGATGGCTGCCGCACGCGCGGCCAAAACCATCGAGCAGAAACGAAGCGTCCTCATCCAGCTCAACGAGATCGCTGCACACCTCACGCAGAAAGATATTGCGACGTGGCGCTCGGCGTGGCAGATGGCGCTCAATGTCGAGAACCCCAAGCGCAGCCGACTCTACGACTGCTACACCGACGCGCTGATCGACCTGCACCTCACGGGCTGCATCGGCCAGCGGGACGGCAAGACCCTGCAAAAAAAGTTCGTGCTGAAAACCGAGGACGGGAAAGAGGACGATGCGGCAATGAAGATTTTCGAGCGCCAATGGTTCGCAGACTTCGTGAGCTATGTGTTGGAGTCACGTTATTGGGGGCACTCGCTCATTCAGTTGGGCGACGTTACGACCGTGAACGGCGTGCGCACCTTCACCGACGTATGGCTCGTGCCGCGCAAACACGTTATACAAGAGTATGGCGTGATCGTGAAAGATGCGGGCGACGATCCCCAGCGGGGCGTGAGCTACCGCACGGGAGGACTTGAAAAGTGGTGCGTCGAGGTTGGTAAACCCCGAGATCTCGGCCTGCTGCTCAAATGCGTGCCGCAGGCGTTCTCGAAGAAGAACATGCTGGCCTATTGGGATGTGTTCGGCGAAATTTTCGGCATGCCTATACGCATCGCCAAGACCGCCGCACAGACCGGATCCGAGCGTAGCCGCATCGAATCGATGCTGGCGAACATGGGTGCAGCCGCGTGGGGACTTTTCCCCGACGGCACGGACATCGACATCAAAGAGTCGAGCCGGGGCGATGCCTTCAATGTCTACGACAAGCGCATCGACCGGGCGAACTCCGAAATGTCGAAAGGGGTGCTGAACCAAACGATGACCATCGACAGCGGCTCGTCGCTCTCGCAGAGTGAGGTGCATCTCGAAGTGTTCGGCAACGTCTGCGCGGCCGACGCAACGATGGTGAAGAACATCGTAAACGACAAACTCATTCCCCTGATGCTCGAACACGGATTTCCGTTGCAGGGGCTTACCTTCGATTGGGACGAGGCCGCCTCGTTCTCACCCTCCGAGCGCCGCGAAATGGAGCGGGTGGTGTTACAGTATTACGATGTAGACCCACAGTATTTCATCGACCGCTACAAGATACCCATCACCGCCAAACGTGCGGACGGTTTTTTCGAGTAGGGACTGATCCCGGCGGCGGTAAGGACAGTCCCGAAACGAAAACCGCCACGCATGCCGCGAAATCGGCGCACTACGCCCTATTCCACCGGGCGATGGCAGACTTGTACACACCGGGGGAACTGACGCTGAAAGCCTCCCGAAAACCCGATTTCGATCATGGCCGATTCGACACGGCGGCCCGCTATGTTTACAACAGCGGCGGCTTCACCCCGGAGATGCTCGAAAGTAAGCCCGTGCGTGCGCTGATCGACGAGACGAACCGCGTCCTCGGCTCGACGATCTCCGTGTCGCACGAAACACCGCCCGAACTGACGGCGGCGCTGCGTAACAACGTGTTCATCTTCTCCGGGCTGAAAACCTATCACTCGCTTTCCGAGGTCGGGCTGTCGCTCACCAACGAGGACGGCAGCACCAAATCGTGGCACGATTTCTACAACGACGTGAAGGCAATCGACGGGCAGTACAACGGCAATTACCTATACGCCGAATACAATCATGCCGTCCATTCCGCACAGATGGCCGTGAAATGGCACGAATGGGAGAAGGACGGCGACCAGTACGATCTGCAATACCGCACGGCTGGCGACGAGCGTGTCCGCGAGGCACACCGCCAGCTCGACGGCGTGACCCTACCCCCGAGCGATAAATTCTGGGAACGCTACCTGCCGCCCAACGGCTGGAACTGCCGCTGCAATGTCGTACAGGTTCTGCGTGATGACTATCCACGCTCCGACAGCGACAAGGCCACGGCCATAGGCGACGAGTACACCCGCACCCCGAAGGCGCAGATGTTCCGGTTCAACGCCGGAAAAACCCTCGAAATATTCCCCGCAAAGCATCCGTACCGAAAAGCCCCGGCGAAGGTGAAAAAGGCCGTTGAGCAGATGGCCGTCGAGTTGCGAACCCCGCAGGAGGTCGTCGAGTTCCTGAATGCTTCCGAGGAGCGCCGGGCGTGGTTCGAACGCGGATTCAATTCGTTAATATCGACGACCAAGCGCGGTGTGAACGGATATACGGATATGCGGGGATTGATCGCCATGACGAAGGCGCGGCTCGACAACGTACTGGCCGGACTCACCAAGTTGCGGCAGGGGAAGGAGATCACCTTCGACGAGGCCGATGCGCTGGCGACTTTTTGGCACGAGATAACCCACAACCGGAGCAAGCCGGGAAATACATTCCGAACGCGCTTACAGACGGATTACATGGAATTGGCAAACGAGTTCGTAGCACGCAAGACCCTGCCGGAGTTCTACAAAGGTGTAGGTGGCAAGATGCAGCATCCCGAGTTCATGGATAGCCGCGAATCGACGGGATATAATACGTGGGTGCGCAACTACTGCAAAGCCATCGAGCAGACCGGGGCCGATGCTGAGGACGTACTGGCAACAGTGCGGGAACATCTGTTCACGCAGCCCTACAACGAGCAGAAGGACGGGTTAGTGGCCGCTCTGATAAAGGGCGGAGCACATAAAGCGGATGGGAAGAAACTGACTAAAAGCGAGGCGGTGAAGATCGTGACACGCTGCCTGCAAAATAGAGAAGTCGAATTTTCGGAGCTGGTCGAATAGGGACTATTCGTTATGAATGGCCCGCCACTCCCCGCCGAATTCCTTTTCGATGGCCTGCGCCAATTTCTTGTCCCCGCATAAGTCTGCGAAGTACATGAAGGTCATGGCACGATCCTGATCGACATGTCGCAAAAAATCATCCTTATCGGCCTCGCTATGCCCGCCGAGAATCTCGTCGAGGATAGCCGGGTCGCTGGTGAAGTCGAGGAACGACTTGCTCCGGAGTTGTAAATTGCCGTAGTCCATTGGATAAATGATGCGTTTTCGCAAAAATAGCGGTTTTTCCGCTCAAAAACAAAAGAATGCCTAAAAATAACGACATCATGCCTGCCGTACTGCGCGACATGCGGGTAAAACTGGCGGAAATGTTCGATCAGAATTTCCGCGAGCAGGGATTCTTCGGGGCCAAATGGCGGCCGAAAAAGGTCTACTCCAAAGGCGGAAGCCCCACGATCCTGATCGTGACCGGGGCAATGCGGCGCGGCATCCGGGCGCAGGTGCGCGGCCGGGGCGTGGTGTTCACCTCCGACAAACCTTATACTGCCCTGCATAACGAAGGCGGTGTGTTCCGGCAAAACGTTCCGGCCCACTACCGCAATGTGCGCGGGCGGCGATCCGTCGTGCGGGCACACTCCCGGATGATGCACATGCCGCAACGACAGTTCATCGGCGACCACGCGAAGGTGCAGCGAGCCATTACCGACATTATGACCCGACAACTCGAACGTATCAGCCGCGACCTTACCAAAATCACCAAGATATGAGAAAGACCCTTTATTTGGCCCTCGAAGAAAGGCTCAAACAGATTGTTTCCGTGGACGGCGTGCCGACATTCGAACCGGATGCCGACAAACGCAAAGGCAAGCGCTCCGTGTTCCAGCACTTCGACATGTGGAACGAGAACATCCTGCAACTTGTCAAACAACGACCGTTCGCAACACCTGCGCTGCTGGTCGAATACGACCCCATCCGCTGGAATTACGGCGGGCAGAAAGTGCGGGAGGCCGATATTCTGATGCGGCTGCATGTCGTTACCGCGACGGCGGCCACGGCCGAGGCGGGCGGACGTTATCAGGACAAAGCCCTCGAACGCTTCGACATCATCGACGGCGTGACGCAGGCGCTGCTCTCGTTCAGTTTCGACGACGGCGTCCGGCAGGCCGGGACGTTCCGGCAGGCCGAATCCGCAACCGACCACAACCACGAGCAGGTATGCGACGACATTGAAAGCTGGGTCGCCTTCTGCCGCGATGCGTCGGGATGCAAGATTCCCGGAACCGCAGCGTCGGTGCAGCGTCTCGAGCTGCGGCCGGGCCAATAACGATCAACCCCCGGCCGTAGGGCTGGGGGTTGTTCGTTAAAATAGCGAGAGTTGCCGCTGGCGTTCGGCTTCTTCGGCCTCGTTCAACTCTTTGGGCGGGGTGGAAATGTAATTGAGGAATGTGCGGTAACACATCGGGTAGACCGGGTAGACATGCTCCCGCCATACCGCCTTGTAGCACTTCTTCAATACGCCAGCTTCATAATGTTCGTTCGCAATGTCGCAAACCAGTTTGATACGACGCAGCGTGTTGATATTCCTTTTTACACCTTTTTTGCCCATTCTCCAAAATATCGCTATCTTTGTCAAAACTTCCACCTTTTGACTCGTTGGCTGATATTTCGGTCGGCGAGTTTTTTTATTCCGTCTGACCGTCGAACGGCTCGATCTTAACCGTCCCGGCATTCACCTTCCAGACGCGGCCTCGGCCGTCGCAAATCGGGCAGGGTGTCGTATGCTGCCGGAGAAAACGCCCGTTCACATCGACGGCTTCTTCGGTGACGTAACCTCGGCCGCCACAGTTGCGGCACAGTTCGACGGTTGCCTTGCGGTATTCTCGCGTTTTACACATTCGGCTTAATCCTCCTTCTCTTTTTTTGGTTCGACATAAAATGTTTCGGCTTGGCCTACGATGATGCCGCACTTCTCCATCAGCGGAGCGATCTCCTCGTTTTCACGGTCTGCAAGGAGTTTGTCCTTCGCAATCGCTTCTTCGGTACGGATGTACGACGGCAGGAACTCCCGAACGAGCTCCAGTGCGGCTGCCCATGTGAAGCCCCGGCGAGGTTTGAGTTGCGGGTTGCCTGTGCGGAAGCCGATAACGCCGTGCGTCGTTTCCATGCTCCGGCGCTTCGAGAACAGCACCTCGCGCTGTTCCGTGGCGAATACCTGCATGACCTCGAACGACTCGGCTTTCTGCGCCTCCAGCTCCGCGAGGCGCTCGGCGTTCCGCTCACGGATGGCGACGAACTCCTTGTCCATTTCCGCGTTGATACTCTGCACCTCGGCGTCCGCTGTCGCGTAACGGCCGAAGGCTTCTTCCATCTGCTCGCGCGTGACGCCCGACACAATGATCTTCTTTGCTCTTTTTGCCATAAAATTCGTTGTTTTAATTGTTGTTCTTTTCCCTTTTTTGTCCGTTGATATTGCCGTAGTTGGTTGATCTTTTCGGCTATTTCTGCGCAGAGGCGGGCTGTTTTCTGCACCGCCCCTGCGTAGATCTGCAACACGTCAGAACAATCCGCATTTACCATGTGGATAAACTGATGCCTGCGTTCACGATTATATCCACGATGGAATTGCTTTTCTTGGCTGGAATGACAATGCTGTCGATGATGGTTTTCGGCTGGCCGCAGACCCGACTCACTCCGTTAGTAGTTCGCCCCGCGTTGGTCTTGTTTGCGGCAAAGAATGCAACCGAACAACTGTTGAGTAGATCCGGATTCGCATCCGTAATTTCGTCGATCTCCTGCGCGATCTCCTTCATGCGTCGAAGGAAAGCGTCCGAGTCCATCGCAGCAGGGCGCTGCTCCGTCGATTTGCACGGCTTCTTCGAAAATATATCATCCTCGACCATAGCAGCCCGCGGACATTCCTTTTTTGTCCGGCCTCCGCTCTCCAGACCCCAGTCAATCGACACCACCGGAAGGCGACGACCACCGACGAGGATTTCAACGTCGCTCCATTTGTACTCCTTGGGCGGACGGACGAGGTTTGCGGGTTCGTATTCGACGGCGTAGGTCAGCCCTGTTAGGGGATCGAGGATGTTTACCGCCATCGCATCGTACCGGACTCGAGTTCCTCCCGGGTTGTGTACCGTCTTTATAAACGCTCTCTCGTAAGGGTCGGCGATGATTTTGTACTCCGCACCGCCGAGGCGGGTTTCGTGGTTCGTTTTAAGGCACACGGCCTTTGCGTTGTTCGGCGTGTAGCCGAAGCCGATGATTGATTTGTCGTTCATAGTGGTATGAAATTTAATTTACAGTGGGTTTGTCGTCTTTCAGTCGTATTTCACAGCGGCATGATTTCACTTCACGTCCGCTTTTCTGCATATCCGACCGTATTTTCGTGGTTAAAAAATCTGCCATTATCTTGCGCAACTCTTCTGTCGCAATAAGTTCATCGTCAAGTTCATCTTCAACGATCAATGATTGGGTTATTATCACTCTTGCCATAGTTCAGCGGATTATAGTTGTTGTTTGATCGCTTTGGTAAGTTCCTCCATACACCGAGTTGCGATATGGTCGATAATTTCGCGAGCACTCTCGTAGCTGGTCATTAGGTTCCCAACCATAAAATCAGACGAAAGCAGGATAGAGGCGAATTTCAGTTGCGTTTTGACCACAGCCCACGAGTTCGGCAGCCATGTTATAAGCAGCATTCCACTCACACTTCCAACTATCGTTATGTGCTTTGTCAAGACGACGCTATGCTGGTATTCTTTCCGGCTAAATCCTCTATCGACAAGTTGCTTGGCGAATTGGTCGAGGAATCGTTTTTGTGTAACTGTCATGTTCGTTTATAGATTAATTGGATTATTTGTGGTTGTCGCCCGATTTTTCGGGGGGGGGAATTTGTCCCGCAAGAAAGACGACTGCATCAGAACGATTGCCGAATTGGCGTCGTTTCCCATTTGATGAGATGGCTTCATATCTGACCACGGACTTGACGCCATACGCAGACCTCTGTATAGTGACGTATCGGTAAATGCGCCCATGCTCGGTATATCGGTAATCCAATTCCACGAAGTCATCCGCGCGCAACTTGGCCGTTTTATCCCGAAACGCATCGAATATCTCGTCCGGAACTGCATTGCCTTCAAACTCATGTCGAAGAGTGCAAAGCTCCTCTATCGGAGCGAACGAACGGACTTTATATCTCCGGTATTCGTATACGATACATTGAATTATACGCCGGACATAGAAGAACAACTTGCGCTCTCCCGCCTCTTCATGCTCAATCAAATCCTGTAATTGGGCGTCAGACTTCTCGCATAAATCCAAAAGAGCATCGGCGAAAAGGTCGTAAGCTTCCTGCGGGATGCCGAGCATCGAGCACCAACGCCGTGAACACCCCAGCCAATCGTTATAGTATCGCCGAATATATGGTTCCAATCCGGGGCACATATCAGTTAGGTATTTGTCGTTGTTCGCTCTGCGAGTAGATCGCCATGCTCACCAGCTCGTCGATCATGCGGGAATCCTTCTGCTTATTGAGGAAGGCGTTGTAGACGTTGCGCAGCCGCTCGGCGGGAATGCGGTTGAAGTTGTCGGACTTCGTGGCCCGACATGCAATCGCTTTGATGGTGGCGATGTTCTCGGACTTGCCCTGCAGCCGCAGCCAGCCGCCGATGGCCGCGATCACCTGCTTGCGCAGGCGGTCGAGTTTTACTGCATTACTGTCGAGTCGCTTTTCGAGCGCACGGCAGATGTTCATCAGATCATCGTTGTTGATGTCCGCAGAACTCTCGACGCCGTAGCCTTCGATGATCGCGGCCTTCTCCTCGGCAGACAGGCGCAGCCTGCTGCAAAGGGTGTGAAACTGCCGGAGCAGCCACTTCTGTTGTTTTTCCATTACACTTGTTGCCATCTTATTCAGTTATTCAATGTTTGACCAATATTCGCCTGCTCCCTCGTCCCATATCACGAAATCCTCGCCGCCCTCGCCCTTGTCCCGATCCTCGAACCGTGTCGTCGTGAAAACCTTGTACCCCTCGACGTGCATCTTAATATCAGACAACTTGCGGATTTTCTCGGCGATGGCGGGCGACGGTTTGCCCTTGTCGTCCTCGTGCGCGAGAAACACGAACAGCTTATTCGGAAAATCGTTCACCAACTTCTGATAGTCCGACATCCGCAGTCCGATCAGACACATCACCGAGTCGATGATTACCACGTTCGGGCTCTTGCGTTTCGCCAGCCGATCCCGCAGTTCCGGGATGCCTTCCTTGTCGAGCAGTATCACCTTTGCGCCGACGGCTTCCATGCCGACCCGGTTCCATGCCTTCTGCAGCGACAGGGACAACCCCTGTTCGAGGGAATCGAAGGCCACCTTATCGACGAAGTTCGTGAGGTACTTGGCGAGCTGCAGGGCGAACGTCGTTTTACCTACACCGGAATTGCCGAAAATCAACCACGACCCCTTTAACTCGGGACGGCCGAGAGCCGCCTTGAACGCGCCCTCGAACGGGGCCGGGTTGAATTTCGCGTCTGCGACGTTTTTATTGCTTATCGCCTTTCGGGTCATAATCTTGAATTACTACGATTATGTCGTGATGTGTGGAAACAAGGGATGCCACTTCCTGAGCCTTTGGCCTTTCTGTAAATACCCTTGCTCCTTTGATTTTTTTAGTATATTCACCTTGCACCGTGCCGTTCCTATATCGCCGGGGCGATCCCTTGGCGAGATACCACGGTTGCTTTTCGTCTGTTGCAATTACCCACATATTAAACACCGTTTAATTGCCGTTTGAAACCTCTTTTTTTGCTGCATGGACACGCCGCTTTACACGGCGCAGGTCGCAATCGCAGTCGTCGATGATCTCCTCGATGGTTGCCCGATCCGTAACGCCGTTAGCGATGCACACGGCGGCAATATCCTCGTTATTCACGACGGGCATCGGGATAAACTTCCGGCCCACGCGCGAGTAGATTTCCTTGTAGCCCTTCCGGTTGGCCTTCACGCCGCGCGTGATGCGTTTTTTGAGGTAGTCGGTCGCGCAGATGACGATACCGCACTGATCTTCGAGTTTGTTGTATAGGCTGATGAAGAAGTACAGCACCTGATCGCTCAACTTGTCGGCCTCGTCCATGACGATAATCGGCGTAGCCTTGCGTTTGAGGTTGTAGACAGCCTCGGACACCATTTCGGCAACCGTGCTGCCCGTAGCCTCGACGCCCATCACCTGCAACAACTCGGTGAAGAACTGTTTGCGGTTCCAATACTCCGAGCAGGACAGCACGAACACGTCACGGTGCTGACGGGCGTATGTCTGTATCGCCTGCGACTTGCCGCACCCGGCATCGCCCGTCACGGCCAGAACCAGCGCGTTCTCCTGTGCATCTTGGAGCAGATCATACATGCGGGTATAGCCTTGGGTCTGTATAACAACCCACTTGCGCGGGTCGTAACCGATCTGCGCCGCGATATTACGCCACATTTCGTCGGTAATCAGCTCCCAGTTTCCGTTGAAGATTTGCGAGATCGTGGCGGCGCTTACGGCATTGAGCGATGCGGCCGCCTTGTTCTGGCTCCCTTTCAAATCACAGTACTCTTTCAGCAGATCCGCGATGGCTTGTTTTTCGGTAGTTTTCATATCAGTAGAGATTAAATATTGATTCTTTCTTTGCGGGTTGCGGGGCGATCTCCTCGACGGTCTTAACCTCGATTTCTTTCATGTTCACGCCCGCGAGTCGGCGCGCATTGCGCTGATCCTTGTGCTGACCGCGTGAATCGCAGAGCAATGCGCGGGCAAGGGTGTTGTCGAGCTGAGGATTGTGAGCGAACAGTTGCTCGACCCGTTCGCCCGCAATGGCGAGCTGCCCCTTTATGTGGCCTTCGAGCTGCGTGTTGAACTGCTGCACCCGCGCGAGTTGTGCGCCGTCGCCCTCTGTTCGTTCCACCAGCGCCATCGGCTGCACGTATTTGCTTTCGAGCATGAACCGCAGCGTGCCGTCGTCGCTAACCGCCAGCACCTGATCGAGGTTGTCCGGGTCGTACTTCACGTTCCAGCGAATGTGTGCGTACTGCCGGAAGCGCAGGTCGAAGCAGTCGTAGGAACGGCGGGCACCGAGCAGTTTCACATTCAGCCCCGAACCTTCGAGGGCGTTCTTGTAGCCCGTTTCCGCACCGAAATTGAGCAGGTATTGCTCCGTCGAGAGAGGCAGACGGCGGTTTTCGGGAACCTCGGCCCATAGTTTCAGATAGTCGGTGCGTTTGGCGGCGCGTTCCGACTCGATGATATTCGTGATTTGCATCCGGCAGCCCGCCTCGTCGGGGAATTCCTTGCGGTAGGCGTTCAGCGCGTCGGCGTTCGGCTGCTTTTTCTTGTCCGAGGTGATACCGAAGCCCGACCAGTTGCGGCACAGTTGGCAATAGCCCTCGTTCAGCGATTTGAAATACCGCTCGACGGGTTTCGACTTGGCGTTCTTCACGCGGGCGGGCGTCACTTTGTCACCCGCAACCGCATAGATCGGGAACATGGCCTTCATCGCATAGTGGTCGCTCTGTATTTGGTTGGCCCGGTAGCGCTGACCGAACAGCTCGGCCGTATGGTTCACGGCATTGCGGACGGCCTCTTTAATCAGTGCCGAGTTCTCCTGTTCGCCGATGGCGTAGCCTATCGGGTAGTTCGTACAGGGGTCGAGGACAACGACGACCGTAAGGCGGTTCGAGTAGGTCGTGACGGAGTAGCCTCTCTTGTCGGTAGCAGTTCGCTGGAAATAGAGCTCCACGTCCCAGCCGTCGAGGCTCCACATATAGAGCGGCAGTGACGGGCGACTGCGTTTCACCTGCATCGCGCGGTTGTTGTAGAACTCCGCAGCGCCCAAGCGTCCGGCAGCCGTTTCCAGCCCGCACTTTTCACGCATGACCTGCACCGGGCGCACCGTTATCGTTTTCCAACCGAGTCGCTCGGCAACGGCGTTGTAGATCATCACGATTTGCTCGTCGTTCAGATTGCGAGGGTCGGAGAGCAGTTTTATAAGCATGGCCTTCTGATCGTCGCTCTCGACTTTCGCGGCGTTCGCATTTTGGAACTTGCCGGAGATCAGTACCTCGTAGTTCGCTTTACCACCCCGGAAGAACTCGTTAAATTTCTCCTGCAAACGGCGCGGATTTTCGGGCAGCGAGTGCGGGAACCTGTCGGCGATACGGGGCAGCGCCTTTGCCGCCTTCGCCCAAAATTCGGACTTCTTGACGCGCGGTTTGCTGACGCGCATGCGCTGCGAGTTGGCCCGGTCGAGCCGTGAGCGGAACGCTTCGAGTATCGCGGCGTTGTTGGCGTACTCTTGCTGCTTGGTGAAGTCCAAGCCGCGCGTACCGTCGATTTTATACTCCGCGTAGTAGTTCATCGCAACACCGTCCGGCGTGATCTCGTCGATAAACTCCTTGCTCGCGGCCCGCTCTTGCAGGTCGGGGTAGCGGCGGTAAACCTCGTTTTTGTATTTCACAGGAAGGCTATCAACGGCGAACAGAGCCTCCGTGCCATTGCAGGCACGACGGACTTGTTCGATTTTACCACGCTGTACCGACTTTTGCACGGCATCATAGCTGATGATTCCGGCAAAGTCGTCATACGTTGCGCATAGCCTATTGTTATAAACTTCCATTGTTTAACCTTTTGTTGTCGCTCCCGTGACCGGATTCGAACCGGCAACCTTCGTTACTTGACCGTGCACAGCCATTTCACGATGCTCTGTCCATTGAGCTACACGGGAGTCGCGGTTTCCCGCTGAAATCGCTATATTTGTGCGTTCAACTACAAACTTTTGCGATTATGAATATTGCTGAACTCTATGATTATGCAGAGTCCTCGTTGGCGGTGAACGTTCCGAAAGCAAAAGCCTTGAAAGCTAAAATGATCTGCCCCGTACACCGCCGCAAAGTGTTATTTACCTCTGATTACCTTGACGACGGGACTCACGCCTACATAACACGCTACTGCTGTAAAGAATTTGCGGAGAAAGTGGCGCAGGCGTTTCGGGATGCTCAACTGTTCGACCACGTAGAGATCGAACTTTAAGACGATGTGATTCCCGAACCCGTCCGTAGCGACAGAGGTCATCGTACTGCCGTCAAGGCTGCGCTCGAACGCCTGATTACGCAGATCGTCCATTTCTTCGGAGGTGAACGGTTCGCCGATTTTGTACGCGGCCATAATCAGATGCTTGTGCATGGGTGATTGGTTTTTCATAGTTATTTCATTTAATTGTTTTGAATACGGTCATTACCGCGAAGCAACTGCCCGCGAAGTTTGCTGTGATAAGGAGCAGCGGCCATAACTGTTGAAATTCTGCATAACCGCAGATAACCATCAGCGACAGACACCACCACAACCCGACCAGTTTGCACTTCGCAGGCAGGGCGATGAACTCACGGCCCAGCAGCCGGATGGCCCAATATTTCAGAAAGCGTTTCATAGGGGTTCGGTTATTCTGTCGCCGAGGTCAGGTTCTCGATAACGTCACCCGCGGCTGTCATCGCTTCGTCGAGGTACTCGATCACTGTCTGGGCGCGGTCGCCTTTTTCGCCGTCCTGAAAGGATTCCGGCATGTTGTTGTAGTACTCCTCCTCTTCGGTGCGGAGCTCTTCGATCTCCGACTTGATACCCTCCGTCTTCTCGATAAGTTCACGGAGGCTCTTTCTGCGCGTGTTGTTCATGGCCGGGGGATTTACAGCAGTTGCGAGAGTACCTCGTCCATCTTGGCCGGAGAATAGGCGTCCTCCCATTGGTTCTTGTTGGCCAAAGCGCGGGCCTGCAGCACGCGCATCACGTCGTTGTCCCGGCGGAAACCGTCCAGTACGCTCCGGACGTGGCTGTCCGAGCAGCGCACCTTCTTCGAGACCTTGTAGATGTCCTCCTCGGTGATGTACTTGCTGAGCGCCTTGAGGAAGGAGCGCTCGATGGCGTTGCGCTCCTTGCGCGAGAGCTGGGCCGTCGGCGAGATGTAGTAACCGTACTTGCGGATCGACGGCAAAACCTCAGACGTCACCCATTTCTTGAAAGCCTTGGCCTCCGGCTTGCGGCTCTGCATAATCAGAGAGTACAATCCCGACTCGTTAATGATGGTTAAGGATTGCTGCCCGCCGGGGGTGTCACTAATCGTTACGCCCTTTTCCTCGGCATCAAGTCCGGCCGTCGCTTTTCGGCTGTTCGTTAATCCGAGAATATCGCAGACATCCTTTGCGACAAACCACGGCTCGCCCTTGATCACCATATTGCGAACCGTCCCGAAATCCGGGTGCTGGAAAATACTTAACTCTTTCATAATTACGATTATTTGTTATAGGTGTTGTTCTTGACTACTCCGCCGCGGTCGATGGCCACTTTACGGATTTTCTTTGCGAGATCGGTATTGGTCTTACCGTCCAACGCCCGGCGTATCGTCGGCTGGCTCACGCCAAACAGTTTTCCGAGGTACGCCCGTTCGCCGTTTTCTACAAGTATTTTCGCCATTGTCAGGTTTTTTTGTATATTTGTTCAAATGTTTCATATTTGAAACACGATGCAAATATAGATAATTATCTTTACATGGCAAGATAAAAATCATCATTTTTTATGAATGAAAAGGAGAAAATAAAGCAATATCTTGAATATAAGGGTATTAGCAAAAATAAATTTTACAACCAAACTGGATTGTCAATAGGCTTTTTGGATAGTGGCAAATCATTGGGAGTGGACAAGGCAAAGATAATTATCAATAACTTCCCTGATTTAAGCCTTGAATGGCTTGTTATGGATAAAGGCAATATGCTCATCACTGAGGACTCACAATTAGCGGAAGTGAATGTCGCCGAGCAGTTTCCTTTACGAACAGACCGGAAATTGGATTTACAGAGCGTACCTCTTTACGAACTTGACGCTACGGCTGGATTGGTGGCACTCTTTGCCGATGCAACCCGTCCGACTCCTATCAGCCATTTGCAAATACCTGATCTGCCGCCCTGCGATGGGGCTATATATGTCCGGGGAGATTCCATGTACCCGCTTCTCAAAAGCGGCGATATTGTACTATATAAGGAGATCAACAATGCAAACGGCTGTTTGTTGTGGGGCGAAATGTATCTTTTATCTTTCACGCTCGACGGCGAAGATTACATCACTATCAAATATGTACAGAAGTCAGAGGTTGAAGGATTCGTGCGGTTGGTAAGCCACAATCCGCATCATGCCCCGCAAGAAATTCCGAGGGATTCAATTCGGGCGGTAGCGTTGGTAAAAGCCAGCGTCAGATTCAACACAATGGGGTGAAAAATATTTTTTTTTGTGTCATTTTACCCGGAATATCGGCATAAAGGTTTGAAAACAAGAGTTATAAACAGCAAAAAGCACCGCGATTTATCGGTGCTTTTTTGGTATTATAGGGGGTCGAATCGCTGAAAAATGCCCGTTTTTTACGTGAAAAATGGCATTATAGGGGGTTGAATCGGTTTAATTTGTCCATCCAACTGTCCGCCCAACTGTCCGTCCAATCCCGAAAATGCCCGTTTTTTCAGCAAAACGAAATGTACAATTTTCGGGGAAAGGTCGAAATATCGTCGGTTTTCAAAGGCAGTTTAAGGAGCGATTAAACACCGGACTGCTTTGCCCTTTTTTAGCCGATTTCGTGCCGTCAGGTGCTTCTCGTTAGGAAACGGGCACAAAAAAGGCGTGCAATCCCAATACACGCCTGTAAAATCAAATCTAAATCCAAGTTCCGGAGCCATCCGAGGCCATCAAATCACAGCATAATCCAAGTAAATACACATTTCGTTTTGCGAGCCAAAATTTGACGCTCTACTGTAAGTTATTGGTTTTCTGTATGCTGTACTGCTTTCCCTGCTATTCTCTTTGTACTTTTCGTTTGTCTGCCCGTAATTTGCAGGTTTGAGAAAAATCGGATGATATTTTTATGACAGTCGCCGAAATGGCTGCGGTGACACTCGTCGAAAATCATTACAACTTTCTGATTCTTAATGTTTTGTAACTGTTTGTTGTAATAGTCTTTCGTTATGGCGCAGTTCAGTTTCTGAATCGTTGTGATGATGATTTGGGAATCTCCGCTCAAACGTTTGATCAATTCGTAGGTATTGTCCGTTCCATCGACTGCTCCCGGTTCGAATGCTTCGTATTCGCTTTGTGTCTGCGTATCCAGATCATGCCTGTCGACAACGAACAACACTTTGTCTACGCCGTCGATGTCCGATACGAGTTGCGCCGCCTTGAACGACGTGAGTGTTTTACCGGCGCCTGTCGTATGCCACACGTAACCGTTCTTATTGGTGTTTTCAACCCGATTGATAATTTCCTCGACGGCATAGTATTGATAGGGGCGCAGTACCATCAAACACCGTTCGCCTTCGTGCAGAACGATGTATTTGCTGATGATCTTTCCCAATGTGCATTTGTCGAAGAAGAAATTGGCGAACATATTCAGGTCATTGAATGGCCGATTGCTCTTATCCGTCCAGTTGAATGTGAATTTATAGCCGCCATTTGGGTTATTGGCGAAATAACGGGTATTTACACCGTTGGAAATCACGAAAATCTGGATATAGTCGAATAGTCCGTGAAACGAGGTTTTGTGGTATCGCTGCACTTGGTTGTAGGCCTGTTTCAATTCGACTCCGCGCTTTTTCAGTTCGATCTGTACCAGCGGCAAGCCATTTACAAGGATCGTTACATCATAGCGGCATTTTTTTCGTCCCTCGATCGTTATTTGATTCGATACCTGAAATTCGTTCTGACACCATTTGCGCTGGTTGAGAAATTCGACCCAGATACGTTGCCCGTCTTCGGTTTCCAATGGATAAAGATCGCGTAATTTTTTAGCCTTTTCAAACCGTGTTCCACCTTCGAGGTAAATGAGAATTTTCTCGAATTCTTTGTCGGTAAATTGTGCTCGCCCGATCTGTGCGAGAGCCTTTTGATTATGCTTTTCCAGCTGGACTTTGAAGTTCGCTTTAAGATTCTCTTCTTCTTTGATAAAAACACGCTCGTAGCTATTGTCCATCAATGTTTTTATCAAACCGTTCTCTAATGCGGCCTCGCTTTGGGTTGTCATGGTAGTTAGGTTGTTCAAATATAATATACAAAGATAGAAATTTTATCCTTAATGATGAGTTTGCAACTCTTTCTGATCGTATAAAAGTTTGCTGCCAGAGGCATCCATAGAGAAAGTGCCTTGAGACGTGTATTCTAAAACGCATTGATTGCTATTTTCAGGGTTATTGACTTCACAATACGCATATCCATACCTTAATAAATGCAATATACAACATTTTCAACATTTCGGTTCCGCTATTCGCTCTATTCCGCTTTGGCTTTTTCAAAACGGTCGTCTGTTATTTTTCTTCTCATGGAGATAATTCAGTTCATCACTGTAAATGCCGATCACGAACTGCAGCATATTGTCGACAAGGGCTGTCAGTCTTGTGCGCTCATTCCCCAGCAGATGGAGTATTTTCGAAATTTTGTGCTTGGTTTCGAGGCTGACATATATGGCAGCCCGTTCATCGGAACACTTTACGGGACGGAAAAACGTCTGCTCGAAATTGGGTAGCAAAATCTTTTTTCGCTGGAATCCTGATCTGTCAGGGGTTGTTCCGGAATCGGCCGGTATTCTCCCGGCTGCCGGAGCCGGCGGTTCGGTTTTTGAGTCAACGGTTTTATTGTGTATCGTCGGTTCAGCATCATCCTGTTTCGGATCATTTTGTGCGACATCCCTAGCCGGTAACTCCTGTCCACGGAGCATCTCCCGGAACGTGTTTTCGTCTACTTCAACCCCTTTGCAGGAGGACTGTTTGAATGTGTTTTTGTCTTTTTGAACGGATTTTCCCATTATGATATGTGCTAAATATTGGATGATTAATCGACAACTGTATTTAAACTGTTATTGGTTTCATGTTTTATTTCAAACAAAGCGTCATTAATACTTTTGTCCAATTCATATTGGCTCTATGAATAAAATAATGAAATAACTATTGTTACTGCAATATACTATCTGTAATCCGGCTTTAATTCCGGCGTCCGTCCCAGTCCGCTCCAGTCCGTTCGGCGGGCTTTTTTTCGGCTCTCGACGGTTGTAATATTGCACCCGGAAACGACCCGGCCTCAGGCCCCATCATGGAGGACTTCCGAAACTTTCGGCAGTAATTCTCCGGCGCGGATTCTTACCCTCGCCAGAGGGTAGCGAGCTGTACCTTTGTCCGACAAATTGGCATTTGTCCGACAAAGGTGCTCGCTCTGCGAGGCCGGGGTCACTCCCAAGTCGCGACCCTTTTGTTACCGATATTATGGATACAAACCGAAAACTGACCGACAAGACCGGAAAGAAGCCCCCAACGCCGAGTCATAAGTATTCTTTCCGGCTCAATGAAGAGCAGAATATCCGCTTCAACGAGTTGCTTTGCAAAGCTGGATTGGAACATAACCGCAGCCGGTTTATCGTCAAACGCATCTTCGAGGAGGAGTTCGTCGTCATCAAACGCGATCCCTCGAAGGTGCAGTTCATCGCACGGCTGAATGACTTTTATTTTCAATTTCAAAAGCTGGGTAACAACTACAATCAGGTTGTAAAAGCCGTCAATGCGCACTTCTCAAGCGTCACGATCACACAGCAAATCGCCGCTCTGGAGCAGCGGATCCGCGAGCTGAAGGCCCTCAGTATCGAGATTCTGAACCTCGCAAAACAAGCTAAGGAGTGGTTGCGAATATAAGGTCGGGCTCCTCGCCCGGAGGGGCTCTGTACTACAACAAGGAGAAAGTAGATAAGGATGAAGCCGAAATCCTCTATTGGCAGAAGATGCTGGAGCCATTTGACAGATACGGACGTATGGATGTCAATGCCTGCATGGAGAGTTTTATGCCATACCTCGAAGCCAACAAAAGGACTAATAACACGGTATTCCACGCTTCGCTGAACCCCTCGCCCGAAGATAAACTGACCGACGAACAACTCCGGGAGATTGCACGCGAATACATGCAGAAAATGGGCTACGGAAATCAGCCCTACATTGTTTTTAAACATAAGGATATCTCGCGCGAACATCTTCATATCGTATCGTTACGCATCGATGGGAACGGACATAAACTGCCGCATGATTTCGAGGCAAGACGTTCGATGGAGATATTACGCGATTTAGAACGGAAATATAATCTGCATCCGAGTATCAAGGGTCAGGAACAGACCAACTGTCCGGGTATCCGTAAGGTAGACTATCCCGCAGGGAATATCAAGCAGCAGGTATCGTCCGTCGTGCGCTCGTGCCTGCACAATTACAAATGTTCCTCCTACGGGGAATTGCGCACGCTGCTGGAGCGGTTCAATGTCTCTATCGAGGAGCGGACGGGAACCATCGACGGGCGAAGTTATGCCGGCATCGTCTACGGTGCCATGACCGACGACGGTTATGGTATCGGCACGCCGTTCAAGTCGAGTAAGATCGGCAGGGACGTAGGTTATCGGGCTTTGCAGAAATACTACGGGAAGTCGAAGACAGCATTAAGAGAAAACGATGCCCTCGGGAGGTTGCGGCAGTGCGTCCGGGATGCCATGAGTCCGCATAATACGCGGGACGAGTTCCGGCGGCTGCTCAAGGCCGACAATATAGATGCTATCTTCCGGATCAATCCGGTAGGCAGAATTTACGGCATAACGTTTATCGACTACAACACGGGTATCGTCGCCAACGGGTCGCTGCTGGGGAAAGGGTTTTCGGCGAACGCATTCAACGAATTATATCCGGCACCGAAAGGGATGCGGCAGGTCGCAGAACAACATCCGGAACAGCGACGAGAACAACGGAGTCATACGGCAAATCCCATTTCGGGAATCGTCGATACAATATTGGATCTGGCCGACACGCAGGCTTATGAAGAACAGCAAAGAATCCAAAAACGAAAAAAGAGAAGATAGGTATTTTGATTATAAATAGGTCGTAATCTCTTAATATATACTATTTCCGGCCATGCATGTACTTCCACATAAAAATTTGTCAATCCGGCTAAAAACACTATCTTTACCACACGCTGGATACCGATTAGACCATGGACAAATCGTTGGATGTCTCTGCTCTTTCCCCCGGATTCGAGGAGGTTTATGCGAAGTACAGAACGTATTTCGTGCGGATTGCCATGTCGTATGTCCGTGACCGAATGGCGGCCGAGGATCTGGTGACCGATTCGTTTCTCAAGGTCTGGGAACGCAGGAAGGAGACCACTCCCCAGCACCTTCCCTCCTACCTGCTTGCCGTACTCAAACGGAATTGCCTGAACTGGCTCCGGGATCGGAGCATTCATATCCGGGCACATCAGACGTTGCAACAGACGGAACAGCGTATCGTCAATGAACGCATCGTGCACCTTGAATCTGGTTCCCCCCCCAAGAATTAATGACTTCGGAGGTATTGGCCATTATTGCCCGGGAACTGCGGCGGATGCCGGAACGACGGCGGCGGGTCTTCATTGCGCATCGTTACGAGGAAATGGCTTATAAGGATATAGCCGCCGTGTACAGTCTTTCCGAAAGTCAGGTGACCTACGAACTTCGCGCGGCCCGTGAGGCCTTGAGAATTGCCTTGAAGGACTATCTGCCGTTTGCAGCCATTTTTGTCGATATGCTTTAATGGTTGGTGTATAACTGATTTATTGTCAGTGTGTTAATCATTTAGGACGGATTCACTTTTATTTATTAAGAAAATTTATTTGCCGGATTTTGCATTTTTTTTCGCAAATCCGGCTTCGTCGTGTGTCTGTTAATATGTATGGAAAAGGAAATCTTATATCGCTATGTAGCCTGTGAGGCTACTCCCGACGAGGAGCGTGCTGTATTGGACTGGCTTGCGGAAGACACATCCCGGGAACGGGAACTTGCCGAGGTGCAACGCCAGCACGACATTGTAGCTCTGAGTGCTCCGCTTATCAATGAACTCTATGCTTCGGATCGTAGAAGCCGTATCCCGCAGGTCGTGCGTCGGTGGAGCGCCGTTGCTGCCGCCGTTATTCTTCTGCTTTTCGGCGGTTATTATTTCAACGAGGCGCAGCGGTTCGCTACTCGGAGTGAACGCATGCAGAGCCTTGTCGTTCCCGCAGGACAGCATATTCGCTTGGAACTGGAAGACGGCACGACCGTCTGGCTCAATGCCGGGACGACGTTTCGTTATCCGGCGCTCTTTACGAAGAGTGAACGGCGCGTGAAGGTCGACGGCGAAGCCCGCTTCGAAGTTGCGCATGATACAGAGCATCCTTTCGTCGTAGAAACTTTTGCCTGTGATGTCGAGGTGCTGGGTACGAAATTCAATGTCGAAGCCGACCGGGAGAGAGGAATTTTTTCGACGGCGCTTTTCGAAGGTCGTGTTGCCGTCACCAGTCGTCTGACCTCCGGGGAACGGGTAGTTCTAACCCCGAACGAAGTCGTGACGCTTTGCGAAGGCCGTCTGAACGTCGGGTATATCGCCGATACCGATTCCTACCGTTGGACGGAGGGCATCGTCAATTTGGCGGATTGCTCTTTCCGGGGGCTGATGCACCGTTTCGAGAAGACTTTCGGTGTGACCGTTCGTATCGAACGTGAGCCGGCTATCGATATCGGGCAGGGCAAGATCCGCCAGTCCATGGGCATAGACAAGGCATTGGAAGTGCTGCAACAGTTTGCGGATTTCGATTATACGCATGACGAACAAAACAATACTGTCACCATTCGGTAACGGAACCGGATAACCTGAAGAATAACCTTAAAACCCCGACTGCCTATGATGTAATCTGTTGTGAATCCTGAAACGATATTGTGCTGAATCCCCAAAAATGGCCTGCGCGGATGGTTGGACATCCCGCAGGCCGGGGTTCAAGCAAAAAAACCTCTACTCAAACCTAAGACTACAAATTTATGAATAAAAAGTTTATCCAACAAGCACATCGCCTGTTTACTTTTTTGTTCATGCTCGGCTTCTGTCTTGTCTGGACGACACAGTCCGCGGCCCAGACGCATAATTTGCCGAAAGTCACGGTTCATGCCGAGCGCGTTCCGATGACCGAGGTGATGGCTAAAATCGAGCAGCAAACCAAATTCCTTTTCGTTGTCGCCTCGGATGTTCCGACCGATAGACTTGTCAGTATCCATGTCACCGACGCACCTCTTACCGATGCCTTGGAACAGATGCTCCGGGGTGCGGATGTCTACTACGATATCCGATCTTTGAATATCCTGCTGAAAAAACGGACTGAAGAGGTGCCTGTTACTATTTCGGGTACCGTGCGCGATGCTGTGGGACATCCGGTCATTGGCGCTACGGTACTGGCCGAGGGTACGACAAACGGTGCTTCGACCGATGCCGAAGGGCACTTTACGCTCACCGTCGCTTCGCCCTCCACTGCGCGGCTTGAAGTGAGCTATCTGGGCTACGAATCCCAGACGTTGGCCGTTGGTAGCCGTACATCATTCGACATTACGCTCAAGGAGTCGTCCTCGGAGATCGAGAGCGTGGTGGTCACAGCCCTCGGAATCAAACGCTCGGAGAAGGCCCTGGCCTATACCGTTGCACAGGTAGCTCCCGAAGATGTTACGATGGTCAAAGATGCCAACTTCGTCAATGCCCTTTCGGGCAAGGTGGCCGGAGCCGTCATCAACCCTTCGTCGTCGGGCGTGGGCGGCGTGTCGAAGGTCGTCATGCGCGGTATGAAATCCATCATGCAGTCGTCGAATACGCTCTATGTCATCGACGGTATTCCGATGTTCAACAACTCGTCGAAAGGCGGCATGGAGTTTGACTCGAAAGGTTCCACAGAATCCATCGCCGACCTGAACCCGGACGACATCGCGTCGATGTCGGTAATGACGGGAGCCGCGGCCGCAGCGCTCTACGGTTCGGAGGCCGCTAACGGCGCCGTGCTTATCACCACGAAGAAGGGGCAGGCCGGATCTTTGAAAGTGACGCTTTCGAGCAATACGGAATTCATGACGCCGTTGTGGCTCCCGGAGTTCCAGATCCGCTACGGCACGGGCCGCAAAGGGAAGAATACGGGTTCGACGATTCACAGTTGGGGCGCTTGGCTGCGGCCCGAAGCCCGTTACAATTATTCTCCGGAGGATTTCATGGAGACGGGACACGTCTATACCAACTCGTTCTCACTGTCGGGCGGTTCGGACAGGAATCAGACCTATTTTTCAGCCGCTGCGGTCAATTCCGATGGGTTGATGCCCAACAACGAATACAACCGCTACAACTTTACATTCCGCAACACGTCGCACTTTTTGAATGACCGGCTCGTGCTGGACGCCTCTGCCTCGTACATCATTCAGGACGACCGCAACATGACCAACCAGGGCGTGTATTCCAATCCGCTGGTGTCGGCCTACCTCTTTCCGCGGGGCGACAATTTCGATTTGGTACGGACATTCGAAAGGTGGAATCCCTCGCGGAAGATTTATGAACAGTATTGGCCGCAGGGCGAAGGCGGCGATCTGCGTATGCAGAACCCCTATTGGATCGCCTATCGCAACCCGCGGGAGAACAACCGCCACCGTTACATGCTCTCGGCTTCGGCATCTTACAAAATAACGGACTGGCTGGATGTTTCGGGCCGTATCCGTGTGGACAATACGGACCGCTTCTATACGCAAAAACTCTACGCCACGTCGAACGCCACGCTGCTCGAAGGCAGTAGATACGGCCACTATACGGAGCTGACGGAGAAATCGCGCCAGACCTATGGTGACGTGATGGCCAATTTCAACAAGACTTTCGCCGACAAGCTCTCGCTTTCGGCCCATCTCGGAGCGTCGCTCAACGATACGCGCCTGCAAGGGCTGGAGCTGGCCGGGCCGCTGGCCAAACCGTCCAATATCTTCCATCCGGAGGCTATCGAGCCTACGAACCGCAAGGTGACGCGCACGGGCTGGCACGAGCAGACGCAATCCCTCTTCGCGTCGCTCGAACTGGGCTGGAAAGGAGAGGTGTTCCTCACGGCTACGGGGCGTAACGACTGGGCGTCGCAGCTGGCGGGCTCGCCGTCCAAATCCTTCTTCTATCCCTCCGTGGGCCTTTCCTGGCTGCCGTCGGAGACGTTCGACTTCCCCGAATTGTTCCCCTATCTGAAGCTCCGTGCCTCATGGGCTTCGGTCGGCAATCCTTTCCCGCGGGAACTGACCTATGCGACGCATCCGTACGACAATACGAGCCAAAGCTGGGACGACAAGACCAATTATCCGATAGGCGACCTCTATCCGGAGCGGACGAAGACGTGGGAGCTGGGATTCGACGCACGTTTTCTCAATGGCTTCAACCTCTCTTTCTCGTGGTATCGTGCCGACACCTACAACCAAACCTTCAATCCCAATATCTCAGCTTCGTCCGGCTATTCGGACATGTACGTGCAGACGGGCCATGTCCGCAATACGGGTATCGAGGCAAGCCTCGGATACTCGCATACGTGGAGCGGCTTTACATGGGATTCCGATTTTACCGTGTCGAGCAACAAGAACGAAATCATCGAACTGCTGCGCGACTGGCGCAACCCGCTCACCGGCGAAATCATCTCGAAAGACCGGCTCGAAATCAACAAAATCGGTCAGGCCCGCTTCATTCTCAAGGAGGGCGGCTCGATGGGCGACCTTTACTCGAACTCGGATTTGCGGCGCGACGAGAACGGCTATATCAAAATCGACGAAGCAGGAAATGTCGCGGTGGAAAGCAATCTGCCGGACATGAAACTCGGTTCGGTATTCCCGAAAGCCAACCTTGCATGGCGCAATAATTTCAATTACAAAAGGGTGAATCTCTCGGTGCTCGTCGCGGCCCGTATTGGCGGTATCGTCTACTCCGCTACGCAGGCCAACATGGACATGTACGGCGTGTCGGAGGCTTCGGCGGCAGCCCGCGATGCCGGGGGCGTACTGGTCAACGGTCGTGCGATGGTCGACGCCGAGACCTGGTATACGACCGTCGGCGCACAGTCGGGCGTGCCGCAATACTACACCTACGATGCGACGAACGTGCGGCTGCAGGAGCTCTCCATCGGCTATACGATTCCGCGCAAGTGGCTTAAAGTATGCGATATTACCCTCTCGCTCGTAGGCCGTAACCTCTGGATGATGTATTGCAAGGCACCGTTCGACCCCGAATCCGTCGCTTCGACCGAGAATTTCTACACGGGAATCGATTATTTCATGATGCCTTCCACCCGGAATATCGGTTTCAATATGAACATTAAATTCTGACCGCCATGAAAAGAAACCAATTATTCATAATGATGCGTCTGCTGCTTGCAGCCGCAGTCGTGACGGTTGCGACGTCGTGCCTCGACAACTTCGACGAGTACAACCACAATCCGAACGAAACGACCGACGAGGAGCTGGAGCGCGACAATTACAACGTGGGAGCGAAGCTCACTCTGTTGCAGAACGAGGTGATACCGACCGAAGAACACCTCTACCAGTTTACCGAAATCCTCGCAGGCGACGCTTACGGCGGCTATGCCGAATCCACGTCGGATAGCTGGGAGACGAAATTCTCGACGTTCAATCCCTCGGCCGATTGGCTCAAGGCGCCTTTCGTGGATGTGCTGACGGATACCTATCCGGCATACCGCGGAATCCGCCGCGTAACGGAGGACGAAGTGCCTCTGGCGCTTGCGGATATTCTGCGCGTGGCCATCATGCACCGTCTGACCGACCAGTACGGCCCGATTCCCTATTCGGAGATGGCCGATCCCAACAGCGAAGCGCTTACGGCAGCCTACGATACCCAGCAGGAGGTATATGCCAAGATGTTCGAAGAACTCGATGCGGCTATTGCCGTGCTGAACGCGAACACGTCGCTTTCGGCCGAAGCATTCGGGGACTACGATCAGGTATATGCCGGAAACATCTCTAAATGGGTGCTGTTCGCCAATTCGCTGAAGCTGCGCATGGCCATGCGCCTTGTGTATGCGGACGAGGCGACGGCCCGTGCGAAAGCTGCGGAGGCCATTGCGGGAGGTGTCATCGAAGCGAATGCTGACAATGCGAAATTCCAGCCTACGCTCAACCGCTGTGCGATGATATGGAACGACTGGCAGGACCATGTCATTTCGGCTGATTTGGTAAGTTACATGAACGGTTATAACGACCCCCGCCGGGCCAAGATGTTCACGACTGTGACAGTTACGGAAACCGTCCGGGATGAGACCGGACAACAGACGACCGTAGAGAAAGAGGTCTTCAACGGACTGCGCATCGGGGCGACTCCCGCCAGTGCGAACATGGCCAAGCAGAAATATTCGTTCCCGATTATTTCCGACACGGATCCGTTCCTGTGGATGAATGCCGCGGAAGTAGCTTTCCTCAAAGCCGAATACCAACTCCGTTGGGGTACGATGTCCGAGGCCGGAACATGCTATAAGAAGGGTGTGGAGCTCTCTTTCGAGGAACGCGGCGCGGGGTCGGCAGCGACGTATCTTGCAACGGCGGCGAAACCTGCAGCTTACACCGACCCGCTGGGCAGTACCTACAATTTCGCGGCTCGAAGTACCATCACTCCGGTCTGGAGCGACGAAGATAATACCGAAACCGCATTGGAACGCATCATCACCCAAAAGTGGATTGCCATCTTCCCGCTGGGTAACGAAGCGTGGGCAGAATATCGCCGCACGGGATATCCGAAGTTGGCGCCCGTGCCGGAAGACTGCGACAAGTCGGGAGGTACGGTAACGCCCGAATACGGAGCGCGCCGCATTCCGTATCCGTCGGAGGAGTATGCGGAGAATAACGCTAATGTCCTCGATGCCATTCAGAAACTCGGAGGTGCCGACAATGCCGGAACCCGCATCTGGTGGGATAAGAAACCGCTGAATTAAAACCTGAAATTATGAAACTGAAACAACTGATAGGAATGTGCGGCGTGCTGCTCTTCGCAGCGTGCGATACGGACATCGAACCCGTCGACCAGCAGTTCGTAACGCCGAAGGCACAAGACCCCGCATTATGGGCCCAATATATGACTTGTCTTGCAGAATACAAGCAGAGCGAGCACTATATGGTGTATGCCCGATTCGACAACAACACAGGGGCGGTTACTTCCGAGAAGAACTGCCTGCGCTCAATGCCCGACTCGCTCGACATCGTGGCGCTCGCCAACCCCCTCTCGGCCTTCGACCGCGAGGATTTGCCGTTCCTGCGGCAGAAGAGCACGAAGGTGCTGCTCACGGCCGACTGCTCCGACCCCGCGACAGTTGCCGCGGCGGTCGACAACGCCCTTGCCGCCGTCCGCGCGGACGGTCTGGACGGCATCGTCCTGCGCTATACGGGGGCGATAACCCCAGCGGCCGAGAGTGCTGCGGCCTCCGTCGCCGCGAAGCTCGACGCGCTGACGGGCTGCACGCTCGTATTCGAGGGCAATGCATCGTTCGCGGCCCTCGCAGGCAGGGAACGGTTCGCATGGTTCGTGCTCGACGTCTCGGCGGCGCAGACGGTATTCTCGCTGCGCAGCGACGTGGACTTCACTGTCGACTACCTCGGCGTTCCGGCCGCGAAGCTGCTGCTGGCAACGACGCCCGACGCCACCATCGCCGACACGCGGCTGGATGACGTGCCGGCCTTGGCCGAGGTTGCCCGCTGCGTAATGGCTTTCGGGCCGCTGGGCGGCATCGGCGTGTACGACATGGCCGGCGACTACTACGGCGTCTCGGCATGTTATCCCCGGACGAAAGAGGCCATCCATTTGTTGAACCCTGCTTATACGGAATAATATGAGACTGAAAAACATTTTACTCGTGGCGGCAGGAATCGGAATTCTTGCCGCAGGGTGCAAGTCGGACGACTACGACGACGGCACCACGCCGCTCGGAAATGCGGCCTATATCGACGCTGCCGAGACGACACCCGAAACCCGTGTGACGTTCAAAAAGACCGTCACCGACCTCGACCGCACGTTCGCCGTGAAGCTCGTCTCTCCAGCACCGTCGGACATGACGGTGGCATTCCGCATCGACGAGGCGGCCGTGGCGACCTACAACCGCCGAAACGGTACGCAGTACGAATTGCTGCCTGTACAGTATTACGACCTCCCGCAAACCGATGCCCGTATCGAAGCGGGAAAAAGCGTGTCGGAGAATGTGACGATTCATTTCAAGAGCCTGGACGGGCTCGACATCGACGAGACGTACCTCTTTCCCGTGTCGCTGACCGGAACGTCGGCAGACATCGGACTGCTGCACGGCTCCGAGACGGTCTATTATCTCGTGCGGCGCTCTTCGGCCATCACTACGGCTGCCGACCTGACGGGGTGCTACATGTGGATTCCCGGATTCGAAACCGAAGAGGGCAAAGCCGCCGTGAACGGGCTCTCGGCTCTTACGTTCGAGGCCATCGTGAACGTCAGCGATTTTACGGCCGATTCGGGCATCAATACCATCATGGGCATCGAGCAGTATTGCCTGCTGCGTCTGGGCGACACCGGATTTCCGCGTCAGCAGCTGCAGGTGCAAATCGGCGGCAAGGCCGGCGGCAAGTTCCCCGAGGCGGACGCGTCGAAAGCGTTGCAGGCCGGGGAGTGGTACCATATCGCCATGACATGGGACTTGCAGACCACCGACTTCCGCATTTACGTCAACGGACAGCTCCAGAGTAGCGCCAATGCTGTGTGGCAGCCCGACGACGGTAATTCGACCATCGACCTCGCACTCTCGGGAGCGAGCGCCTACCGCTTCCTTATCGGATACTCCTACAATCCGGACCGCCCGCTCAACGGCTTGATTTCGCAGGTGCGCATCTGGTCGGTGGCCCGGACGCAGGAGGAGATTTTCCGCGATATGTACGACGTGGAGAGCCCTGAAACCAAGCCCGAGCTGCGAGCCTACTGGAAATTCGACGAGGGCAGCGGCAACACCGTGAAGGACTGGTCGCAGTACGGCAACGACGCTGTATGCCTTGATGGAGCGAACAATATGGAAGAGGGCGAACGCACTGAAGGTACGCTCAAATGGAACAATTCCATCGAGATTCCGCAACTCAACCAAGAACAATAAAAAAACAACAGATTATGAAAAATACGAAGCGAACAATCGGATGGTTGGGCTGCATGGCCCTGCTGCTCGCAACGGCATGCGCTGACGAAGAGTTCGTGCGCGAGGCCGGAACGCTGCCCGGCGAAGAGATGCTCACGGGCGTGGCGGCGGAGCTCTACCGCCCCGCTGTCGGTAATCGCATCCGGCTCAGCGACGGCGATGCGACGGACGTATTGCGGCTACGGCTTTCGCAGCCCTCCGCTCAGGACGTCTCAGCGACGCTGGCCGTGGATGCCGATAAGCTCGATGTTTACAACAAAGAGCGAGGAACCGAATACGAACTCTTTCCCGCAGAAAACGTCGTACTGGAGGCGAACGGAACAATAACGGTACCGGCCGGAGAAACGGAATCGGCCGATTTCACGATGACACTCGAACGGAAAGAGGTAGAAAAGGGCGAATACCTTCTGCCTCTGACCGCCACGGTCGGCAGTGGAGAGCAGGCACGGAAGCAGACCGTGTATTATCTTGTCGCCGTGTATGAAGTTGTAGCGGAAAGCGAACTCGAAAAATGGAATTTCATGCCTTTCATATATGTCAATACCGAAGAGATGAATCCGCTTATAGCGGCTCAGTACGAAGTGTCAGTTATCGACCAATTCACATTCGATTCTTATACGGTCGATTGGGGAGGTGTTACTGTACTGCGTCAATCGGAGATTCGCTTGGAAAATGGACATGCCAGATTTATGTTGGGTTCTGATTTACAATACGTATTGGATAATCGAGAAGAATATGTAAAGCCATTGCAACAGGCAGGACATAAAGTGCATATTTGTATACAAGGCGGCGGTACGGGACTGGGATTCCGCAACTTGACAGACGCGCAAATCGACGAGTTCGTATTCCAAATCGAGACGGTATGTACTCAATATGAGCTCGATGGTATCAATTTCTTTGACACAGGCGCCGGATATGATATGGAAGGTGCACCAGAAATTATTTCGTCATCTTACGCCAAATTGTTGAAAGCGACGAAAGAAGCGTTGGGCAGTGACAAACTCGTCACGATTGCCTGCGATGCGGAGAGTACTGAGGAATTATCCGTCCCGCAGGAGGGTATCAGTGCCGGGGAGTGGGTGGATTATGCCTATCCGGGGATTTTCGATGAGGTCATTGACCCATGGGCTGACGGAGCCCTTCTCAGACCTTTGGCTGGAATTGGTGACAACAAATACGGATTCCTGACAATGCAAACTCATGATACGAGTTGGAATAATCAGCATTTGGAATCGATGATGATGGTTATCAATGAACTGTACTTCAGTAAACTTGAATGTTCCAATGCCTTCGCATTCTGGGATATTCCTGCTTGTCGGGCTGGTATTGAACAAGGTGGAGCAGAGGCATTCAGATATGTGTGGTATGGTATAACTGATTGGATGATGACTGGGAATAATATGGCGTATGATGGCCAGATAAAATCGGGTTCATCAGGTTATGGCCGGTTCCAGAAAGACTGGTAATAATATTAAAACAGCAGGACGGAAATCTGTCCTTGCTGTTTATTATTAATACAGTTATCTGATATCACATAGTATTATTCTTGGTGCCTATTTAACTAAAATTGCCCATAAATTAAGCAAATTTACATGTGATTTTGCTCAACTTGTGAGCAATTTTAGTTGCGCCGATGATACGGTTAGGGGTGAACTATATGCTTAAGGCTAAGTGGGGGCGACTTTAAGCCACGCTTTTTTGTGTCCCGAAAGAAACAAAGGCAAAATTGCTATCCGGTCAGACAATCTATAATAAAATGCGAAAAGAATGACCGCGTACCAGGATTGATGAAATATATTGCTGATAAGTTTCAATTAGGGAACTTACTTTGTCGAACCATGTGCGATTCTGCGATTTGAGTACATCCTCCAGCATTGCTATCGTTAAACTTCGTGTTAACATTTCTGTAAATGCCGGAGCCGGAGGTGTAACGTTCTTTAATCTTCCGATGCAGCCGACGATGGTATCGCGTTTCAACGCTGCAGCCGAAGTATTCGGAGAAACCTGTACGCACACGGGTACAACCTACGCGAAAGATTATGATAACTGATAATCCTAAAAACCTATAGAAAAGGTTATAAGTTAGTTATTTAGTGCTTAATCGCAATTAGTTCGCCGCGTACCACTTATGTGGTACGCGGTTTTTGTTAATTTGGAAATCGTATAGACGAGTAAGAGTTCCTTTATTTCATGTTATTAATTATAACACGACATGAAACTTTTGGATAGGCAGCAAAGAGATCAAAAAAGGGTCTACAACTTCGGCTATTTAAATATATCTTACAGCTCGTTTATAACGATAAGAATCAATCTGTTGCGATAAATATACTCCGCAAATGGACAAATTGTTGCATACCTCTTTGTTCCGAGCCATCTTAAAATCACTGAATCGCAAAGTTGTTTCTGAAAAAAGGCTGCAAACTTACTTTTTGAAATTTGCCCGTTGCGTTACAGCCCTTTGCGATGATACGGATTATCTGTCGGCATTACATACGTTGAATTATACGCAAATCCAGTTCCGGTTTCTGCTTTTTCGAATTCACGAACCTTCCGTTCCGCCTCCGTCATATGTGCATCGGTTTATCGACATGGCTATCGAATTTATCCGCATGGAAAAAGAATTGTTGTATTATCGCCTCGAACATCCGCAGTATTTCATCTCCGGGTCCGCCCCTCAGTCGCCGCTCTATTGGTCGAAGGAGCATTCTGCGATCAGCGTTTCGGAAATCCTTTGCGGGCTCGATCGGATGACCCCGAAGCCTTTGCTGCTGGCCGACGGTACGGCCGCTCCGTTCAATCTGGTCGTTCGGGTCTTCGAGGATACATTGCATGTCAAACTCGGCGATCCGACCGATGTCAAACGCCGTGTTCTGGAGCGCAAAAAGGATCGCACGAAATTTACCGAAGCATTGCTTTATTCCTTGAATAGGGAGGAATGATTTTTTCGACTTTTTATATCCGGGCGGATATCCGGATATGCTGTTTCGCATTTAAGAAATTCCCATCTTCGCACATGAAAAACCGACCGAATAACCCGATATGCCCCGAACGATGAAGAACCCGGAAAAAGTTCCGTTTATCGGAATGCTCGAAACCTTTCTCGACCGACGATTGCTGTCCCCGGAGCAGGATGCTCTCGATGCTGCCTATGAAGATTACATCGATATGCTTCATAGTCTTACCGCTCGATCCCTCCGTCCGCCCCTCGACCTGTTGCACGAACTTGCCCGTCTCCAATCCCGCCTGATGCGGCTGCAAGCGCAGATTGTTGAGAAGAAATCTCCGCAGGCGTCGCTGCTCGAATCGGCGCTTCTGCTGACGAATTTCGAAATCCGCCTGGTCTTCACCCGGCTTCGTTATCCGTCCATCGCCGATCCGGTCTCGGTCGAAGTCCCGAAATCCCCGCTTTATCTGTCGAAGGAGTTTACCCCGACGGATCTGATGGAACTGATCGCAGCACTGCAAATCTCCGGAGCCGTGCGCCGCATCGACGGTTCTCCGGCCGATCTGCCGACGCTTGTCGATGTCCTGTCGAAGTCCTTCAATGTGCGGATCAACAATCCGGAGCAGTGCCGCCATGCCGTCGTAAACCGCAAGTTGCGGCTGACACGGTTTCTGGATCTGCTGCGCAACTCTCTGATTGAAGAGAGCCAGCGATAGGCGTCGGCGCCCCTCATTCGAGGGGCGCTTTTGGCCGAATCCTTTCAGGTATCAAGTAGCCGATGCCAGTCGCTCGCCGAACGCCTCCATCTCACGGCCGATGACCGTCTCGGAGAATTTGGCGTAGTGGCGCGTCATGTTGGTGTTCGAGTGGCCGAGAATCTTGGCCAGCACATCGATCGGCATGCCGTACTCGACGGCCATGCAGGCGAAGGTGTGGCGGGCGCAATGGGTGGTCAGTACCTTGTCGATGCCGCACACGGTCGCTATCTCCTTCATGTAAGCGTTCATCTTCTGGTTGCTGGGCGTGGGGAGCACCCGTGAGCGTGCGACGCATACTTCGTCGTGTTCGTAGCGGTGCAGGATTTCGAGCGGTATGGGGAGTAGTGGGATGCGGCTCATCACGGATGTTTTCTCGCGGGGCTTGTGAATCCACCAGCGTCCCTCGTCGTCCTGTGAGAGGTGCTCACGCCGCAGGTGGTCGGCGTCGGCGAATGCCAGCCCCGTCAGGCAGCAGAAGACGAAGACGTCGCGGATACGGGCCAGCCGGTGGTCGAGCGCCTTGCGGGTCAGCAGTTCCAGTTCATGCGCCGTAAGGTGCTCTTTGGCCTGCACCTCGTCCTCTTTGAGTTTATAGTAGCGGAACGGATTTTTCGTGATCCACTCGTTGCGCAGGCAGTAGAGCGTGAAGTTGCGCAGGCAGTCCATGACGGCGACGGCCCCGTTGTGGCGGCAGCGGTGGGCAGTCTGCAGGAAGAGGTTGAAGCCGTCCAGAAATTCGTAATTCATCCGTTCGACGGGTATATCCTCTTCCTTGCCGCGCTGGGCGAGGTATTGCTTCAGATAGCGTAACAGCCGTTCGTATTTGTCCGCCGTGCGCTGTGTGATGCGCACGCCTACTTCTCCCTGCCGCCGCTTCACATAGTCGGTCAGGCCCGCTATGAGCATCATTGTATTGTTCAGTGGATTGAGGTAACGTTGTCTGATCTGTGCGGCATTGGCGGCAAAACCTTCGGCCAGCAGTTTGGAGCGGATATCTAAAATCTGTACGCGGAATTCGTCGAGCATCTCATTGACTTTCAGTGCGAGGCGGCTCGTACCCATCATCCGCTCCTTTTTCTGGTTCCACAATTCGGGTTTGCCCTCGCAATGAAAATAGAACTCCTGCCGCAGGCTACCCGTGGTGATGCGGGCGTAAATCGACGCCAATCCGTTCTTTTTCGTTCTTCCTTTCCGCATCAGGAAAAGGATGGTAAAAGTTTCCTGTCTCATGTTCGTGACGGTTTTAAGAGTTAGTAAAACGTCTGCAAGAAAACTTTATTGTTTGGTAAAACTCTGCAAAACAACGCATTATGTGCTAAAAAGGTGGCAGCTCCCTTTTTGGAGGCCGATTTTGGGCTCTGCCCACCTTGTTGCCACCTGAAGGTTTGCTGCGGAATGTTTTCCGTTTCCGCCGGAGGTTTTCGGATGAACCTTTGCAAAACAATGATATACAGTCGATTTTCTTCTTTTTGCGCCGAACGGGCAACAAAAAAGGAGCCTCGAAAAAGGCTCCTTTGTGCGGATAAAGGGACTCGAACCCCCACGCCGGTAAGGCATCAGATCCTAAGTCTGACGTGGCTACCAATTACACCATATCCGCTTGCTATGCGCAAAGGTATATAAAAATTCACAATTCACAATCCGGGACGGGTGATTATAAGCCTTTTTTATTTACTTTTGTAGACAATTTATCCGCTTATGCCGCAGAATGTCGCACTCGTTTTAACGCCCCGCCAGGCTGCCGACGCGAAGTATTACACTTCGCTCGCGGCGCGGCGCCTGGGTGTGCCGGAGCACGATATTGCGTTGGTACGGGTTGTCAAACGCTCGATCGACGCCCGGCAGCGGCAGCCGAAAGTCAACCTGACGCTCGAGGTCTATGTCGACCGGGAGCCGCAGCCCGCACCCGTGCATTTCGATTATCCCGACGTGTCGGGACATACCGAGGTCGTAGTCGTGGGGTCGGGCCCGGCAGGGCTTTTCGCGGCGCTGCGGCTGATTGAGCTGGGGCTGAAGCCCGTTATCCTGGAGCGGGGACGCGACGTTTCGGCGCGCAAGGTCGACATTGCGCGGATCAACCGCAACGGGGCGGTCGATCCCGATTCGAACTACGCTTTCGGCGAGGGCGGCGCGGGAACTTTCTCGGACGGCAAACTTTTCACGCGCAGCAAGAAGCGCGGCGATTATAACAAGGCGTTGCAGGCGCTGGTGTTTCATGGCGCCACGCCCGAAATCCTCTATGAAGCCCATCCGCATATCGGAACCGACAAGTTGCCGCGTATCATGCAGAATATCCGGCAGACGATCCTCCGCTCGGGCGGTGAATTCGTGTTTGGCAGCCGCGTGACGGATTTCGAGGTCAGTGGCGGTCGGATTCGGGGCGTACGGTGCGGCGACAGGCTCTTCGAAGGGGCTGCCGTGGTGCTGGCTACGGGACATTCGGCGCGCGACATTTACGAACTGCTCTACCGCCGCGGCGTGCACATCGAGGCCAAGGCTTTTGCCATGGGCGTGCGCATCGAACATCCGCAGGCGCTGATCGATTCGATCCAGTACCATTGTGAAACGCGGGGCGAATACCTCCCGGCGGCGGCCTATTCGCTGGTGAGCCAGGAGGCCGGCCGCGGGGTCTACTCGTTTTGCATGTGCCCCGGCGGGTTCATCGTTCCGGCCATGACCGATGCCGCGCAGTCGGTGGTCAACGGCATGTCGCCCAGCGGCCGCACGTCACCCTATGCCAATTCGGGCATGGTGACCGAAGTGCGGCCCGCGGATTTCGAGCACCTGCGTGCGGAATGGGGCGAGCTGGCCGGGTTAAAGTTCCAGCAGCAGTTCGAAGAGCTGGCCCGGCAGCACGGCGGCGAGCATCAGGTCGCCCCGGCGCAGCGCGTCGCCGATTTCGTAGCCGGACGCCCCAGCGCGGTCTTGCCCAAGACCTCCTATATCCCCGGTATTATCCCTTCGCGGCTCGACGAGTGGATGCCCTCGTTTATCGGCGAGGGGCTGCGCCGGGGGATCGCCACCTTCGGGCGGCGGATGCGGGGATTTGTGACGAACGAAGCCATCGTGGTGGGCGTCGAGTCGCGCACCTCGTCGCCCGTCCGGGTTCCGCGCGACCCCGTGACGCTCATGCATCCCCAAACCGCGGGGCTCTTCCCCGCAGGTGAAGGTGCCGGTTACGCCGGGGGCATCATCTCTGCCGCCTTGGACGGCGAACGTATCGCAGAAGCAGTAACAAACTACATAAAATAAATGAACGAATCTTTAAGCAAGTTACCCTCTCCCGAGGTCTCTGTAATCATCCCCGCTTACAATCTGGAAGGGTATCTCGATACGTGCCTGCAATCGGTTTTGGCGCAGACACTCGGGAATTTCGAGGCCATCGTCGTGGACGACGGTTCCACGGATGGTACGCCCGGGCTTCTGCGTCGCTATGCTGAGCGCGATCCGCGGATCATCGTGGTGAGCACCCCGAACCGGGGCGTTGCGCGTGCCCGCGAGACGGGTATTGCCCGGGCGCAGGGAAAATACATCGCTTTCCTCGACGGCGACGATTTTTGGGAACCGCGCATGTTGGAGGAGATGACCGCCTCGATCGGGCAGAATGGCGGGTACGATATCGTATGCTGTAATTTCAAGCGGGTCTGCAAGACCTACCAGGCGATCTACCGTGAATCCCGGACGGAGGATATGGAAGGGCTCGAGTTCCTCGAAGCGACGCTTCGCCATTCGATCTGGGTGACCCTCTGGGGCAAACTCTATCGGCGGGAACTTTTCGATAACGGACTGAACCACCATCCGTTGCGGCTGGGGCAGGATACGATGATCAACATCCAGATCGCCTGCCGCCTTCCCCGCGTTCATTTCATCGATTACGTGGGTTATGATTACGTACAGCGGCCGTCGTCGTCCAATCACCGAAGTTTCGATTTTGATTACTGCTGCTTATTTTGTAGTATTGTGGAACGGGAGTTACAACGGCACGGCGAATCGCTTCGGGGGCAGGCCGAATTTTATGCGCTGCTGAATAAGGTGCGCTGGTATTCGGTCTATGTCTGCAAAAGCCGCAGCCCGTGGGTCGGGAACCGGCCGTTTGTCTGCGACCTGCGCGAATCGGCCGGCCGTTACCGGGACGAGCTCAGGGCGCGCTATTCGCGGGCACGGATGCTTTTGCTGGATCTCGACCGTTACCGGGTCATGCGCCCGGTCGTCGTCATGCTGACGACAGGATTACGCTGGCGTACCAGTTTGCGGCGGCGTCTGGCACGATAAAGGGATATTATACAGAAACATGGATTTTTACGACGGAGCCGGCAGCCGGATCGTGAAAGCGATAAATTGGATTGCATAGATGGAGGAAAGGGAAAAATCAAAGCCCGCGGTATCGGTCATTATTCCGGTTTACAACCTGGAAAACTATCTCGATACCTGCCTCGATTCGGTCGGACGGCAAACGTACGGGGATTTCGAGGCTATCGTCGTCGATGACGGGTCGACGGACGGTTCGCAGGCCGTGGCACGCCGCCACGCGGAGCGCGACGCGCGCATCGTCGTCGTAAGGACTGTCAATCAGGGAACTGCCAGGGCCCGTGAGACGGGTATCCGCCATGCGCAGGGCGACTACATCTGTTTTCTCGACGGCGACGACGTCTGGGACTCCCGCATGCTGGAGAAACTGGTGGCGGCCATCGGGGAAAACGGTGGGTACGATATCGTATGCTGCGATTACAAACGTATCTGCAAGACCTACGAAGCGCCCAGGCGCGAGATGCGCACATCGGACATGCAAGGGCTGGATTTCCTCGTTGCGTCGCTCTACCATGCCATTTCCGTGACTGTGTGGGGGCGGCTCTATCGTCGGGCGTTGTTCGAAAAGGAGCTGCGCCATTATCCGCTGCGGCTGGGGGAAGACAGCCTGCTCAACATCCAGATCGGCTGCCAGCAGCCGCGCGTCCGGTTTATCGACTACGTGGGCTACGGGTATGTGCAGCGCGGCGGGTCGGCCAACCGTTCGCCGCTCGATATCGGCTACTGCGTTAAATTCAGCGAGGCGGTGCGTGCCGAGCTGGTGCGGCACCGGGATATCCTCGGCGACCGGCTGGAGTTCTACCTGCTGCTCAACAAAATGCGCTGGTACCTGGTCTACCTGCGCAAGAGCCACAACCCGTGGGCCGGCGGTACGGAGTTTGCCCGCGGGATCAATGCGGAGGCCGGACGCTACCGCGCGGAGTTGGGAGGGTTCTTCAGCCGTTGCGACCGGTTGCTGCTGAGGATGGACAGGCGGCGGTGGATGCGCCCCGGGGTGCTCGCCGTCTCGACCCTGATGCGCTGGGGAAAGAGCCTGAAGCGGCGGCTGGCGCGCTGAACCGCTGAATGTTGTAACCTAAACCTGGAACGATGAAAAGATACCTGTTGTACGTTACTTTACCTTATGCCTATTCGATCCTGAGGCCTTTGGAACATGAGATCCGCCGCCGCGGAGGTGAGGCGGCCTGGTTTATCGAAGAGGGGTGTCCCGTCGTGCTCGAAGAGGGCGAGGTGCGGTTGGGGACAATCCGGGAGGCGGTCGCTTATAACCCGGTCGCGGTTTTTGCACCGGGCAATTATATCCCCGATTTTATCCCGGGCGTGAAGGTGGCGCTTTTCCACGGCTATGCGATCCAGAAGCGGATCGAGGCCGTCGACGACCACTTCACGGTGCGTGGATGGTTCGACATCTATTGTACGCAGGGGCCGAGCAGCACGCCTTATTTCAAGGAACTGGAAAAGAAATACGGCTTCTTCCGGGTCTACGAGACCGGCTGGCCCAAAGCCGACACCTATTTCTCGCCCGAAGTGCAGCGCAAACCGCAGAATGACCATCCGGTGATTCTTTACCCCCCGACCTTCACGCGCAATGTCTGTTCGGCGCCCCATCTGATGGCGGAGATCGACCGTCTGGCCAAAATCCATCCGTGGGACTGGGTCATCACGTTCCATCCCAAGCTGACCGACCCCGGGATCATAGCCGGCTATAAACGTATTGCGGAGGAGAACGAGAACGTCATATTTTATGAGGGTTCCGACAAGATGCCGCTTCTGCAGCAGGCCGACGTGATGTTGTGCGACAGCTCGTCGATCATCCTCGAATTCATGTTCCTCGACAAGCCGGTCGTGACGTTCCGCAATTCGCATCCGGGGCCCCATCTGATCGACGTCGATACGCCGGAGGCCGTCGGCCCGGCCATCGAGCGTGCCTTGACGCGGCCGGAGGGGTTGATGGGGGAGATCCGCAGCTACACCATGCACCACGAACCGCACCGCGACTGCCGCTGTTCGGCGCGGGTGCTCGATGCCGTGGACGATTATATCGTGCGGGGGCATGCGGGGCTGAAACGCAAGCCCCTGAACCTGGTGCGCAAATGGAAACTGCGCCGGCAGTTGCATTATTATCCCCTGCTGGAAAAATTCCGCCGCCGATAGAAAACGTCAGTGCCGCCCCGACCGGGGCGGCACTGACGTTTATGGATGCCGTTTCCAGGGCCGGATGTTTCTGTCCCGGGCTCAATGGCCCGTGCCGGCGGGAACGGGGATTTTTACCTCGGTTTCGGGGACGCGGGTCTGTTCCGTTGTTGCCAAGTGGCGTGCAAGCCCGGTTTCGCAGCGGGTGCGGTGTTCACGGATGGTTTGCTGGTAACGTTCCTCGTTGGCCGAGAGGCTGTTGCGCTCGCATTTGCCATGGTGGAGGTGGAAGACCACGCCGCGAAACTTCATGCACCGCTGGCGCACGCCGCTGTTGTCGAGGCGGATCGCTAGTTCGGAATCTTCGCGTCCCCAGCCGCAGAACGATTCGTCGTAACCGTTGACGCGGATCAGGTCGTTGCGCCAGAAGGCCATGTTGCAGCCTTTGACGAAGCGGGTGGGGCCCAGCGTCCGGTAGAGGAATGCCATGAGCGGGATGCGGATGACGTTGTTGCTGTTGCGCACGCCCCGCATCAGTGGCGTGAGCGAGGTGATCTCCCCGCTGAGCACCTTGCGGGTGAGCATTTCGGTGATGATGCCCCGCGACCCGGTGACGTAGCAGCCCCGTTGTGCGAAGATCATGTGATCCTGGATGAAGTTGCGTTGCAGGATCAGGTCGCCGTCGATCTGTATGATGTATTCGCAGCGGCTCGCCGCGATGGCTTTGTTGCGGATCATGGCAAGGCGGAACCCCTTGTCCTCGTGCCAGATGTGCCGGATGGGGACGGGCGATACCGCCTCGAAATGGCGGACGACATCGCGGGTGCTGATACCCGAGCCGTCGTCGGCGATCAGGATTTCCGTGGGCATGGCCGTTTGTTGCATTACGCTGTCCAGGCACAGGTAGAGGGCCCGCGGCCAGTTGTAGGTGGAGATGATCAGTGATACCGTCATTGGTAAATTAGGGTTTTAGACGTCGTTGTCGCTGCGGCCGTACGCAACCGGCCGCAAAATTCCTGCCGCGGCATCCCGCTGCCGGGATGCTGTATTCTCACGTTCAGGGTAACGCGTAGCTTCTTGTCCATCGTACAAAGGTAGTGATTTATCCCCGCTCAGGGTATGTGCACTCCATTTTTATCGTGTTCCGTTTTATATAAATGTGCGCCGGAGGGGAATACTGCGCAGAATATGAAAAAATATTTTCGATCACCCGGGATGGGCGGTACCCGGCTATCTTGCATGTTTACATGTTATTAGATAACTGAATGTATGCGACTTATTAAAAAATATCAAAAAATTCGAAAATTTTTTTAATAAAAACTTGCACGGCATGTTTTTTCACCTTATCTTTGCAGTGAAGTTTTAAGGTTCATTTAGGTTAGTAGTTTTAGGTTGGTGAGGAAACTGTGGTATTCCATCGGAATACCGGGTTTCCTTTTTTTTTGTGCCCTTCCCCTCCCGGCCGACGGTGCGGACTTTAGAATTTTGTCAGCATCGGGAGCATGGTGGTCTACCTGAAATAAGCTTTTCCAAACCCCGGTTTTTTGTCGCCGAAGGGCGTTCCGTTATCTTTAACATTCTGCCCGAATGCTTCCTGGAAGCCTCCTGAGCCCTTTTTGACGGGCTAATGTTACCAAATTGTTAAATATATTTAATCTGTCTCTTATACACATCTGACGCTGCCGACGACGGAGAGAGTGTAGAT